>Ga0207640_10000423_pt1 | contig 26221 bp, 28 predicted proteins | sample KBSCornC42_FD_184300 | JGI IMG/M metagenome (GOLD analysis project Ga0207640, IMG submission 184300) | Corn rhizosphere microbial communities from Kellogg Biological Station, Michigan, USA - KBS Corn C4-2 (SPAdes) (version 2) | ecosystem: Host-associated > Plants > Roots > Rhizosphere > Soil ... | reverse complement strand
TCGAAGAGCGGTTCGAGCTGGCGCGGCGATACGGAAGCAAGCTGTTCCTCCCCGCGCTGATCATCCCGATCACCGCCTTCCTCGGCACGCTCTTCTTCACTTACACGCCGCTCAAAAGCAGCGGCCTCTTCGACTCTAAGTCGGTGACCCTGGTGCTGCTCGGCCTTGGCGTGCTGATCGCCCTCGCCGTCTGCTACGCCTGGCTGAAGCCGCCGGTGCTGGCGCCGCTCCAGGAGGGCCGGCACCTCATGGACGCGATCGGCTGGGCCGCGCTCTTGCCCCAGATGCTGGCGGCGCTCGGCGCAGTGTTCGCGGCCGCCGGCGTTGGCAATATCGTCGGCGGCGTTGCAGGCTCGATTATCCCGAGCGGGAGCGTGTTTCTCGCTGTTGTACTCTACGCGCTCGGGATGGTGGCGTTCACGATGATCATGGGCAACGCCTTCGCCGCCTTCCCGGTGATGGCGGCGGCGATCGGGATCCCGATCCTGATCCACGGTGCGGGAGCCAATCCGGCAGTGATCGGGCCGTTGGAATGCTTGCCGGCTTCTGCGGGACGTTGATGACGCCAATGGCCGCCAACTTCAACATCGTCCCCGCCGCGCTGCTGGAGCTCAAGGACCAGTATGGCGTGATCAAGGCGCAGATCGCGACGGCGATCCCGCTGCTGATCGTCAACATCCTGATCCTCTATTTTGCGGGGTATGTATGGGCGCGCTGAACGCCGCGATGGCTTCGAAGATGGCGCGCATAGCGCTCGGCCACGTCACCCGCGAATATCCGCACAAGCTGGATCACGTGCTGCTAGGCGACGAGGATGCGCTGCCGCCACGGGTGCTTCACCCGATCTTCTTCGGAAGCTTCGACTGGCACAGCTGCGTCCACGGCTGGTGGACCCTGCTGACGCTTCGGCGGCTGTTCCCCGACATGGCCGATGTGGCGGAGATCGAGGGGCTCGCCGATGCGAGCTTCACCGCCGACAAAGTTGCAGCCGAGCGCGCCTATCTCCACCGCCCGCTGTCGAACGGGTTCGAGCGACCGTACGGCTGGGCGTGGCTACTTCAGCTTCATCTGGAGGCAACGCGCCACACCGACCGCAGCTGGGGCGCGGAGCTTGAGCCGCTGGCGCGCGCCTTCGCCGATCGTTTCAAGCGCTATCTCCCGATCCTGACTTACCCGATCCGCGCGGGCACACACGGCAACACCGCCTTCGCGCTTGTGCTGGCGTTGGAGTGGACCGAGGCGTTCGATCCCGAATTGAAGGACCTCATCTGCTCCCGCACCCGCGACTGGTTCGGCGGGGATCGCGATTGCCAGGCCTGGGAGCCGAGCGGCGACGACTTCCTGTCACCGGCGCTTATCGAGGCGCTGGCGATGAAACGGGCGCACCCGGCGCGCTCCCCGATCTGGTTCGAGCAGTTCCTGCCGCGGCTAGCGGAGCAGCAGCCCGCGACACTCTTCACCCCGGCGACAGTCAGCGACCGGAGCGACGGCAAGATCGCCCACCTCGACGGGCTCAACCTCAGCCGCGCCTGGTGCTGGCGCGAGCTTGGCTATCCCGAATTCGCCGAGGCTCACCTCGAAGCCGCGCTGCCGCACCTCAGCGGCGACTATATGGGCGAGCATTGGCTTCAGAGCTTTGCCCTGCTCGCGCTCCTCAGTGGCACTTGAAGCGGTCGAACGGCTCGTGACAGGCGTTGCAGCGCCATTGTGCCTTGCAAGGCGTCGAGCCGAAGCGGCTGACCTCCTCCGTATCCGTTGATCCGCAGCGCGGGCATACAGCGGTGGCCGCCGGGTCAGGCGGCGCGATCCCGTAGGCCTTGAGCCGCTCCCGGCCGCGCTCGGTAATCCATTCGGTGGTCCACGGCGGGAACAGCACCCGCTCGATATGGACCCACTGATAGCCTGCTTCGTCGAGCGCATGACGAACAGCCTGCTCGATCGCGATCGTCGCCGGGCAGCCGGAATAGGTAGGCGTGACCAGCACACGCGGCGGGTCGGTTGCGACGCCGCGAACGATGCCCAGATCCGTTATGGAAACCGCCGGGATTTCCGGGTCCATCACATGATCGAGCACGGCGAGGATCGCCGACTTCTCCAGATCCTTGACGGCGGTGACCATCGGCGCATTCTACGCCCGTTCGAGCGCCAACGCGATTCCCTGTCCGACGCCGATGCACATGGTGCAGAGCGCTCGCCTCCCGCCGCGCCGCTGCAACTCCTCGGTCGCGGTGAGGACCAGCCGCGCCCCGGACATGCCGAGCGGGTGCCCGAGAGCGATCGCGCCGCCGTTGGGGTTTATGTGTTCGGAATCGGTGGAAAGACCGAGGCGCTTGAGGACCGGGATCGCCTGCGCCGCGAAGGCCTCGTTCAGCTCGATCACATCGAAGTCGGCGATGGTGAGGCCGAGCCGCTGCATGAGCTTTTCCGAAGCAGGAGCAGGTCCCATTCCCATGATCCGCGGCGTGACTCCGGCGACGGCAACTCCAAGCACGCGAGCGCGCGGCTTCAGCCCATGTTTCTCGACTGTATCTTCGCTCGCGACAATTATTGCCGCAGCACCATCATTGACTCCCGACGCATTGCCTGCGGTCACCGTCCCATCCGGCTTCACGATCGGCTTCAGCTTTGAAAGCGCTTCGATGCTGGTGTCGCGCGGGTGCTCGTCGCGATCGACGATAATCGGATCGCCCTTGCGTTGTGGGATCGAGACCGGGACAATTTCTGCTGCCAAGCGCCCATTCTCCTGAGCAGCCTTGGCACGCCGCTGGCTTTCGGCCGCGAAGCGATCCTGCTCCTCGCGCGAGACGTGGAACTCCTCCGCTACATTCTCCGCCGTTTCCGGCATCGAATCGATGCCGAATTCCTGCTGAAGCCGCTTGTTGACGAACCGCCAGCCGATGGTGGTGTCGTAGACTTCCGCATTCCGGTTGAACGGCGCATCCGATTTGCCCATCACAAAAGGGGCGCGAGTCATGCTTTCGACCCCGCCGGCGATGAAGAAATCGCCCTCGCCGGCCTTGATAGCCCGGGCGGCTATCGCCACCGCATCCATCCCCGATCCGCACAGGCGATTGACTGTGGTTCCAGGAACGGTTTCGCCGAGCCCCGCCAGAAGCACCGCCATCCGGGCGACGTTGCGATTGTCTTCGCCCGCCTGATTGGCGCAGCCGAGGATCACGTCATCGAGCGCAGAGAAGTCGGCGCCCGGGTTGCGCTCCTTCAACGTACGGAGCGGGATTGCCGCCAGATCGTCGGCGCGGACTTGCGAGAGCGCTCCGCCGTAGCGGCCGATCGGGGTCCGGATCGCGTCGCAGATGAAGGCGTCGGTCATGCTTCGAGACGGCATTTCGACGCGCTCCGCTTGCTCGGTGCCTCCTCAGCACGAACGGAAACAAAAACCCCGTTCGTCCTGAGGAGCCGGTGAGCCTGTCGAACCGGCGTCTCGAAGGACCAGCCCGTCAAATCACCCCCCGTCTCATTTGGTCCAGCTCGATGCTCTCGAAGAGCGCCTTGAAATTGCCCTCGCCAAAACCCTCGTTGCCCTTGCGCTCGATGATCTCGAAGAAGATCGGGCCGATCAGGTTCTGCGTGAAGATCTGAAGGAGAAGCCCCTGCCCCTCGGTCGGCGCGCCATCGACGAGGATTGCGCGTTTCTTCAATTCGTCAGTCGGCTCGCCGTGGCCCTTCACCCGTTCGTCAACCAGCTCGTAATAGGTATCCGGCGTTTCCTGGAACGGGATTCCGCGTTCGCTGAGGATATCGACGGACGCGTAGATGTCGCTGGTGCCGAGGGCGATGTGCTGAATTCCCTCGCCCTTATATTCGCGCAGGAACTCCTCGATCTGGCTCTTGTCGTCCTGGCTCTCGTTAAGCGGGATTCGGATTTTTCCGCAGGGCGAGGTCATCGCCTTGGAGAAGAGGCCGGTCTGCTTTCCCTCGATATCGAAGTAGCGGATCTCGCGGAAGTTGAAGAGCCGCTCGTAGAATTCGGCCCACACCGCCATCCGCCCGCGGTTCACATTGTGGGTGAGGTGATCGATGTAAGTGAGCCTGGAATCGCTCTCTGCCATCTTCTGCTCGAAGTCGTCGAAAAAAACGAAATCGACGTCGTAGATCGTGCCTTTGTCGCCATAGCGATCGACGAGGTAGAGCCGCGAGCCGCCGATCCCTTCGATCCCGGGGATGTTGAGCTCCATCGGTCCGACATCGGACGGTACCGCAGTCGCACCGAGCTCGATCGCCCGCTCGAATGCCGCTCGGGCGTCCTTGACCCGGAAAGCCATCGCGCAGGCGCAGGGCCCGTGATCGCGAGCGAACTGCTGGGCGAAGCTGTCGGCCTCCGCATTGATGATGAAGTTGATGTCGCCCTGGCGGTGCAGAGTCACGTTCTTGCGGCGATGCTTTGCAACCGCAGGGAAACCCATTTTCGTGAACAGATCGCGGAGCATATCCGGATCGGGCGCTGCATATTCGACGAATTCGAAGCCGTCGGTGCCCATCGGGTTTTCCAGCCCGAGGACCGTTTTCTCAGCAACAGCCGTTGCCATGATCATTCTCCCTCACGAGCCCAGTTGCGCCCGCCGCGGAGCCATTTCAAGGCCGCGAAAGTTCACAAAGTTCCTGTTGGGCGAGGCCGAACTGCTTCGCCTGCCAAGGGGAGAGATGACAACTTGTGTGACTTTCCAAGCTGGTTCGAATCGTGCGCATCCATGCCGCTTAGGCTAGGAACATAGCTGTAGGACAGGAGACCGTCGTCATCGCGAGGAGCGAAGCGACGGCGATCCAGCTGCTGAACCGCCCCATCGATTGCCGTGCCGCTTCGAGCTCACAGCAACTTGATTCATGAATGGGCGATGTCTCTGTACAAATCGTGCCAATCGGGATTCATAGTCTCAATGAGTCGAAGTTTGTCAGCGCGGGAACCGGCTTTGATCTGCTTTTCGCGTGCGATTGCATCAGGCATGATTGCATGAAGCTCGTACCAGACTAGCAACTTGCAGCCGTAACGTTTGGTGAAGCCGGAAGTGACGCCTTCGCGATGCTGCCAGACACGATGGATGAGGCTGGAGGTCACGCCGGTGTACAAAGTGCCGTTACGGCGATTGGCCATTATGTAGACTGCGGGTTGCTTCACGCGGCGCTCATTGCGAGGAGTGGAGCGACAGAGCAATCCACTGCGCGCGCCAAGTCTGGATTGCCACGCGGCCTACGGCCGCTCGCAATGACGGCTGAGGAGGCGAAAATGGAAGTTCCGCAAGGCTGGACATTCGAAGAGGGCGGCAAAGCGCTCACCCGGACGTACAGGTTCAAGGATTTCAGCGAGGCGTTCGGCTTCCTCTCGCGGGTGGCGCTGCATGCGGAGAAGGTGGATCATCACCCGGAATTCACCAGCGTCTGGAACCGGGTCGATTTCCGCCTGACCAGTCACGATGCCGGCGGAGTCACCGATCGCGACGTGAAATTGGCCGAGGCAATCGATAGATTGGCGGGAGAGAAAGGATAGCAATGATCGAAACGCCGCTTCCTGGCCAATTCCCGCCGAGCTTCACCGCGACCGGACGCGTGAACCTGTCGCAGCTGATGCGCGAAAACAAAGGGTACCGGCCGCAGCCGTTGCCGCCGACGCGGATCGGGGACGCACGCCCGCTGCAGGAAGGCCGCAACGAGGCCGAATTCCTCGACGAATATGGCTTCGTGCTTTTGAACGTGCCCCACACGGTCAGCGACTGGGGCGACCGCGAGAACGTCGCGGCAAACTACTTGCCGCAGGTTGAGGAGATGATCCGGACGCGGCTCTATCCCGGCCGCGAGATGATCATCATGCAGCCGCCGCGGGTGATGCGGCGGGGCGCCGGCACCGAGACGCCGCAATATGGAACCGGAATCCACTGCGACCACGACCGCACCGCCGATTCCTATCAGCACAATGTTGAGGCGTTCGCCGGAAAGGAAGCGGCCGCCCGCCTGCGCGCGCGAATGGATCAGGACGATGTCGACCGCTTCGTCGTCCTCGATTTCTGGCGGCCGACGATGGATGAGCCGCTCCGGCACATGCCGCTGGTGCTGTGCGACCCCAACAGCATCGACCCAGAGGACATGATCTCGACGACGCTGGAGGGGATCGCGCCGAATGGCGCCGCAACCCACCACATCGGCCTGAAGCATAATCCGGCGCAGCGCTGGTATTATTATCCGGAAATAACTGCGGACGAGGTGCTGGTATTCAAGCTGTTCGAGCTTCGCAAAGGCGAAGAACCACAGCGATTCCGGGCCTGTCTGCATTGCGCGGTCGAGGACCCGAACACGCCCGCCGATGCCAAGCCGCGCCAGAGCTGCGAGCATCGCGTTTCGGTAATGCTGTTGAAGTGAGAGCTACTGCTCTGCGATACTTGCGCTTTGCCGCGGCGCTTTCCGCAGCAGTACTTTGCTCTTGCACCACTGTGCCCACGAAGCCGATCGAAACAGTCACGATAATCGTGCAGCAGCCCTACCCAATTTGCATAGGTGTTTGCGTCGACTACAATGTGAGCATCAGTTCCGATGGACAAGTTGATAGCCACGCGCATCGCTTGTTTCCCGGCGAATACCGCTTTCGGGTGAGGCCGCAATTGGCCGCTGACATCATCGCCCGCTTTGATCGGATTCGGCCGCGGATGCCCGAACCTGTCGAGCCATGCCGTCACGATGCCTCGAAGAATGGTGGCTGGGATCCTCGCGACCTAGATAGCGGGCCATGGCTGGTGATTAGGTGGTCCGGGACCACCGAGACTCAGCTCGTGCGCTGTGATTTCGATGCCGAAACGGGGCCTCCGGTCAACCAGACGATGAAAGAGTTAGGCCTCTCCCTCGGCATCCCGCGATCGGTGATGGAAAGGAGGACTAAATCACCCGCACCTTCACCGTGCACGGTGAAGCCTTGGCTAAGGAATTGCTTACTGGGAACCTGAACGGCTTGGCTTCGATCTCGAACACATCCCCGACCTGGGTCTGAATTCCTTCCGCGCAGGAAAGCGTCGCAGTTCCGAAAAAATGAACGTGAACGTCGCCGGGCCGGCAGAAGCAGGCGTTCTTGAAATGATGATGCTCGAGGTTGGCGATGTGGTGCGACATGTTCGCCTCGCCCGAAAGGAACGGCTTTTCCCAGATCGTCTCGCCGTCGCGGATGATGCGGCTGGTGCCGCGCACGTCTTCGGGTAGCTCGCCCAGCAATAGCTCCGGTCCGAGTGCCGCTTTGCGGAGCTTCGAGTGCGCCAGCCACAGATAATTGTGGCGCTCCGTCACGTGGTCCGAAAATTCGTTGCCCAGCGCGAAGCCGAGCCGCACCGGGGAGCCGTCGGGGCCGATCATGTATATTCCGGCGATCTCCGGCTCCTCGCCGCCATCGAGCGCGAAATCGGGCATCGCCAGCGGCTCACCCGGAGCGACGAGAATGTCGCCGTCGCCTTTGTAGAACCATTCGGGCTGGACCCCCGCGCCGCCGTGCTCCGGCTTGCCGCCTTCGACCCCCATCAGGAACATCTTCATCGAATCGGTGAGCTCGGCGCTCTCCGCCAGCTTGCGGTGCATCTTGTCGCGGCCTTCGGCCGAGCCGAGGTGGGTAAGGCCTGTGCCCGAGACCAGAAGGTGCGCGGGATCGGGATGGTCGATCGGCGGGAGGAGACGGACCTTGTCGAGATCGACGGAAGCTCCGGCCAGCTCGGCCGCGAGATCGGCCAGTTTGCGCCCCGACTCAATCGCCCGGCCGGCGAGCTCCAGCGTGGTGCTCACGCCGTTGAGCCGGCGCACACCGCTGTCGTCGAGCAGCGCGACTCCGCGGCCTGAGCCGTCTTCGAACTGTATCAGCGATTGGGTCATAGCAATCTCGTCAGTGGCTGTCGCGCGGAAGGCCTTTGGTCTGCGCGATCCGCTGATATTTTTCCATGCCTTCGAGGATCATGCCCTCGCCCATCTGGCCGAAATAGTGACGTTCGATTTCCTGCCACGGGGTCTGTGAAGGCGGATATTTGTAGCCGCCGTTCGCCTCCAGCTCCTGCCTTCGCCGCTGCCATTCTGCCGGATCGACAAGCGCATCGGCGCGGCCGGTGTTGAGATCGATCCGCACGCGGTCGCCGGTCTTCAGAAGCGCGAGACCGCCTCCGGCCGCAGCTTCCGGAGAAGCATTGAGGATCGACGGGCTCCCCGAAGTTCCGGACTGGCGGCCGTCGCCGACGCAGGGAAGGTGATGGATCCCCTGCTCGATCAAATAGGCGGGCGGGCGCATGTTCACGACCTCGGCCGTGCCCGGATAGCCGATCGGGCCCGCGCCCCGGATGACAAGGATCGTGTCGGCAGTGATTCCGGTCGCCGGGTCGTCGATCCGGTGGTGATAATCTTCCGGTCCGTCGAAAACCACGACCGGTCCTTCGAAAGCGTCGGGATCGTCGGGGTTCGAGAGGTAGCGCTCGCGGAACTGCGGCGAAATCACCGAGCGCTTCATGATCGCGGAATCGAAGAGATTGCCGCTGAACACCATGAAGCCGGCGGACTCTTTCAACGGCCGGTCGAACGGGCGGATGACGTCTTCCTCGACGATCCGGGCGCCGCGGCAATTGTCGCCGATGGTCCTGCCGTTGGCGGTGATGCAGTTCTCGTGGATGAGACCCTGGCTCATCAGCTGGTTGACCACCGCTGGTACGCCGCCGGCCCGGTAATAATCCTCGCCGAGATATTCGCCCGCCGGCTGCAGGTTGACGAGAAGCGGGACGTCGAGCCCGAATTCCTGCCAATCTTCGACCTTGAGATCGACGCCCAAATGGCGGGCAATCGCTTCGAGATGGATCGGCGCGTTGGTTGAGCCGCCGATCGCGGTGTTGACCCGGATTGCGTTGATGAACGCCTCGCGAGTCATGATGTCCGAAGGCTTGCGGTCCGCGTTCACCATCTCCACGATCTGCACTCCGGTGCTGTAGGCGCAGGCCTGCCGGTCACGGTGTGGCGCCGGGATCGCAGCCGAGCCCGGTAGCGACATGCCCAGCGCCTCGGTCAGCGAGTTCATCGTCGTCGCGGTGCCCATGGTGTTGCAGAAACCGGTCGAGGGCGCCGAACTCGCGACCAGCTCGATGAAGCCCTTGGCGTCGATTTCGCCGGTGGCGAGGAGCTCGCGCGCTTTCCAGACGATCGTGCCTGATCCGGTGCGCTGCCCTTCGTACCAGCCGTTCAGCATCGGCCCGACCGACAGGGCGATCGCGGGGATATTCACCGTCGCGGCACCCATCAGGCAGCCGGGCACGGTCTTGTCGCAGCCGATGGTGAGGACGACGCCATCGAGCGGATAGCCGTAGAGAATTTCGACGAGGCTCAGGTATGTGAGATTGCGGTCGAGGCCCGGGGCCGGTCGCTTGCCCGTTTCCTGGATCGAGTGGATTCCGAACTCCATCGGAATTCCACCGGCGGCATAGATCCCCTGCTTAACATGCTGCGCGAGGACCAAATGGTGCCGGTTGCACGGCATCAGGTCGCTTCCGGTCTGGGCGATACCGATGATCGGCTTGCCGGACTGAAGCTCCTCCAGCGAGATTCCGTAATTGGTGTAGCGCTCCAGATAGAGCGCGGTCATGTCGACATTGTCCGGATTGTCGAACCATGCGCGCGAACGGAGCTTGCGGTCAGCCATTGAGTCTGCTTTCGATCCCTAGAATTTGCCGCCGCTCCATCGAGTCTCCCCACTCGGTTGACGGTCAGTTCGGAGCTATTTACTCACACAAATTGCGCAAGCAACCAATATGCTGCGCCTTTTTTTCGATCTGGAGGGGTTATGGCGGGAGCAGTTTCGGCGGGAGCCGGAGGGAATTCGGGTGCGCCGCGGGCGAGTTACGGACCGGCGCTGGGGTTGCTGACGACCCTGTTCTTCATGTGGGGCTTCATCAGCGTCATCAACGGAACGCTGCTTCCGCACCTCAGGAGTGTTTTCGAGCTCACCTATTTCCAGACCGGGCTGATCGAATCGGTGTGGTTCATCGGTTATCTGCTCGCCTCGATCCCAGCCGCCAAGCTGATTGAGCGAATCGGCTATCAGCGGGCGTTGACGACGGGCCTGCTGGTGATGACCCTGGGCTCGCTTGGCATGATCCTCGCTGCGTACCTGATCTCCTATCCGGTGACGGTCGCATCGCTATTCGTCGTTTCGTGCGGAATTGCGTTGCTTCAGGTTGCCGCCAATCCTTATGTCGCGGTGATCGGGCCGCCCGAAACGTCCGAGCAGCGGCTGACGCTGGTTCAGGCCTTCAATACCACCGGCGACGTGCTCGCAGTGATCTTCGGCAAATATCTGATCCTCGCGCGCACCACCGCTGGCACGGCGGCGCAGGGGACGCAGCTCACCCACGCTCAGCGGATGGCCGATGCACAGGCAACGGAATTGCCGTACTTCATCGTGGCGGTCGTGCTCGCCATCCTCGCTTTCCTGATCGCGCGGGCAAAGCTCCCCGTCCTCGGGGCTGCGACCGCTCGCGCTTCCGCGGAGGCTAGACGCGGGTTGTCGATCTGGAACCATCGCAACCTGATCCTCGGCTGCGTCGGAATCGCTCTGTGCGTGCTCGCCGAAATCGGGGTCGGCAGCTATTTCGTGAACTTCGTGTCGCAGCCGAGCGTCGCGAATATTCCACAGGACCAGGCCGCCACCTATCTCACCTTTTTCTGGGGCGGGATGATGGTCGGGCGCTTCTGCGCCGCCGGCCTGATGCGCGCCATTCGGCCGGAGTGGGTGCTGGCGATTTTCGCACTGATTGCGATCCTCGGTTCGCTTGTCGCAGTGTTCGTGCCCGGACCTGCGGCAATGTATGGGCTCATCACCGTCGGTCTTGGCATCTCGCTAATGTTCCCAACCATCTTCGCGCTTGCGATCCGCGGGCTTGGCCCGCTCACCGAAGAAGGATCGGGCCTCTTGATCATGTCGATTGCAGGCGGCGCGCTTGCCTCGCTTCAGGGCAAGGTCGGGGACCTCTATGGCCTGCATTGGGGATTCCTGGTGACCGCCGGCTGCGCGCTGTACGTGCTGTCCTATGCGCTTTGGGGCTGCAAGGTCCCGGCAGGCGCCGACCTTGGGACCGAACGCAATCCAGCGGAGGCTCTGGCAGAGACCTTCGAGTAGCTACGCCCTAGAGCGACATCTCCGTATCTTCGAGGGCGTCGCGGATCAGCACCAGCATCGCCTTGCGGGCCCGCTCCGCGTCGCCCGCAGCGATCGCCTCGAAGACTGACTCATGGTCTGGAATCGGATCGCGCGGAAGCGGGCGCTCGCGCTGCTTGAAAATGGTCGTCCACTGAACCGCTGCGCCGATGGTGCTTGCGAGGGCCGCGAGAGGCTCGTTGGCCGAGGCATCGAGCAGCGTGCGGTGAAAGCGCTGATCGGCGGCACGGCCTTCCGGATTGTCGAGTCCGTGCCGCGACATGTCGTCCAACGCTTCCCGCAGGTGGAGAAGCTGCTCCTTGCTGCGCCGCACCGCTGCAAATCCCGCCGCCGCGGGCTCGATCAGTTCACGAAGTTCGAAGAGACCGCGGATGAACTCCGGTTGCGGCTCGCTCTCGAAAGTCCAGGCGAGAATATCCGGGTCGAGAAGATTCCAGCGGCTCCGTGGACTAACTCGAGTCCCGGCCTTCGGACGGCTTTCGATCAAACCCTTGGCGGCAAGCATCCGCATCGCTTCACGATAGACAGTGCGCGAGACGCCGAGCGCCTCGCTCGCTTCGATCTCGCCGCCGAACATGGAACCCGGCTGCCGCTTGCCGCTGACGATCTCGATTCCGATGGAGCGCGCGATGGCGCCGTGGATTCGACGCGGCGCGCCTGCTTCGTCGTTCATCGCGCACTGCCCCCTTTTTGCTTCATCAGCTATAACGGAGGCATTCAGGACCGCAAAGTGCCGGAGCTTTGGCGGCCATTGATCGTTCATGTCGAAGCTGCGATAAAGAGCAACGATGATCCGTAAGTTCGCCTCGATCCAACTGGTGCGCGCCGCTTCGGCTGCGCCGGCGAACTATTATTATCCGATGGAGGTTGGATCGAGCTGACGCGCGCCTGACGCCAGTTCACCAGCCTCCAACCCGCCAGCGGCCCGCTCGGCGGGTTTTTTATTGCCTCAATCAAGGAACCCAAAAGATGCTTCTGCAGACAATCAGGAAAGAGGACGAAGCCAGCCAGTGGCATGATTTCGTTGTGCCGCAGGATTGGGAGTCATTCACCCAAGACGATCACGCGGTGTGGGACCTGCTGTTCGCGCGACAGGTCGAATTGCTCGGCAGCCGCGTGGTGTCACCATTCCTCGATGGCATCGACCTTCTGAAGCTTTCCCATCCGGGCGTTCCGGACGTCGATGGGCTGAACGCGATCCTGGAGCCGCGGACCGGGTGGCGAACTGTCGCAGTACCGGGACTCGTTCCGGACGCCGTTTTCTTCGCAATGCTTTCCCAGCGCGTGTTTCCCGTCGGCAATTTCATCCGCACGCGCGAACAGCTTGATTATCTCGAGGCCCCTGACTGCTTCCACGACATGTTCGGGCACATCCCGATGCTTGCGCACCACGAATTTGCGGAAATGACCCGGCACATCGGCGAATTGGGTTCGACAGCGATCGCCGCCGGAGAAGGCCACCGTGCGGCCCGGCTATACTGGCATAGCGTCGAGTTCGGGCTCGCGAGGGAGAATGGAGAGCTCAAGATCCTGGGCGCGGGGCTGGCCTCCAGCTTCGGCGAAGCGCATTTCAGCCTCGAGAACGACCGAGTGGAGCGGCTGGAATTTTCGGCTGAGCGGGCGGTGACCACGCCTTACCGGCACGATGCTTTTCAGCCCCGCTATCTCGTTTCGCGGTCGCTGGAAGAGACGGTGGCGGAAGTGCTGGCGCTGGCTCCGGACCAGATGCTGGCGCTCTGAGCGCGCTCAGTTGATCGGGAACGCGTCGCTGGAGCGATAGGCGCGCGGAGCGGAAACCCTCAGGCTCGTGCCTTCGTCATCGACCAGCACTCCACGCGCGAGTGCGGACGCGAATTCGATGCCGAACCATGGGCCTTCCGACCAGGCGACTCTGGCAATGGCCATGAAGTTCCCGCAGGTGATCCGAACTTCCTCGCCGGCAGCGGGAGGCTCGTGGGATTCCAGCAGCGCGCCGGATCTGGACACGTCACGAATTCGGGCTTCTACGGAACTCAAGCCGGATTGTACGTGAGCAGTGAGAAACGTTCTGGACCGTTTGACGGTCCGCTTCCGAGCAAGAACCGGATTCATCTGTAGCTCCGTGTTGGCAATCGCAGCTTGCTCCCACCGGAGTTAACAGCCTGCTAAGCCCCGGATGTCATCGGAACCTCTTGGAGACTTGGCCAGGTCGCGGGCCTCAAGCGACTGGACGGGCGAACAGGGCATATTACAAGGGCGGCGTGGCCGATCACCCCGACAGCAGCGAATATCGCACCGGATCCGATCCGCGCACCCTTCGCGATGCGCTCGGGTGCTTCGCAACCGGCGTGACAGTCGTCACCTGCCTGGATCCGGACGGCCAGCCGTGCGGCCTGACAGTCAACAGCTTCACCTCGGTTTCGCTGGATCCACCTTTGCTGCTGGTGTGCGTGGCCAAGCCCGCGCGCTGCGCAATACCGCTCGCAGAAGCCGAGCATTTCGCAATCAACGTCCTGCAAACCGGCCAGCAGCCCGCCTCAATCCGGTTCTCGACACCTGCCGAGGACCGTTTCGGGCCGACCCCATGGTCGGTGGGCGAAACCGGCGCCCCACTGCTGATGGAATCCCTGGGCGTTTTCGAATGTCAGCGTTTCGCGGTGTACGACGGCGGCGATCACCATATCCTCGTCGGGCGGGTGCTCCGCGCCAGCTTCGATCCCAATCTCGATCCGCTGCTGTACTTTCGCGGACGCTACAGGCGCCTGCATTTCGACTGATTCCAAGCCGTTGCGCAACCGGACGCAAAGTCGTACGCCCGACATAATGTGAAGTTAACGGACGGGGGTGCCGACGCCGTCCAGAAATGTGGCGTTGTGCGTCTTTCCGCGCTCGGGCGGAGGGGGAATGAGAGTAGTCCTGCAGTCGAGGCTGATGCCTGCTGACATTCAGGACAACTTGACCCGAATTCCGGCCCGCCAAATCACTATATTTCTGCTTTTTGCTGCCGTGGTTTGCATTGCGTCGGTGCCCTGGCTGTGTCCGACCTATCTGCTTCCGTTGCCCGCGCTCTCGCCTTATTATCCGCGCACCGACTTGCGGCTCCTCAACCCGGCTGTCGCTCTGCTCTCCGTGGCGCTAACCCTGCGCCCGAAATCCGAAGCTCCAGTCTTCGTCGCACTTTATGCGCTGGCCGTCCTGACGGTCTCGGACGTCGCGAGCGACCTTTCCTTTGCTCTCATCCGAGTCCCGATCGAAATTGCCCAAACGCTCGCCCAGGTCGCAATCCTGAACCGAATGCTGAACGGCCGCTGGTGCGACCCGAAGTGGATGAGCCTTTACGCCGTAGCAATCGTCGCGCTCACCGCCGTCGGGGCGATCCTGACGGTGGCGATCGCCGATGCGGTGGCGTTCCCGCCGTCGGTCTACGTCCGCCAGCTCGGCGGCGAAATCGGGCTAGGCTGGCGAATCATATGGCTCTCCAACGCGTGCAGCTATCTGGCCATCTCGGGCTCGATCGCCACGCTCCTTCGGGCCAAGCCTTGGGTGCACGCTGCGTTCCAGGACCGCTCTGATCGACGCGATTGGATCGGGATGACGGGATCTCTGCTGCTCGCAAGCCTCGTCTGTTACCCGCTCTTCAATCCGCATTTGATGTCGATCCCGCCTGACGTCGAGCTTGCACGTCGCGCGGTGCCGACAGTGTTCGTACTGGCGATGGCCGCCCGCTTCCGAACCAAAGGAGCCGCCATCGCCCTCCTCATTTACGCGCCCATCGCTCTCTATTCGATCAGTGGACCGACGGCCGGTTCGGTCTGGACCTGGCCGCCCGCGCTGGCGACCCCGACGTTAGGCGGTGTCCTAACCGTCACTATCGCGTCGATTGTTGTGGCCGCAATCGCCGGGCAGCTTCGACGAGCGCTCGCCCTTGCCGTAGAAGCCAATGAGGTGAAGTCCCGATTCATCGCCCTCATGAGCCACGAGCTTCGGACTCCGCTCAACGCGATCCTCGGCTTTTCCGAGCTGATGCGGATGCAGAGCCTTCGTGAATTCGGCGAGGCGGTCGCGGCAGTGGACAACATTCACGCCAGCGGTCAGCGGCTGCTGGCAATGATCGAGGCGGTCCTGAGCCACGCGGAGCGGCACGACGGCCTCTTCGCCCTGCACAAGCAGCCGCTTCGGCTTCAGCAAGCGGTCGTGGCGGCGACGATGCGATTGGATGAGCAATTCCCGGAACACGGCTGCTCGATCGACATTGATGTGCCCGACGATCTGCTAATTGACGCGGATGCGCGGGCATTGAGGCAAATCCTGCAAGTCATCATCGGCTATCCGCTGCGGTTCTGCAGCCCGGGATCGGAAATCTCCATCTACGCTGGCCACGAAGGAACGGACACGATCATCGACATCTATTCCAACACTGCGGGCGCACCGGTGCCGGACGAGATCGACAAGGTGGAATTCCAGCTGGTCAACGCGCTTGCGCTCGCCCACGGCGCACGGCTGAGCTTCAAGACGACCGGCAGTTCGGGACGGACGGCCAGGCTACGGTTCTTCGCGACCCGAGCCGCCTAGCGGTGGCTGCTTGCCACCGCGCGAGCTTTATCGCACTGGCGCGCTATGTTGGGCATCGACTTCATCAAGGCGAACCGCGACGCCGTAGAACGCGCGATCGAGGTCAAGAACGTCGGTCTCGATCTGGAGCAGGTACTGGCGCTCGATACGGAAGTCCGCGGCCTCAAGACCGAGATCGACCAGCTACGGGCGGAGCGCAACGCGATCAGCGCCAAGTTCAAGGACGCGAAGCCGGAGGAGAGGGCGGAGCTTGGACGCAAGGCCAAGGAAGCCGGGGCTCGTGCATCGGAGCTCGAAACTGGCTTGAACGAAAAACAGGAGGCGCTGAAGGCGCTGCTTCTCCTCGTCCCCAACATTCCGTTCGAGGGTGCACCGGTCGGTCCCGACGAAAGCTTCAACGTCGTCGTCAGGCAGGAGGGCGAGCCGCCCCAATTCGAATTCGAACCGCTCGACCATGTCGCTCTGATCGAGAAGAACGGCTGGGGCGATCTAAGCCGGATCGTCCACGTTTCGGGATCGCGAACCTACTGCCTCAAGGGACGGCTGGCGCTGCTCGAGACCAAACTGATGGCCTGGGCGCTGCAGCGGATCGCAGAGGCTGGGTTCACGCCGATCACGGTCCCGGCGATCGCCCGGCCTGAGGCCTTCTTCAACCAGGGCCAGTTTCCAGGCCATATGGAAGAAACCTACCATCTTCCCGCCGACGACCTGTGGCTCGCCGGAACCGCCGAAGTCGCGCTCACCTCGCTTCATTCGGGTGAGATTATCGAGAATTCGCAGCTGCCGGTGCTCTACGCCGGCTACTCGCCATGCTTCCGCCGTGAAGCCGGAAGCGCGGGCAAGGACGTTCGCGGGCTTTTGCGCGTCCACCAGTTCGTCAAGGTCGAGCAATATGTGATCTGCGATGCGGATGACGCAGTTTCGGCCCAATGGCACGCGCGGCTGCTTGAACTGGCCGAAAGCCTGCTCCGCGACCTCGAAATCCCCTATCAGGTGATCGAGACCTCGACCGGCGACATGGGCCTCGGCAAGTACCGGATGAACGACATCGAGAGCTGGGTTCCGAGCCTGGGCAAATATCGCGAGACGCACAGCTGCTCGACCTTGCACGACTGGCAGGCACGCCGCGCCAACATCCGTTACCGCGGCGAGGACGGGAAGGTCCGCTTCGCCCACACGCTCAACAACACGGCCCTCGCCTCGCCGAGAATCCTCGTGCCGCTCCTCGAGAATCACCAGACCGCCGACGGCCGGGTGAAGCTTCCGCCGGTGCTTCAGGACCTGATGGGAAGCGAGTACCTGTAGCCACGCAGCTTGTTGCCGCCGCTCGGCAATTCTAAATGGCTGGAATGTCCAGCTATGCAGATCGCCTCGCCGCCCTTCGCGAACAATTGAAATCCGAGCATCTCGACGGTTTCGTCGTCCCGCTGACGGACGAGCATATGAGCGAATATGTCGGAAGCTATGCCCAAAGGCTGGCGTGGCTGACCGGCTTCCAGGGCTCGGCTGGATCCGCGGTCGTGCTTCCGCAGGAAGCGGCGATCTTCGTCGACGGCCGCTACACTCTGCAGGTTCGGCAGCAGGTCTCCGCCGATGAATGGAGCTATCAATCGGTTCCGGAAACCAGCGTTGCGGAATGGCTGAAGGATCACGCGCCAGAGGGCGGACGGATCGGTTACGATCCGTGGCTTCACACGCGGGATTGGGTGAAGCGGGCCAGGGAAGCGCTTGCAAGCCGCGGGGCCGAGTTGGTGCCGGTCGAGCGCAATCCAATCGACAAGATCTGGGCCGACCGGCCGGAAATGTCGAAGGCGCGGCTGGCGGTGCAGCCGGACGAATATGCCGGCAAGAGCTCGGCCGAGAAGCGCACCGACATCGCCGACTGGCTGGCGAAACAGCATGCAGATGCGACGGTAATCTCGGCACTCGACTCGATCGCCTGGACTTTCAACGTGCGCGGCGAGGACGTCCACCGAACCCCGGTCGCGCTCGCCTACGCGATCGTGAATTCGGATGGGACCGCCGACCTGTTCGTCGCCTCGGAGAAGATCGGGCCGGACGTCCGCCAGCATCTCGGCAACGGCGTTCGGCTTCACGAGCGCTACGCACTCGAAAACGCACTGAGCCAGCTCGGCGGCAAGACCATCGCGGTCGATCCGGAGCGCGCGGTCTCGGCGATTTTCGACAGCCTCGACAAGGCAGGCGCGAAGGTTCTCTCGCTCCGCGATCCAACCATTCTTCCCAAAGCCATCAAGAATGAGGTCGAGATCGCCGGGCAGAAGGCATCGCAGGTTCGCGACGGCGCGGCGATCGCCCGCTTCCTGCACTGGATCGACGAAAAAGCGCCGAGCGGCGAAGTCGACGAGTTCACCGCGTCCGACAAGCTTGAGTCGTTCCGCCGTGAATCGCCGGAGCTTCGCGACCTGTCGTTCGATTCGATTTCCGGTTCCGGCCCGAACGGCGCGATCGTCCACTACAAGTCGAGCGAAAAGACGAACCGCAAGCTGCAGCGCGGTGAACTCTACCTGATCGATTCCGGCGGGCAGTATGTCGACGGGACCACCGACATCACCCGTACAGTCACGATCGGCGAGCCGACCGACGAAATGCGCGACCGCTTCACGCGGGTGCTGAAGGGCCATATCGCCGTCGCCACCGCTGTCTTTCCAAAAGGAACGCGCGGCACGCAGCTGGACAGTTTCGCACGGCGTCCGTTGTGGGAAGCGGGGCTCGATTATGCGCACGGCACCGGTCACGGCGTCGGCAGCTATCTCGCGGTTCACGAAGGGCCGCAGCGAATTTCGCCTGCGAGCAGCGCCCAGGCCGGAGGCGACGAACCGCTGCAGGCCGGGATGCTGATCTCCAACGAGCCCGGCTATTACAAGAGCGGCGAGTACGGAATCCGGATCGAGAATCTCGTGCTGGTGGTCGAGAAGAGGATCGAGGGCGCAGAAAAAGAGATGCTCGGATTCGAAACAGTCACCTTCGCCCCGATCGAGCGCCGGCTTGTGGTGAAGGAAATGCTTTCGGCCACCGAGCTGGACTGGTTGAATGGCTATCACCGGGAGGTGCTGGAGACGATCGGGCCGAAGCTCTCCGGCGCTGACCGCGAGTGGCTCGAACAGGCCTGCGCACCAATCTGAAAATAATTTCGTGCCGCTGTCGATTCGCATCGGGGTCCGCACGTCTCTGGGATGCGGGGGCATCAAGTCCCTGCCGAAAGGAAGGACGGATCATGGCCAATACCCAGAGCAACATCGAAACAGCGAAGAAGCTCATTGATGAAGTGATCAACACCGGCAGGCTTGAGCTGTGCGAACGCTATCTAGCGGAAGATCGAGTCGATCGCACCGATTACGGCCTTCCGCCGGAAATGGCGAACGGTCACGAAGGCTTCAAACGAGTCCTGGGCGGATTCATAGAGGCCTTCCCCGATTTGCACCTTGAGGTGCAGTTCGTCGTCGCCGACGATGACCGGATCATGTTCCACGTTTCGACGAGCGGGACGCATCGAGGTCCGTTCATGGGCATGCCTGCGACCGGAAGAAGCTTCCGGGCTAACGGTGTCGACATTTTCCGCTTCAACGCGGAAGGGAAAATCTCGGAGCACTGGGGCGTCTTCGATCTTTTCTCGGTTCTCGCACAGCTCGGACTGAACCCGATCACATCCGAGACGCCCACCGCCAGCGCAGCGCAAATGGCAGCTTAGCACAATCGCGGTACGTCTCAGGCGCACAGGAGTTCGGAAAATGAAGTATGCATTGCTGATCTACGAAAACGAGTCTCTCTACGGCTCGGACAAGAACAATCCCGCGCTTCAGGAGATCGTGGCGAAGCATATGAGCTTCAGCCAGGACCTCGGTCCCAAGCGGGTCGGTGGAGCGGGCCTCGCCGGCACCCATCTGGCGACGACGGTGCGTTCGGCCAACGGCTCCAAGACCGTTCACGACGGGCCGTTCGCGGAGACGAAGGAGCAGCTTGGCGGCTTCTATCTGGTCGAAGCAGCCGATCTCGACGAAGCGCTCGAGATCGCCAAGCGGGTGCCGCTGCAGCCCGGCGGAGCCATCGAAGTCCGCCCGCTGCTGGGGGGATGACGAACACGCTCGACTCCGCATTCAGGTCGGCGAGCGCCCGGATCGTCGGCGCGCTCGCTGCCCGCTACCGCGATCTCGATCTTGCCGAGGAGGCGTTTGCCGAAGCTTGCGCCAGAGCGGCAGAGGCTTGGAAATCGACCGCGCCGGAGCGTCCGGACGGCTGGCTCTACGCAGTCGCCCAGCGATGCGCGCTCGACCTGCTTCGCAAGCGCGCAGTCCGCGAGCGGCAGGGTGCGGAAATGGAAGCCGAATGTTCTATGGACGAAGAGCCGACATTCATTCCCGACGAGCGGCTGCGGCTGATCTTCGTCTGCTGCCATCCCGCAATTGCTCCGGATGCTCGCGCGGCGTTGACGCTGAGGACGGTTTGCGGGCTCGGCACCGCCGAGATCGCGCACGCCTTCCTCACCAATGAAACGGCTCTTGCGCAACGCCTGGTGCGCGCCAAGCGCAAGATCGCCGAAGCGGGGGTGCCGTTCGAAATCCCTGGTCCAAACCTGTGGTCGGAACGGCTCGATGCGGTGCTGTCGACGCTCGAAGTCGCCTATTCCAAAGCGCACGAGGATGCGGCGGGCGCCGGGCCCCATGCAGCGTACGCCGCCGAAATGCTTAACCTGTCGCAAATGCTTGCCGAGCTTTTGCCAGACGAAGCCGATGTGCTCGCGTTCGCCGCACTGGTTCGCTTCTGTGAGGCCCGGCGGCCCGCGCGGGTGGACGCGCAAGGGTGCATGATTCCCCTCGCGGAGCAGGATCCGGCGCAATGGAATCGGGCGCTGATCCGCGAAGGCGATTCGCTTCTGAAGCGCGGATTCGCACTTCAGCCGTCGAGCGCTCGGCTTCTCCAGGCCGGAATCCACGCGGCGTGGTGCCGGCGGCGAAGCCTCGACGAACCGCCTCCCTGGCCGAAGGTGCTAGCGCTTTACGACTCACTTGTTGCCATCTCCGATAATCCGATCACGCGCCTGAACCGGATTGTCACCCTGGCCGAGGTTCGCGGATACGATAGAGCGCTGGAGGAACTTGAGAACTTGCGGGCAGCCAGTCTCGAGGATTTCCTGCCCTTCCGCGCCGTCCGCGCCGATCTGCTGAGGAGAGCGGGAAGAGCGGCTGAGGCTCGAATCGACTATGATGCCGCGCTTGCGCTTCGGCCGGCACCGGCGGAGAAGGCTTGGCTGGCTCGTCGACGCAGCCAAATTCAATAGCCGATTGGAGGACGGGAATGCCCAAGTCGCTGTTTACGCACCCGATCCACCTCGGCCTCGGCGCGAAAGCAGTCGCACAGCCGGAATTCACCGGGTTCGAATGGTACGAGGCCTATAGCGAGCGGAATGCAGGCGACGGCGCCGAAGGAAGGCTGGTCAGCCTGTGGAAGTTCGAGGAGCCGTGGACCAGCTGGGAAATGCACCCGAAAGGCGATGAGGTGGTCTGCTGCATCGAAGGATCGATGACACTCCATCAGCAGCTCGCCGACGGCACGGAGCAGACGGTGACCCTCGGGCCGGGCGACTATGCGATCAATCCGCCCGGTGCTTGGCATACCGCCGACTGCGAAGGACCCGTGACAGCGCTGTTCATAACCGCTGGCGAAGGTACGACACACCGTCCGCGCGAAGATTAGCGTTGCGGGGTTCGATCGCGGACCCATTGCGAGAAAATCCACTTCTCCCCCGAAGTAGGCGGAAGCCCGGCGTGGAGCGTCAGCGGCTCCGGCTGCCCATCGGCACCCACACTGAAGAACGCAATCGAGTCGCCGATTTCGCCGCGATAGCTGAAGCCCAGGCTTGGGAAGTCCGTCTGGCCGCCTTCGAACGCATCGTTCAAATAGATGAGCACAGTCGCAACACGCTGTCCACGCTTGGTAATCTCCTCCTGAAAACCCGCGGCAGAGGGATCGAAGTAGTCGTGGTGCGGTTTGAACTCCTGTCCTGGTGCATAGTGCAGCACCTGCGACACCTCGAACCGCTGCAGCGGAAGACGCAGCGAAGCCGAGATTCGAGCGCGGATCGTCTCGGTCACGATATCGATTTGGTCAAAGGTGAACAACGCGGCGCGGCTAGTGCGCTGGGGATCCGGGCGCATAGCACCGGTCGAATAATCGAACACGGTCGAAGGGCCGAGCCGCTCATGCGCAGTCTCGATCAGCCAGCGGCATTCAGCCGGGGAAGCGAAAGCCTGGAACACCTGAACGAACGGCTTTTCGAGGGCGACAATGCCCTTACGAGCGCGAACCAGCGCGTCGGCATCAATGCCGTGACGAACCCTGCTCCAGTCGGATATGCTCGCCGGTTATGAGTCCGGTCCGCCCAACGAGAGAAGCTGGCGTGCAGATTGGTCAGACCCCTGGGCAGCGGCCTGCGCCAGCCGGTCGAGCGCACGACTCCAATTGATCGGACGGCCTATGCCCATGCATTCGATGATTGCGCATCGCTCGCTTGCCGGCGCGTATCCGGCGTCCGCAGCCGCTTCGATCAGCTTCGATGCACGTGCCGCGTCTTCAATCGATCTCGCCTGGCCGAGCGCCTCCACGCCCCGCTCAAACTCAGCCTTGGCTTCCTGAATGGCCGCACGCCCCTTAACCCCAGTGCTTTCCGGCATTCAGGCGCTCTGGATATATTCGCGCATTGCGTTGGCTTCCTGCTCAATCTTCTCCATCCGGTATTTTACCAGATCGCCGATCGAAACGATCCCGGCGAGACGCCCATTCTGGATCACCGGAAGATGGCGGATGCGTCTCCGGGTCATGATGCCGAGGGCAGCGAGGGCTGACGTGGCCGGATCGACGGTGATGGCGGGGGAGGTCATCACGCGAGAGACAGGCCAGCCAAGTACCTCGGCGCCATGGTCCTTGAGGCAATAGACCACGTCGCGTTCGGAAATGATTCCGGCGATCTGCCCCTGCTCGATCGCCACTAGCGCTCCGATTCGCCGTTGGCCAAGCTTGCTCACTGCCTCCGACAGCTTTTCAGCCGAATCGATGGTCGCGACTTCTGTCCCCTTGCTCGCAAGTATCGCCTTGATGCTCATCGCTCTCTCCCTGTCGGCCGAAGCGAAGCTTGATCCTCTCACGAGCGGGCCCCAAAGGGAAGCGCAATGCCGCGCCCTGACCCCCTTCCGAGCCCGCGAAACTCGACGGTCCGTGCATTCCTCGGGATTCTGAAATGGCTTGGGCTGCTGTCGGTCGTGATCGCGGCGATTGCGGTGTTTCTCGTTGCGCGTGGCGACAAGACGGTGGATGCAACCTTCCTGATCGCGGTCGCGCTCGGGGTCGGCTTGACCGTGCTGCTCGGCACAGGATTGATGGTGCTCACGTTCCTGAGTTCCAGAAGCGGGCACGACGAAGAAGTGGCGCACACCCACATAGAGAGCGATGAGGATGAGTGATTCGACCAGAGAGCCGATCCTGCGGGTCGTGCCGGGCCCGACGGACATCAATGCCAATGGCCATATCTTCGGCGGCTGGGTGCTGTCGCAAATGGACATCGCCGGCGGCATCGCCGCCTCGCGCCGCGCAAACGGATCGGTCGCGACGGTCGCGATCGAAGGCATGCACTTCATCGAGCCCATCCATGTCCGCGATGTCATTTCTGTTTACGCCGAGGTGGAGCGAGTCGGACGCACGTCGATGGGGGTGCGGATCGAAGTGATTGCGACCCGCGATCGCGGCGCTACCGAGGTGAAGGTGACGGAGGGGCTGTTCACCTTTGTCGCCCTCGACAAGGACTATCGTCCGCGCCCTGTAGACCAACAGGGCTAAGCGGCCCGCGAGTCTCCAAATCGAAACGTAACCGTCACAAGCAAGTCACTGCCGCGGACTAGACCGGGGGCAGGATGACGTGGGGTCATCCGCTCGATTTCCCTCGGGGGTACATCCGCAAATGCACAAATTCACACGTCGATTCGTTTTGCTCGCGGCGAGCGCGAGCATTGCCTTCGCAGGCGCCGCTCACGCCGCAGTCACCGGTGCTGGTTCCACCTTCATCTTCCCGGTCCTGTCCCGCTGGTCCGTCGACTATCACAACGCAGGCGGTGCCGAGATCAACTATCAGTCGATCGGGTCGGGCGGCGGAATCGCCCAGATCAAGGCGGGCACCGTGGACTTCGGCGCGAGCGACAAGCCGCTGACGCCGGAAGAGCTCGCCGCTGCAGGGTTGGTCCAGTTCCCCGCTGTTGTGGGCGGCATCGTTCCGGTGGCTAATCTTCCCGGCCTTCGCCCGGGCCAGCTGCACCTCACAGCCGGGGTTCTCGCCGGCATCTTCGCCGGCCAGGTGAAGAAGTGGAATGACCCGGTCATCACCAAGCTGAACCCGGGAATGCGCCTGCCGGACACGGCAATCTCCGTCGTCCATCGTTCGGACGGATCGGGCACTACGTTCAACTTCACGCACTTCCTGAGCCAGGTCAGCCCCGGCTGGCAGAAGCTGATCGGCGAGGGCACCACGGTGAACTGGCCCACCGGCGTCGGCGGCAAGGGTAATGAAGGCGTCGCCGGTTATGTGAAGCAGATCCCCGGATCGATCGGCTATGTCGAATATGCCTATGCGCTCCAGAACCACATTCCGTGGGCGCTAGTGCAGAATTCGGCGGGCAAGTACGTCCAACCGAACACGGCTTCCTTCCAGGCTGCAGCGGCGACCGCAGACTGGGCGCACGCCAAGGATTTCTTCCTGGTGATGACGAATGCGCCAGGCGCCAACGCGTGGCCGATCGCAGCCACAACATGGGTCATCATGTACAAGCAGCCGAAGAACGCGGCGAACAGCGCCGAGGCGAAGAAGTTCTTCAGCTGGTCGCTGACAAAGGGACAGAAGCAGGCGCTTGCGCTCGATTATGTGCCGCTTCCGGCATCGCTGGTGCAGCGAATTCAAAGCTACATGGCAGCGAACATCAAGTAAGCCTTTGTGGCTGAATGCAAAACGGCTCACCCGCGAGGGTGAGCCGTTCTTATTTCTGCACTGTTCTGAGCTTACGCGGCCGGAGCGATCTCGCCCTCACCGTTGTCCGCTGCCGGGCGGCGCGAACGGCGGCGCGGCTTGGGCGCAGGCTCTTCCGCTTCCTGCTCGCTCTGCTCACTCGCTCCGATCGCAGGAGGGAGCACGTCGAACGCGATCCTCTCCTCATCCTCTGACGGTTCGGCGCGTCTCGATCCATTGCGTCCAGAGCGCTCACGGCCGTTGCCGCGATACTGTCGCTCTTCGCGTTGCGGGCGCCGCTCGTCCTGAGCTTCGTCAGCAGCCTCGGCCGAATCGTCGTCTTGTGCATAATTGCGGTCGTTCGAAGAGGCGGCGTTTTCCGTCTCCTCCTCGTCGTCGCCGAAGTCCTCGCGCTGACGGCGCTGCTCTTCGAAGCGGGCACGATTCTCGCCGAGGACGCGGTAATAGTGATCCGCGAACTGAAGGTAATATTCGGTTTGGACACGATCGCCCGCGAGCTGTGCGTCGCGCGCCATGTTCTTGTATTTCTCAAGCAGCTGCGCCGCATTGCCGCGCTGCCGATTGTCCTGCCGATTCCCGGGCTGCCCCATGTTCTGGGGTCTTTGTCCCCCGCGACCGCGCCTGCGGCCGCCCTGACGATTGTTGATCAAATGCCTACTTCCTTAAGAGCAGTAGAAGCTTCCTCCGCTTTTCCTCGGCGCGATCAGCCCGCGTTACGCGCAGCTCTGACCTTTTCGTTTCGATTGGCGCCCAGCGCCAAGCGAACGGCCGATTTGCGTCGGAGGTAGGGCGGGCTGCTCAGCGCAATTCGTTCAAAGCGGCCCCGCTCCTAGAGACTGGATGTAGTGACTGTTTGCGGCGATTCCAAGTTAATTTGTTCACATCCACGTCAACAGGACCGCGCGCGGGCGACCGCCGAGATCCTGCGCCAGGCGCGCCGCGAGCCCATCCCGTTGGAGCAACGAGGCGGCGTCGGCAGCCTGGTCCGCGCCGATTTCGATGGCTGCCAAGCCGCCGGGCGCGAGCAAACGCGGAATTTCCGGCGCAAGAGTACGGATATCGGCCAGCCCTTGGGGGCCGGCGAACAGCGCCTCGTGCGGCTCATGCTCGGCTACACCCGGGCCGAGTTCCGCGCCGGTGGCGACATAGGGCGGATTGCACAGGATCAGGTCGAACCGCTCCTCGATTCCATGGGCCCAATTGCCGAGCTGGAAGCGCGTCCGTTCTTCGAGGCCCAAGCGCCGCGCATTCGCCGCCGCATAGGAAAGCGCGCGCCGCGAGGAATCGATACCAAGGCCGGTCGCCTTCGGCCAGACATCGAGTGCGGCAAGAAGCAAAGTCCCCGGGCCGGTGCCGAGATCAAGGATTCGCCCCGGACCGCCCGTGCCATCGAAATGCTCGATTGCCGATGAGATCAGGACCTCGCTGTCCGGGCGCGGGATCAGCACCCCCGGCCCGACGTGCACTTCGATATTCCA
>Ga0207640_10000417_pt1 | contig 26752 bp, 30 predicted proteins | sample KBSCornC42_FD_184300 | JGI IMG/M metagenome (GOLD analysis project Ga0207640, IMG submission 184300) | Corn rhizosphere microbial communities from Kellogg Biological Station, Michigan, USA - KBS Corn C4-2 (SPAdes) (version 2) | ecosystem: Host-associated > Plants > Roots > Rhizosphere > Soil ... | reverse complement strand
CGACTGCTGCATGGTCTCGGCAGCAACATCCGCCAGGCCAGGCTGCGTCGCGCATACTCCGCGGAAACCGTCGCGAAGCGCGCCGGCATCACCCGCGCCACGCTGACGCGGGTCGAACGCGGCGATCCCGCCGTCGCGCTCGGCATTTATGCGCGCGTGCTGCAGGCGCTGGGCCTGGAAGCCGACCTGGAGCATCTTGCCGCCGATGATGTGCTGGGCCGCAAGCTGCAGGATGCGAATTTGGGCCAGCGTGCACGGGCGCCGCGCCGGCAGCGGACAGCCGGGCCATGAGTCGCGGCATGGACGCGGTGGAAGTCCACGCTGATCTCGAGTGGCTGGATGCGCCGCGGCAAATGGGTTGGCTGCGCCGTCAGTCGGGCGGCAAGGGCGACGTGTTCTCCTTCGAATACGATCCGCAGTGGCTGGGCATATCGGACGCGTTTGCCTTCGATCCCGATCTGGTGCTCGCGAACGGGCCGCAGTATCCGCCGGCGGATCGCGCCAATTTCGGCATCTTTCTGGATTCCGCGCCCGACCGATGGGGTCGGGTACTGATGCAGCGGCGCGAGAACGCGCACGCACGCGCCGAAAAGCGACGGACGCGTACGCTCACCGATTGGGATTACCTGCTGCGCGTGCACGACGAGACGCGCATGGGCGCGTTGCGGTTCCGTGCTGCGGAAGGCGATTTCCTGGACAGCGACGGAGCGCAGGCCGCACCACCCATCACATCCCTTCGTGAATTGCAGGCGGCCAGCCTGAAGTTCGAGGCGCAGCTCGAAAAGGATGACAGCCAGGAAGACACACGCTGGCTCGCGCAATTGTTCGCGCCAGGGTCATCACTCGGCGGCGCGAGGCCAAAGGCTTCGGTGCGCGACGAGAAGGGTCGCCTGTGCATCGCCAAGTTCCCGAGCCGGCAAGACACGCGCGACATCGGCGGCTGGGAGATTGTCGCGCATCGCCTCGCGGCGAAAGTCGGAATCGAGGTACCGCCAAACCGCGCGCTGCGACTCGGCGACGGCAGCGGAACGACTTTCCTGGCCGAGCGTTTCGACCGCACCGCAATGGGTCGCCGACGCGCGTTCGTATCGGCCATGACGCTGACGCAACGCACGGACGGAGAACCCGGCGCAAGTTATCTCGAACTGGTGGACCTGCTGCAGTCGCGCGGTGCCGAGACGCGCGCGGATTGCGAGCAACTGTTCCGGCGCGTCGTGTTCAATATCGCGATCCACAACGTGGACGATCACCTGCGCAACCATGGCTTCCTGCTGACGCCGCGGGGCCTGCGACTTTCGCCCGCTTACGACATCAATCCCGTGCCCGATCGTGACGAGCTGACGCTCGCCATCAACGAGACCGACACGCATTGCGACGCGGAAATTGCCTTGCAGTCCGCGCGAGATTACGGGCTGGAAGGCAAGGATGCGGAACGCATCCTGCGACAGGTGCGCAAGGCGGTGGCGGATTGGCGGCGCGAGGCCGCGGCGTTGAAGATCCCAAAGGCGGAGCAGGAATTGATGGCTGAAGCCTTCACGCCCTGATTCGCAGGCGGTTGACGCCGTGGCTACATCGTATGCGTCGGCTTGTCGCCACCCTGCAACCCGGCCAGCAACGTTTCGATCTTGGTGCGCGCGTTGTCGCCGTCGGCGCTTTCGGTGAATTGCACGCCGATGCCGGCGGGGCGGTTGCCTTGCGCCGCGATCGGGGTGATCCACACGACGCGGCCGGTGGTGGCCACGCGCTCGGTTTCTTCCGGCAACGTCATCAGCAGGAACACTTCGTCGCCGAGGTTGTAGCGCTTGTTGGTGGGCACGAACAGGCCGCCGCCCTTCACGAACGACATGTAGGACTGATACAGCGTGTGTTTGTCCTTGATGACGACCGGCAGGATGCCCTGACTGCCCATGCCGCCTGAACCACCCGCCATTGCCATCGCGCTCGCTCCTCGGAACCCAAGCGCCAGCTTGCCGCCGACGCCCATCGCGGTCAAGCGAGCGGCGCGCCGAACCGGCACCAGCCCCAACCATCGAACACCCACGGCGACGGCAACGGGCAATAAAGCTTGACGTAATACGGCGGCCGCAACACGCGCGTCGTGCGCGCGGCGGGACTGCCATCACGCCAGAACAGGTTGGCGTCGCCACGCGAACGCAGCGGCACGCGCTCGCCGCCGCCAGCGTCCACCGCCAGCAACGCGAGCCAGGGGCGCAAGGCGCGCGGCGGCTGCCACGGCAGGTTCGGACCGGCGCGGTCGTGCGAATCGAGCCCCGCCACAAAGGTTTCGGTGTTGGTCGCAAAACGCAGCATGCGCGTGTGGCTGAGCGCGGTCTGGCTGGCGTGGGCCTCGATGGCTTCGCGCTTGCATTCCTGCTCCGCCGCGTCCAGCGTGAACACCGCGCGCCGCGGCACGCCCGGCTGCGAGCGGCCGTGCAGCAGGTAACCGAGGCAGGCGGGCTTGACGACACCGGGCATGGACTGGAGAACCATTTCCACCAGGACGTGGATCGCGCTGTGGTCGGGATGGCGATCGACGAGATCCGGCAGCACCAGTACGGTCGGCCGTTCGCGTTCGAGCAGCGCACGCAGCGCAGACAACATCGTGTCGGTATCGTCCAGCAGCTTCCAGGTCACGCCGCCGTCGGGCCAACCCAGGCGATGCACGCTGGCGTCGTCCGCGCCGAGTGCACGCAGCGCGGCATCGGCCTCGCCGCGGCGCCGCCCGGCCCATGCAAGCCGATGGCGCGGGCCGATCCACACGCGTCGTTCCAGCGCGCGTTGCGGCCACGGATTGTTCTCGCCGTCGGTAGCGAACACGACGCTCACGGCCACGCCGCATTCCAGCGCGCGCTGGATCAGACCGCCCGCCGCCAGCGATTCGTCGTCCGGATGGGGCGCCAGCACCATCAGCCGGGCGCCCGGGCGCCTCAGCAGCGCGTCGGGATCAAGCAGGTCTGAAGGCTTTTCCTGGCGCAAGCGAAGGTTCCTAAGGGCCGCCGCGGTTCGGGTGGCACAACCGGAGCGCGATTGTGCCCGCGCGCGGTTGACCGGGCACTGACCGGGTGCGGCCGGAAACCCCGACGTCCTGCGACGCTACGTACGTGGCACGCCGTCCAGCCATTCGAACAGCGCGAGGTCGGCGCGCAGCGGGCCATTGAGCAGCACGCGCAAGCGGTTGGCGCTGGCGAAGCGTTCGGCCAACATCTCGTCATTCCAGCCCGGATCGAAGCGCGCCTTGCGGCCTTCGGCGCGCGCGTGCAGCGCGCCTTCCAGCAAGCGTGCGGCCTGGTCCAGCCTCTGACCGGGTTCGTCGCCGGCCCAAGTCTTGCCGATCTCGCGCGCGTGCGCACGGCCGGCCGTCAGCGCCAGCAGGTCGCGTGCGACTTCCTGACGGCGTTGCATGCCGCCCTGCTCCGTCAGCAGCCAAGCCTGACCGGGATTGCCGCCCGCCGCGGCCAGCACGGCTTCGGCGGATTCAACGCCGCGCGCGGACAACCACGCCAGCGCTTCTTCCTGCGCCGGCACGGAAAAATCCAGCCGCTGGCAGCGGCTGCGAATGGTCGCGCTCAGGCGCCACGGTTGATCGGCAACCAGCACGATCAGGCTGGCGTCGGTCGGTTCTTCCAGTGTCTTCAACAGCGCGTTCTGCGCGGGCGTATTCATCGCATCGGCCGGATCGATCACCGCGACTTGCCAGCCGCCGAGCTGGCTGGACATGGCGAGGCGCGATGACAAATCGCGGATCTGGTCGACCACGATTTCCTTGCGCAGTTTGCCGGTCTTTTCGTTGATTTCCAGCGTGACCAGCATGCGATCCGGATGCGTGCCGGCCGCGAGCAACTTGCACGTCTTGCAGGTTCCGCACGCATTCCCGTCGCGCGGCGATTCGCACAGGCGCGCGCGCACGAATGCTTCGGTCAGCGCGCGCTTGCCGAGCCCCGCGGGCCCACACAGCAGCAACGCGTGCGGCAAGGTGTTGTTGGCCGCGCGCGCCGCCAAGACGTTCCATTGCGAACGACACCATATGGGCAGCGGATCGCCCGGCGCGATCGCGACGACGGCGGCTTCTTCGTCGCTCATGCGGTTGTCCCGGCGCGCAATGCCTCGATCGCCTCGACCGACGCGGCAAGCACGTCGTCCGCGGGCAAGGATGCATCGATCACCCGGAAGCGCGCGGGTTCCGCCTGCGCGCGTGCGCGGTACGTGGCGCGCACGCGTTCGAAGAAATCATCGCGTTCGGCCTCGATGCGGTCGGCGCCACCGCGCTGACTTGCACGCGCGCGACCATCCGCCACCGGCAAATCCAGCAGCAGGGTCAGGTCGGGTTTCAGGCCCGCCGTCGCGATGCGTTCCAGTTCGGCGATGCGCGCCATGCCCACGCGGCGACCACCGCCCTGGTACGCGTAACTCGCGTCGGTGAAGCGGTCGCACAGCACCCAGCGGCCGGCCGCCAACGTGGGTTGCAACACGTCGCGTACCAGTTGCGCGCGCGCGGCGAACATCAGCAGCAATTCGGTTTCCGCGGCAAGGCCGCGGTGCGCGGGATCGAGTACCAGCGTGCGCACGGCTTCGCCGACCGGGGTGCCGCCCGGTTCGCGCGTGTACACCACGTCCAGGCCGGTGCGCGCGAAATGTTCGCGCAGGCCGGCGAGCAGCGTGCTCTTGCCCGCGCCTTCGCCGCCTTCGAGCGTGATCAGGCGGCCGCGGACGGATGGGGCAGCATGCGCGGGGGTCATGGGCACGGCTCCGAAGACATCCCCCCGCCGCTGCGCGGCGACCCCCTTCGTTTCGAAGGGGGTAATCGATTTGCGTTGCGGTGATTCATCACCCCCTTCCAGCGGAAGGGGGTCGCCGCGTAGCGGCGGGGGGATGAGGGCCGATCGCCAGTCACTGATTCTTCTTCCCGAGGATGTATTTCTTCACCGCCGCGTTCTGCTCGGCCAGCGTCGCCGAAAACACGTGGGTGCCATCGCCCTTTGCCACGAAATACAAGGCGTCGCCCGCAGCCGGGTGCAGCACCGCATGGATCGCGGCGCGGCTCGGCAACGCGATCGGCGTGGGTGGCAATCCGTAGCGCGTGTAGGTGTTGTAGGGCGTGTCGGTTTGCAGGTCGGCCTTGTGGATCTTGCCGGCGTAGGCGGCGCCCATACCGAAAATCACGCTGGGGTCGGTTTCGAGCTTCATGCCGAGTTTGAGGCGGCGCTCGAACACGCCCGCGATCTCCGGCCGCTCCGCTGGCACCGCGGTTTCGCGCTCGACCAGCGACGCGAGAATCAAGGCCTGGTACGGCTGCTGTGGCCAGATGTCCTTGTCGCGCTGCATCCATTCCTGCGCGAGGAAGGCCTGCATCGCCTTGCGTGCGCGCATCAGCACATCGAAGTCGGACATGCCGAGTACGTAATCGTAGGTGTCCGGCATGAACTCGCCTTCGGGCGACTGGCCGGCGTCACCCAGTCTGGCCATCACGTCGGCGTCGCTCAGTTTGGCGATGTCATGCGCGAGCTTCGGCGCCTTCTGCAACGCTTGCCGCACCTGTGCGAACGTCCACCCATCCACCAGCGTGACGCGGTGATGGAGCACCCGGCCCGCAGCCATGTTTTCCAGCAACACGGTGGGCGTCATACCCGGCGCCAGCGTGTATTCGCCCGCGTGCAACTTGCTGGCGACGCCAAGTCGCCATGCCAGCGCGCGCCATAGCAGCGGCGGTGCGTCGGACAACTGTTCGTGCCGCAGTTGCTCGACGATGCCCTTGAAGCCTTCGCCCTTGGCGATCTCCAGCGTCTGCCCTGCGGAGCGCACCGCCAGCGGCGTGCGCGTGAAGTGCACGTAGGTGAGACCACCCCACGCGATGGCTGCGGCGATCGCCAGCAGGATGACGAGCAGCAGCACGCGCACGACGGCGTTGCCGTTGTTGCGGCGATTGCAAGGCGCGAGCGCGCGCGGAATATCGATCCGGGTCATCCGGCCAGTCTAAACGAAACCGGCCAAATGCAAGACCGCCCGCACGCCAATCAGATCCGCTTGAACACCAGCGTGCCGTTGGTACCGCCGAAGCCGAACGAGTTCGAGATCGCGACGTCGATCTTGCGGTCGCGCGCGGTGTTGGGCACGAAATCGAGGTCGCAACCCTCGCTGGGTTCGTCCAGGTTGATGGTCGGCGGCAGTACGCCGTCGCGCATCGCCAGCAGGGTGAAGATCGCCTCCACGCCGCCCGCCGCACCGAGCAAATGCCCGGTCACCGATTTGGTGGAACTCATCGCGAGCTTGTAAGCATGTTCGCCGAACACGCGCTTGGCGGCGTCCACTTCGCCCGGATCACCGATCGGCGTGGAAGTGCCGTGCGCATTGATGTATTGCACCTCGGCGGGGTTCACGCCCGCATCTTTCAACGCATTGTCCATGCAGCGTCCGGCGCCTTCGCCGCCAGGGCTGGTGCCCGTGATGTGATACGCGTCATCACTCATGCCGAAGCCGACAACCTCGGCATAGATCCTCGCGCCGCGTGCCTTGGCATACTCGTATTCTTCAAGCATCAGGACGCCGGAACCGTCGGACAACACGAAGCCATCGCGGTCCTTGTCCCAGGGACGGCTGGCTTTCTTCGGTTCGTCGTTGCGGGTGCTCAATGCACGCGCCGAGCAGAACCCGCCGATTGCGGTCGGGGTGACGGAGAACTCGGCGCCACCGGCCAGCATCGCATCGGCGTCGCCGTACTGGATCAGGCGCATCGCCAGCCCGACGTTGTGGGTGGCCGTGGTGCAGGCTGTGACGCAGGCGATGTTCGGACCCTTTATGCCGTGCATGATCGCCAGGTTGCCGGACACCATGTTGATGATCGAGCCGGGCACGAAGAACGGCGAAATCTTGCGCGGGCCGCCTTCGTGGTACGCGATCGCAGTACGCTCGATGCTGGCGATTCCGCCGATGCCCGCGCCCACGGCGATGCCGACGCGCGTGGCATTGGCTTCGCTGATTTCGATGCCGGAATCCTTCAACGCTTCTGCGCCTGCGGCGATGCCGTAATGGATGAAGGTATCCATCTTCTTGATGTCTTTCGGCGCCACGTATTGCGCCGGATCGAATCCCTTCACCTCGCCCGCGATCCGCGTCGGGAACGCGCTGGCGTCGAAATGCGTGATCGGGCCGATGCCACTGTTGCCGGCCACCACGTTCTTCCACGCCGTCGCCACGTCGTTGCCGACGGGCGAAACCATGCCCATTCCGGTGACCACCACACGCCGTTTGCTCATGGGAACTCCACACTCCAGAAAATCAATGCAGGATCATGCAACCGATGCAACGGCTTCGTCCGGCGCTTCGCTCTCCGCGCGAGGGCGCGCGCAAGGGCTGTCGATACATACGCCGCCGCACAGTCGCGGGGCCCAACAAAGCGAAAGCTGCGCACGGGAGGCGCAGCTTTCGGGTTACCGCAGGACACTTCATTGCGCCGCCCAAGGGCATGCGCGGCCAAGTTCAGGACTTGACGTGCGCCTTGATGTAATCGACCGCCTGCTGGACGGTGGTGATCTTCTCGGCTTCCTCGTCCGGAATTTCGGTTTCGAATTCCTCTTCGAGTGCCATCACCAGTTCGACCGTATCCAGCGAGTCCGCGCCCAGGTCGTCGACGAACGAGGCGTTTGGCGTGACGTCCTCTTCCTTGACTCCCAACTGATCGACCACGATCTTCTTGACGCGCTCTTCGATGCTGCTCATGAGACAGTGCCTCCCGGGACAAATGATGTTCGAGGTCGGACGAAGCCCTTCCCCACTACCCCGCGCCTACCGATCCGATTCACGCGGTAAATGTTCAATGACGAGCCACGCGGAGCTGCATGGCGCTTGCGTGACCGGAAAGACCGCCCCGGCCACGACACGAAAGTCGCAATAGTACCCGGTTCGGGGAGCCACTGGAACCTGCCCGGCTGAAGGGTATTGCCACATTTTGAAATCCCCGTTCGTCCTGAGCGTGGGCGCGCAGCGCCGAAACGAAGGACGCTGCCATGGCGCGCGACCTCACGACCTGAAGACCGCCAAGCCAGCGCGAACGGCCACCCGGAATCCCAAGCCGATGCACGGGGTACGAGGCTTCCGATCCACTTCGAACGGACTCACGATCAACTCATGTACATGCCACCATTGACATGCAGCGTCTCGCCGGTGATGTAGGCCGCGGCGGGCGAAGCAAGGAACGCCACGGCATGCGCGATGTCGGCCGGCGCGCCCAATCGCCCCAGTGCGATGGTGCCTTCCAGCGATTTGCGCTGCTCGCCGGTGAGCGCACGGGTCATGTCGGTGTCGATGAAACCCGGCGCGACCACGTTGACGGTGATGCCGCGCGAACCGACTTCACGTGCCAGCGATTTCGAGAACGCGATGATGCCGGCCTTGGCCGCCGCGTAGTTGGTCTGGCCGGGATTGCCGGTGACGCCCACCACCGACGCGATATTGATGATGCGCCCCTTGCGCGCCTTCATCATCGTGCGCATCACGGCTTTCGAGGTTCGATACACCGACGTGAGGTTGGTGTCGATGATCGCCTGCCAATCCTCGTCCTTCATCCGCATCAGCAACTGGTCGCGGGTGATCCCCGCATTGTTCACGAGGATCGAAAGGCCGCCATGTTCCTTGATGATGGATTCGATCAAAGCCTCCACCGCAGCGCCGTCGGTGACGTTCAGCACGCGTCCTTCGCCGCCATGCGCGGACAGGCGCTGCGCGATGGCTTGCGCGCCCGCTTCCGAGGTCGCGGTACCGATCACCTTCGCGCCCTGCGCCGCCAGTTCGTCCGCGATCGCAGCACCGATGCCGCGCGTGGCGCCGGTGACCAAGGCGACTTCGCCCTGCAGCGTGTTCGTCATGCCTGGACCTCCGCAAGCGCGGTACGCAGTTCGGCGGGCGTGCCCAGCGCGCGCGCGTCTATGGACTTGTCGATGCGCTTGCACAGACCGGCCAGCACCTTGCCGGGGCCGCACTCGAAAATCTTCGTGGCGCCATTCTTCACCAGTGACTGCACGGTGTCGGTCCACAACACCGGCATGTACAACTGGCGCTCGAGCGCCGCACGGATGAACTCGATGCCGACATGCGCCTTGGCGTCGGCGTTCTGCAACACGGGAATGGTCGGCACCTGCCACGGCAGTTCGGCCATGCGTGCCGCGAGCTGCTGCGCGGCTTCGCGCATCAACGGCGTGTGCGAGGGCACCGACACCGAAAGTTTGATGACCTTGCGCACGCCGAGTTCGGCCAGTCGCTGCGCGGCGCGATCCACCGCACCAGCGTGACCCGCGATCACCAGTTGGCCCGGGCTGTTGTAGTTGGCGGGCGTGACGATTTCGGCGCCCGACACTTCCTTGCAGACGTTGCGGATGACTTCGTCGTCCGCGCCCAACACGGCCGCCATCGATCCGACGCCCGCCGGCACCGCGGCCTGCATCAGGCGCCCTCGTTCGGCCACCAGCGCCGCAGCCTCACGCAACGGCAACGCACCCGCGCAAACCAGCGCCGAATATTCGCCGAGGCTGTGGCCAGCAATCTGCGCAGGCATCGGGCCGCCCTGCGCGCACCACACGTTCCAGACCGCGACGCTGGCAGCCAGCAACGCGGGCTGCGTCTGCTCGGTCTTGCCGAGTTCCTCTTCCGGCCCGTTTTGCGAGAGCGCCCACAGGTCGAGCCCGGCGCCTTCCGACGCGTCGTCGAACGCTTTGCGGACCTCCGGGAATTCGGCCGCGAGTTCGGCCAGCATGCCGACCGCCTGCGAACCCTGGCCGGGGAACACGAATGCCAAGTGGGGCCGCGGAGAAACTTCATTGTTTGTGTTGTCAGTCATGGCGCTTTCTGAAGCTCGACTAATAACGCACCATCGCGGACGCCCAGGTGAAGCCGCCGCCGAAAGCTTCCAGCAACAGGTTCTGCCCACGCTTCACGCGCCCGGAACGAACGGCGACATCCAGCGCCAGGGGCACGGAGCCCGACGAAGTGTTGGCGTGCTTGTCGACGGTGACGATCACCTGCTCCATCGACATGTTGAGGCGCTTGGCGGTGGCTTCGATGATGCGCAGGTTGGCCTGGTGCGGAATCAGCCAGTCGAGTTCCTCCGCGCGCATGTTCGCGGCCTTCAGCGTTTCGTCCACCAACGAGTCGAGCGTCTTCACCGCGACCTTGAACACCTCGCGCCCGCGCATCCTGATGCGGACGCCGTGGTTCTTCTCGTCCTTGAAGCCCACCGAAACGCCGACCGGGTTGTACAGCAAATCCTTGTAGCCGCCATCGGCGTGCAGGCAGGTGGCCAGGATGCCGGGTTCGTCGGACGCTTCCAGCACCACCGCGCCCGCGCCGTCGCCGAACAGCACGCAGGTTTCGCGCTCGCTCCAGTCGACCATGCGGGTGAGCGTTTCGGCGCCCATCACCAGCGCGCGTTTCACCTGCCCGGCACGCACGAAATTGTTGGCGACGCCCAGCGCATACACGAAGCCGGAACACGCGGCGTTGACGTCGAACGCCATGCAGCCGTTCGCGCCCAGCCGGTCCTGGATCAGGCACGCCGTGGCGGGAAACACGATGTCGGGCGTGGTGGTGCCCAGGATCACCATGTCGAGGTCGGAGGCCTTGACGCCGGCATCCTGCAAGGCCTGCTGTGCGGCCCGAAACGCGAGATCCCCCGTGGTTTCGCCGTCGGCCGCGACGCGGCGCTCACGGATGCCCGTGCGCGAGCGGATCCACTCGTCGCTGGTATCGACGATCTTCTCGAGATCGGCGTTGGTGACGACGCGTTCCGGCAGCGCGCTGCCGGTGGCGAGGATGCGGGCGTAGGTCAAGGTGTGATTCCCAGGGTGCTTGGCGCGCAAAAAAACACCGCGGCGCTTTCATGGCGCCGCGCGCGGATTTGCAGCATTGCCGCCGACGAGGTCAATCCTCGTCGACGACCGCCTGCTTGTCCTCGATCACCTTGCGGCCACGGTAATAGCCGTCCTTGGTGATGTGATGGCGACGATGGATCTCGCCCGACGTCGGGTCGGTGGCGAGCTGGACCTTGTCCAGCGCGTCGTGCGCGCGACGCATGCCGCGGCGGGACGGGGATGTGCGACTCTTTGCAACGGCCATGATGGCTCTCCTGACGAATACTTCTATTGCTTCTGTTCAACGATGTTTCCCGCGGCCTTCCAGCAGCTTGCGCAGGTCCGCGAACGGGTGCGTCACTGCTTCCCCGCCTTCCGCATCCTGCGGCGCCTGCCCGGGCGTGCTCCATTCGCCCTGCAGGATCTCGCTGCCGGGCTTGACGGGCACCAGCGGCAGCGCCAACAGCAGTTCATCCTCGATCACTTTGCGCGGCTGCAGCGTTCCTTGCTCCAGCAGCAGCGGTTCGCACCGCTCAGGCAGCGCCGCCGCATCTTCTTCGCGGGCCAGCAACCCCAGCCGCGAATCGACCTCGACAGGCCATTCGAACGGCTGCAGCGTGCGCTGGCATTCCAGCGTGAGACGCGCAGACAATCGAACATGCAACTCGGGGTCACCGAGTTCGCCCTGCTCGAAATCGAGATCGTAGGCAATCTCGCCGGAATCCTCCACCAGCGCTTCGACCAGCCGCGGCAATTCCGCAACCGGCAGGACGCCCTGGAACGACCGCCGCCCGGCCACCATGCGTTCGGCGTCCACGGAAGCTGGCAGGGACGCGGACATAAGCGCGGAATGCTAGATTCCGCACTGCACAAAGTCAACCGCCGGCCACGTCAGGGGATTGGCCCGTATCATGCTTGCCTTTCCCCGTGCTTCGAACATGCAAGGTCTGCGCTTGCCTTCCCCGTCCGCCACCCTGCTCGCCATCCTCCTGCCCGCGCTGGTCGCGGTCATCGCCTGCGCGGTGGTCGTTTGGCTTTTGTTGCGCCAGACGCGGCACCAACGCACCCTGCGCACGCTTTATCTCGAAGCCGACGGCATCGAACACGACCTGAAGGAATGCCGCCAGCGGCTGCAACGCGCGCATGCCTCGATGTCGCTCAGTCCCAGCCAACCTGCGGCCGGCGAAGCCCACGCCAAACTGGCGATCGATGCGGCGCTGCGCGAGTTGCTGGCGCACCGCCTGTGGCTACGCGACGAAGCCGAAAATGCCAGCCAGCGCGAACTGGATGCGGCGGTCACCGCGATGGGCAAGGCACGCGGTGCACTGGGGCAACAATTGCGCGAACTGGATTCCGCGCAACGCGCGCTGGAAACGGCGGTGCGCGAAAAGATCGAAGACCTGTCGCAACAGCCATGAGCGCGCCCAGGATCGTCCTTGGCTCGACCTCGCGCTACCGGGCCGGATTGCTGCATCGCATCATCGACGACTTCGAGCAGGTCGCCCCGGACATCGACGAAACGCCGCTGCCAGGGGAAACGCCGCGCCTGCGCGCTGCAAGGCTGGCCGAAGCCAAGGCACGGGCCGCCGCATCGAACATCGGCAATGCGCTGGTGATCGGTTCCGACCAGGTCGCCGCGCTCGGCAACACGGTGTTGCACAAACCCGGCAGTATCGAGGCTGCACGCGAACAATTGCGTGCAAGTAGCGGAAATAATGTTGATTTCTTTACCGGGCTGTGTGTGTTCGATACGCGCAAGGGACAAGGACGATCGGCGCTCGATCACACCCGCGTGGTCTTCCGCGAGCTCACCGACGCGGAAATCGACCGCTACCTCGAATGCGAGCGCCCGCTCGATTGCGCGGGCAGCTTCAAATCCGAAGCCTCCGGCATCAGCCTCTTCGAGCGCATCGAAAGCACCGACCCGACCGCGCTCGTGGGACTGCCGCTGATCGCGCTGGCCAGGCTCCTGCGCGAGGCCGGGGTCGCCCTTCCCTGACGCGGCCACGACGCCCGCCGTCGTACACTGATCCGCGCTCAATCACCCGGAACAGGCATGGACCAGAATTTCGCCGCCGCCACCAAGGCCGACAACCTGACCCGGCAGCGCCTGGATGCCGCGATCGCGCAGGTCAATGAGGTACTGGTTGGCAAGAACCAGCCGATAAGAATGGCGTTCGCGTGCCTGTTGGCCGGCGGCCACCTGCTGGTGGAAGACGTGCCGGGCGTCGGCAAGACCACGCTGGCGCACGCGCTGGCCACCACGCTGGGCCTGAGTTTCCGGCGCATCCAGTTCACCTCCGACTTGCTGCCCACCGACATCATGGGCGTCAGCGTGTTCGACCGCGACAGCGGCGCATTCCGCTTCCAGCAGGGCCCGATTTTCGCGCAACTGCTGCTGGCCGACGAAATCAACCGCGCCACGCCGAAGACCCAAAGCGCGTTGCTCGAAGCGATGGCGGAAGGCCAGGTCACGGTGGACGGCGCCAGCCGCGCCTTGCCCGAACCGTTTTTCGTGGTGGCGACCCAGAACCCGCTGGACATGGCTGGCACCTATCCGCTGCCCGATTCGCAACTCGACCGCTTCATGCTGCGCATCTCGCTGGATTATCCCGACGCGGAAGCCGAACGCCGCCTGCTGACCGGCGAGGACCGCGGCGCGATGCTCGAGCGCATGGCCGCGCGCCTGTCCGGCGCTGACATCACGACCCTGCGCCTGCAGGCACGCGTTGTCACCGCCAGCCCCGCGTTGCTCGATTACGTGCAGGCACTCGTCACGGCCAGCCGCAAGCATCCGGACATTCGCACCGGCTTGTCACCGCGCGCGGGATTGGCGCTGCTCGCTTGCGCACGCGCATGGGCGCTGCTGGGCGATCGCAATTACACGCTGCCCGAAGACGTGCAGGCGGTGTTCGTCGCCATCGCGGGCCATCGCCTGATTCCAGCCCGCAATCTGGCGCGCGACGCGCTGGCGCAGGCGCTGCTGGAAACCGTTGCCGTCGAGTAGGCGGAAACGACGATGGACGCCGCGATACGGGAACACGAGAGTCTGGCGGCGCGCATCCGGAACTGGCTTCCCGGACTGACGCGCGGACGCCACCCGGAAGCCCTGCCGGTCACGCTCGACCGCAATCGCGTGTACATCGTGCCGACCCGCGCCGGCCTCGGCTTCGCGGTACTGCTGGCGACGATGCTGGTCGGCGCGCTCAACTACCAGAACAACGCCGCGCTGTTGCTCACCTGCATGCTCGGCGCCGCGCTCGCCAGCAGCATGTTGCTGACCTGGCGCGAACTGCACGACCTTACCCTGCGCTCGTTGCACGCCGATCACGGCTTTTGCGATGCGCGTCTGCCGATCCACCTGGCTTTTGCCGACGACCGCCGCGCGCGCCCTGGCCTGCAGGTCGCGCTCGACGACATCGAGCAACCGTGCCCACTGCGTCCCGGCGTCAGCCGCGCCACGGTGACCGCACCCACCGAGGCACGCGGATGGATGCCGATTCCGCGCATGCGGTTTTCCAGTACGCTGCCGTTCGGCCTGTTCCGCGCGTGGAGCTGGATCACGCCGGACCAATACGTATTGGTTTACCCGCGCATCCTGCGCGATGGCCGCCCGCCCGCGCACCACGACGACCCACGCGAGCGCACCACCGGCGGCGACGAATTCGCGGGCCTGCGCGAATACCACGCGGGCGATCCGATCCGGCACGTCGCCTGGAAGGCCAGCGCCCGCCACGACCACCTGCTGGTGCGTGAATTCGACCGCGCCGCGCCGGGCCAACCGCTGCGCTTCGACTGGCGCGACCTGTCCGGCCTCGATCGCGAAACGCGCATTTCGCGCCTCGCGGGCTGGGTGTGCGATGCGTATGCGGCAGCGCATCCGTGGACATTGATCCTCGAGGACCGACGCACGCTCGGGCCCGGCAGCGATGCCGCGCACTATCACCATTGCCTGACCGTGCTCGCGGAGTTGCCGTGAAGCCGCCGCGCATTCCGGCGGTCACCCACGGCCCGCCAACCGAACTCGCGCCGTTGCCTTTCACGTTGTTGTGCATCACGGTGCTTTGCGTGCTGGTGGCGCACGCGCCGCACATGCCGGCGTGGTACACCGCCGTACTCGCCGCGATCATCGCCGCGCGCTGGCGGCAACGCCGGCGCCAGCGCGGACGCATTTCCGCGTGGTTGCGCATCGCCCTGCTGGTGGCCGTTCCGGCAGCCGTAGTCGCGGTGTACGGCACGCCGTTCGGACGCGAGCCGGCTGCCGCGATCGTGTGCGGGCTGCTGGTGGTGAAGCTGCTGGAAAGCGAGCGCGTGCGCGACGGACGCATGGCCATCGGCTTCGCCTGCTTCATCCTGATGAGCGCGCTGCTGTTCGACCAGGCGTTGGCTTTCACGATCATCGTCGGCCTGATGCTGTTGCCCGCGCTGGCCACCTTGCGCACGCTCGAACCGGGCCTGCCGGAAACGGGTTGGCTGCCCGCGTTCAAGACCGGCGCGGTGTTGCTGGGCGTCAGCCTGCCCGCCGCGCTGCTCGGCTTCCTGTTGATCCCGCGTCTGGCGACACCGCTGTGGGGCGCGCCGGGCAACGGAGTGGCGCGCACCGGCATGACCGATCGCATGGCCCCCGGTGACTTGCATTCGCTGCTGACCGACAACGCCGTCGCCATGCGCATCGGTTTCGACGGCGCGCCCCCGCCGGAAAACCAGCGCTACTTCCGCGGCATGCTGTTGTGGTCGTTCGATGGCCGCGCGTGGGTGCCCGGCGCCGCCGCGCACCGCCCGTGGCCGCCGGCACCGGTCGGTGTGCACGATCCAGTCACGCATTACGACGTCACGCTGCTGGCCAGCCATCGCCACTGGATGTTTGCGCTGGATGTGCCGGTCGATGCTCCCGAAGGCGTGGTGATGGGGCCCGACCACACGCTGTGGTCGAGCAAGCCGATCGACCAGACGATCCACTATCGCATCGCTTCCGCCACCGATTACCAGCTTGCGCCCGAACGACTCGATCCGCGCCTCCGCGCGGCGGCGCTGGAACTGCCCGCGGGATTCGATCCGGGCGCACGCGCACTCGCGGAACGCTGGCGCGGCGCGGCAGGCGCCAACGATGCCGCGATCGTCCGCGACGCGCTGGCACTGTTCCACGATGGCGGCTTCGTCTACGACCTCGACGCGCCGCCGCTGGGCCGCAACAGCATCGACGATTTCCTGTTCGATACCAAAACCGGCTTCTGCGAACACTACGCCAGTGCCTTCACCTTCCTGATGCGCGCCGCGGGCATCCCCGCGCGCGTCGTGGTGGGCTACCAGGGCGGCTACTGGAACGCGTTCGCGCATTATCTGTTGATTCGCCAATCCGACGCCCACGCCTGGTCGGAAGTCTGGTTGGCGGGCCGCGGCTGGGTGCGCGTCGATCCGACCGCCGCGGTGAGCCGCATCATCCTCGCCGACACCGGCGGCGCGGCCGGCGACGTCGGCGGCGGCGACCGCAGCTGGTGGATGCCTTGGCAAAACCGCCTGGACGTGATCAACCGCTGGTGGGGACAAACGGTGGTGGGTTTCGACGCGCTCTCGCAGGGTCGCCTGTTCCGGCCATTCGGCATTGAACACGCCACCGCACAGATGCTGGGCATCGCCCTGGCCATCGCCGTATTCTTGGCGCTGGGGTTCGGCGCATTGCTGGCGTCGTTGCGCCCGCGCCACAAGCCGCGCGACGCGCTCGCCGCGGCGCAACTGCGCCTGCAGCGCCGGTTGGCGCGCATCGGTATCGTGCGCGGTATCAGCGAGGGCCCAAGCGATTTTTATCGGCGTACCGCAACCGAACTGTCCGATTCGGCACCCACAGTAAACAGGTTGGCCGTCGAATACCTGGCCCTGCGCTACGCCCTTGCCGAACCGCCGCCTGAACGAATTCGCGTATTCCTGCGGGCCGTTCGCAGTTTCCATCCCCGCCGTGTGGTCAAATAACGGCAGAAGGGATCCACATTCCCGGAGGCTTGCCATGTCACGTCGTGTCTTGTTTGGTTCCGTCCTGGGCGCGTTGGCCCTCGGTGGTTGCGCCACGATCCCGCAACCGCTGCAAGGCAACTATGCGCCGGTGTCGCTCGAGTCGGCGCGCAGCGGCACGGCAACCGCAGCGCCTGTGCGATGGGGCGGGCAGATCATCGAAACCCAGCCGCGCGAACAGCAGACTTGTTTCTACGTACTGGCCGAGCAACTGGACTCGCAGGCGCGGCCGGACCGCGGCGACGAACAGGGCCTCGGCCGCTTCGTCGCATGCAAGCAGGGCTTCTACGATCCGGAGGTGTTCGCCAAGGGCCGCGAAATCACGGTGACCGGTACGCTCGACGGCACCGTCCAGCACAAGATCGGCGAGTACGATTACACCTATCCGCGCGTCGCGGCGAACACGATCTACCTGTGGCCGAAGCGGCCGGTGTACGTGGAAACTCCATCGCCCTGGGGACCGTGGGGTCCCTGCGATCCGTTCTGGTCCGGATGGGGCTGCGGCTGGGGTTACGGCCCTTGGGCCTACCCGCCGCGCGTGATCGTGGTGCCGCGCCCGGCGCCGCCTCCACCGCCGCCAAAGAAAGGCTGAGCGCCAACCGTCAGAAAAACGCCCGCTTGCGCGGGCGTTTTTCATGGCGTGCCGCGCCGCGTCAGACCATCCTTTCCGGCATCTGCCTGCCCGCCATCAGGTGCACGTGCAGGTAGAACACCGTCTGTCCGCCGCCGCGATTGCAGTTGATCACGCAGCGATAGCCGTCTTCGGCAAAGCCTTCCCGCTTGGCGTACGCGGACGCCGCCAGCAGCAATTTGCCGAGCAGTGGCGCATCGGCTTCGCCGCAGTCATTCAAGGTCGGGAACGATTTTTTCTTCGGAACGAAGAGCACGTGCACCGGCGCCTGCGGATGGATGTCGCGGAATGCGAGGATGTCGTCGTCCTCGTACACGACGTCGGCCGGAATCTCACGGCGGATGATCTTGTCGAAGATGGTGTCGTTCACGCGTGCTCTCCTTTCTGGATGCGCAACAGCATGCCTTGCGCGGCTGGCGCGGTCAGCTTGAAACCGAACTGTTCGTAGAGCCGATGGGCAGTGCCGTCGGCGATCAATCCCACCATGGTGCGCGGTTGCGCGCGCGCATGCACCTGTTCCATCAACGCCTGCATGATTCGCCGGCCCAGTCCGCGCCTTTGCCAGGCTGGCGCGACCGCGATGTCGACCACGAACAGGAACAGTCCGCCATCGCCGACCACGCGCCCCATGCCGACCAATCCGGTGCCGGTGCGTACGCACACCGAGCACCAGCTCGCGGGCAGGCCGATCGCCGCACCCTCACTGCTCATCGCGCTGAGCCCGGCGGCAGTACGCAGGGTGAGATATTCCTCCACGGCCGGAATTTCCAGGCCCAGCACGGGTTCGCCACCTGCGCTCATGGCGACGCCTCAATCCACCGCCTGCCGGCTGCCGAAGGCATGCGCCAACGTGCCGCGATCCACATATTCCAGTTCGCCGCCCAAGGGCACACCATGCGCGAGTCGCGTCGCACGCACATTCGCCGCGCGCGCGAGCTGGCCGAGCCAGTGCGCGGTCGCCTCGCCTTCCACGGTGGGATTGGTCGCAATCACCAGCTCGCGCACTTCGCCTTCCGCGAGCCGGCGCGTCAGCAAATCAACGCCCAGTTCGGACGGACCGAGGCCATCCAGCGGCGACAGGCGTCCCATCAGCACGAAATAGCGTCCGCGATACCCCGTGGCCTGCTCGATCGCGAGCAGGTCGGCCGGCGTTTCCACCACGCACAGCAACGCAGCATCGCGCGACGCGTTCGCACAGATCGCGCATTGATCCAATTCACTGAAATTGCGGCACGACCTGCAATGCCCGATGCGCTGCATCGCCTGCTGCAGAACGCCGGACAGGCGCACGCCACCCTCGCGATCGCGTTCCAGCAAATGGAACGCCATGCGCTGCGCGCTCTTGGCACCGACGCCGGGCAGGCAACGCAGTGCTTCGATCAGCTCGGCAAGGAGGTTGGGCGAGTCGGCCATGCAATCAAAACGGCAATTTGAAGCCGGGCGGCAGATTCATTCCGGAACTGACGTTGGCGAGCTTCTGCTGGCTGACTTCGGCGACCTTGTTGACGGCATCGTTGACCGCGGCCGCAACCATGTCCTCGGCCATTTCCGGATCGTCCGCGATCATTTTGCGGTCGATCCGCACGCGGCGCACTTCGTGGCGGCCGGTCATCGTGACTTCCACCATGCCGCCGCCGGCGCTGCCGGTGACTTCGAGTTTCGCGATTTCTTCCTGCGCGCGCTTCAGGTCTTCCTGCATGCGCTGCGCCTGTTGCATCAATTGTCCCAGTTGTTCTTTCATGCTCGCGTACCTGCGGGTCGAATGCTTTCGGGGATGACCTGCGCACCGAACTGGCGCTGCATGTCCTGGACGATCGGATCGTCGGCCAGCGAGCGCTCGGCGGCGGCTTGCTCGTCGGAACGCGCCTTGGCGGCACGGGTGGCCGGGGTTTCGGCAACCGCCTCCTGCACGATGCGCACACGCAGCTTGCGTTCGATCGCTTCACCGAGCTTGTCCTGCAATTGCCGGTTGGCCGAGTCGGTGCAGAAGATCATGTGTTCTGGCGTCACCGCCAAGGTCAGGACATCGCCCTCCAGCGATTTCGGAACCGCGTGCCGGGCAAGCAGGCCAGCGGGGCCACCCAGTTCCGCCTGCCCGATCCAGCGCTCCCAATCGGCAATGCCTTCGATGCGTGGCGCGGCGGCGCGGGGTTGCGCGGGCGCGGCATGTTCGGCAGCTCGCGGTGCGGGGGCCGAAGCCGCTGCAGCCACCGGTGCCGGGCGTCGTGGCGCCGCATTTTCCTGCGCCGGCCGCTGCGCTTGTTTCGCATTGCCACCATCGCCGACGACTCCAGCGTCGCGGAACGCCAGCATGCGCAGCAGGGTCATTTCGAATCCCGAACGCACGTCGGGCGCCAGCGGCAGATCGCGCCGGCCATTCAGCGCGAACTGGTACCAGACCTGCACGTCTGCCGGATCGATCTTGCCTGCCAGCTCGTCCAGCACTTCGCGTTCGGCTTCATCGCCCGCAAAGTCCGGCACCAGTTGCCGCAACTGGATGCGGTGCAACGCGGTCGCGAGCTGTTCCAGCACCACGGCAAAATCCGGCGAAAGTCCGGCGATGCGTTCGGCTTCAATCATCAACGCCTTGCCGTCGCCATCCGCCAGCGCGCGCAGCAGTGCACCCACGTCGTTGTCGGCGATCGTGCCCAGCATCGCGCGCACGTCGTCCGCGCGCAGCGTGCCGCCGCCGTGCGCGATCGCCTGGTCGAGCAGCGACAGCCCGTCGCGAAGCGAACCATCGGCACCGCGCGCGAGCGCCTCGATCGCGCCGTCGTCGAAACCGACGCCTTCCTTGCCCATGATCATGCGCATCTGCCCGGCGATCTGCGCGGGCAGCAGACGCTTCAAGCCAAACTTCAGGCAACGCGACAACACCGTCACCGGAAGCTTCTGCGGATCGGTGGTGGCGAGCAGGAACTTCACGTGTTCGGGCGGCTCTTCCAGTGTTTTCAACAAGGCGTTGAAGGCGCTCTTGGAGAGCATGTGCACCTCGTCCACCAGGTACACCTTGTAGCGGCCCTGCGCGGGCGCGTACTGCGCGTTCTCGATCACCTCGCGCACATCGTCCACGCCGGTGTTGCTGGCGGCGTCGATCTCGATCAGGTCCACGAAGCGGCCGGCATCGACGGCCGTGCAGATCGCGCACTCGCCGCAGGGGTGTGCCGACATGCCCTTCTCGCAGTTCAGCGATTTCGCGAAGATGCGCGCGATGGTGGTCTTGCCCACGCCGCGCGTCCCGGTGAAGAGATACGCGTGATGCACGCGCCCCGAATCCAGCGCGTGCGTCAACGCCTTGACGACGTGTTCCTGCCCGACCAGTTCATCGAACTGCTTCGGGCGCCATTTGCGGGCGAGGACCTGATAGCTCATGGGCACGATCTGTGGGCGACCACCCATTGTGCCAAGTCGGGGCGGCCAGACCAAGCGCGCAGTCACAAGCAGACGTAGCCCGGATGAAGCGAAGAGGAATCCGGGAAACCCGCAAGTCTGTCCGCGAATTCCGCCACAAGGCGCTGCATCCGGGCCACTCCACCACGTTTCGCCTTGTGTGCGTTCCCCATGCCCGTTATCCTGCGCAGTCCGCCGCGGGCAACAGCGCGGTTCGGAGAGGTGTCCGAGCGGTCGAAGGAGCACGCCTGGAAAGTGTGTAAGCGGCTAAACCCCGCTTCGCGGGTTCGACGAATTCGCCGGGAGCGAATTCGGACGACCGCAGGTCGGCCCCGAGCGCAGCGAGGGGCGAGCATCAGGGATGATGCGAGCATATCCCGCCCTCGGGCGGGATCGAACAATGTGGAGAGGTGTCCGAGCGGTTGAAGGAGCACGCCTGGAAAGTGTGTAAGCGGCTAAACCCCGCTTCGCGGGTTCGAATCCCGCCCTCTCCGCCAGTTTCAGGAAAAACAGGATGCATGGAGGGCGGGTGAGAACCCGCGGGTTCGACAAATTCGTCTGGAACGAATTTGAACAACCGAAGGTTGGCCCCGAGCACAGCGAGGGGTGAGCATCAGGGATGATGCGAACAATCCCGCCCTCTCCGCCAGTTTGTCATGTCTATGGTGGCCCCGTCGGTGCCTCCGCGACGATAGACCGAAAACTCCGCCAGGGCCGGAAGGCAGCAACGGTATCGATCGACTCGTGCGCCGGAGATTCGCTGGCGGGGCCGCCGCCATTCCACGCGAGCAACCATCCATGGTGCTGGGCGCCGGTGCGGCCATCCATGGCCGCCCGCTATTCGCGCCATCCCTGGCGCTCACCTTTCAGGCCGCCTGCGGCGTTCGGGCGCGCTCCTGCGCGCCTCGTCGAAGCGGCACGCGATGCCACTGGCATCGCGTAAACGCCGCTTCTCACCCCCCGACGACGATAGATCGAAAACTCCGCCAGGGCCGGAAGGCAGCAACGGTATCGATCGACTCGTGCGCAGGAGATTCGCTGGCGGGGCCGCCTATCGGGCTTCGGGGTGAAGCCACTCCGATGCACCCTCGACGTAGTGCTCGCGCTTCCAGATCGGCACGCGTGCCTTGACTTGGTCGATCACGTAACGACAGGCGTCGAATGCCGCGGTGCGATGCGCCGCGGATACGCCGGCCCATACGGCAACGTCGCCCAACACAAGATCCCCGATCCGGTGCACGCAAACGACGTGCTCGACCGCGAATTTTCCGCGCGCTTCATCGACGATCCGCCGACCCTCGACTTCGGCAAGTTCCACGTAGGCCTGGTACGAGAGGCCATCCACCGCGCGGCCATCGTTGTTGTCGCGCACGCGGCCTTCGAAGCAGACGGCTGCGCCGGTACCCGCAGATTCCAGTTCACGGCGCAAACGCGCGACATCGATGGAAGCTTCGCTGATCGAAAACATCTCAGCCTCCGCTGACGGGCGGCAGGAATACCACCTCGTCGTTGTCGGCGAGGCGATGGTTCCAGTCGGTGAACGCGCCGTTGATCGCGACGCGCAAGCGATCGGGAGCAAAAGTGAACCCATGGCGCGTCGCAAGTTCCGCGTACAAGGCGCGCGGATCGGTGGCGTCGCTCGCAACCACCTCCTCGGCGCAGCCCGCGGCGTCGCACAATGACGCGAAATACAGCAGCCGATATTTCATCGCGCGTGTTCCGGTTTGCGCCCCGCGAGTTTCCCGCCCTTCACGTCGCGCTTGCCGCCGGACTTCCCCAGCAAGCGCACCCGTTCGATCAGGATTTCGTGCGACAACGCCTTGCACATGTCGTACACCGTGAGTGCGGCAACACTGGCGCCCGTCAGCGCTTCCATCTCGACCCCGGTCTTGTGCGTGATCGCCACCTCGCAACGGATCGCGAGTTCGGTATCCGACACGAAATCCGCCTCGATCCGGCAACGCTCGATCGCCAGCGGATGGCAGAACGGAATCAACTCGTGGGTGCGCTTGGCGGCCATCGTTCCGGCCACGATCGCGGTATCAATCACCGGCCCTTTCTTGCTGCGCATGCCGCCCTCGCGCAAGGCATCGGCAACCTCTCGCGGAAAGCGCACGACGGCTTCGGCCACGGCAACACGCACCGTAGCAGTCTTGGCGCCGACATCGACCATGCGCGGATGGTTCGAGGCATCGAGATGTGTCAGTTGCTTGCGCGGCATTCAGCCCCCGATCCGGTACATCTCGACATGTTCCAGCACGCCTGCCGCGCGCAGTTCGGCGCGCCGCTCGCTGTAGCGGTCGCCACGGTGGCTCCAGATGCCGGCGACGGTCGCGCGCAACGCCGCATCGGATTCTCCCGCGCGCAACAATGCGCGCAGGTCATGCCCGGCGTGCGCGAACAGGCAGGTGTACAACTTGCCATCGGCAGCGAGCCGTGCACGCGTGCAGCCGCCGCAGAACGGCTCGGTAACGGAATTGATGAAGCCCACCTCGCCGGCGCCGTCGCGGAATCGCCAGCGTCGCGAGGTCGAACCGGCATTGCGCGGCATGGGTTCCAGCGGCCAACGCGCGTCGATGCGCGCGGCCAGTTCCGCGCCGGGCACGACGCGGTCGCTGCGCCAGCCGTTGACGGTTCCGACATCCATGTATTCGATGAAGCGCACGATGTGCCCGGTACCGCGGAAGCGTGCGACCAGGTCCAGTACGCCACCGTCGTTCACGCCGCGCATCACCACGCAATTGATCTTGATCGGCGCGAGATCCGCCTGCTCCGCCGCCGCGATCCCCGCTTCGACCTGCGCAAGCTCGCCGCGTCCGCCCGACATCCTGCGGAAGACTTCCGGGTCGGCGCTGTCCATGCTGACGGTGACGCGCCGCAGGCCCGCATCACGCAGGGGTTGGGCGAATTTTTCCAGCAATACGCCGTTGGTGGTGAGCGCGAGATCCTCTATGCCTTCGATCGAAGCGAGCCGCGCGACCAGTTGCGGCAGATCGCGGCGCAACAGCGGTTCGCCCCCCGTCAACCGCAGCTTGCGCACGCCGAGCGAGACGAACACGCGAGCGATGCGTTCGATCTCGGGGAAATCCAACCGCTCGCGCGCACGCAGGAACGCGTGGTCGGCGGGATACGCCTCCTCGGGCATGCAGTACGGGCAGCGGAAATTGCAGCGGTCGATCACCGAGATCCGCAAATCCGCAAGCGTGCGCCCCAGCGCATCCGGCGGCGCGGCTGACGTCTGCAATGCAAGCGGCGCTTCCGGTTTCATCACCCGGCATCCGCCCGCGCCGGGTGCGGCGCATGCAGTGGATAGCGTCCATCGGGCGCCGCCACGCGGAATCCGCGCGCACGCAGCAACCCGGCTTCCGCCACGCTGTGGTAGTGATACAGCAGCAACTGGTCGCGCAACGGCTGCGGATATTCGCGTTCGAGGTCATCGACGCCGGTGTGCGAGGCATTGCCTGCGAGCGCGCAATCGTGGGCGATCAACATGTGCTCGTCGGCCAGTGCCGACAGTGTTTCGGGAATCGGCCGTGTGTCGCCGGTCCACGCGAAACAACCGCGCAAAGCGACGCCGAAAGACGTACCCGGCACGTGATGGCGCGTCGCGAAGACGTCGAACCAGAAACCTTCCAGCCAGAATCCGCGCGAAAGCACGACCAACCGGAAGCCTTCCCAGAAATTCGCGCCGCCCTCGGCGACGGCGCCGGGGTAATCGGCCACGCGCGCCTGCAGGATCGGCACCAGGTTGGCATGCACGAACAGCTTCACGCTGCCGCGACGCGCCGGCTCGAACCATGACGAGTGGAACAGGCGTTCCAGGCCCGCCACGTGGTCCATGTGGCCATGCGTGATGAACACCGCGGGCGGCAGCGCGCCGTAACCGCGCAGGTAATGCTCCAGCGTGCCGGGCCCGCAATCGATCAGCAGCAGCGGCTTGCCGTCGCGTTCCAGGACCGCGCCCGACGCGCCCAGATCGACCGCACTCGCCGCGCCCGTGCCCAGCACGTGCAACGACCAGACGTCCGCATCGGGCGCCTTGCCGGCGGCACCACCACGTTTCTTGGCGACAGCCTTCTTCATTGGTCACACTTCAAGATTGCGTTCGTAACCGCGCATCAGGGGTGTCCAGATCTCGCGATCCAGCATCGCCTCGTCATGATCGCACGCGCCCACCTTCAGCAAGGATCGCTTGAGCCGCGCAAGATTGGCCAGCTTCCAGGCCGTGCCCGTACGGCGGATTTCGCCGCGGTCGAAATCGATCAGCCACAGCTTTCCATCCGCGACCAGAATATTGTGCGCGTTCAAATCGGCATGATCCACACCCGCGGCATGGAAGCGCGCGACGAGCGCACCCACCTCGCGGGCGAGGGCCGAATCGAAACGCCGCGCGGTGATGATTTCCGTCAGCGTGCGCGCGTTCTCGATGGTGCGCGTGATCAGATCCGCGGTGTAATACAGCCCGCGCCGCATGTAACGCGCCGTGATCGGTGCAGGCACCGGCAGGCCGCGCCGGTGCAACTCCGCCAACAGGCTGAACTCCGCAAACCCTCGGCTGCGGGTGCGGCCATTCCACACATATCGGTCACCCAGCAGCGGCGCCACCAAGCCGCCGCGCCGGTAATGCCGCAGCACGCACGGTCCAACCGGCGTATCAAGGAATGCGACGCCACCGCGCCCACCGCCGGCCGTATTCACCGCGGCCCTGCCGGCCCACCACGCGGGATCGAACCAGTCGCGGGTGGGTGCTTCGGGCAGACCGGCATCGAACACCATGGCACCATCACCGGATGCGACAATGCGCGGGTCAATCGCGCGGCGTTCGACGTCTGGATGCATCGCGGTGTTCATCCCTCAAGTCTAGCAAGCCGATGCCGCAATCCCCCGAATCGCTGTGCCTGCTGCGCACTTCCGCCCTCGGCGACGTCACGCACGTGGTGCCGCTGGTGCGCACGCTGCAGGTGGCATGGCCGCAGACGCGGCTGACCTGGATCATCGGCAAGCTGGAACACAAACTCGTCGGCGATGTTCCCGGCGTCGAATTCGTCGTGTTCGACAAGACTGCCGGCATCGGCGGCTACCACGCGGTTCGGCGTGCGCTCGCGGGCCACCGCTTCGATGCGCTGCTGCACATGCAGGTGGCGTTGCGCGCCAACCTTTTGAGCACGGCCGTAAGTGCCCGCCGCCGCATCGGCTATGACGCCGCGCGCGCGAAAGACCTGCACGGCATGTTCGTGCGCGAACGCATTCCGGCGCGCACCGGCGAACACGTGTTGGACGCGATGGGCAGCTTCGTCGAACCGTTGGGCCTGAAACAAATCCAGGTGCGCTGGGACATCCCGATCCCGGAGGAGGCGCACGCGTGGGCCGCGCAGCAATGGCCCGACGACGGGCAGCCCACGCTGATGATCAGCGCGGCATCGAGTCACGCGCTGCGCAACTGGCGCGCGGAGCGTTACGCCGCGGTGGCCGATCACGCGGCCAACGCATTGCACGTGCGCGTCGTGCTGACGGGCGGCCCCTCGACGGCCGAACGCGCGCTGGGCGACGCGATCCTCGCGCACATGAAAACACGTCCGCTGGATTTGATCGGCAAGGACACCTTGAAGCGCGCGCTCGCGCTGTACCAACGCGCGACGATCGTGCTTACGCCCGATGCGGGTCCCATGCACATGGCCAACGCGGTCGGCGCGCGCGTGCTGGGCCTGCACGCCGCCAGCAACCCCGCGCGTTCGGGTCCGTACTCGGACCGCCGCTGGTGCGTGGACCGCTACGATGACGCGGCGCGTCAGTATCTGCACAAGCCAGCGGCGGAAATTCCGTGGGGCACCAAGATCGAATATCCCGGGGTGATGGATCTCGTCAGCGTGGATGACGTGATCGGGAAACT
>Ga0207640_10000408_pt1 | contig 27247 bp, 19 predicted proteins | sample KBSCornC42_FD_184300 | JGI IMG/M metagenome (GOLD analysis project Ga0207640, IMG submission 184300) | Corn rhizosphere microbial communities from Kellogg Biological Station, Michigan, USA - KBS Corn C4-2 (SPAdes) (version 2) | ecosystem: Host-associated > Plants > Roots > Rhizosphere > Soil ... | reverse complement strand
GCACCGGCGAAGACCTCGTGCGCAACTTCAAGAAGGGCGACGAGATCGAGGCCGTGGTGCTGGCGGTGGATCCGGAGCGCGAGCGCATCTCCCTCGGCATCAAGCAGATGGAGCAGGATCCGTTCGGTCAGTTCATGGCGACCAACCCGCGCGGCACCATCGTCAATGGCACCGTGAAGGAAGTGGACGCCAAGGGCGCGGTGATCGACCTGGGCGAGGGTGTGGAGGGTTATCTCCGCGCCAACGACATCGCCAAGGAGCGCATCGACGACGCCACCCAGCACCTGAAGGTGGGCGACAAGGTCGAAGCCAAGTTCACCGGCATGGACCGCAAGGGTCGCCAGCTGCAGCTCTCCATCCGCGCCAAGGATGAAGAGGATCTGCATGACGCCATGCAGGAGTACTCGTCGGCTTCCGGCGGTACCACCAAGCTCGGCGCCCTGCTGAAAGAGCAGCTCAACAAGGCTGACTAAGAGCAACATCCGCACGACACGGGGCGGCGTTCGCCGCCCCGTGGTTCCATCGTCACGGACATTGGGGACCCATGACCAAATCCGAATTGATCGAAGCGCTGGCACGGCGCCAGACCCATCTGGCCTTCAGCGACGTCGAGCTGGCCGTCAAGAGCGTCATCGAACAGATGAGCAATGCGCTCTCTCACGGCGAACGCATCGAGGTTCGCGGTTTTGGCAGCTTCGCGCTGCACTACCGTCCGCCGCGCATGGGCCGCAATCCCAAGACCGGCGAAGCGGTGGCCCTCCCGGGCAAGCACGTGCCGCATTTCAAGCCGGGCAAGGAATTGCGCGAACGCGTCAACCAGGCTCTGGCCGAGGCTGAAGCGGCGTCCGCTTAAAGCCCAGGCAAGCAAGTCAGGCAAGCAAGTGATGAAGGCAGGCGGCGTCGAGCCGGTCCTGCCTTCTTTTTTGTCTGTGCGCCGTGAATGGAGAGCCCGTGCGCGCCGCATGAACACAGGCCCGCGGACGCCTGTGCCGGTAAGCATCAATCGGTTAAAGTCCCGCCTATGCGACTGATCGTCACGCTCGTTCTCCTGCTCTTTATCGCCGCCGGCGTGGCGCTGGGTGCGCTCAATGCCGATCTCGTCGGCTACGACCTGGGCTTCGTTCGCTTCCAGTTGCCCAAGGGCGCCGCGCTGCTCGGCGCGATGGCGCTGGGCTGGCTGCTGGGCGGATTGACGGCATGGCTGGGCACCAGCGCGCGGCATCGCCGCCAGCGCAGGCAGAGCGCCCGCACCACGGATTCCAAGCTGCCCGCCGACGCATGATCGCCCTCTATGTGCTGGCCCTGCTGATCCCGGTCGCTTTCGCCAGTGGCTGGTGGACCGCCCGGAGCGCCGGAGCGAAACGCTCGGGCGCGCAGGTCAGCGAACTTTCTTCCGATTACTTCCGCGGCCTGAACTACCTGCTCAACGAAGAGCAGGACAAGGCGATCGAAGTCTTCCTGCGCCTGGCCGAATACAACCGCGACACGGTGGAAACCCATCTTGCGCTGGGCAACCTGTTCCGCCGCCGCGGCGAAGTGGATCGCGCGATCCGCCTGCATCAGCACCTGGTCTCGCGGCCGGGTCTTTCAGATGCGATGAAGACCGTCGCGCTGCTGGAACTGGGCGAAGACTATATGCGCGCCGGCCTGCTCGACCGCGCCGAAACGCTGTTCTCCGACCTGGTCGCCATGGATGCGCATGCGCCTTCCGCGCTGCGCCACCTGATTGCGATCTACCAGCACGAACGCGACTGGCACAAGGCGATCGAACACGCGCGCCGCCTCGAAGCGATGACCGGCGAAGACGAAGCCGGCATGATCGCGCAGTTCTATTGCGAGCTGGCCGAGCAGGCCCGCCAGCACGGCGCGCGCCAGGACGCGCGGGAATATCTGCGCCAGGCCTTCGCCTGCCAGCACGACAGCGTGCGCGCCTTCATGCTCACCGGCCGCCTGCATGCTGAGGACGGCGAGCACGGCAAGGCCATCGAAGCCTACGAATCCGCCGTGGAAGCGGATATCGCCTTCGTTCCGGAAATCCTGCCGCCGCTGCTCAACAGCTACGCGCGCTCGCAGCAGATGGAACGCGCCGAGCGCTTTCTGCGCGACATCCTGGAGCGCTACCACGGCATCTCGCCGGTGCTCGCGCTGACCCGCCTGTACCAGCAGCGCGACGGCGAGCGCATGGCGATCGACTTCCTCACCTCGCAGCTGCGCCAGCGTCCGTCCGTGCGCGGCCTGATGGCGCTGATCGACGCCACCATGGACAAGGTCGAAGGCGAGGCGCGCGAGAACTTCCTGATCCTGCGCGACCTCACCAAGAAGCTGCTGGAAGGCCAGGCCATGTACCGCTGCAGCCGCTGCGGCTTCGGCGCCAAGGCGCATCACTGGCAATGCCCCAGCTGCAAGAGCTGGAGCACGATCCGCCCGATCCACGGCGTCGCCAACGAGTGAGGCCGCAATGATGACGCCTCTCACGCTGGCCTCTGCAATGGTGCTGGCTGCGCTGGTTCTTGCCCTGGTGGTCGTGCTCGCCGCGATCGCCTACGCGCGCTGGCGCGGCATGCTCGACCATCCCGGCCAGCGCCGCTCGCATTCCATTCCCACGCCGCGCGGCGGCGGCATCGGCATGGTGGTCGCCGTGCTGGCGACGTCGCCTTGGGCGCTGCTGCTGTTCGTGCCGGCCTGGCCCTGGCACGTGGCGGTTGCGCTTGCCCTGGCCACGGTGCTGGTGGCCGCGATCGGCTGGTGGGACGACCATCATTCGCTGCCCGTACTGCCGCGTCTGGGCGTGCAGCTGGGCGCCTGCCTGCTGTTCGGCTGCGCCTTGATCGCAGGGGAGGTGTCCTGGCTATGGCTGCCCCTGCTGGTATTGGGCGGCGCCTGGAGCATCAACCTGCACAACTTCATGGACGGCATCGACGGCCTGCTGGCCCAGCAATGCCTGTTCGTGGCGGCGGGGCTGGCCCTGCTGGCCGGCGGGGCGGGGCAGCTGGCGCTGGCCGTGGCCGCCGCCTGCCTGGCCGCCGCGGCGCTGGGTTTCTGGTGCTACAACCGGCCGCGGGCGGCGATCTTCATGGGCGACGTGGGCAGCGGCACCCTGGGTTTCCTGCTGTTCGCCTTCACCGCCCTGCTGTGGCGGGTAGACCAGGGCCTGCTGTGGCCGGCCCTGATCCTGAGTTCATCGTTCATAACGGACGCCAGCCTTACCCTGGGCAACCGTTTCCTGAAGGGACGGCGCTGGTACGCCCCGCACCGCGAACACCTGTATCAATGGCTGGTTCGCAGCGGCATGCCGCACGCCGGGGGGGATGCCTGCTATATGGCCTGGAACCTGCTGGTGGCGGCGCCTTTGGCTTGGCTGTCATGCTTCTGTCCGGGTTGGGGATGGACCATCTGCGTCGTCACGTATTTGATCGCCGGCGCAGCCTGGATGCTCGCCAAGCGCTACTGTCTGTGGCGTATTCAGCACAAGGCCACTCATGTCGTTACGTAAACTGATCGCTGTCATCCATCCGCGTGCGGCCGTCGTGCTGCACGATCTGCTGATGGCGGCGCTGGCCTGGTGGGTGGCCAAGTCGCTGCGCTACGCGCTGGTGGGCGACGTGTCGGTGCACTTCCACCTGCTGGAATTCCCGCTGGTGCTGGCGGTGCAGGGCCTGGTGCTGAACTGGACCGGCCTGTACCGCGGCCTGTGGCGCTTCGCCAGCCTGCCGGACCTGTGGAACATCCTGCGCGCCACCGTGATCGGCTCGCTCGCCATCGGCCTGATCCTGTTCCTCTACAACCGCCTGGAAGACGTGCCGCGCTCGGTGCTGCTGGTCTATCCGGTGGTGCTGTCGATGCTGCTGGGCGGGCCGCGCCTGGCCTACCGGTTCTGGAAGGACAGCCGCATCGACATGTTCCAGTCGCAGCCGGTGCAGCGCGTGCTGATCGTCGGCGCCGACCGCGCCGGCGAGGCGCTGGCGCGCGACCTGCACCGCGACAGCCGCTACGCCGTGGTCGGCTTCGTCGACGACCACGACAGCCTGCGCGGCGCCAGCATCAACGGCCGGCCCGTACTTGGGCGCGTCGAGCTGCTGCCGGAGCTGTCGCGCGAAGTGGCCGCGCAGATGCTGCTGATCGCCATGCCCGGCGCCTCCACCGAGGAAATGCGCCGCATCGTGGAACTATGCGACCAGACCGGCCTGCCGTACCGCACCGTGCCCAAACTTGAAGACGTGGTCGCCGGCCGCGCGCAGTTCAACGAGATCAAGGAAGTCGCCATCGAAGACCTGCTCGGCCGCGACGCGGTGGAGCTGGACTGGACCGCCATCCGCGAGACCCTCACCGGCAAGCGCGTGCTGGTCACCGGCGGCGGCGGTTCGATCGGTTCGGAGCTGTGCCGCCAGGTCGCGCGCCTGGGCGCGCAGTCGCTGTGCGTGGTGGACAACGCCGAGTTCAACCTCTACCAGATCACCCAGGAACTGCGCCAGGAATTCCCCGAGCTGCTGTTCGATCCGATCCTGGCCGACTGCGGCGACCCCACCGCGATGACGCGGCTGTTCGTCGAATACAAGCCGCAGGTGGTGTTCCACGCCGCCGCCTACAAGCACGTGCCGCTGCTGCAGGGCCAGCTGCGCTCCGCCTTCCGCAACAACGTGCTGGCCTCGCGCAACATGGCGGATATGGCCGACCGCCACCATGCCGAATGCTTCGTGCTGATCTCCACCGACAAGGCGGTCAATCCCACCAGCGTCATGGGCGCGTGCAAGCGCATCGCCGAGATCTGGTGCCAGAACCTGGATGCGCGCTCGACCACCCGCTACATCACCGTGCGCTTCGGCAACGTGCTGGATTCGGCCGGTTCCGTGGTGCCGCTGTTCCGCAAGCAGATCCGCGCGGGCGGCCCGGTCACCATCACCCATCCGGAAATCTCGCGCTACTTCATGACCATCCCGGAGGCCTGCCAGCTGATCCTGCAGGCGGCCAGCCTGGGCAAGGGCGGCGAGCTCTTCGCGCTGGACATGGGCGAGCCGGTGAAGATCCGCGACCTCGCCGAGCAGATGATCCGCCTGGCCGGCAAGAAGCCCGGCACCGAGATCCCGATCGTGTTCACCGGCCTGCGTTCCGGCGAGAAGCTGTTCGAGGAACTGTTCCACCCGCTGGAAAACTACACGGCCACCGCGCACGCCAAGATCTTCCTGGCGCAGTACCGCCAGGTCAGCTGGGACCTGCTGCAGGCCCAGCTGGTGAAGGCGTCCGAAGCCACGGTCGCCTACGATGAGGAAACCCTCAGGCGCTGCGTGTCCAGCCTGCTGCCGTCGTTCCGCTGGAGCGACGTGGCGCAGCCGGACAACGTGGTGTCGATCCGTCGCAACGAATCAGGAGAGAAGTGAGTGAGCAAGCCTCTGCGCAAGGTGGTGTTTCCCGTGGCGGGCCTGGGCACGCGTTTCCTGCCGGCTACCAAGGTGGTCGCCAAGGAAATGCTGCCGGTGCTGGACAAGCCGCTGATCCAGTACGCGGTGGATGAAGCCGTCGATGCCGGCGCCGACACCCTGGTGTTCGTCACCAACCGCTACAAGCACGCCATCGCCGACTACTTCGACAAGTCCTACGAGCTGGAGGCGAAGCTGCAGGAAAAGGGCAAGGACGAACTGCTCGCCCTGGTGCAGGGCACGCTGCCGCGCAATGTGCGCGCCATCTTCGTCACCCAGCCCGAAGCGCTGGGCCTGGGCCACGCGGTGCTGTGCGCCAAGCCCGTGGTCGGCGACGAGCCGTTCGGCGTGGTCCTGCCGGACGACCTGATCTGGAATAAGGGCAAGGGCGCGCTGGGCCAGATGGCCGAACTGGCGCAGTCGCAGGGCGCCAGCGGCGTGATCGCGGTGGAAGAAGTGCCGCAGAACGACACCGACAAGTACGGCATCGTCGACGCCACCCCGATCGATCCGCGCAGCGCGCAGATCCGCCACATGGTGGAAAAGCCCAAGCCGTCCGAGGCGCCGTCGAATCTTGCGGTGGTCGGCCGCTACGTGCTGCCGGGCCGCATCTTCGAGCTGCTGGAGAAGACCACGCCGGGCGCCGGCGGCGAGATCCAGCTGACCGACGCCATCGACGCCCTGCTCAAGGAGCAGGGCAAGGTACTGGCCTACCGCTTCGAAGGCACCCGTTTCGATTGCGGCAACAAGGCCGGCCTGGTGCGCGCCACCATGCATATGGCGCTGCAGGATCCCAAGCTGGCGCCGGTGGTGCGCGAGCTGCTCGCCGGACTGTGAGTCCGCTGCTGCCGCCGGCCGTTCCAGGCCGGCGGCAGACTCCGAAATAAAGCATTCGGCCGCCCAAATCCCGGCGTAGCCATGCCACAATCTCTGCCGCATTCCGCCAGGAATCGCAGGCAGGATGCGTCAAGGGGAAAACCTGTCGACTACGCTGTTCCACTCGCTGGAGCGGCGTCGTCGCATGCGGGATTCGGCCCCATGGCCGGCTTAGCGCCGTCTTGCCTCTTCATCGGATGAATTGCCAGGAAGCATTATGGATTTGCTGCGGTTTCTGCTCTCGTTGCCCATGCGCCTCGTGCGCGGCCTGCTGTATGTGCTCGCACTGCTGCTGCGGCCGCTGATCGGCAACGTGTCCTGGTCCGCGCCGGGCTGGGTGCCCGCGACGGGTTCCTTCGTGAAGCGCAAGCCGCTGCACTCGGCCGGCATCCTGGTCGGCGTGGTGGTGCTGGCGGCGGGCGGCTGGTTCGGCTGGGAGTGGTACAAGAACCGCCCGAAGCCGGTGGAGCCGACGCGGATCACCTTCGAAGTGATCAAGCCGGCGATCACCGACTACACCGCGCAGACCATCAGATACAGCACGCTCTTCGTGCAGTTCTCGCGCTCCGCCGCGCCGCTGGAACTGGTCGGCAAGCCGGTCACCACCGGCGTGGTGATGGATCCGGTGATCAAGGGCCAGTGGACCTGGCAGAACGACCGCACGCTGACCTTCGCGCCGTCCGAGGACTGGCCGGTCGGCAAGCATATCGACGTGCGCTTCGACGTGGCCAAGGCCTTCGCGCCGCACGTGCTGATGGCCGACGATCATTTCGGTTTCGACACCGAACCGTTCATCGTGAAGTTCGGCCGCGGCGAGTTCTATCAGGACCCGCAGGACGCCACCGCCAAGAAGACCATCCAGCCGGTGGATTTCAATTATCCGGTCGACACCGCGCAGTTCGAGAAGCGCATCGCGCTCACCCTCACCCAGAAGGGCAGTTCGGACAGCGCGCTGAAATTCAGCGTGGTCTACGACCCCTACAAGCTGCACGCCTGGATCCACTCGCAGCCGCTGGCCCTGCCGCGCGACGACGGCGCGGTGAAGTACGCGCTCGACAAGGGCGTGCGCAGCCTGCGCGGCGGCGACGCGTCCAAGGACAAGCTCGACACCGCGGTAAAGGTGCCGGGCCTGTACAGCCTGACCATCGACGAGATCACGCCCACCCTGGTCGACAACGACAAGTACGAGCCCGAGCAGGTGATGGTGATGGGCGTCAGCGGCACGGTGCGCGACAGCGAACTGGCCGGCCTGACCAAGGCGTGGATTCTGCCCAAGCGCAATCCGCAGGTGGAGCAGGGCGATGACGAATCGCCGTACCCCTGGGATATCTCGCAGGTCGGCGAAGACACGCTGCGCAAGGCGCAGCCGCTGAAGTTGGAACTGGTGCCGACCGAGAACGAATACGACGCCGGCCAGAGCTTCAAATTCCACGCCGAGCCCGGCCAGCGCGTCTATGTGCGCGTGGAGAAGGGCCTGAAGTCGTTCGGCGGCTACATCCTGGGCAAGCCGCGCGTCGAAGTGTTCACCGTGTCGGACTACCCCAAGCTGCTGCGCTTCATGGCCGACGGCTCGCTGCTGTCGCTCAGCGGCAGCAAGCGCATCTCGGTGGTGTCGCGCAACCTGCCGGGCATGAAGGTGGAAGTCGGCCGCGTGCTGCCGGACCAGCTGCAGCACCTGGTCAGCCTCAACGAAGGCAACTACGCGCATCCCTCGCTCAACTACGCTTTCAGCGAAGACCATATCGTCGACCGCTTCGAGCAGAAGCGCAGCTTCCCCAAGGGCGACCCGGGCAAGGCGCATTACGAGGGCGTCGACCTCGCGCAGTATCTGAAGGACGGCAAGCGCGGCGTGTTCCTGCTGCATCTGTCCACTTACGACGCGGCTGCCGAAAAGAAGCAGGCCGCTGCCGCGGCGGCGGCGGAGCAGGGCCCGCAGGCCGCGCCGCGCAATGAAGACAGTGCGGATGAAAGCGCCGGATCGGAAAGCGAAGGCAACGAGGGCGATGGCGACAGCGGCGCCGAGAGCAGCGGCCCCGATCCCAGCGACACGCGCCTGGTGGTGGTCACGGATCTCGGCATGCTGGTCAAGCGCGCCGTCGACGGCAGCCAGGACGTGTTCGTGCAGTCCATCCACGACGGCCAGCCGGTAGGCGGCGCCAGCGTGTCGGTGCTCGCGGTCAACGGGCAGACGCTGTACAGCGAAACCACCGGTGCCGACGGCGCGGTGCATTTCCCCACGCTCAAGGGGCTGGAGCGCGAGAAGCGTCCGGTGCTGTACCTGGTGAAGAAAGGCGAGGATCTGTCCTTCCTGCCGATCGGCAGCTACGACCGCCAGCTCGATTATTCGCGCTTCGATATCGGCGGCGAGCGCAATGCCACCAACCAGGGCCAGCTGTCCGGCTATCTGTTCTCCGACCGCGGCATCTATCGCCCCGGCGACACCTTCCATATCGGCCTGATCGTGCGCGCCGCCAGCTGGACGCGCAGCGTGGCCGGCGTGCCGCTGCAGGCGGAGATCGTCGACCCGCGCGGCGTGTCGGTGAAGCAGCTGCCGATGAGCATGGACGCCAGCGGCTTCGGCGAGCTGTCCTACGCGCCGGCGGAAACCGCACCCACCGGCACCTGGACCGTCAACCTCTACATCGTCAAGGACGGCAAGGCTGGTGCGCAGATCGGCAGCACCACCGTGCAGGTGAAGGAATTCCTGCCCGACCGCATGAAGGTCGAAGCCAAGCTGTCGCAGCAGGTGCCGGAAGGCTGGGTCAAGCCGGACCAGCTCAAGGGCCTGGTCGACGTGCAGAACCTGTTCGGCACGCCGGCGGAGAATCGCCGCGTCGAAGCCTCGCTCACGCTGCGTCCGGCCTGGCCGGCGTTCCGCAGCTGGCCGGACTACCACTTCTACGACGTGCGCCGCGCCAAGGAGGGCTACGAAGAAGCCCTGCAGGACGGCAAGACCGACGACAAGGGCCATGCCGAATTCGAGCTGGACCTGAAGAAGTACGCCGACGCCACCTATCAGCTGTACTTCCTGGCCAAGGCCTATGAAGCGGAGGGCGGCCGCAACGTCGCCGCGGCCGCGCAGACCCTGGTCTCCAGCAACGACTGGCTGGTCGGCTACCGCGCCGCGGACAGCCTGGACTACGTCAGCCGCAACACCCCGCGCAGCGTGCGCCTGGTGGCGATCGACAGCCACGCCAAGGCGATGGAGCTGAAGGACCTGCGCGCCGAGCTGATCGAGCGCCGCTATATCTCGGTGCTGACCAAGCAGGATTCGGGCGTCTACAAGTACCAGTCCAAGCTCAAGGAAATCGCCGTCACCGAGCAGGCGCTGAGCATTCCGGCGGCGGGCATGGACTATCCGCTGCCCACCGACAAGCCGGGCAACTACGCCCTGGTGATCCGCCGCGGCAGCGACCGCGTCGAGGTCAACCGGGTGGACTTCTCGGTGGCCGGCGACGCCAACGTGTCGCGTTCGCTGGACCGCAACGCCGAGCTGCAGCTCAGCCTGAGCAAGCCGGACTACGCGCCGGGCGAAGCGGTGGAGATCGCCATCCGCGCGCCGTACGCGGGCAGCGGCCTGATCACCATCGAGCGCGACAAGGTCTATGCGCACGCCTGGTTCCATGCCGACACCACCAGCTCGGTGCAGCACATCACCGTGCCGGCGGATTTCGAAGGCAACGGCTACATCAACGTGCAGTACATCCGCGATCCGTCCTCGGACGAGATCTTCATGAGCCCGCTGAGCTATGGCGTGGTGCCGTTCTCGGTCAACCTCGATGCGCGCCGCAACGCGATCAAGGTCGACGCGCCGGCGCTGGTGAAGCCGGGCGAGACGGTGACCTTCAAGCTCAGCGCACCGCAGCCGACCAAGGCGGTGGTGTTCGCGGTGGACGAAGGCATCCTGCAGGTGGCCCGCTACAAGCTGGGCGATCCGCTGAAGTTCTTCTTCCGCAAGCGCATGCTGGAAGTGGGCACCTCGCAGATCCTGGATCTGATCCTGCCGGACTTCGAGAAGCTGATGACCATGGCCGCCCCCGGCGGCGACGCGGATGCGGCGATCGGCCGCCAGCTCAATCCCTTCAAGCGCAAGCGCGACAAGCCGGTGGTGTTCTGGTCAGGCATCGTCGACGTGGACGGCGAGAAGGAACTGACCTACCAGGTGCCGGACTACTTCAACGGCAAGCTGCGCGTGATGGCGGTCAGCGTGTCGCCGGAACGCGTGGGCACCTTCGAAGGCGCCACCACCGTGCGCGGCGACTTCGTGCTGTCGCCGAACGTGCCGACCACCCTGGCGCCCGGCGACGAAGCCGAAGTCAGCGTGGGCGTGGCCAATAACCTCACCGGCCTCGGCGGCAAGCCGGTGCCGGTGGCGGTGACCTTGAAGACCGGTCCGCAGCTGCAGGTGCTGGGCGAGGCGACGCAGAGCCTCAGCCTGGGCGAGATGCGCGAAGGCGTGGCGCTGTTCCGGGTCAAGGCGACCGACAAGCTGGGCTCGGGCAATCTCAGCTTCAGCGCGGGCTATGGCGGCAAGTCGGCCAAGCAAAGCGTGGACCTGTCGGTGCGTCCGGCTTCGGCCTACCGCACCCAGGTCGATGTCGGCCGCGTGGATGCCGGCGCCAAGGCCGACCTGCCGGACCTGCGCAAGCTCTACGACGAATACGCCGCGCGCGACACGGCGATCTCGCCGCTGCCGGTGGTGCTGGCGCAGGGCCTGACCAGCTATCTGATCAACTACCAGAACTATTGCAGCGAACAGATCATCAGCTCGGCCATGCCGCGCCTGGTGCTGCCGAAGTGGCCGGTGGTGCCGGTGTTCGCGCACGCGCTGCAACCGACCTTCCAGGAAAAGAAGATCAGCAACGAAGAGGCGCTGTCGAACTTCCTCGATGTGCTGCATTCGCGCCAGAACGGGCAGGGCGGCTTCGGCATGTGGGCGGCCACGCCCGATGCCGAGCCGTTCGTGTCCGCCTATGCGATGAACTTCCTGATCGAAGCGCGCGACCGCGGTGTCAGCGTTCCCAAGGACATGTTCGACGCCGGCAACAACTACCTGCGCCAGCTCGCCGGCGACAACGGCATGGATTCGCTGGACAAGCTGCGCCAGCGCGCCTACGCCGTGTATCTGCTGACCCGCCAGGGCAATGTCACCACCAACGATCTGGCGGCGGTGCAGAAGCGCCTGCAGGACGTGTACCCGAACCAGTGGAAGAACGACCTGGCCGCGGCCTGGCTGGCGGCTTCGTACCAGCTGCTGAAGCAGGACAAGCAGGCCGCGCAGCTGATCGCCGGCCCGCAGAAGCTGCTGGAGCGCAGCGACCGCGACAAGAGCTACGCCTACGGCTACTACTACGACGCGCTGATCCGCGACTCCAGCGTGCTGTACGTGCTGGGCAAGCACTTCCCGGAACGCGCCAGGAACCTGTCGCCGCGCGTGTGGGAGAACATCAGCTACGCGCTGGCGCACGGCTGGTACAACACGCTGTCCTCGTCGATGACCCTGCTGGCGCTGGACACCTACGCCAACGACGCGGCCGGCGACATCAGCAAGCTCGGCATCGACGAAGTGCACGCCGACGGCAGCGTGAAGTCCATCGCCACCCTGCAGGGCAACCTGCTGCAGGCCGGCAGCTGGAATTCCGCCGCGGGCCGCCTGCGTTACATCAACGGCGGTTCGCTGCCGGCGTGGTACGTGGCCAGCCAGGGCGGCTACGACCGCGATGCGCCGGCCAAGGCCATCAAGGAAGGCATCGAGATCATCCGCGAATACACCGACACCGCCGGCAAGGCGCTGGGCACGGTGAAGGTGGGCGAGGAGATCGACGTGCACGTGAAGATCCGCGCCACCCGCAATGACGGCGTATCCAACGTAGCCATCGTCGACTTGCTGCCGGGCGGTTTCGAAGCGGTGATCCAGCCGCCGCCGGAAGTGACCGATCATCAGGACGACGGCAGCGAGCAGAACGAGCAGGGCGGCGACAGCAAGGTGGACGCCAGCGCATGGCGCTCGCCGGTCGGCCTGTCCAGCTCGACCTGGACGCCGGAGTACGCCGATATCCGCGAGGACCGCGTGGTGATCTACGGCACCGCCACCCCCGACGTGCGCGAGTTCGTATACCGCATCAAGGCCACCAACGCCGGCAAGTTCATCGTGCCGCCGGCATACGGCGAATCGATGTACGACCGCGAGATCCAGGCGCGTTCGCCGGGTGGTACGACGTTGACGGTGAGCAAGCCATAACAGCGCGAAACGTTGAGCCTTGCGACAAGCAGCCCCCTCTCCCCTCAGGGGAGAGGGTTGGGGTGAGGGGCCGGGCGGAGTGGTGAGCCGAGGGTTTCGATGAGCTCGAAAGCTCTCCTCTCTCCGTAGAAGCGCCGTCGCGAGACCCGCCCCTCATCCGTTGCGACCGATAGGGAGTCCCCGTGGGACCGGCACATTCTCCCCGGAGGGGAGAAGGGTTTCAGTTTGGAAACTGAGGAAATTGAAAGCCGTACTCGCCACCCCGCTCATCAGAGCCATCACTCGCTGGATCCTCCGCTGGCAGAACTGGCTGGTCGGCGCGGCCCTGCTGGCCGCGCTCCTGGTCGGCTGCCGCCTGTCGCCGCACCCGCGCCTGCGCGACTGGCTGCCTTCGTCCACCGCGGTCTACGACGCCAAGGGCCGCCTGCTGCGCCTGACCCTGGCCAGCGACGACCGCTACCGCCTGTGGGTGCCGCTCAAGGACATCGCCCCCCAGCTGGTGGACGGCGTGCTGCTGCACGAGGACCGCTGGTTCCGCTGGCACGCCGGCTTCAATCCCTACGGCCTGGCGCGCGGCGCCTGGGTCACCTATGTGCGCCACGGCAATCCGCAGGGCGGCTCCACCATCAGCATGCAGCTGGCGCGCCTGCTGTGGCGGCTCAATACGCGCTCGCCCATGGGCAAGCTGCGCCAGATCGGGCGCGCGGTGCAGCTGGAGCTGTTCTATTCCAAGGACCAGATTCTCGAGGCCTATCTCAACTACGCGCCGTACGGACGCAACGTCGAAGGCGTCGGCGCCGCCAGCCTCGCGTATTTCGACAAGCCGCCCGCCGCGCTGACCTTGCCCGAGGCGCTGACCCTGGCCGTGGTGCCGCAGGACCCGACCCGCCGCCTGCGCGCCGGCAAGGACGCGCCGGAAGCGGCGCCGGACGTGATCAACCGCCATCTCGCCGATTCGCGCAACCGCCTCTACGCCCGCTGGCTCGATAAGCATCCGAACGACGCCGCGCTGAAGCCGCTGTTCGCCCTGCCGCTCAACCTGCGCTCGCTGTCGCGCCTGCCGTTCGAGGCGCCGCATGCGGTGGAACAGCTGCTCAATGCGCGGCGCCTGGACGCGGCCGCGATGGCGGACAGCCGCGTCGCCACCACGCTGGACCTGGATCTGCAGCACGATCTGGAACGCCAGGTCACGCGCTATATCGAACGCAACCAGTCGCGCGGCGTGCGCAATGCGGCGGCGATCCTGGTCGATACGCGCGATATGGCGATCAAGGCGATGATCGGTTCGGCGGATTACGGCGACGCCGCCATCCACGGCCAGGTCAACGGCACGCTGGCCAAGCGTTCGCCCGGTTCGACGCTGAAGCCTTTTATCTATGCGCTCGGTTTCGACCAGGGCGTGCTGCATCCGCAGAGCGTGCTGCGCGACGTGCCCACTTCGTTCGGTCCCTATACGCCGGAGAACTTCGACGGGCATTTCCTCGGTCCGGTGACCGCGACCGAAGCGCTGGTGCGCAGCCGCAATATCCCCGCGGTATGGGTGGCCTCGCAGCTGCACGGGCCGAGCTTCTACCAGTTCCTGCGCGACGCCGGCATCGGCCGCCTGGCCAGCGAGAAACACTACGGCCTGGCCCTGGTGTTGGGCGGCGGCGAAGTCAGCATGCAGGAGCTGGCCGGGCTGTACGCGATGCTGGCCAACCGCGGCGAGCTGAAACCCTTGCGGCTGGCGGCGAACGATCCGGTGCTGAAGCAGGGCACGCGCCTGCTGAGCGAAGAAGCCAGCTTCATGGTGATGGACATGCTGCGGCAGAACCCGCGTCCGGACGAAACCACCGGCGCGCAGCCGTATCGCCTGCCGATCTATTGGAAGACCGGCACGTCCTGGGGTTTCCGCGACGCGTGGACCGCGGGCAGCTTCGGCCCGTATGTGCTGGTGGTGTGGGTGGGCAATTTCGACGGCAGCAGCAATCCCGCCTTTGTCGGCGTGGAAGCGGCCGCGCCGCTGTTCTTCCAGATCATCGATGCACTGCGCGCCGAGCAGCCGGGCATGGCCGAACCGATCCGCCGCATGCCGGCCAATCTCAAGCGTGTATCGATCTGCCTGGCCAGCGGCGACCTGCCCAACCAGTGGTGCCCGCAGAAAGGTACGACCTGGTTTATCCCCGGCAAGTCGCCGATCCGCGTCAGCCAGGTGCATCGCCCGGTGGTGATCGACGACGCCACCGGCAAGCCGGCCTGTCCGCCGTATGGCGACAAGCACACCCATCTGGAGGTGTACGAGTTCTGGCCGTCGGAACTGCAGCAGGTGTTTATCCAGGCCGGCATGCCGCGCCGCACGCCGCCGCGCAACGAGTCCTGCATCAACGGCGGCGAGGCGGTAGGCGAGCCGCCGCGCATCACCTCGCCGCTGCGCGGCAGCATCTACGCGCTGCGCCTGAAGCGGGGCGAGCAGGACCGCATCGCCTTCAGCGCGAACGGCGACGCCGCCACGCGCACGCTGTACTGGTTCGTCAACGATGCCTATGTCGGCAGCAGCGCGCCGGGACAGTCGCTGTTCTGGCAGCCGCCGACGGCGGGCAACTACGAGGTGCGCGTGGTCGACGACCGCGGCATGAGCGATATGCGCCCGCTCGGCGTCAGCCTGGTCGAATGAGGCCGGCGTGCATGACCCTGCCAAGGGTCACCCCGGAGCGCGTGCGGGGCTGCGCTATGCTTCCAGGCCTGTTCCGCCCAGCCTGCCTCCGATCGATACGATGAAGCAGTCACCGGCCACGTCCTATTACCGCGCCACGGCGAACGCCTACGAGCCGTACGCCGCGCTGCGCGACCGCGCCGAAGCCAAAGTGGTCATCGTCGGCGGCGGCTTCGCCGGCCTGCACACGGCGCTGGCCTTGGCCGAGCGCGGCGTGCGCGACGTGGTGTTGCTGGAACGCGAACAGGTGGGTTTCGGCGCCTCCGGCCGCAACGGCGGCTTCGTGTTCGCCGGCTATTCGCTGGGCGAGCAGAGCCTGCTGGACCAGCTCGGCGAGGAACGCGCACGCGCGCTGTTCGGGCTGACCACCGCCGCGGTGGAACGCATCCGCGCGCAGGTGCTGCGCTACGGCATCGACTGCGGTCTGGTGGACGAAGGCGTGCTGTGGGCGAACTGGTTCCGCGATCCGGCCGTGCTGCGCGCGCGGCAGGCGCTGCTGCAACAGCACTACGGCGTGTCCTGGGAATGGGTGCCGCGGGACAAGCTGCGCGAACGCGTGCATACCGCGCGCTATTTCGACGGCCTGTACGAACGCAACGCCTTCCATCTGCATCCGCTGAACTTCGCCACCGGCCTGGCGGCGGCTGCCGCGGGGCAGGGCGTGCGCATCCACGAGAACACCGATGTGTGGCGGTTGCGCCGCGACGGCCTGCGCTGGCGCGTGGAAACCGACCAGGGCGCGGTGCTGGCCGAGCATGTGGTGCTGGCCTGCGGCGGCTATCTGGCCGGACTGCGCCGGCAGATCGACCGCGCCATCCTGCCCATTGCTACTTATGTGATGACCACCGAGCCGCTGGGCGAACGCTTGCGCGACTGCCTGGACACGCGCGCGGCGGTCTACGACACGCGCTTCGCCTTCGACTACTACCGTCCGCTGTCGGATACGCGCCTGCTGTGGGGCGGCCGCATCTCCATCCGCAACCGCTCGCCGCAGGCGGTGCGCCGGCTGCTGACGCGCGACATGCTGCGCGTGTTCCCGGCGCTGAAAGGCGCGCGCATCGATTTCGCCTGGTCCGGCCTGATGAGCTATGCGCGCCATCAGATGCCGCAGATCGGCGGCGGCGAGGAAGGCCTGTGGTGGGCGCAGGCCTTCGGCGGCCATGGCCTGGCGCCGACCTGCGCGGCGGGCGAGCTGCTGGCCGCGGCGATCGCCGAGCGCGACCCGCGCTGGAAGCAGTTTGCCGACTATGGCCTGGCGAGCGCGCATCGGCCCGCCGGCTACCTGGCCGCGCAGGCGAGCTACTGGTGGCATCAGGGCAGGGACTGGTTCAAGACGAGGCTGGAAGCATGACGACGGAACACACGCCCGAGATCAGCTGGGGCGATTTCGAGAAGGTGCTGCTGGTGGCCGGTACGGTCACGCGGGTGGAGGCGTTTCCCGAAGCGCGCCGGCCGGCCTGGAAAGTGTGGGTGGACTTCGGCCCTTACGGCGAGAAGAAGACCAGCGCGCAGATCGCGGCGCTGTATGCGCCGGAAGATCTGCTCGGCCGGCAGATCGTCGGCGTGATCAATTTCCCGGAGAAGCAGATCGGGCCGTTCCGCTCGCAGTTCCTGCTGACCGGCTTCCCCACCGACGAGGGCGTGGTGGTCACCACCATCGAACGCCCGGTGCCGAACGGCACGCGCCTGGCCTGAGCCGCGCCCGCGCCGCGCCATGCTTGCTCCATGCGCGGCGGGCATGCTGCGCCTTTCCCACGCTCAGGACGAACGATGAACCAGCCGCTCCGCCTCCTTCTCGCCGGCGCCGTCGCGCTGGCCTGCGCCCAGCTTCATGCCGCCGATGACCGCGGCTGGAGCACGCCCGAAAAGCCGTTCCGCATTTATGGCGATACCTGGTATGTCGGCACGCGTGGCCTGAGCGCGATCCTGATCACCTCGCCCAAGGGCCATGTGCTGATCGACGGCACCTTGGCGCAGAACGCCAAGCTGGTGGAACAGAACATCCGCTCGCTCGGCTTCCGTATCGGCGACGTCAAAGCCATCCTCAATTCCCACGCGCATGCCGATCATGCCGGCGCGATCGCCAGGCTGGCGGCGGCCAGCGGCGCGCCGGTCTATGCCAGCCATTACGGTGCCGAGGAGCTGAAGGCCGGCGGCGATTATGCGGAGGACCCGCAGAACGGCGAGGCGCCGCGTTTTCCTAAGGTGGCCAAGGTCACCGAGGTGATCGACGGCGGCACGGTGAAGGTGGGCGATGTCGTGGTGACCGCGCACTACACGCCGGGCCATACGCCGGGCGCCACCACCTGGACCTGGCGCTCCTGCGAAAAGGATCGCTGCCTCGACATCGTCTATGCCGACAGCATCACCGCTTTCACCAATGACGTGTATCGCTACAGCGACCCGGCGCATCCCGAGCGCGTCACCGGTTTCCGCAAGACCTTCGATGTCGTGGCGGCGCTACCCTGCGATGTGCTGATCACCACGCACCCGGACGTGAGCGATTTCCTCGAACGCGCCGCCGCGCACCGCGCCGGCAAGCAGCCGGATCCGCTGTTCGATCGCAACGCGTGCAAGGAATTGGCGCAGTCGTCGGCGCTGAAGTTCGATGAGAAGCTCAAGCAAGAGCGATCTGCCAAGCCATAACGCCCGCCACACTCGTCATTCCGGCGAAGGCCGGACGAGCGCGTAGCGCGAAGAACGCCCGCAGGGCGGCCCCGAAGGGGCGAGCGAAGCGAGTCATCCAGCAGCGACAACGTTCGGTTGTCGCGAGAGCACCCAAGAGCGACATCTTAGGGTGAGGCAATCCATGAAGCGCTTCGCTACTGGATTCCGGCCTACGCCGGAATGACGAGGTTGGAGTGGTGATGCGGTCGGAGTGGTGAGGCGGTTGGAGTGGTGATGCGGTCGGAGTGGTGAGGCGGTTGCGAGGAATCAGCCGCCGCGATCCAGCCACACTTCCAGGCCCTGGGCATTGAGCTGGATATCCATGCCCAGGATCTGCAGCAGCTCGTCGCGCGTGCCCTTCCAGCCGTGCGCCGCCAGGCGTCCGACGTACAGATCGGTCAGCGCCCAGGTCAGTTCTTCGTGGCGCTTGTCCTTCGGCTCGTCGCGCACCGCATGGCCGAGGCTGACCATCGCATCGATCTGCTGGTGCAGCCCCTTGGCCAGCCGTTCGATATCGCCGACGGGGCCGAAATGGGTGACATACATCGCGTCGGGTTTCAGCGCCACCAGACGGTCGATCGATTGATGCAGCGCCTCGGGTTCGAACTGCACCGGCGTGCTGGTGGGCAGGGCGAACGGGCCGCGTTGCGTATCGAACTCGCGGTACGAAAGGCCGAACGTATCGCCGGTAAAACAGGCGCGCCCCTGCTCGTCGTAGACGCACAGATGATGCCTCGCATGCCCCGGCGTATCGAGGCAGCGCAGCGGCCGCCCCTGCAGTTCGACGACATGGCCTTCCGGCGCTTCCACCACGCGCTCGGCGGGAATCGGCCGCAGGCGGCCGTAGGTCTTCTCCATCACCGCTTCGCCGTACACCGCGCTGGCGCCGGCCCAGAGCTGGGTGGGATCGATCAGATGCCGCGCGCCGCGCGGATGCACCACCGCCTTGGCATTCGGCAGGCGCGCGATCAGCTCGCCCGCGCCGCCGGCATGGTCCAGATGCACATGGGTGAGGATCAGCCAGTCCACCTGTTCCGGCGCCAGCCCGGCTTCATCCAGCGCTTCCAGCATGCGCGGCACGGCGTAGTTGGTGCCGCAGTCGATAAAGGCGCCGCGGCCTTGTTCGACCACCAGGTAGGCGGCATCGAAACGCGGGCGCACGAAGCCGGTGTCGATGACGTGGATGCCGTGTGAGGGAGCCATAGCCGCCTTCGCCGTGGGAGACGCGCGGCAGCGTAGCAAACTGGAGCGTGTACGCGCCGCAGGGTCTTGTGCCGCACCGCGGCAAAGGCTAGACATGCATGGCCTGATCGCGTGGATGCGCTGTGATGACCCACTTCCTGCTTCTGGTGCTCGACCTGCTCGGCACCTTCGTCTTCGCCTTGAGCGGCGCGCTGACCGGCGTGCGCCGCCAGCTCGACCTGTTCGGCGTGCTGGTGCTGTCCTTTGCCGCAGGCAATGCCGGCGGCATCACCCGCGACCTGCTGATCGGCGCCACGCCGCCGGCGGCGATCGCCGACTGGCGCTACCTAGCGGTATCGGTGCTGGCCGGCGTCGTCACCTTCTACCGCTACGGCCTGATCGAACGCCTGAAGAACCCGGTGCAGATGTCCGATGCGGCCGGCCTGGCCCTGTTCGCCGTAGCCGGCGCGCAGAAGGCGCTGGCGCATGGGCTCAACCCGGCCATGGCGGCGCTGCTGGGCATGCTGACCGGCGTGGGCGGCGGCATCCTGCGCGACGTGCTGGTCACGCAGATCCCGACCGTGCTGCGCGCCGACCTGTACGCGGTGGCGGCGCTGGCGGGCGCCGCCATCGTGGTGGCGGGCGACCTGCTGCAGATCCCGCCCACCATCTCCACCCTGGCCGGCGCGGCAGCCTGTTTCGGCCTGCGCTTCATGGCGATCCGCCACGGCTGGCATCTGCCGCGCGCGGCGATGGGCGGGCAGGAGCCGCCGGCTTAAGCTGCGTCGTGGAAGATGATGCCCAGCGTATGGCGCCGTCCGGAACGCAGCTCGCTGACGCCATGCCGCAGGTTCACCCGGTAGCTGCCGCGGCTGCCGCGCACGGGGCGATGGTGTACGGCGAAGATCACCGCATCGCCTTCGGTCAGCGGCACCACGTGCGGGCGCGACTGCATGCGCGGCCGCTGCTCGGTCAGCACGAATTCGCCGCCGCTGAAATCGCGCCAGGGCTCGGACAGCAGCACCGCCACCTGCAGCGGAAACACGTGCTCGCCGTAGAGATCCTGGTGCAGGCAGTTGTAGTCGCCGGCGCCGTAGCGCAGCAGCAGCGGGGTGGGGCGTTGCTGGCCGGCGCGATGGCAACGCTCGAGGAAGTCGGCATGCCGGTCCGGATAGCGCACCTCGATGCCCATGGTTTCGTTCCACCGGTTGGCCAGCGGCACCAACCGCGGGTAGAGCGCTGCGCGCAGCGCATCGATCGGCGCGGGCAGGGGATAGTCGAAGTACTGGTATTCGCCACGGCCGAAGCCGTGGCGAGCCATGATCACCTTGCTGCGGAACAGCGCGGGACGGTCGTACAGCGTAGCGATGCGCTCGCAGGCTTCCGGCGCGAGCAGGCCGGGCAGCATGGCGTGGCCTTGGGCGTCGAGCTGCTGCAGCACGCGCGGCCAGTCGAAGGCGGCCAGCCGCGTCTCGACCTCGTCGCCGGCGGCCGCTTCGATCAACGCACTCATGCCCGCGCCTCCCGCGCCAGCAGCGCGCGCTTGCGCTCGACGCCCCAGCGATAACCCGACAGCGCACCATCGCCGCGGATCACCCGATGGCAGGGCACCGCCACCGCCAGCGCATTGGCGCCGCAGGCCTGCGCTACCGCGCGCGAGGCGTCCGGCATGCCGATGCGCGCGGCGACTTCCTTGTAGCTAGCCGTGCCGCCGGCGGGAATCGAGCGCAGCGCTTCCCACACCTTGCGCTGGAACGGCGTGCCGCGCAGGTCGAGCGTGGCGTGGAAGGCGGTGTCGGGGTGTTCGATCAGCGTGGCGGCCTGCGCCAGCGTTGTGGCTAATGCAGCGTCGTCGCGCTGCAGTTCCATTTCGGCGAAGCGCTGATGCAGATCCGCTTCCAGCGCTTTCGCGCTCTCGCCGAACAGGATCGCGCACACGCCGTGCTCGCTCGCCGCGACGGCCAGCAGGCCCAGCGGCGAGCTGCCGATGCCGTAGCGCAGCGTTTCGCGCACGCGCTCCGGGTGACAGCGAGCGCAGGGACGGAAGCCGGCACGTTCGGCTTCTTCGCGGCTGCTGTGGAACGCGACATTCTCCGGCCGCGCGGGCCGCGCCGCGCATGAGGGTTTGCAATACACGCCGGTGCTGCGCACCGAGTACCAGAACGAGCCGTCCGCGCGCTTGTCGCGGTTGCGCATCTGCGTCCAGCGCGGATCGCGCAGGGTGGCGTCGATATGCTGTCTTACCTGTGCGTTGGCGTTCATGGCCTGTCTCCTGGTTCGAGGGTGAGGCCAGCTTAGGTTTCGCGCGCCAGGCGCACACTCCGGTTCTTGCGCTGGCCCGGCCCATAAAAAAACGGCGCCGCATCAAGCGGCGCCGTTCCTGTCGATCAAGCCGGCAAACCTCAGAGCGACTCGAAGATCCCCGCCGCACCCATGCCGGTGCCGATGCACATGGTCACCATGCCGTACTTCTGCTTGCGGCGGCGCATGCCGTGCACCAGGGTGGCGGCGCGGATCGCGCCGGTGGCGCCGAGCGGGTGGCCGAGCGCGATGGCGCCGCCGAGCGGGTTGATCTTCGAGGGATCCAGGCCGAGGTCCTTGATCACCGCCAGCGACTGCGCGGCGAAGGCTTCGTTGAGCTCGATCCAGTCCAGCTGGTCCTGGGTCATGCCGGCCTGCTTGAGCGCCTTCGGAATCGCTTCCTTCGGGCCGATGCCCATGATGTCCGGGCGCACGCCGGCCACCGAGTAGCTGACGAAGCGCGCGATCGGCGTCAGGCCGTATTCCTTGATCGCCGCTTCGCTGGCCAGCAGCACCGCGCCGGCGCCGTCGGAGGTCTGCGAGGAATTGCCGGCGGTGACCGAGCCGCCGAACTGGGCGTTGCGGAACACCGGCTTCAGCTTGCCCAGCACCTCGACCGTGCTGCCCGGGCGCGGGCCCTCGTCGGTATCGATCAGACGGCTATCCGTCTTGATCGAACGCGAGGCCAGGTCCGGGTAGTGGTCGTCGAGCTTGAACGGGGTGATCTCGTCCTTGAACTCGCCGGCCTTGATCGCGGCCAGCGCGCGCTCGTGGCTGGCGGCGGCGAACGTGTCCTGTTCTTCGCGGCTGATCTTCCACTGCTTGGCGACGTTTTCGGCGGTGATGCCCATGCCGTAGGCGATGCCGATGTGCTCGTTATCGAAGATGCCGGGGTTCATCGCCACCTTGTGGCCCATCATCGGCACCATGCTCATGCTCTCGGTGCCGGCGGCGATCATCAGGTCCGCTTCGCCCAGGCGGATGCGGTCCGCCGCCTGCGCGATGGCCTGTACGCCTGACGAGCAGAAACGGTTGACGGTGACGCCCGGCACGGTGTCCGGCAGGCCGGCCAGCAGCAGGCCGATACGCGCCACGTTCATGCCTTGCTCGGCTTCCGGCATGGCGCAGCCGACGATCACGTCGCCGATGCGATGCGCATCGATGCCCGGCGCCTGCGCCATCACGGCGCGGATCACGTGGGCCAGCATGTCGTCGGGACGGGTGTTGCGGAATATGCCGCGCGGCGCCTTGCCGACCGGGGTGCGGGTGGCGGCGACGATGTAGGCGTCTTGCACTTGCTTGCTCATGGTCTTTTGCTCCGTGGCGTCGCGCGATGCGCGGCGACGCCGTATGGGTTTGGATGAGTCGTCGACGGATACGCCGGCATCAATTGCGCAGCGGCTTGCCGGTGGTCATCGTGTGGGCGATGCGCGCCTGCGTCTTTTCCGTCTGCGCCAGTTCCACGAAGTGCTTGCGCTCCAGTGCCAGCAGCCATTCCTCGTCGACCTGCGAGCCGCGCTCGATCGCACCGCCGCACAAGGTGTCGGCGATGCGCGTGGCGATCGCCACGTCGTGCTCGGAGACGAAGTAGCCGGCCTGCATATTGGCCAGCGAGGCGCGGAAGGTGGCGGTGCCGACATCGCCCGCGACCGGGATGCTGCGCGCCGGCAGCGGCGGGCGGTAGCCGCTTTCGGCCAGGGCGCGCGCCACCTGCTTGGCCACGTAGAGCAGCTCGTAGGCGTTGAACACCACCACGTCGCTATCGCGCAGCAGGCCCAGCTGCTTGGCTTCCAGCGCGCTGCCGGAGACCTTGGCCATGGCCACCGTCTCGAACACCTTCTTCAGCGCCTCGAACGGATCGGCCGGGTTGGCCTGCGCCGCGCGGATCGCCAGCTCGTGCAGGCCGCCGCCGGCCGGCAGCAGGCCGACGCCCGCCTCGACCAGGCCGACATAGCTTTCCAGCGCCGCCACGGTGCGCGCCGAATGCATCTGGAATTCGCAGCCGCCGCCCAGGGCCAGGCCGCGCACGGCCGACACCACCGGCACCAGCGAATGCTTGATGCGCATGCTGGTGCGCTGGAAGTTCGCCACCATCGCCTCGAAGTCGCCCAGCTTGCCGGCCTGCAGCAGGCCCAGCGCACCCTTCAGGTCGGCGCCGGCCGAGAACGGTTCGCCGGTCTGCCAGATCACCACGGCCTTGAGCTGCTGCTCGGCGACATCGATCGCCTGCTGGATGCCGTCGAGCACGTGGTCGTTGACCGTGTTCATCTTGGTCTTGAACGAGATGATGCCCACGCCGTCGTCGCCCAGCGTCCACAGGCGCACGCCGTCGTTTTCCCATACGGTCGTGCCCTGGTCGAACTTCTCGCCCAGGATCGGATCGGGGAACAGCTGGCGCGCGTACACCGGATGCTGCGAACGCGGCTTGTCGGCGTTGGCGCTGGCCGAGTATGAGCCGCTCTTACCGTGCACGCCGCTGCGGCCGTCGGTCACCCACTTCGGCAGCGGGGCCTTGCTCATGGCCTTGCCGGCGGTGATGTCTTCTTCGATCCACTTGGCCACCTGCTGCCAGCCGGCGGCCTGCCAGGTCTCGAACGGACCGAGCTTCCAGCCGTAGCCCCAGCGGATGGCGAAGTCGACATCGCGCGCGGTGTCGGCGATATCGGCCAGGTGATACGCCGTGTAGTGGAACAGATCGCGGAAAGTCGCCCACAGGAACTGCGCCTGCGGATCGCTCGACGCGCGCAGCTTGGCGAACTTCTCCGCCGGGTCCCTGATGGCGAGGATCGCGGCCACTTCGTCGGAAGCTTTCTGTTCCGAGACGCGGTAATCGCGCTTCGCAACATCCAGTACCACGATGTCCTTGCCGGCCTTGCGGTAGAAGCCGGCGCCGGTCTTCTGGCCCAGCGCGCCCTGTTCGATCAGGCCCTGCAGCCACGCCGGCGCCTTGAAGTACTCGTGCCACGGATCGTCGGCCAGGGTGTCGGCCATGGTCTTGATCACGTGCGCCATGGTGTCCAGGCCGACCACGTCGGCGGTGCGGTAGGTCGCGCTCTTGGGGCGGCCCACGGCCGGGCCGGTGAGCGCGTCGACCACGTCGAAGCCGAGCTTGAACTGCTCGGTGTGGTGCATGGTGGCGAGCATCGAGAACACGCCGATGCGGTTGCCGATGAAGTTCGGCGTGTCCTTGGCGTACACCACGCCCTTGCCGACCACGGTGGTGAGGAAGGCTTCGAGGCCTTCGAGCACCTTGGCTTCGGTGAGGCGGGTCGGGATCAGCTCGACCAGGTGCATGTAGCGCGGCGGATTGAAGAAATGCACGCCGGTGAAGCGGTGGCGCATTTCCTCCGGCAGCGCTTCGGCCAGGCCGTTGATCGACAGGCCCGAGGTGTTGCTGGCCAGCACCGCGTGCGGCGCGACGTAGGGCGCGATCTTCTTGTAGAGATCCAGTTTCCAGTCCATCCGCTCGGCGATCGCCTCGATCACCAGGTCGACGTCCTTGAGGTGCTCCAGATCGTCGTCGTAGTTGGCCGGAATGATCGCGGCGGCGCGGCTGCCGTCGGCCAGCGGAGCGGGGGAGAGCTTCTTGAGGTTCTCGATCGCCTTCAGGGCGATGCCGCTCTTGGGGCCTTCCTTCGCGGGCAGATCGAACAGCACGGTCTCGACGTTGGCATTGGTCAGGTGCGCGGCGATCTGCGCGCCCATGACGCCGGCGCCGAGCACCGCGGCCTTGCGGATGCGCAGTTTCGATGCGACCGGTGTCGATGCAATTTGAGCGGTCATTGGCTTCTCCGTGGTACGGACACTGAGGGGTGTTGAAACGCGAAAGAGGCCGTCGCCGGCCTCTGAAGAAAAATCTAAGGAGCGTTGAGGCCGGCGGCCGCGAAGCGGATCAGGTGTTCCGCCGTCTGCTCGCGATGCATGCGCTCGGTGACATCGCTTTTGCGCTGGATCATGCCGAAGCCGGACATCGCATGGGTCAGCGCGCCGGTGACCAGGTCGACCCGCCAGTACAGCTCTTCCTTGCTGAGGTCGGGCAGCAGGCGGGCGAACTCGACCGTGAACTGGCGCATGACGTGGCCGTAGTTCTCCGACAGGAAGCGGCGCAGGGTGTCGTCGTGTTCGGCGAAGGCCCGCGCCAGCACGCGCATGAACAGCGAGCCGCTGCCCTCGTGGGACAGCTCCAGCGCCGGCTTGATGAAGGCCGCCAGGACGTCCTCCAGGGTGGTCTGCGGCTGCCCGGCGATGCGCGACAGCGCCGTCATGCGGTGGCCGTTGAGCTGGTCCAGGCGGCGGCGGAAGACCTCTTCGATCAGGCGGTCCTTGCTGCCGAAGTGATAGTTGACGGCAGCCAGGTTGACCCCCGCGGCGGCAGTCAGCTGGCGCAGGGAGGCGCCATCGAAGCCGTGCCGGGCGAACAGCTCCTCGGCGGCGGTCAGGATGCGTTCCTTGGTCGTGTGCGGCGAGGTCTGCAAGCGGGCGGTCCCTTGGTGGGTACGGGCACGAATCAAACGATCGTTTGAGCATACGGGGGACGAATCCCCGGAGTCAAACGATCGTTTACAACGCCCGACGCCCGGCTTGCGTATCAGTTAGAATCTGTCAGACTTTCGTGAGCTAAATCCGCTAATCCTCGTAGGATTTGGCCTACTTTGCTGGCTAGTTGCCAGGCCGCCCACTCAGATACCAGTTTTTCCGGAGCAGACTACTCATGGCGCTGGAGCGCACCCTTTCGATCATCAAGCCCGACGCCGTCGCCAAGAACGTCATCGGCGAAATCTATGCCCGTTTCGAGAAGGCTGGCCTCAAGGTCGTCGCCGCGAAGCAGAAGCAGCTGTCGCGCCAGGAAGCCGAAGGCTTCTACGCCGTCCACAAGGAGCGTCCGTTCTTCAAGGCGCTGGTCGAGTTCATGATCTCCGGCCCGGTGATGATCCAGGTGCTGGAAGGCGACAACGCGGTCCTCAAGCACCGCGAGCTGATGGGCGCCACCAATCCGAAGGAAGCCGCGCCCGGTACCATCCGCGCCGATTTCGCGGACTCGATTGATGCGAATGCGGTGCACGGCTCGGATGCGGCAGAGACTGCGAAGGTCGAGATCGCGTATTTCTTCGCCGAGACCGAAGTGCATTCCAGGTAATCCACCGCGGCGCCCGCAGGGGCGCCGCCTGTCACGCGGCCACCGCGGCCGCGCTTTCCCGAAGACGATGAACCAGGCCGTTTCCATTCCATCCGCCGAGAAGGTCAACCTGCTCGATTTCGATCGCCAGGGGCTGCGCGATTTCTTCGCCCGGCTCGGCGAGAAGCCTTATCGCGCCGAGCAGGTGATGAAGTGGATCTACCACCGCCTGGAAGACAACTTCGAGAACATGACCGACGTCGGCAAGGCGCTGCGCACCAAGCTCGAAGCGTCCTGCTATATCGGCCCGCCCAAGACCATGTTCGACAAGGGCGCCGCCGACGGCACGCACAAGTGGCTGCTGGGCATGGACGGCGGCAATGCGGTCGAGGCGGTGTACATCCCCGAGCCCACCCGCGGCACGCTGTGCGTGTCCTCGCAGGTGGGCTGCGGCCTCAACTGCCAGTTCTGCTCCACCGCCACGCAGGGCTTCAACCGCAACCTGGCCACGTCCGAGATCATCGGGCAGATGTGGGTGGCGGCTAAGTACCTGGGCAATGTCACGCACCAGAACCGCCGCATCACCAACGTGGTGATGATGGGCATGGGCGAGCCGCTGCTGAACTTCGACAACGTGGTCAAGGCGATGAGCCTGATGCGCGACGACCTGGGCTTCGGCCTGGCCTCCAAGCGCGTGACGCTGTCGACCGCCGGCATGGTGCCGATGATCGACAAGCTGTCCGAGGCCATCGACGTGT
>Ga0207640_10000407_pt1 | contig 27312 bp, 26 predicted proteins | sample KBSCornC42_FD_184300 | JGI IMG/M metagenome (GOLD analysis project Ga0207640, IMG submission 184300) | Corn rhizosphere microbial communities from Kellogg Biological Station, Michigan, USA - KBS Corn C4-2 (SPAdes) (version 2) | ecosystem: Host-associated > Plants > Roots > Rhizosphere > Soil ... | reverse complement strand
AGCATGAGGTGCCGTTGGTGCCGGGCTACGACGGCGACAACCAGGACACTGCGTTCCTCGCCGAGCAGGCGCACAAGATCGGCTATCCGCTGATCATCAAGCCGTCAGCGGGCGGCGGCGGCAAGGGCATGCAGATCGTGCGCGGCGATGCGGAGTTTCCGGACGCACTGGCCACCGCACAACGCGTTGCGAAAGCCTCGTTCGGCGACGCATCGATGCTGCTGGAACGCTACATCGAGCATCCGCGCCATATCGAGTTCCAGGTATTCGGCGATCGCCACGGCAACGTCATCCACGTCGACGAGCGCGAATGTTCGGCGCAGCGGCGCTACCAGAAAGTGCTGGAAGAAACGCCTTCGCCTTTCCTCGACGCCGAACGCCGCGCCGCGATGGGTGCGGCGGCCGTCGCGGCCGCGAAAGCGGTGAACTACGTCGGCGCCGGCACCGTGGAATTCATCGTCGGGCCAAAAGGCGATTTCCATTTCATGGAAATGAACACGCGCCTGCAGGTGGAACATCCCGTCACCGAGATGACCCATGGCATCGACCTCGTCGAATGGCAACTGCGCATCGCCGATGGCGAGTCTTTGCCATTGACGCAGGCGCAGGTGCATTCGCACGGCCACGCCATCGAAGTGCGTTTGTACGCGGAAGACCCAGACCACGGATTCCTGCCGAGCTCAGGCAAGCTGACGCGGTTGACGTTGCCTCAGCCTTCGACCCACGTGCGCCTCGACGGCGGCGTGATCGAGGGCGACACGGTGACGATTTTCTACGACCCCATGATCGCCAAGCTGATCGTGTGGGACGCGGATCGCCCTTCGGCGCTGCAGCGCATGCGCGAAGCGTTGGCCGCCTGCGAAATCATCGGTCCGAAATCCAACATCGCCTTCCTTGAGCGCCTGGTGCGCCATCCGGCGATCATCGAACACCGCATCGACACCGGCTATCTCGACCGGCATCTGGATGAATTCGTCGCGGGTGAAACGCCACCGGAGCCTTTCGTCGTGTTCGCGGCCACGGTCGCGGCGTTGTTGCAGGATGAAGGCCACATGGTTGGCGATCCGGCTGATCCGAACTCGCCATGGAACGCGTCCGACGCCTGGCGCATCGGCCATGCGGGCAAGCGCATCATTGCACTTGCCGTCGGCGAGCAACGCCACGAAATCGAAGCGTGGGGTTACGCGGGAAACTACCGATTGCAAGCCGACGACGCAAAGTGCGCCATCGAGCATGCACGTTGGGACGGCGAAACCTTGAGCGCGCGGTTCAACGGCCAGGCGCGCCACCTCGACGTACGCGCCGATGACTCGCGCGTGCTGCTGCATGATGCACACGGAACCCGTTGGCGCTTCGAACGCGTGGCGGCGTTCGCGTGGGAAGCCAGCGACGCGGTTGGTGCCAACCAGATCATCGCGCCGATGCCGGGCCGCATCGTGCTGGTCAAGGCCAAGCCCGGCGACAAGGTGGAAGCCGGCCAGGAATTGCTGGTGATGGAAGCAATGAAGATGGAACTGTCACTGAAAGCGCCGCGCGCGGGCACGATCGACAGTCTGTCGGCCATTGCCGGCGATTTCGTGGAAGCCGATGCGGTACTGGTGCGCTTCGCGGAGTGACGACGGGCTCGATTCAATGTGCGCTCTGGATGTCGACGATGCCGAGCGCGTCGCGCAACGGATCCAACAGCGCTCCGTAACGCGACGCGCGCGCGGTGTCGCGCCGCAAGGGTTCGCGCACCTGCATGGCGCTGGGTGAGCGCACTTCGCGCGCGCCTGTCCCGAACGCAAGACAAGCGTCCTCGAACGGCAAGCCGCAGAACGCCAGCAAGGCGCGTACGCTCGATTCCGGTTTGGCCAGCAGGTTCTCGTAATTTTGCGTGTACACGAAATCCGGATGGCGTGCCTGCCACTGTTGCAACGCGCGGTCGAACGCATTCCAGTACGCGGCCAGGTCCTCGAAGCGATGCGTCCAACCCTGCCCGTCCGCGGTCATGTACTGGCGGTAACAGGAAAAGCAGGTTTCCAGCGGATCGCGACGGCAGGCGATCACCTTGGCGCCCGGCAACATCGCGCGGATCGCGCCGATGTGCAGCCAGTTGCCCGGCAGCTTGTCGGTGAAAAAGGATTTGCCCCCGCGCCAGCGCGCCGTGCGTTCGAGGTAACGCTCGCCCAGCCTGCGCCAGTCGTCGCCCGCCACCGACGCTACCCAATCGGGGTAATGCCGTCCGCGCTGTCGCGATTCCTCCGCCAGCACCTGCGGCAGGTCGTGCAATTCGCCGGTAGCTGCGACCCGCGAATGCGCGGCGAGCACCTGTTCGGTCAGCGTGGAACCCGAGCGCGGCAAGCTGGCGATGAAGATCGCACCGTGTCCGCGTTCGCTCGCTGCGACCGGCGTGGCGGCTGCAAACGCCGCAAGCACGTCATCCAGTCCACGCGCGAATGCCGCGGCATCCCAAGACTGCAGCTTGCGTGCATGCGCGTGGGTTTCTTTCAAAACCCCCATCGCCTCGATGCAACGGTCGTTGCGATCCAGCACGCGGGCAATCGCGAACCCCAGCGCGATGCGGTCGCGTTCGGTGGCCTTTGGATCGTGCAGCGCTGCCTGCATCGCCGGGATGTCGTCGTCGCCCAAACCCGCTTGCTTCAGATCCGCAAGCCCCCACCACGCATCGCCACGGCCCGGATGCGCTTTCAACATCCCGCGATACACCGTGGCGGCAGCGTCGACACGGCCCGCCATCTTCAGCAGGTCGGCGAGTTGCAGGCGCGCCGGCGGATTGTCCGGCGCAAGCTCGAGTGATTTGCGCAGGGCGGCTTCGGCTTCCTCGAAGCGCACCGCGCGCACCCACAACACGCCGAGGTTGTACCAGGCCATGGCGAGGCCCGGCTGCAACGAGCAAGCGCGCTGCAACGCTTCGATCGCGGCATCCAGTTGTCCGGTGGCCGCGAGTTGCGTGCCGAGGGTGCAGCAAAACGTCGCATCGTCGGGACGGCCACGCAGTGCCCGCTGGGCCGCGTTCACCGCGCCGGCATGGTCGCCCAGTCGCCCACGAATGCCGGCGATCAGGTGCAGGACATCCGGTTGTTCGGGCGCGCGTTCGAGCAAGGCCCTGGCCAATGCCGCGGCTTCGCGTGGCTTGCCCGTCGCGAGCGCTTCGGCGGCGCGCGCGTATTGCGCGTGCGCCCGCGCATCCAGACCCTGGATTCCGCTCGTCATGGCATCATTACCTGATCGAGAAGCTGGCATCCTGCCGCCACCGCGGGCGCGCTGGCAAGACACGCCAGACTGGTGGCCGGACTCCTCTCTCTTTCCGAATCGGATTCCACATGCTTCCCAACCACGTTCGTATCGTCGAAGTCGGCGCCCGCGATGGGCTGCAGAACGAGAAGACGGTCATTCCCACCGCGACCAAGATCGAACTGATCGATCGGTTGTCCGCGTGCGGGTTGGAAACGATCGAGGCCACCAGCTTCGTCAGTCCGAAGTGGGTGCCGCAGCTTGCCGACGCCGAAGAAGTGTACGCAGGCATCACCCGCAAGCCGGGCGTCGATTACCCGGCGCTGGTGCCCAACATGCGCGGCTACGACCGGGCGCGCGCGGCGGGCGTCACCAGCATCGCCGTGTTCACCGCGGCCAGCGAAGCGTTCAACCAGAAGAACATCAACGCCTCGATCGACGAATCCATCGAGCGCTTCCGTCCGGTGCTGGAGCGTGCACGCTCTGAAGGAGTCCGCGTGCGTGGCTATGTTTCCACCGTGCTGGGGTGTCCGTATCAGGGCGACGTGCCGGTCAGCGACGTGGTGCGCGTGTCCAGGCGCCTTTACGAACTCGGCTGCGACGAAATATCGCTGGGCGACACCATCGGCGTCGGCACGCCGGTCAAGGCCCGTGCGATGTTGCACGCGGTATCGCACGAAGTACCGATGAAGGCGCTGGCGGTGCACTTCCACGACACCTACGACCAGGCGCTCGCGAACATCCTTATGTGCCTCGAAGAAGGCGTGCGCGTGGTGGACAGCTCCGTTTCCGGTACCGGTGGCTGTCCGTACGCGAAGGGCGCGACAGGCAACGTGGCCAGCGAGGACGTCGCCTACATGCTGCAAGGCATGGGCATCGAAACCGGCATCGATCTGGACAAGTTGGTGGAGACCGGCTGGTGGCTGGCCAAACAGCTCGGCAAGCCCACGTCCAGCCGTGTCACACGCGCCAGGATGGGTGAGTAATGGATGCTTCGTGGGTATTCCGGATCCGCCCCATCGAACCGCGTGACGATGCTGCTGTCGCCGCGATCATCCGCAGCGTGATGCCCGAATTCGGCGCCGGCGGCGAAGGCTTCGCGATCCATGACGCGGAAGTCGACGCGATGTGCGCGGCGTACGGAAAACCACGCAGCGCCTACTTCGTGCTTGAAGTCGATGACGTAATCGTCGGCGGCGGTGGCGTGGCGCCGTTGGAGCACGGCGAGCACGGCGTATGTGAACTGCGCAAGATGTATTTCCTGCCCGAAGCACGTGGGCTCGGTGCAGGCCACGCAATGATCACGCGCTGTCTCGATGCCGCGCGCGAATTCGGATTCCGGCGCTGCTATCTGGAAACGCTGACCGGCATGGACGCGGCGCAGGCGCTGTATCGCAAGCACGGTTTCACGCCGCTGTGCGCGCCAATGGGCAGCACCGGCCACCACGGCTGCGATCGCTGGTTCATCCGCGATCTGTAGTCGCCGCAAAACCGCCTCTCCCCTACAATCGCGGGTTTTCCAATCAGGAAACACCCGCATGCAACTCGCCCAAGCCAAGGCCATCGTCACCGGCGGCGCCTCCGGACTCGGCCACGCCGTCGCGCAACACCTCGTCGCCCACGGTGGCAAGGTCGCGCTGTTCGACGTCAACGAGGAAAAAGGCCACGCCGCCGCGAAGGAACTGGGTGACTCGACGCGGTTCTACAAGACCGACGTGACCAGCGAGGACGGCGTCACCGCCAACGTTGCCGCTGCACGCGACGCGATGGGTGGCCTGAACGTGGTGATGAACTGCGCAGGCATCCTCGGCGCCGGCCGCGTGCTGGGCAAGGAAGGTCCGATGCCGCTGAAGAATTTCTCCGGCACCGTGATGGTGAACCTGATCGGCAGCTTCAACGTCGCCAAGGCCGGTGCCGCATTGATGCAGTCGAATGAACCGGGCGAGGACGGCGAACGCGGCGTGATCGTCAACACCGCCTCGGTCGCGGCTTACGAAGGCCAGATCGGACAGGCCGCGTACTCCGCGTCGAAGGGCGGCGTGGTCGGCATGACCCTGCCGATGGCGCGCGAACTGTCGCGCTTCGGCATCCGCGTGATGACGATCGCCCCGGGCATCTTCTGGACGCCGATGGTGGACGGCATGCCGCCGCAAGTGCAGGAATCGTTGTCTGCCTCGATCCCCTTCCCTTCACGCTTGGGCAAACCGGAAGAATTCGCCGCGACCGTGGCGTTCATCCTCGGCAATCGCTACCTCAATGGCAGCGTGATCCGGCTGGATGGCGCGGTGCGGCTGGCGCCGAAGTAAAGAGGCGATTCGAGAGACGGGATTCGGGATTCGAAAAGCCCGCAGCCCCGCGCCTCGCGCCAATGACGAATCCCAATTCCCGAATCCCCAATCCCAAGCCCAATGAAAGCTTCCGACGTCAAGAAAGGCAACGTGGTCGAACACGAGGGCACCGTGTACCAGGTGCGCGACCTCGAACGCAGCGCACCGACGGCGCGCGGCGGCAACGTCACCTTCCGCTTCACGCTGTATTCGATTCCCGGCGGCCGCAAGTTCGACCTGAGCCTGCGCGCCGACGACGACCTCAAGGAAATGGAACTCACCCGCCGCGCCGCGAATTATTCCTACAAGGACGGCGATGCGTTCGTGTTCCTCGACGCCGAGGATTACACGCCGTACATGCTCGATCCCGATGTGGTCGGCGACAGCGCGGCCTACATCGTCGAAGGCGTGGAAGGTTATTACGTGCAATTGATCGACGACGCGCCGGTCGCGCTGCAGGTGCCGACCAGCGTCGCCATGACCATCCTCGATACCGCGCCGGAATTGAAGGGCGCTTCTGCCACCAAGCGCACCAAGCCCGCCAAGCTCGACACCGGCATCGAAATCCAGGTGCCGGAATACATCAAGACCGGCGAGAAGGTCTGGGTGAATACGCTCACCGGCGAATTCGCGGGTCGAGTGTGAGGCGTTTGCGACAGTCTGGGGGACTGTCGCGCCGAACACGAGGGTGAGGCATGGATGCCGAACGGGCTGCGTGCCATGGACGGCTGCTTGCTTCCGGTCAACGACGCGTTTGCGCGCGGGCCGGGAAAAGCTCGAAACATGCCATTCGGCGCTTGTCGCCGAAGAAAAGGGCCGGTAAGGTACGGCACACTTGCGCCTGGCGCGCAAGCCCGCGTTGCTTCGAGGGGAAGCGCAAGCGGACATCCGGGCGCAGGTGTGCCCACCCACGGTTCCCCCCGCCGCCGACCCGATTGATTGGGAGCATAAATGATCTTCTGGCGTGTAAAGCCGCTTGACCAGATTCTCGCCACGGCCGAAAAGAAATCGCTGAAACGCCAGTTGGGTCCGATCCAGTTGACCTTGCTCGGCATCGGCGCGGTGATCGGCACCGGCATTTTCGTGCTCACCGCCGAAGCGGCCCAGAAAGCCGGCCCCGGCATGATGGTTTCGTTCGTGATCGCGGCGATCGTCTGCGGGCTGGCCGCGCTCTCCTACGCCGAACTCGCGGCGATGGTGCCCGTTTCGGGGTCCGCGTACACCTATACCTACGGCGTGATGGGCGAACTGATCGCCTGGATCGTGGGCTGGGCGCTGGTGCTGGAATACGCGATCGGCGCGACCGCCGTGTGCGTGGGCTGGGCAGGCTACGTCAACGGATTGCTCAACAGCGGCGTTTTCGGATTCGTCAAGCCAGGCGCACTGTCTTTGCCGCACTGGTTGCAAGTCGGCCCGACGCTTGGCGGCGGGTTCAACCTGCTGGCCTTCCTGATCGGCGTCGCCGTGACCGGCCTGTTGGTGATCGGCACTTCCAAGAGTGCGCGCGTGAACGCCGTGCTGGTGGCGATCAAGATCATCGCGCTCACTGTGTTCATCGTGATTGCGGTACCTGCAGTCAAGAACGCCAACCTGCACCCGTTCCTGCCGACCGGCTGGGGCAATCCCGTTGGCAGCAACGGCATCGGCGTGCTGGGTGCGGCAGCGTCCATCTTCTTCGCCTACGTGGGGTTCGACGCGGTTTCCACCGCCGCCGAGGAAACCCGCAATCCCAATCGCAACGTTCCGATCGGGCTGATCGCCGCACTGGTGATCTGCACCATTTTCTACCTGCTGGTGGGCTATGGCGCTGCAGGTTCGGTCGGCGCACAACCGCTCACGAATGCGGCCGGCGCGTTCCTGGACCCGGGTACTTCCAGCTTCGCGGCAGCGTGCGGCAATTCGCAGGCGCTGGTCTGCAGCCGCGAGCCGCTGGCGCAAGTGATGACCACACTTGGACACCCGAGGTTCGCCATCATGATCGAACTCGCGGCGATCGTGGCATTGCCGTCGGTGATCCTGATGATGATGTTCGGCCAGACCCGCATCTTCTTCACGATGTCGCGCGACGGCCTGCTGCCCAACGTGTTCTCGAAGGTGCACCCGCGCTTCTTCACGCCACATGTGATCACGTACGTCACCGGCATCGTGGTGTCGCTGTGCGCCGCGCTGTTCCCGGTCGGAAAACTGGCCGACACATCGAACGCCGGCACCCTGCTCGCGTTCGCCATGGTGTCGGTCGGCGTGATGATCCTGCGCCGCACCCAACCCGGCCGCAAGCGCCCGTTCCGCACGCCACTCGTATGGATTGTGTGCCCGCTGGCCGTCGCCGGCTGCCTGCTGCTGTTCGTCAACCTCAGCGTTGTGGCCAAGGTGGTGTTCGTGGTGTGGGCGGTTGCCGGGCTGATCTTCTATCGCCTGTACGGTTACAAGCGCAGCCAGATGTCGCCGGAACAAATCACGCACGCACTGGACGACGTGGTGTGATGATGCATACGGGCGATCGCGTGGCGAGCCTTTGGGCCCGCCCGTGCTGGACGGCATCTTCGGCAACCCCGCACGCGCAGCAGGACACTCCGTGACAGTCCTGCAGCGGCTCCTTGCGCGGAAAACGGTCGGCGACGCCACAACCCCGGAAGACGTCCACGGCGGGGTCCAGCTGCGCCGCACCCTCGGCCCATGGGGATTGACCGCACTCGGCATCGGCGCGGTGATCGGCGGCGGCATCTTCGTGATCACCGGGCAAGCCGCCGCCGAGCACGCCGGCCCCGCCGTGCTGCTGTCATTCGTGATCGCGGCCGTGGTCTGCAGCTTCACCGCGTTGTGTTACGCCGAGTTCGCGACGCTGATTCCCATGTCGGGCAGTTCGTATTCATACGCCTACGCGACGCTGGGCGAATTCGCCGCCTGGTTCATCGGCTGGAACATGGTGCTGGAATACGGGGTCTCGGCGTCCGCGGTCGCGGTGAGCTGGACGGGCTATTTCAGAAGCCTGGTCGAACACATGGGGTTCCACCTGTCGCCGGCACTCATCAACGCGCCCATCGCGTTCGAGAACGGGCACCTCATCACCACGGGCGCGTTGTTCAATTTGCCCGCCGTGGTACTGGTGCTGGCGCTCACATGGCTGTGCTACGTGGGCATTCGCGAATCGAGTGGCGTCAACACGGCCATCGTGATCCTGAAGGTCACGTTGATCGTCATCGTCATCGTGGCGGGCTGGCATTACGTCAACCCGGACCTGTGGCACCCGTTCATCCCGCCCGCAGAGGGTCCGGAAAAATACGGCTGGGGCGGCATCATGCGCGCGGCAACGCTGGTGTTCTTCGCCTACATCGGCTTCGAGGCCACCTCGACGGCTGCGCAGGAAGCCAAGAACCCGCAACGCGACCTGCCGATCGGCACGCTGGCGTCACTGGCGATATGCACCGTGCTGTACGTGGCCATGGCTGCCGTGCTGACGGGATTGATTCCCTTCGCGCAACTCGGCACTTCCGAACCTGTCGTGACCGCCGTGGCGGCGCACCCGCAACTCAACTGGCTGCGCTGGCTGGTGGAAATCGGCGCGCTGCTGGGATTGTCGTCCGTGGTGCTGGTAATGATCATCGCGCAGCCGCGCATCTTCATGATCATGGGCCGTGACGGCATGCTGCCGCCGGTGTTTTCGAAACTGCACCCGCGCTATCGCACACCGCACATCAACACGCTGATCACCGGTACCGGCATCGCCTTGCTCGCTGCGATCTTTCCGCTGGACGTGCTGGGCGACCTGGTATCCATGGGCACGCTGCTGGCGTTCGTCGCGGTTTGCGCGGGCGTGCTGATCCTGCGCCACACGCGGCCGGAACTGCCGCGCACCTTCCGCGTGCCGTGGGCCGGCGTCACCTGCACGCTGGGCGTGCTGAGTTGCCTGATGCTGTTGTACTGGGAGAACTGGTACAACTGGACGCTGATGGGCCTGTGGACGTTGCTGGGCTTCGTGGTCTACTTTGGCTACGGCTATCGCCACAGCCTGCTGCGCGCGCCCAAATAGGCGGGCGGCGAGCTGGAGAGCCACGCCTCGTCCGGCAATCCAGCCGTACGCTTGCGTACTGTGGATAACTCTCGAAACAATGAAACATTAACGTTACAAGTCAATGTTTTTGCGGGAGAAAAAATTTAGTTTCGAAATCCGGTTTGTCAACCTTGGCCCCCGCCAATCCCCGCGCTATGATGCGTGCTCCGAGGGAATTTCCCATTGGCAGTGGACCCCGGACCGTTGCCCGGTGCGGCAGGCGTAGTCAGCTCCTCCGCTTGCCGTATCCGGGCAGCAACTTGTCTACGCCACCCTTTCCCCTGACCGATATTGACCGCGAGCAACATGACCGTGGCGTCGCGCACATTGGCGACGCCACGGCTATGCGCGCTGATCAGCTTTTTGCCTGGAATCCCGTGCACCAGCCCTTCGCGTTGACGTCGAAGCCGGGGAAGATCGCGCACGGACCGTAGGCTTCGCCGGGTTTGCCCGAGAAGTGAACGCACTTCGAGCAATCCTGACCCGGCTTGTGCGGCGGACCGGCCTTGGTATCGTCCTCGACGTACTTGAGTGCTTTCGCCGTGGCATTGGTTGTGGCGCTCAAGTGCGGCAACGCCGCCCACACGCGGCGCGGCAGTGAACCCAGCAGAACCATCGCGGCAGCGGCGCCACCAGCAAGTTTGAGGAAGCGGCGGCGCGGCGATGCAGTTTCTTCGATCATCTCCATACTCCTTGTCGACGGATGAAAGGCGGGCACTGCACGCATGGTACGCCCACGCTGCGCCGATCGCATCGTTTTTCGGGACGGGGCACGTGCTACATTCAGCCGCCTGAATGATCGCCGTGACGGACATGTCACTCACGCCCGCACAACTCGCCGAACGCCTGCATGCCTGCGGCACGGAAATCGCGAAGGCCGGCGCAGAGCTTGCCGCGCGCGGCTGGACGCCCGCCACCAGCAGCAATTTCTCGATGCGCATCGACGACGACACCGCCGCCGTCACGATTTCCGGCCGCGACAAGGGGGCGCTGACTCCGGCCGACGTAATGGCGGTGATGCTCGATGGCCAACCGCTGGACCCGGCGCAGCGTCCATCCGCGGAAACCGCCCTGCACCTCCAGGTCTACCGCCGCAAACCCGATGCCGGTGCGGTGCTGCATACGCATTCGCACAACCAGACGGTCGCTTCCCGACTGTTCGCGCCGCAAGGCATGCTGGCGCTGCGCGGATGGGAATTGCAGAAGGCCGTGACCGGTTACACCACCCACGAAGGCGAGCTGGACGTGCCGGTGTTCCAGAACTCGCAGGACATGCGCGATATCGCATCGAGGGTCGATGCATGGATCGACGCCGACCGCCCGCTGCACGCCTATCTCATCGAAGGCCACGGCCTTTACACTTGGGGCCGCAACATGCCGGAGGCGAAGCGCCATCTCGAGGCGCTGGAATTCCTGCTGGCTTGCGAACTCGACCTGATCCGCCTCGGAGGCATTCCATGAGCCGTCTGCGCGTGTACGACCAGCGCGACCCCGCGCGTCCGCTGGCCACAGAATCGGATCACGCCGCCATAGCCCGTACGCTGGGCGGCGTCGGCGTGCGCTTCGAACGCTGGCAGGCCCACAAGCCCGTGGCGCCCGGCGCAAGCCAGGAAGAAGTGATCGCTGCGTACGGCGACGATATCGACCGATTGAAACAGGAAAAGGGCTACCAGGCCGTGGATGTGATCTCTCTGACGGCCGATCATCCGCAAAAGGACGCGCTGCGGCAGAAGTTCCTGTCCGAACACACGCACTCCGAAGACGAGGTGCGTTTTTTCGTCGCGGGCCAGGGCCAGTTCACGCTGCACATCGGCGACCGCATCTACGACGTGCTGTGCGAGGCGGGCGACCTGATCGGCGTGCCGGACGGCACCCGCCACTGGTTCGACATGGGGCCCAACCCGCATTTCGTCGCGATCCGCCTGTTCACCAATCCGGAAGGCTGGGTCGCGGATTTCACCGGCGAAGACATCGCCGAACACTTCCCGCGCCTCGAAAACTGAAGCCATGTCCTATCTGCAGCACTCGCTGGCGCCAGGCGAGACCATCGTGGCGACGTTCAGGCTGCACTGGTTCATGTGGATCCGTTTCTGGGTGGTGATCGTGCTGGGCATCATCGCGGTCATTGCGTTGTCGATGGCACAGATTCCCTGGGCCCCGCTCGCCGTGGGCGTGCTCGCCCTGCTTGTCGCGGGGCACCAATGGTTATGGCTGCGCGCGATCGAACAAGGTGTCACCAACCGCCGCGTGGTGCGCAAGACCGGCATCGTGTCGCGCACGACCACCGAGCTCCGGCTGGCCTCGATCGAGACCGTGGACCTGCACCAGAGTTTCTGGGGCCGCATCTTCGGCTACGGCAACGTGGAGATCACCGGCCGCGGCGAAACCGCCATGGTGCTCGACCGCATCGCGCACCCGGTGGAAGTGAAGCGCGAGATCGAGAGCGCCTATTCCGCCCACATCGAAACGCAGCAACCAGGCACCGCGGCATGAGCGGGGTGCAGGCAACCGATGTGCGCGCCGTCCTCACCGATATCGAAGGCACGACCAGTTCGATCGCGTTCGTCAAGGACGTGCTGTTTCCGTACGCGCGCGCGCACCTGACACGTTTCATCGAAACGCACCGCGATGATCCGGCAGTGACGCGCTGGCTCGACGCCACCGCACGCGAGGCGGGCATCGACGACCCGCATTCGCACCGCGTCGCTGAAACTTTGCTTCGCTGGATCGACGAGGACCGCAAGGCCACACCGCTCAAGGCCTTGCAGGGCATGATCTGGAAAGCCGGTTACGAAGCGGGCGATTACAAGGCGCACATCTACCCCGAGGTACCGGAAAAGTTGCGCGAGTGGAAAGCACAAGGGTTGAAGCTGTACGTATACTCGTCCGGCTCGGTACCCGCGCAGAAACTGTTCTTCGGCCACACCGAAGCGGGTGATCTCGCCGGTCTGTTCGACGGCTGGTTCGACACCGAGGTTGGCGGCAAGCGCGAACGCGGTTCTTACCTGCGCATTGCCGAGACGCTAGGGCTGGCGCCGCCCGGGATCCTGTTCCTGTCGGATATCGCCGCCGAGCTCGAAGCCGCACACGGCGCGGGCATGCAGGTTGTCCAGTTGTGCCGACCACCGGAACACTGTCCCGAGGCGGGCGCGCATTCGTGCGTTGCGGATTTCGACGCCATCAAGATTGCATGAAACGATTCGCACTGATCCTGCTGCCGTTGCTTGCCTTCGCCGCCGGCGCGGTCGCGATGGCGGGTTGGCACAACGTGCAGGCGCGACGCGCACTTGCCCACCATGACGTCACGCTCGACGGCGCACGGATGTTCGCGCCAGCACCCGAATCGGTTGCGGACGCCTCCAGCAGTGCGGACGACGATGCTTCTTCTTCCGGGTTGTTGTCCGGCAACAACTGGCCCGACAACGCTCCCACACCCGAGCAGGTGATTTACGCGCAATCCGACCTGCTGCATCGCGAAATCGCGAAGCTGAAGCCGCGCACGCCCGGCAAAGTGAACCTGTACACCATCGTGTTCGCGGGGGACGGCAGCCAGAACGTCTTCCGCAACGAAGCCGAATACTTCGACAAGCTGTTCTCGAACCGCCTCGGTGCCGACGGACACGTGCTCGTGCTCGAAAACAATCCGTCCTCGCTCACCACACGCCCGCTCGCCACGTGGAGCAATCTGGAAGACGCGCTTGACGCCGTCGCGGCGAAGATGGATCCGCAGCAGGACATCCTGCTGGTGTATTTCACGACGCACGGCAGCGAGGACCATACCCTGCTGGTCGACATGAATCCGCTGCCACTGGACCAGATCGGCGCGAGCGACCTGCCCGGCATCCTTGCCGAGCATCCGTTCAAGTACAAAGTGATGATCGTGAATGCCTGTTATTCCGGGGGCTTCATCCCGCCGCTGAAAAACCCCGACACCATGGTCATCACCGCCGCGCGTACCGACCGTTCCTCGTTCGGTTGCGGTGAACAGTCCGAGCTCACCTGGTTCGGGCACGCGTTCCTGGTCGACGCGCTGAACAAGACCGACGATTTCCGGGAGGCGTTCAAGCTTGCAAAAGCGCAGGTCGCGGCCTGGGAGAAACGTGACAACTACGAGCCTTCCGATCCGCAGATTTCCGCTGGCGATGGCATCGCCGCGCAACTCGCGAAGTGGCGCAGGGGCTTCACACCCGGGCCGGCAGTGCCGTTTGCGCCGGCCCCGGCCACTTCGACAGCCCGATGAGCGAACCTGCGCTGGTCGTCCTTGCCGCGGGGCTCGGCAGCCGCTACGGCGACACCAAACAAGTCGCGGGCGTCGGCCCGAACGGCGAATGGCTGCTGGAATATGCGATCCATGACGCACTCGCGGCGGGCTTCACGCAAGTCGTGATGGTCATCCGCGAACGCTTGCGCGAAACCCTGCAGGCTCGGCTGGTGCCGCGCCTGCAGGAACGCGCTGCCCTGCACTTCGTCGTGCAAACGCCCGACAACGTTCCCGCCGGGTGCCACGCGCCGGCCGGGCGCAGCAAACCGCTCGGCACCGGCCACGCACTCTGGTGTTGCGCGCCGTTGCTGCACGGGCCATTCGCCGTCATCAACGCCGATGACTATTACGGGCGCGCCGCGTTTCATCTGCTTGCCGGGCACTTCCGCGAAAGCGCACAACCTGCAATGGTCGGCTATTGCCTTGCCGCGACGCTGTCCCGCCACGGCGGCGTCAACCGTGGCGTATGCCGCGTCGATGGCGGCGGCCATCTCGAGGACGTCACGGAGTTCATCGACATCGCCGTGCGCGACGGCGCGCTCACCGGCATGGGACCCGACGGCGCACGCGCGACACTGGCGCCCGACGGCGTGGTGTCACTGAACTGCTGGGGATTGCAGCCCGACCTGCTGCCGGATCTGGAAGACAGCCTGCGCGAGTTCCTCTCGCACGCCGGTGCAAAGGACGAATGCTTCCTGCCGCACGCGATCGCGGCGCATCTCGCGAAGCATCGCCAAGCGCTTGTCGTCCTGCCTTCCCGCGACACGTGGCTGGGGCTCACCTATCCCGACGACCGTTCCCGCGTAGTCGGTGCAATTGCCGCATTGCACGCGGAAGGCGCCTATCCAACGCCGCTGTGGCCGCACGCATGAACGAAACCGCCCTGCTCGATCTTGCCACCCGCAATGGCCTGGCCGAAGCCTGGGGCCTGTCGCCGCGCGCCCGCTTCGCGCCACTGGGCAACGGCCTGATCAACCGCACGCTGCTGGTCACCGACGATGGCCGCCGCCGCGTGTTGCAATGCCTCAACGTACACGTGTTCCGCGACCCCGCGCTGGTGATGCGCAACTGCCATGCGGTAACCGCGCACCTGGGCCGCGAACGCGCGGCGGGACGCTACGATTATTCCGTGCTCGAAATGGTGCCGACGCTCGCGGGCGAGCCCGCCGCGGTGCTGGGCGACGGCACGTGGTGGCGCATGTACGACCACGTGCCGGACACGCGCACCCACGAAACCGCCGACGCCCCGGAACTGACGTTCGAAGCGGGACGCGGCTTCGGCGCCTTCGCCGCCGCCCTGGCCGGCCTTGGGCACGACGCGGTGGGCGAAGTGATCCCGCACTTCCACGATCCGGTCAAACGTTTCGACGCCTTTCGCGCCGCGCACGCGGCCAATCGCGTGGGGCGCGTCGCCCAGGCATCGCGCGAGTGCGATGCCGCGCTGGCCTTCACCGACGTACTCGCGCATTGGCAGTCGCTGCTCGACGCCGGACTGCCGTGGCGCGTCACCCACAACGACTGCAAGTTGAACAACCTGCTGTTCGATTCCGGCGGCCACGCCATCTGCGTGGTCGACCTCGACACCGTGATGCCCGGCACCCTGCTGTTCGATTTCGGCGACATGGGGCGCACGATGTTGAGCCCGGTGTCAGAGGATTCCACCGAACTCGAACGCGTTGGCGTGCGCCATGACCACTTCGCCGCATTGGCGCGTGGGTACATCGAGGGCTGCGGTAATTTGCTGACCCCACTGGAGCGCGGGAATTTGGTGTTCGCCGCGCGCATGGTCACGGGCGTGATCGGTTTGCGTTTCCTCACCGATTACCTGGACGGCGACCGCTACTTCCGCGTCGCGCATCCGTTGCACAACCTCGAACGCGCACGCAACCAGTTCGCGCTGTACGCGGCGCTGACGGCGGAAACCGATGCATTGCAGGCACTCGTGCCTCGCTCAGGTTGATTCGCCACTCGCCGATGGCGCATGCCGTTGCGCGAGGATTGCCGCGACATCCGCAAGCGAAAGTCCCCGCGCGCGCAGCAATACAAGCAGGTGATAAACCAGGTCGGCGGCCTCGCCTTTCAATGCCGCATCGTCCTGCGCCACAGCGGCAAGCGCCATCTCGACGCCCTCCTCCCCGACCTTCTGCGCGATGCGGCGAACACCGGCATCGAACAACGCGGTCGTGTAGCTGCCTTGCGGGCGCTCACTGGCGCGGCGCGCGATCAACGCATCCAGCTCGCCCAGGAACGCCAACGGCGGCCGCACGGCATCGCCGAAACAACTGGAGGTACCGAGATGACAGGTCGGGCCCAGAGGTGCGGCATGGATCAACAAGGTGTCGCGGTCGCAGTCCGCATGGATCGCTTTCACGGCCAGCACGTTGCCGGACGTCTCGCCCTTCTTCCACAGCCGCCGCTTGCTGCGGCTCCAGAAAGTGACGAATCCCGACGCGCGGGTCGCCGCGAGTGCTTTGGCATTCATGTAGCCAAGCATCAGCACCTCGCCGGTCACGCAATGTTGCACGATTGCCGGGACCAGGCCTTCGCCCTTCGCCCAATCCAGACCATCGTCATCGACGTGCCTCGTCATTGCCATGTCTCCGTCCATGCCGGACGCACGCGCACACCTTCTGCATGCAACCAGCGCTTGAGTTCCGGAATCGCGATGTCGCCGGAGTGGAACACGCTGGCGGCAAGCGCGGCATCCACGTCGGCTTCGGAAAACACGTCGCGGAAGTGTTCGCGCGCGCCGGCGCCGCCCGACGCCACCAGCGGCACCTTGCACGCCGCGCGCGCGGCACGCAGCTGCGCAATGTCGTAACCGGCGCGCACGCCGTCGCTCCCCATGCAATTGAGCACGAGTTCGCCCGCACCGCGGCGTTGCGCTTCTTCGACCCAGTCCAGCGTGCGCCGGGAGACCGTACGCATCCGCGCCGCATCGCCGGTGTACTGACGCACCCGCCATTCGCCATCGTCGTCGCGCAGCGAATCGATGCCGACCACCACGCATTGCACGCCGAACGCATCAGCCAGTTCGTTGATCAGTTCGGGACGCTCCAGCGCCGGAGAGTTCACCGAAATTTTGTCGGCCCCGGCGTGCAACACCGCGCGCGCATCGTTGACGTTGCGAATCCCACCCGCGACACAAAACGGAATGTCGATCTCGCGCGCCACCCGTTCCACCCAGCCCACATCCACCCTGCGGTTTTCCGGACTGGCGGAAATGTCGTAAAACACCAACTCGTCGGCGCCGGCATCGCGATAGCGCATTGCAAGTTCCACGATATCCCCGGCGATGGCGTGATCCCGGAAGCGTACGCCCTTCACCACCTTGCCGGCCTTCACGTCGAGGCACGCGATGATGCGCCGGCTCAACATTTCAGCGCTTCCTTGAGCGTGAATTTCCGCTCCAGCAGTGCGCGGCCGAGGATCACGCCGCGCACGCCCGCCGCGCGCACCTTGCGCACATCGTCGAGTGAGCACGCGCCACCCGACGCCTGTATCTCGAAGCCCGGCGCGAAACCGGACAGGTCGCGGTAAAGATCGAGATTGAACCCGTCCAGCATGCCGTCGCGCGCAATGTCGGTGCACAACACGTGGCGCGCGCCGGCCCGGGAATAGTGCGCGGCCAGCGTGTCGAGCTGCACGCAGGAATCCTCGGTCCAGCCATGCACCGGGAGGCGCCATGCACCGGCCTGATGGCGAACATCCAGCGCCAGCACCAGCCGGTCCGGTGCAAACTGGGTGATCCAGATCGCGGTCGCGTAGGGGTTCTGCACCGCGAGGCTGCCCACGACCACGCGCGCCACGCCGGCCGAGTACAGACGCCGCAGGTCGTCGGTGGTGCGTACCCCGCCGCCCGCCTGCACCTTCAACACGCCGGCCCGGGCGATGGCCTCGATCACGGCGAGGTTGGAAAATTTTCCCGAACGCGCGCCATCCAGGTCGACCACATGCAACCACTGCGCGCCGGCATCCGCGTAGCCCTGCGCGAGTTCGACGGGATCGTCCGGAAACACCGTTTCGCGCGCGTAATCGCCCTGCCGCAGCCGCACGACACGGCCGCCACGCAGGTCGATGGCAGGGATCACCTGAAAACTCATTGGGCAAGAAAATTCCCGAGGACCGCCATCCCCATTGCGGCGGACCGTTCGGGATGGTACTGCACGCCCATGAAATTCTCCTGACCGACGGCCGCCGAGAAGGTCGTGCCGTACGCGCAGGTCGCGAGTGTGGCGGTACAGACGGGTACCCTGTAACTGTGCACGAAGTAGGCCCAGCCCTCGCGCGCGTCACTGGCGCAGAGTGGATGCTCTGTGCACGCCTTCACTTCGTTCCAGCCCATGTGCGGCACCCGCAAGTCTCCTTGGCCGTGGAAACGCCGGACCGGCGCATCGATCAGCCCGAGGCAATCGACGTCGCCTTCCTCCGAATGCGCGCAAAGGAGCTGCATGCCGAGGCACACGCCCAGCACCGGCTGGCCGAGGCCACGCAAGACCTCCACCAATCCCGCCTCGCGCAGACGCGCCATCGCCGGCGCCGCCGCGCCCACGCCGGGCAGGATCACCCGGTCGGCGCGGCGAATCGTTTCGGCGTCGCGCGTCAGTGGCGCTTCCACTCCCATGCGCTGCAGCGCATAGCGCAAGGAGCCGATGTTGGCTCCGCCCGAATCGACCAGCACCACGTTCACGCCAGCACACCCTTGGTCGTCGGCAGCGCGTTCCCGTCGCGGCGCATTGCCTGGCGCAGGCAGCGCGCAACGACCTTGAAACACGCCTCGACCATGTGGTGCGCGTTGTCGCCGCGTACCGCCAGCTGCAGGTTGGCGCCGAGTGCATCGGACAATGACCGGAAGAAATGCGGCACCAACTCGGTCGGCAGATCGCCCACGCGCTCGCGCGGGAACGCGCCTTCGAAAACGAAATGCGCGCGGCCGGAAAGATCGAGTCGTGCGTCCGCCGCGCTTTCGTCCATCGGCAGCGCAAAGCCGTAACGCGCGATGCCACGCTTGTCACCCAGCGCGCGCCGCAGCGCTTCGCCGATCGCAAGCGCGCAGTCTTCGACCGTGTGGTGCTCGTCCACCCGCGTGTCGCCCGCGCATTGGACGCTCAACGCAAATGCGCCATGCTTGCCGAGTTGTTCGAGCATGTGGTCGAAAAAGCCGATGCCTGTCGCGATGTCTGGATCGGTGGCCGAATCGAGATCCACCCGAACCGCAACCCGCGTCTCCCGCGTCGTCCGTTCGACCTCGGCGATGCGCGGCTGGTCGAGCAGGCGGTGCGCGACTTCGTCCCATGCGATACCATCGGCGCCCACGCGGAATCCTCGCACGCCAAGGTTCGCCGCCAGCTGCGCGTCGGTCTCGCGGTCGCCCACCACCGCCGAAGCGGAACGGCTCCAGCCATCGTCAGCAAGGTAGTGACGCAGCAATCCCGTGCCGGGTTTGCGGGTGTCCAGGCCCCGGTGATCGAAACTGCGATCGATCAGGATTTCGCGAAAGCAGATGCCTTGCGAGGCAAGGATGCGCAGCAGCAGCTCCTGTGGACCGCGGAAGGCCGCCTCGGGAAAGCTTTCGGTGCCGAGGCCGTCTTGATTGGTCACCATCACCAGTTCGTAGCCCGCCGCGACGCAACGCTGCAGCGCCGCGATCACGCCCGACACCAGGTCGAGCTTGTCGAAGCTGTCGATCTGCTCGTCCGGAGGCTCCACGATCAGGCAGCCGTCGCGATCGACAAACAAAAGCTTGCGCTTCATGCCGGCAGCTCCGCGTGAAGATCGGTGGCGCGTGCTGCGGCGGCGTTCGGGATGCCGCGGAGGACATCCAGCACGCGATCGTTTTCCGCCGGTGTCCCGAGGCTGATGCGCAGGGCATTACCGAGCCGTGGATAACGCCGCACGTCGCGCACTAGCACGCCCGCTTCCAGCAACTCGGCATACGCGACGCCCGCATCAGCGAACCGCACGGCAAGAAAATTGGTTTGCGACGGCAGCACCTCGCCGACGCATGCCAGTCCGGCCAACGCGGTGCGCATGCGCGTCCGTTCGGCCCGGATGATTGCGACGCGTTCGCGCATCGCGCGTTCGCCATCGTCCGAGAGCGTTCGCAGCGCAACTTCGACGCAAGGGACGGGCAGCGGGTACGGCGGCATGATCTTGCGCAACAGCGTGACCACCCGGGCGTCCGCGAGCAAACTACCGATCCGCACGCCGGCCAATGCCCACGCTTTCGACAGGGTGCGCAACACCACCAGGTTTTCGCATTCGTGCAGGCAATCGACCACGCTGCCGCACGGCTCTTGCGGATCGGTGAATTCCACGTAGGCTTCATCCACCACCAGCAATGCCAAGCCTTCGAGCGCAGCGGCCAGACGCAGAATGTCGGCACGCGGCACGCCCCTGCCCGTCGGATTGTTGGGCGAGCAGACGAACACCAGTTTGACGGCCGGCGTCATCGCCGCCAGCACGGCATCCACATCGAGCGCGAAGTCGCGACCCAGGGGCGCTTCCACGACGTGCGCACCCTGCACGCGTGCACATGTCGCGTACATCCCGAACGTCGGCGGGGAAACCAATATCGAGTCGCGGCCCGCCGCGCAGAAAGCGCGCAGCAGCAGGTCGATGCCTTCGTCGCTGCCGCGTCCGACCAGCAGTTGCTCCGATTCGACGCCGTACAGTTCTGCAAGCCGCCGCACCAAATCCCGGGGTTGCGGATCGGGATATCGGTTCCAGGCGGCTTCGCTCTCGTACGGCGGCCAGGGCGATTCGTTGGCATTCAACCAGACGTCGCCGCCGGAAGCTTCCATGCGCGCGGAAGAATACGGTTGCAGAGCCCGAATCTCCGGGCGCGCGAGATCGACGGGATTCATGCGACGGATCTCTCGCGTGCACCGATTGCTTTTCCTTCCAGCGCGAAAATCCTCGTCGTGATGGCGCGACGATGCGCCTCCAGTCCTTCCGCGCCCGCCAAGGTGGCAGCGCAAAGTCCGACCTGGCGCAACGCATCGGGCGAGCAGGTCTGCACCGTCACCTGCTTCTGGAAACTCGCCACCGATACGCCGCTGCAACTGCGGGCCCAGCCGTACGTCGGCAACACGTGGTTGCTGCCGCTGCAATAGTCGCCCAGCGATTCGGGCGTCCAGTGCCCCAGGAACACCGAGCCCGTGCTTTCGATGTCGTCCAGCCATGCACGCGGTTCGCGCACCTCGAGTATCAAATGCTCCGGCGCATATTGATTGCTCACTTCGACGGCTTGCGCGATGGTTTCGACGCGGATCAGACGGCTGTGCGCGAGAGCCCGCCGTGCGATGCCGGCACGCGGGAGGGTCGCGCATTGACTGGATATCTCCAGCGCGACGGCATCCAGGAGCGCCTCCGAATCGCTGAGCAGCAACACTTGCGAATCCGGCCCGTGCTCGGCCTGCGACAACAGGTCGGCCGCGACGAACGCCGGATCGGCCGAATCGTCCGCGATCACAAGCACTTCCGACGGGCCCGCCGGCATGTCGATGGCAGCACCTTGCGGATCGGACGCGACCTGCAACTTGGCTTCGGTGACATACGCGTTGCCGGGGCCGAACAGCTTGTCGCAAGGCGGGACCGATTCGGTGCCGTAGGCCAACGCGGCGATCGCCTGCGCGCCGCCGGCCTTGAACACTTTGTGCACGCCGCAGGTTCGCGCGGCATGCAGCACCGCGGGATCGCAGGTGCCATCGGCGCGTGGCGGCGAACACAGCACCACCTCGCGGCAACCCGCGAGCCGCGCGGGAATGGCAAGCATCAACACCGTCGAAGGCAATGGCGCACTGCCGGCGGGCACGTACAGGCCTACGCGCCGGATGGGCCGCGATATCCGTTCCACCCACAGGCCGCGCGCGGTTTCCACGGCGACCGGTTCCGGCATGCAGGCGCGGTGGAAGGCCTCGATGCGCGCGACTGCCTCGACGATCGCACGCTTCAATTCCGGAGCGACCAACGCGTCCGCGGCGTCGAACGCGGATGCATCGACTTCGAGGTCTCCGGTGATCGCCTTGTCGAAACGTTCCGCGTATTCGCGCAAAGCCACGTCGCCGCGCGCCCGCACGCTGGCGATGATGCCTTCCACTGTTGCGCGCAACGCTTCGCCGCGTACCCGTTGCGGCCGGGCGAGCGCATCCGCGCGCGCCTTCGGGTCCAGCGTCCGCCAATCGATGCGTCTCACGCGAGCGCCCTCTCGACCGGCAACACGAACAGCTCGCGCGCGCCGGCACGCTGGATCGCCTCGAGCTGCCGCCAGCCCAATTCATCCGGGCACAGTGCCTGCAACATCACCTGCTCCGGCTCGCCATCCATCTGCAAGACGGTGGGCCGCGGCGCACCCGGCAACGCCGCCACGATCGCATCCACGCAATTGCGCGCGGCCTGCAAAAGCAACAACCGCGACCCGCGCACACGGGTCACGCCATCGACCCTGCGCAGCAGGAGTTCGATCGTGTCCAGGCGGCCATCAGCCGGCAACGGATCGGCGGCGACCAGCACCGCTTCGCTGTCGAGCACGCGATCGACCTCGCGCAACTGGTTGGCCATCAAGGTTGCACCGCTCTGCACCAGGTCGCAGATTGCGTCCGCTGTGCCGAGCCGCGGCGCAATTTCGACCGAGCCCGCGAGCGTCACGACTTCCGCCCCGACTCCCTGCCGGCCGAGCCAGTCGCGCAACAGCCCGGGATACGAAGTGGCGATGCGCATGCCCGCCAGGGAAGCCGGTCCGGCGTACGCAAAATCCTGCGGTACCGCGATCGCAAGCCGGCAGCGTCCGAAGCCGAGGTCGCGCAAGCCACGCAATCCGCCGGGACCGACACCGCTCCCGCCGAACTCCTCCAGCACGTTGCGCCCGACGATGCCGAGGTCGCACACGCCCTGTCCGATCAGGCCGGGGATGTCGTCGTCGCGCACCAGCAAGAGATCGATGGGCTCGCCATCGCCATAGCAGAACAACCCGTCGCGGCTGCGCCGGAAGCGCAAGCCGCAACGGTCCAGGAGATCGAAGCACGGTTCGCTGAGGCGGCCCGACTTCTGCACCGCGATCCGCAGGCGTTCGCGCGGCGTCATGCGTGCCTCCGCTTTGCCGCCGTGCGCGCCGCGGCTTTCAGGTAACCACCATTGCCCTGGTTCAGGAATCGCGCGACCCGCCCGATGGTGGTGATGCTGACCGCGGTGTGCGCGTGGATTTCACGGTAAGGCGTGCCCTTCAGGACGTGCGGCACCACCGTCCAGCGGTCGACCAGCGATTCAAGCTCGGCGGGCGTGCACAGGTCATGCAGGAAGGCGCGCATTTCCTCGACGTCGCGCATCGCCAGCAAGGCCTTGCACAGGCCTGTCTCGGCCGAGTCGGCCGAGGTTTCCGGATTCAACATTCTTCGCTTCATTGGAGCCTGCCCAGGTGCGCAACGTTGCCGTCGTATATCTAATAATGTATTAACGCGTTAATACATTCGCGCAAAGCATAACCGGGCATGCGCGACCGCGCAAGCGCGGTGCAGCCACGCATCAGGATTCGTTCAAACAGGCTGTCAAGCAGCGAATGCGCGCTCGCGTACCAGACGGCAGGCTTCGGCAACATCGTGCTGCATGGCGCGATCGCGGTGCATGAAGGCGATCGCCTGGCGCAAGCGGCCGTGCGCCGCCGCCACCGCTCCACCCGGCCGGAACTCATCGGCATCCGCCAACTGCGCAGCCAGCGTCTGCAACTCGGACTCGAACTGCGGACGGCGCGCATCCGCGACCGGCGGTGGGTTGTCGATCTTCGCCGCCAAGGCCTGCCAGCCGCCCTTCGCGGCAAGGCGCCGCGCCGCATCGAGCATGTCGTTGCGGTAATCAAGCGCTTGCGCTGCGGTGTAAAGCTCCAACGCCAGCACGTCGGAAAGGTCGCGGGTCATGTCCAGCACCTGGCGCGCCTCGTTGGCGCCCATCGAAACGTGGTCTTCCGCGTTGGCGCTGGTCGGTATCGAATACACGCTGGCCGGGTGCGCGCGCGTGGCCAAGTCGTTCACCAGCGCCGCCGCGGTGTATTGCACGATCATGAAACCGGAGTCGGTGCCGTCCTCGTTGCCGGTCAGGAACGCCGGCAATCCATCGTTGGTGGCCGGATCGACCAGCTTGTTGAGGCGGCGTTCGGAAATCGACGCCAGCACCGGGATCGCCGCCTTCACGTAGCTCATCACCAGCGCCAGCGGCATCCCGTGGAAATGACCGGCGGAAATCACTTGCTCTTCGATATGCTGCGCATTGTCGTTGTCGGGAAAGATCAACGGATTGTCGGTGACCGCATTCAGTTCGATGTCAATCACCCGGCACGCCTGTGCCCAAGCGTCGCGCACCGCGCCGTGCACCTGCGGCATGCAGCGCAGGCAGTAGGCGTCCTGCGGCTGGTGTTTCTTGCCGCCCTTGAATGGCAGGAAGCGCTGGTAGAACGCTTCGCGCCCGTGGCGCCGGTCCGCCGGCACCCACTCCCAGCGGATGTCGAACGACAGCGCCTGGTCTTCCGGCGCCGTCCAGGCCTGTGCGGTCCAGGTGCGGAAACGCGGTACCAGGTGGTACGGAATGTCGATCAACGTGGAATCCGCGAGCAGCTCGCGCACATGCCTCGCGGCAGCTACTTGGCCAGGATGCGGACGCAGCGCATGGACTTCCTCGCGCAACGCGCCGCTGCGGCCTGCGAACGCATCCAGCGTCATTGCCGTGGCGAGATCGGCAACGCCGAGCAGGTATTCCAGCTCATCCAGCGCCAATACCGAGGTCGCCAGCATTTGTGCCGTGCCGTTGTTCAGTGCGAGACCTTCCTTGAACGACAACTTCACGGGCTGCAAACCTGCACGTTTCAGGGCTTCCGAGCCCGGCATGCGCTCGCCCTCGTAAAACGCTTCGCCGCCACCCAGCAGCACGATTGCGAGATGCGAGAGCGGTGCCAGGTCGCCGCTGGCACCCACCGAACCTTTCGCGGGCACCACCGGAACGATGCCGCCGTTCAACATCGCCGCCAACGCTTTCAGCGTTCCAACGCGGATACCGGAATGCCCGCGCATCAGGGTGTTGATCCGGATCACCAGCATCGCGCGCACCACGTCTGCCGGAAGCGGTTCGCCCACGCACACCGCATGGGTGATGATGAGGTTGTGCTGCAATTCCTCTGGCAACGTCTCGTCGCGCGAATCGGGATTGCCGCCGGGCAGTTCGTCGCGTGCGCGATGCGCGCCCAACAACTTGTCCGCGTTGCTGCCGAAGCCCGTGGTGACGCCATAGATCGGTTCGCCGCAGCGGACCTTGTCGGCGATGAAGTCGGCGGCGCGTTGCACCCTTTCCAGTTGCGCCGGATCCAGTTCGACCTTCGCGCCCTCACGCGCAATCGCGACCACGTCGACGCGTGTGAGATGGCTGCCATCCAGCCGGATCGTCGTCATGCGCGCTGCACCTCGTCCTGCGCCAGTTCCACACGCAACGCCTTCACCAGCTCCGCGCGCAGCACCTCGAACTGGTCGCCCCGGCGCAGGTCCTTGACGGCCACCGCTCCGCGCGCCAGTTCATCCTCGCCCATGACCACCGCGAAGCGGATGCCGGCGCGATCGGCGTACTTCAATTGCTTGCCCAGTTTGCCGCCTTCCAGCGCGATCTCGGTCGCGATGCCCGCATCACGCAGCTCCTTCGCGATCGCCAGGCATTCCGGCAATTGCGCCGCGTCCATTTGCGTGACCAGCACCTGCACGCTGCTGTCGGCGGTCTTGACCAGTCCGGCTTCGCGCAACTGCCAGAACAGGCGCGTCAGGCCGATCGAGATGCCGACGCCCGGCAACGTCGATTTGGTGTAGTTGGCCGCGAGGTTGTCGTAACGGCCACCGGAACAGATCGAGCCGATGCCGGGATGATCGTTCAACGTCGTCTCGTAAACGGTGCCGGTGTAGTAATCGAGGCCGCGCGCGATCGACAAATTCAACGCGAACGCCGATTCCGGCACGCCGAACGCGACGACGGTATCCAGCACCTCGCGCAGTTCCGCCCTGCCCTGTTCGAAGGTTTCGGTGCCGCTGCCGAGCGCCTCGAGCTTCGCGTGCGCGTCGGCCAGTGACGTCGAACGCACTTCGACGAACTGCATGATCCTTTCCGCGGCTTCGGCGGAAAGGCCGAACTGCTGGCCGGTCAACTCGCCGCGCACATGATCGGCGCCGCGCTTGTCCAGCTTGTCGACTTCGCGCAGCACCAGCATCTGCCGTTCGCCATCGCCGATGCCGAGCCCTTCGAAAAAACCGCGCATCAGCTTGCGGTTGTTGAGCTGGATCGTGAAGGCGCCGATGTCGAGCGCGCTGAACACCGCGTGGATCACCGCCGGGATTTCAGCGTCATAGCGGATCGACAACGTATCCTTGCCGATCACGTCGATGTCGCACTGGTAGAACTCGCGAAAACGCCCGCGCTGTGCGCGCTCGCCGCGATACACGCGCTGCATCTGGTAACGCCGGAACGGAAACGCCAGTTCGCGCTCATGCTCGGCCACGTAGCGGGCCAGCGGCACGGTCAGGTCGAAACGCAGCGCGTGCTCCGGGCGGCCCGCTTGGTCCGGCACACGTTCCAGCGCACCCGTGGATTGCACGAAGTAAACCTGCCGCTCGGTCTCGCCGCCGCTCTTGGTCAGCAGGATGTCGGCGAATTCGATCACCGGCGTCTCGATCGGCAGGAATCCGTACACCTCGAACCCGCGGCGGATCGTGTCCAGCATCGACTGGAGCGCGATCTGCTCGCGCGGAAGCAGTTCCAGCGTGCCGGGCATCGTACGGGGCGTGGTCAGCGCCATGGCGGGCTCTCTTGCCAAAACCGCAAGATTACCAGCGTGCGGCCGCATCTTGCGTACGCGGAGCCGCGCCAAGTATCATTTGCGGCTCGCTGCGGGGTTCTGCCCCGATGCGGATCGTCGGGGTGTAGCTCAGCCTGGTAGAGCGCTACGTTCGGGACGTAGAAGTCGCAGGTTCAAATCCTGTCTCCCCGACCAATGGATTCAAGGACCGCCGCCACCGAAGCCCGGTGGCGTTTTTATTTGTAACGGCGCTGTAACAGCCTTTTGCGAGATCCCGCGTCGCATCCGCACACGAACAGGACGCGTGTACTCGCTCGCACACGTCCTCAACGCCGCACCTCACCCCGGCATCGAGTCGCGCAGGCTCGGGCGCATGCGGCGACAAATGCGCAGGAATCTCCCGGTACGCTGGCGCCGTTGCGCTGACCGCCAGACGCCGGGAACGGACTTTACCTACTATCGGTTGGTACGGCTCACGGGGAGCAGGTCAGGGAAGCCCCCACATGAGCCGCAGCCGACCGCTTCCGCATGGCGCGGCTCATTCTTGGGGCTTGAAGGGCGAGAATGGATTGTCCTTGTCCTCGTCGTCGTCGTCGTCGGGACAGACCGTGACGCGGCT
>Ga0207640_10000400_pt1 | contig 27544 bp, 20 predicted proteins | sample KBSCornC42_FD_184300 | JGI IMG/M metagenome (GOLD analysis project Ga0207640, IMG submission 184300) | Corn rhizosphere microbial communities from Kellogg Biological Station, Michigan, USA - KBS Corn C4-2 (SPAdes) (version 2) | ecosystem: Host-associated > Plants > Roots > Rhizosphere > Soil ... | reverse complement strand
CGCGTCGCCTCACCCTCCCCCAATGGCCTGCACGATTTCGACGCGATCGCCTTCGTGCAGCGTGTGTTCGGCATGCCGGCTGCGCGGTACGATTTCACGATTCACTTCCACCGCGACGCGGCGATCGCCGTATCCGGTTCCCTCGAGCAGCAGGGTTACCGTTGTGGCCGCGCCGCATTCGCGAGGCTCGCCGTTGAGAAAAATCTTCATGCGTACAGTTTAACGCCCCGCGATGGCAAATCGCGGGGCGTTGCAAACCGACACATCAGCGGAGTGGATTGCCGCTGCTCTCGGGTGGATGCTTCTTCGGCGGTGGCTCGCGGCGTTGTGGAGCAGGCTGGTTGCGCGGTTGCGGCGCGCGTTGCACTTCGCGCTGCTGCTGCATCTGCACGGCACGCTGTTGTTGCATCTGCTGTTCACGCGCGCGTTGCTGTTCCTGCATTTGCGCCTGGCGTTGCTGCTGCGCCTGCTGTTCACGCACGCGTTGCTGTTCCTGCATTTGCGCCTGGCGTTGCTGCTGGGCCTGCTGTTCACGCGCGCGTTGCTGCTCCTGCATTTGCGCCTGGCGTTGCTGCTGTGCCTGCTGCGCGCGTGCACGTTGCTGCGAATCGATTTGCGCCTGCCGCTGTTGCTGCGCCGCGCGGTTGTCGACCTGTTGTGGTGCGCGTTCGACCGGCCGCACCACGGGCAGCCGGCCCGATGCCGGTGCGTTCCGCTGCGGCTGCTCGGCGGGCCGGATCACCGGCGCGCGCGGCAGCGTGGCGGGTTCGCGCGGGTGCGCGAAGCGCGCGGATGGCAGTTCGTTGGGGCGCTGTGGGGCGTTGCGCGCCTGGTTCACGGGTGCCTGGATCGGGTGCACCGTGTTCTTGAACGGCTCGGTCGGACCTGCGCGGCGCGTGGGCGGTTCGCCGGCGCGCGGTGCCACGACTGGGCGCGTCGGTTGCGTGCGCGCCGCCGGTTCCGCGGGCCGCGGCGGGGTCGCGCGATGCATGGCGCCGATCGCGGCGGCACCACCGGCTGCGCCCGCGGCCGCGGGAACCAGCTTCACGCGATCATTGCGCGGTGCCGGACGCGTCTTCTGCAGGTTCTGCATCTGCGCAGGTGTCAAGGGCTGACCATGCTGGCTGGCGATGACTTTCTGGCGCGTGGCGAAATCGACCGGACGCGGCGGTGGCTGGTGGCGTGCGACCACCGGGCGGGCGAACGGCTCGCGGCCCTTGATCGTCGTGGGTCGCGCGGTCGGATGGCGCAAGCCCAGGCTGCTCCGGTCCGGATTGACGCCGGGGCGCAGGGCGACCTCGCTGCGCGCGAGCTGGGTGCGATCCAGCTTCAGCGCTGCGGGGTGCACCGGCCGCGCGCCGGTAAAGACGTTGCGCGGCACGGCCGTCACCGCGCCCGGCATCCTGCGGTAAGCGTAGTCGTTCCTGCCGCGTGGCGGAACGCGGCCCGCACGGTAGTCGCCGTAAAAGTTGTTGATGACCGTCTTGTTGACGTAGACGTTCCGGATATTGGTGACGTTGACGTTGGTGAAGTAATTCCGCGAAGCATGGAACCACGGCACGTACACGTCGCGCGGACCCAGCGGGAACCAGCCCACCGGACCGCCACCGCCGAGGTTGACCGACACCGAGAAGCCCGAGCCGCCGACGAAAGCAACCAGCGCCGGCGCGTATACCGGGCGCACGTGCACCGGCCCCGGCATCCAGCCCCAACGATTGCGGGCGTAAACCCAGCGGCCGTAGTGGAATGGCGCAAAGCCCCACGGCTCGTCACCGACCCAGGTCCAGCCCCACGGGTCGATCCATGCCCAGTGGCCGTAGCGATACGGCGCCCAGCCCACCGGCACCGAAGTCGGATACCACACGTTGCCGTAGTCGGGCGTGTTGTCCCATTGGCCGTACTGGTCCAGATCGTCAGCGCCGATCATGTCGGGTGGCACGTATTGCTGTTCCTGCTGTGTGTAGCGGTTGTAGTTCGCATCGCGCGCTTCGCAGAAGCGATCGAAATCGTCTGACTGCGGAAGTCCGTTCGCCTCGACGCTGGCCAGCGTCGAATCGTTGAAACGGTAGGATGTGCCGGCGGCCACGGGCCGGCTGACACCGTTCTCGCCGTACACGGTGCCGGAACCCTGGAACACGGTGACCATGCTGCCGGTGCCGGAGGGATCATCGTCTATGCGGTAGATGCCCGGCGTGGATGCCACGAAGGCAACGGTGGGCGTATCCACTTCGAAGTTCTCGCTCTGCGCGAGCTGGCGCACGGCGATGTTCAGCGTGCCTTGCGAAAGCTCAACCTGGACATTGTCCTGGTCGAGGTTGAGGAAATCGAAGGCGCTGTCGTTGTCGATGCGGATCGAGGCATCGCCGAGTTCCAGCACGGCGCGGCCATCGTCGCCGGTCAGCAGGCGGTCGCCGATCACCATCGGGCGGTTGACTTCGACCGAACCCCAGTCGCTTTCCCCGGCCGGGGCGAACTGCACCTGGCCGGAAAGGTACGCGAGCCGCGCGACGCGGCCGGGTGCCTGGTCGGCATTGTCATACGCTTGCGATTGATCGTAGGGCTGCGAGCCTTCGTATTGCTGCGCCTGGACCGTGACCGCGCCGAGCAGCAGGGCGCATGCGCCGGTGGCGACCAGCAGCTGACGCGAAAGGCGGAAGCGGGACATGGGAAACCCCCGTGGCAGAACCGGGCGCGTCTGTCGTGCGTCGGTGCGGCGCCCCTCGTCCGACGCGTTCATCTCAACCCAGCGGCGCTGAATGCGCGCCTGCTGGGGTCAGTATCCTAAGCATGGCCTAAGAAAGCGTTTAACGGGCGTTCGGCGGCCGTTGCGTGGCCGCCGTGCGCATCGCTAACATCGCCGTTCCGGCGCGGGTGTAGCTCAATGGCAGAGCTGTAGCTTCCCAAGCTACTGACGAGGGTTCGATTCCCTTCACCCGCTCCAGTCGAAGCACGCCTCCGCGTGCGCGAGCCGTAACGGGTCGGAATCAACGGGTATTCACGCGCAGTGAAAATCGCGATCCTGTCTCGCAACTCCAGATTGTATTCCACGGCACGCCTGGTTGCCGCGGCACGCGCCCGGGGTCACCGCGTGCGCGTGCTCGACCCGTTGCGCTGCTACATGCGGATCGCGCATGACGGGTTTGTCGTGCATTACGGTGGCCGCGAACTGAAGGGCATCGACGCGGTGATCCCGCGCATCGGTGCTTCGGTGACGTTCTATGGCACCGCCGTGCTGCGCCAGTTCGAAATGATGGGCGTGTACACGCCAAGTCGCTCGGACGCGGTGCTGCGCGCGCGCGACAAGCTGCGCAGCCTGCAGATACTCGCCAGTCACGGCATCGACTTGCCGGTAACGGTGTTTGGCGACAACCCGGACGACACGTCGGACCTTCTGAGCATGCTCGGCCCGGCGCCGCACGTGATCAAGCTCAACGAGGGCGCGCAGGGCAGCGGGGTGGTGTTGGCGGAAAAAGCCGCCGCGTCGCAGAGCGTGATCGAAGCCTTTCGCGGCCTGTACGCCAACTTCCTGGTGCAGCAATTCGTGCGCGAAGCGAACGGGCGCGACATCCGCTGCTTCGTGGTGGGCGATCGCGTAGTTGCGGCGATGGAGCGCGCCGCGATGGACGGCGATTTCCGCGCCAACCTGCATCGCGGCGGCACCGGAAGTCCGGTGAAATTGAGCGCAGCCGAACGCCGCATCGCACTGCGTGCCGCCAAGGTGCTGGGCCTCGGCATCGCCGGCGTGGACCTGTTGCGATCCGCGCGCGGACCGCTGGTGCTGGAGGTGAACGCCTCGCCGGGCCTGGAGGGAATCGAGACTGTGTCCGGGGTGGACGTGGCCGACGCGGTGATTGGGCAGCTTGAGGCGGCGCTGAATTGAGACGTTGCACTGGCTTCTCCGCGGCACGAACGCATTAGTACGAAAGAGATCGTTGACAGTGTTGAATCCGTTGGCTAGGATCGGTTGTGTCGCGCGGATCCTCGCGCGAAGACAACTAAGCCGCGGGGAGAAAAAATGAAAACTTCGAATCTTTTGACGATGCCGGCGGCAATCGTGGCCGCGATGCTGCTGCAGGGCTGTGCCGAGACGGGCGCCACCAAGGCGGACACCGCCCAACCAGCTGCGCCGGTTCAAGCGGCGAGCGCCTCGACCACTCCTTCGGGCTCGTCGGCCGATATTCCCGAAGCGAACGGCAAGCCTGTCGTGGTGGCCGACAACAAGGCCAACTTCGATCTGGTAGCCGCTGCGATACGCAAGCAGATGCAACCCGGAGGCCGATTCGGGTTCGTCGACAGGACGGGCCGCCAGACCGTGGAAAGCCGGCTTGCCGACATGCAGACACTGTTCGATCAATACGGTAGCGTGGACAAGATGCAGGCTCCTGCGCAATCCAAGCTGCTCGCGGACCAGAATGCCGTCAACGAAGTGCTTGCGCGCAATGACGGCAACCGCCGCATCTGCTGGCAGGAGGTGCCGGTTGGAACGCATTTTCCGCGAACGATCTGTCGGACGCTGGCCCAAATCCAAGCCGAAAAGACGAACTCCGGGCAAAGCCTGAATCAATTCCAGAATCTCCTTAATCAGCGAAACCAAATCAACAACGCGCCGGTGAATGGGATCAAGATCGCGCATTGAACCTTGATGCCTTGGCCCATCGGACGCAGCAAACGGGGATTCCGCCGCCTGATTGAGCGTAAGTGTTGGCAACCGATCGTTGAATGACTTGAACTTGCGGGCATTGCTGTCCAGACGTAAATTCGTACGGGCAGAAAGGTAATCGAAGGGCTTGACACATGGCGGTCCACGAACCGAAGTTGCCTAGACCCACCGAGGCCGAGCTGGAAATCCTGCAGGTGCTGTGGGGACACGGTGCCTGCACGGTGCGTGACGTGCACGAGGTCTTGCACAAACGCGACGGCACGGGTTACACCACCGCGCTGAAGCAGCTGCAGATCATGTTCGACAAGGGACTGGTCCAGCGCGACGAATCCCCGCGTGCACATGTCTATCGTGCTGTGCTCAGCAAGGAGCGGACGCAGAAGAAATTCCTCTCGGACATCCTGCAGCGCGTGTTCGATGGTTCGCCCTCGCGCCTGGTGCTGCAGGCGCTGGGTGACCACAAGGCCAGCCATGAGGAGTTGCAGGAAATCCGCGCGTTGTTGAACCGCCTCGACAAGGAGGCCGGCAAATGAACGTGCTGGCAGTGCTCTCGGCCGCTGTGTCGGCGCTGGGCTGGTGCCTCCTGCATTTTGTCTGGCAGGCCGTCGCCATCGGCGCGGCTTATGCCTTGGTACGTGCCGTACTGCCTCGTGGCAACCCGCGTTACCTGGCGGCCATGCTGGCGCTGATCGCGATGGCGGCGTGTCCCGTCGCGACCGGTATGCACGAGTTCTCCCTCGCCGCGGCGCCGGAGCTTGCCGGCGCGGCGACGGCTGCGACTCCCGTCGCTGACGCTGCGTCCCGATCCGCGATGGCGACTTCATCCTGGCAGTTGTTGCTGGGTACGTTGTTGCCTTGGCTGGTGTTGGGGTGGGCGATCGGTGCCGGGGTGCTCAGCGCTCGCGTCTATCGGCAGTGGCGTGGGCTGCGCCGGATGCTGGCTGCGGCGGAGCAACTGCCCGAATGGCAATCACGCGCGCGGCAATTCGCGGATCGCCTCGGCCTGCGGCGGATGGTTCCGGTGCTGGCGAGCGTGCGGGTTGCGACCCCGACGCTGGTCGGCTGGGTGAAACCCGCCGTGGTGCTGCCGCTGGCCGTGCTGGCGCGCATGCCGCCGGCGCAGATCGACCTGGTGCTGGCGCACGAGTTGGCGCATCTCAAGCGGCTCGATCACGTCGCCAATTTGTTCCAGGTGGTGCTGGAAACCCTGTTCTTCTATCACCCCGTCGTGTACTGGATTTCGCGTGAGGCGCGCAACGAGCGCGAATTGTGCTGCGATACGCTCGCGTTGCGTGTGACGGGCGGCGAGCGCCGGGATTTCGTGGCCGCGCTGGCCAACCTCGAGGAGTTCCGGGCGGGGCATGTCGAGCTGGCGTTGGCCGCCAGTGGTGGCGTGCTGGCGGAACGCGCCTGGTTCATCGTCGGCGCTGCACCGACGCGTCCGCAGCGCCATCATTTGCGGAGCCACGCCGTGTTGATGCTGGCCGCCCTCGCGCTTGCGGGCGCGGGCGGGATGTGGTGGCGCGATACCGCGTGGCAGCAGCGCACGGCCGCGTTGCTGGCGGTGACCAACGCGTCGACGTTGCGCGCGGTGATCCATTCCTTGCATCGCCCCGTGCTGTTTCCGGTGGACGACGCGTTGGGCAAGCCGTCGCTGTCGCCCGTACGCTACGCCGCAGTAACCGACCCGGTCGATGAAGGAACACCGTCCACCAGCGTGCCGGTTCGCGTCGCACCTGTCGACGCGCCGGTATTCCATCTGGGCGATGCGGTACTCCGGCTTGCACCCATCGAACCCGTAGCGGCGCCCCCGCGCATGACGGAACAACTGCCCGGCGCACCCCGGGTGTTGCGCGCGGTACCGCCGATTTATCCGTCCGAAGCCCTGTTGAACGGCGTGCAGGGAAAGGTGGTGGTCGAATTCGCGCTGGATGCAGCGGGCGTGCCGCGCGATCTCCAAATCGTGGGGAGGAACGCTGGCCAGTTTGATGCGGCCGCATTGCAGGCTTTGGCGAACTGGCGGTTCGCACCACCATCGGCGCCCGGCCGGCGTTATCAGCAAGCCTTCACGTTCCAGCTTGGCGCGCAGGTTCCGGCTGATGCCGTCGCCGCAGGGGCATGCCTCGTCACCACGGGCACGCACATTTGCCGCCATCTGATCGACGCCGACACCGAACTGCGGGTAGCGCGGCCGGATGGCTGAACGCGCGACCGGCGGCCACAGCGCGATTTCACGTTTCTCGCTAAGCTTGCGCAATGGCGCACGAATGCGCGTTAGCCGGGATATGCCATGCGCGTGCTGGTGATCGAGGACAACAACGATATCGCCACCAACATAGGCGATTACCTTGAGGATCGCGGCCACGTGGTCGATTTCGCCGGCGACGGCGTCACCGGCCTGCACCTTGCCGTGGTCAACGACTTCGACGTGATCGTGCTGGACCTGACCCTGCCGGGCATGGACGGCATCATGGTGTGCAAGAAGTTGCGCAGCGAGGCGCACAAGCACACGCCGGTGTTGATGCTGACCGCGCGCGATGCACTGGAGCAGAAGTTGACCGGTTTTGAATCCGGTGCCGATGACTACATGACCAAGCCTTTCGCGCTGCAAGAACTGGCGGCGCGTCTGGAGGTGCTGGCGCGCCGCGGCAAGGGGCCGAAGAGCCGGGTACTGAAAATCGCCGATCTCACCTACAACCTCGACACGCTGGTGGTGACGCGCGCCGGCGAATCCATCCAGCTCAACCCGATCGGGCTGAAGCTGTTGCAGGCGCTGATGGAAGCCAGTCCGTCGGTGGTCACGCGCCAGGACCTCGAACAGAAGGTTTGGGGCGAGGAGCTGCCCGATTCGGATTCGCTGCGCGTGCACATCCACGGTCTGCGCGCCGCCATCGACAAGCCCTTCGACAAGCCGTTGATCCATACACGCCACGGCATCGGCTACCGCATGGTCGATCCGGATGCAGTCCCGGCGTAAGCTCCGCTTCCGGCTGATCGTCACCTTCACGCTGTTCGGCTTCGGCCTGAGCGCGCTGTTTGCCGTCGCTTCGTTGTACGTTCGCGCCAAGGTCGAGAACCAGCTGATCGACAAGAGCATCGAGGCCGATCTTCTGCAGGCGGTGGAGAACAAGCACCTGCATCCGGAGCAACCACCGCATTCGGACCTGATCGTCGTCTGGTTCTGGAACGACCACACCGTTTACCAGGCGCCGCTGGCCTGGCAGGGATTGCAGCCAGGGGTGTACGACATGCGCGGTGGCACCGGAAACCTGCCGGAGCGCTACAAGCTCGCGGTGGTGCGCAAGTACGGGCTGGATGCCTTCCTCACCTACGACATCAGCCGCGAGAGCGTCGGCAAGCGCCAGTTGGTCACCAGCCTGATCACCGCCGTGCTGTTGTTCACCTTGTTGTCGTTCGCGCTGGGCTACTGGCTTTCGCGGCGCGTCATGCGCCCGGTTACCGACCTCGCGCAACGCTTGCGGGCGTTCCGCAGCGGCCGCGAACTGGAACCGCTGGCCCCGCACTTCGCGGAAGACGAAGTGGGCGAGCTGGCCGCGGCGCTGGATGATTATGCGCAGCGCCAGAGCGCACTGATCCAGCGTGATCGTGAATTCAATTCCGACGTCAGCCACGAATTGCGCACGCCGCTGGCGGTGATCGCCAGCACCACCGAGCTGCTGCTGGCAACGCCCGACCTTCCCGAAAAACTGCACATCCGCTTGCAAAGAATCGCGCGCGCCGTGCGTCAATCCACCGAGCTGACCCAGGCATTGTTGTTGCTGTCGCGCGCCGAGCGCTCGGGTCCGGTCGATGGCGAAACCACCGATGTCGCCAAGGTGGTGGAAGAAGTCGTCGATACCCATCGTCCGGATCTGGGCCGCAAGGCGATCGAGTTGCGCGCCGAGATCGAATCGCCGGTCACGGTGGAGGCGCCGTCCTCGGTGGTGGCGGTGGCGTTGGGCAATCTGGTCGGCAACGCCTGCAAGTACACCCAGGAGGGCGAGATCGTGGTGCGCGTACAGGCCGGACGCGTGCGGATCGAGGACACCGGCCAAGGCATCAAGGCCGAGGACGCCGAGCATCTGTTCGAGCGTGGCGTGCGCGGTGAAGGCGAGACCGTCAAGGGTGCTGGGCTGGGCCTCGCCATCGTGCGCCGCTTGTGCGAGCTGTATGGTTGGCGGGTATCGCTGGAGCCGCGTGCCGAGCGGGGGACCGTTGCGACCCTGGATTTCGGCGGCGGCGAAGCGCAGGACTGACCCGGCCGGCACGGGAACTGCAGCGTCCGTAGCATTCCCGGAAACAGCGCTGGCGTATACTCGATTGAGGCTCGGGCCGCGGCCCTTGCTGGAACGGAATTTGCAGGAATTGGGGTACAGTGGGGCCGTCTGTTGCGGATCACACCAGGCGGCGCGCGCATTCTCGGAGGGGGTTCATGGATATCGCCGAACTGTTGGCCTTTTCGGTCAAGAACAAGGCTTCGGACTTGCATCTGTCGGCGGGACTGCCGCCCATGATCCGGGTCGACGGCGACATCCGCCGCATCAACCTGCCTGCGCTCGAGCACAAGCAGGTGCACGCGCTGGTGTACGACATCATGTCGGACAAGCAGCGGCGTGATTACGAAGAATTCCTGGAGGTCGACTTCTCGTTCGAGATTCCGGGCCTCGCGCGCTTCCGCGTCAACGCGTTCAACCAGAACCGCGGCGCCGGCGCGGTGTTCCGCACCATTCCCGCCGAAGTCTGGACCCTGGAAGACTTGGGCACGCCCAAGATCTTCAAGGACCTGATCGAGCAGCCGCAGGGCCTGATCCTGGTCACCGGCCCGACCGGTTCCGGCAAATCGACCACGCTCGCGGCCATGGTCGACTACGTCAACAAGAACCACTTCGGCCATATCCTCTCCATCGAGGACCCGATCGAATTCGTGCATACCGCGCAGAAGTGCGTGATCAACCAGCGCGAGGTGCACCGCGATACCCACGGCTTCAACGAGGCATTGCGCTCGGCACTGCGCGAAGACCCGGACTACATCCTGGTCGGCGAAATGCGCGACATCGAAACCATCAGGCTGGCGCTGACCGCCGCGGAAACCGGACATCTGGTGTTCGCCACCCTGCACACCAATTCGGCGGCCAAGACCATCGACCGCATCATCGACGTGTTTCCCGCCGGAGAAAAACCGATGGTGCGTTCGATGTTGTCGGAATCGCTGCGCGCGGTGATCACGCAGACCTTGCTGAAGAAGGTCGGCGGCGGCCGCGTGCCGGCGTGGGAAATCATGGTCGGCATTCCGGCGATCCGGAACCTGATCCGCGAGGACAAGGTCGCGCAGATGTATTCGTCCATCCAGACCGGCCAGCAGTTCGGCATGCAGACCATGGACCAGTGCCTGCAGGATTTGGTGCGACGCGGCCTGATCACGCGCCAGGACGCACTGTCGCGCGCCAAGGTGAAGGAAACATTCAAATGACGACAGGATGTCGTCACCCCGTGCAGCACAGGGATGTGCGACGACACGGGGTCCATTGAGAAGCCGCTGGATTCCGGCCTTCGCCGGAATGACGAGCGAAACAACGAGCCGCGAGGCGAGCCATGAGCGCAGTCGATTTCACATCCTTCCTCAAACTGATGGTGCACAAGAAGGCCTCGGACCTGTTCATCACGGCCGGCGTCGCGCCGTCCATCAAGGTCCACGGCCGCATCGTGCCCATCACGCAGGCACCCCTGAGTCCGCAGGAAGCGCGTGACATGGTGCTCAACGTGATGAATCCGATCCAGCGTGAGGAATTCGAGAAAACCCACGAATGCCAGTTCGCCATCGGCGTCGCGGGCGTCGGCCGCTTCCGCGTGTCGTGCTTCTACCAGCGCAATTGCGTCGGCATGGTGCTGCGCCGGATCGAGTCGAAGATTCCTACCGTCGAGGAACTGAACCTGCTGCCGATCGTCAAGCAACTGGCGATGACCAAGCGTGGCATCGTGATCTTCGTCGGTGCCACCGGCGCGGGCAAGTCGACGTCGCTTGCTTCGATCGTAGGCTACCGCAACCAGAATTCGACGGGCCACATCATCACGGTCGAGGACCCGATCGAATACGTGCACAAGCACGAGGGCTGCATCATCACCCAGCGCGAACTCGGCATCGACACCGACAGCTGGGAAAACGCACTCAAGAACACGCTGCGCCAGGCGCCGGACGTGATCCTCATCGGCGAGGTGCGCACGCGCGAAACGATGGAATACGCGATCCACTTTTCCGAAACGGGCCACCTGGTGCTGTGCACGCTGCACGCCAACAACGCCAACCAGGCACTGGAGCGCATCGTCCACTTCTTCCCGGAAGACGTGCGCGACCAGTTGTACATGGACCTCTCGTTGAACCTGAAAGGCATCGTCGCGCAGCAGTTGATCCCGACGCCCGACGGCAAGGGGCGGCGGGTTGCAATGGAGGTATTGCTGGGCACGCCGCTGGTGCAGGACTACATCCGCAAGGGCGAGATCCACAAGATCAAGGACGTGATGAAGCAGTCCACCAATCTCGGCATGTGCACGTTCGACCAGAACCTGGTCGAGCTGTACCACGCGGGTCACATCAGCTACGAAGATGCGCTGCGTTACGCCGACTCGGCCAACGAGGTGCGTCTGGCGATCAAGCTTGCGCAGGGCGGCGACGCGCACTCGCTGTCGCAAGGCTTGGGCGACGTCGAACTGGTGGACACCGCTGACAAGGGACACCGGCTTTAGTCGCGCCTTCGGCGCTTTCGCCCACTGCGTTCGCTGCAAGGAGTAAAGAGAAAGTCGCTCGCTGCGCGAGCTGTAAAGAGTGAAACGGAGAGCTGCAAACGCGCACTTTTGCCTTTCTCTTACCCTTTACAGGCGGCGCAGCCGCCGACTTTACCCTTGACCCTTTACTGCGGCGCGCGAGCGCCGCTGTCAGAGGTGGCGCGCGACGCTCTCGACGTGCAGGCCCTTGGCGTCGATCTTCACATCCATGTCCGCCGACTGGATCATCTCGCCCATCAGGTTGAACGCCGCGACTTGTTGCTGTACCTGTGCCTGGCTGGTGGCGGGCATCGCCGCCGCGAAACGCGAAATCCAGCTTCCCAGAAGCGGGTACATCTTGCCGTCGAAGTGCATCCGCAGCAGCGTGTCGCCATCGCCCGCGGGTGCGTTCAACGCCTTCCCGAGTCGGGTGTCTTCGCCATCGCCGATGCCGACCGCGAGTGCATTCGCGTTGGCGGCGATCCAGCCCTGGCTGCCGCCCCCCAGCGTGGCCTGGAGCCCGGGCGGCAGGTCGAACGCCACGGGCTTGCCGTCGGTCGGAATGCTCTTCAGCGCGAACTGCGGCATGGTCTGCTGGATTTTCTGCGCAAGCCCGGCGGGATTCGAACTGGCGACCAGCATGCGGCCGGCGATCTGCGGACCGATGTCCCACTTGTCGAGCACGATTCTGAAACCAAGCATCGCCGACGCTTCCGGCGGCATCTGCACGGGCGGGTTGGCGGCGGTCTCCGCGAACTTGTTGAGCGACTGCAGCGCCGGGCATTTGTAAGCTTTCGCCGCGGCCGCTTCCGCGCGGCCCTTGACGAAGGACTGCCATTTTTGCAGCGGCAGCGCGAGCACCATGTCGAACATGGATGAATCGAATTTTTCGTCCATGCCCGGAACCGGCTGCTTCAGCGCGGTCAGCGCACCCAGCAGGCCGGGCGACAACTGCACGTCGACGCCGCCGCGGATTTCCTTTGCGGTATAGGTGGTGAAGCCCATGCTCGCGAGCGGGGCCTGGCTTGCCAGTGATGCGAATTCGCTCGCGCATGCCGGGTTGGCTGCGGCGTCACCGCCGAGGGCCTTGGCGAATTCACGGGTGACCGCGTCCTTGCCATCAAACACATTCGCGAACAGCTTCGGCAGATCGACGTAACCCGATCCGTACTCGCCGTAGCCGCGGTCGCTGTCGATGCGCGCCAGTCGATCCACCGCGTTGCCGGAAGGCTTGGTCAGGCCCAGCAGTTTTTTCAGAAGATCTTCGCTGGCATTGGCGGGCGCCAACGTGGCCACCGCCTGCTTGCCTTCGACGGCGACCAGCAAGTGCAGCTTGGCGCCTTTGCCGCCAATCATCCAATAGTTCTGCTTGCCAAGCGCGGCAATAGGCGTGGTGATTCCTGCGCGCCTTTCCACGCGCGCCCAGAACGCCTTGAACGCATCCGGCGAGGCCAGCTCAATGCGCATCACCGGCACGTCGCCGACGCCGTAGAACGCGTAAAGCGCGGATCGCGAAAGGCCGGTGGTTTGTGCAAACTCCTTCGCGGAATGCACGTTGGCCAATTCGTCCTTGACCGCATTCAGTACCGTCGCAACCTCGGGATCCCTTTGACCGAAGGCGTTGGCGAACTGGCCGAGTTGCTGGATCCGCATCGACATCAGTTCGTCATTGGCGTGGCCCCACGCGTCCGCGATGTCCTCGGGCACGCCCTTGGTATTGGCGAACAGGTACGGCGTATCGGCGGGCGCGAACGTGATGGGTGCGTTGGATGCGACATGCTTGCCGCAACCGGCGAGCGCGAGTGCGCCAACACAGGCAGTCGCAAATGCGGCCCGGCGCAGGACTGCACGCATGGTTTTTCCTTGTTCCCGGGATGACGCGGCGATTATGCCGGGGCCGCGAGCAACTCTGCCAGCACCGCCATGCGCGTGGCGACGCCGTTGGCGACCTGATCGAGAATCCGCGATTGCGGGCCGTCGGCGACTTCCGGGGCGATCTCGATGCCGCGGTTGATCGGGCCCGGGTGCAGCACTTGGCAATCCGGTTTGGCCAGCGCCAGTCGGCGCGTGTCCAGGCCGTAATGCGCGTGGTAATCGGCGGCCTCGGGAAACTGTGCGGCGGCCATGCGCTCCTTCTGGATGCGCAGCATGATCACGACGTCGGCTTTGCCGAGCGCGCCGTCGAAATCTTCCGTTGACATGCAGCCCGGGAAATCGTCCAGTGATTCCGGCAGCATCGCGCGCGGTGCGCACAGGCGGATATCGCGCGTGCCCAGCGTGTGCAGCGCGCGCACGTCGGAGCGTGCGACCCGCGAATGCCGGATGTCTCCGCAGATGACCACGCGAAGGTTTTCGAAATTGGTGTGCCGCTGGCGAATGGTCAGCGCATCCAGCAGCCCCTGGGTTGGGTGCGCGTGGGTGCCGTCACCCGCGTTGACGATCGACACGCGGGAATTCGCGTGTTGCGCGAGATAGGCGGGCAGACCGTTTTCGCCGTGCCGCACCACCAGCGCGTCGAGGCCCATCGCTTCCAGCGTATGCAAGGTGTCGAGCAGGCTTTCACCCTTGCTGGTCGAGGAATGCGACAGGTCGAAATTCAGCGTGTCCGCGCCGAGGCGTTTCGATGCCAGCACGAATGAGGTGCGCGTGCGCGTGGAGGGTTCGAAGAATAGTGTCAGCACGGTGCGGCCGGCCAGGAGGTCGCGCGGCGCACCCTCGGCGCGGAAGTGCTCGGCGCGATCCAGCAGGCGGGTGAGTGCAGCGCGGTCGAGATCTTCGAGGGTCAGTAGGTGTCGCATGCGACGCGCATGATAGCGAGGATGCGAATATCCGCGTCAAATATTTGCAACGGTTCCCATGCAGCTCTTGTAGGAGCGGGCCACGCCCGCGATCGGTGTCGCGCGCATGGCGCGCTCCTACAGGTGCAGCCAGCCCTCCAGGATCACGGCGGCGGCCAGCGAATCGATGTTCGCGGCATCGCGACGGCGTGCGGAACCGGCTGCGCGTTGCGCGGCGAACCGACGCGCGGCTTCCTGCGAGGTATGGCGTTCGTCCACCATGTGCACGGGCAGCTTGCTGTGTGCGGCCAACGCGTCGGCGAACGCGCGCGCACCGCGTGTGACCGCTTGTTCACCGCCGTCCAGCGTCAAAGGCAGACCCACGATCAGTGCATCGGGTTTCCACTCCGCCAACAATGCGTCGACGCGCGACCAGTCGGGCTGACCCGCGCGTGCGATGAGCGGTGCCAGTGGACGTGCGGACCGGCTGATGCTGTTGCCGCTGGCGACGCCGATGCAGCGGGCGCCGTAATCAAATCCCAATACGCAACCCGTCATGGCATGGAGCAACAGAGAGCTACGGAGCCGCTGTTGTGAAAAGTCAGGCCATGGATGGCCGTTCTGGTGTTTACAAAGCCGAGGCGCTGCAAATTGATCGTGCGCCACGAGATGCAGCGATCACGGACGATCGCACAAATAAAACTCATGCTCTGCCGGAGTACGAGGTCAGGTTCGCCGGATTGATTCCGACCAGCGCGATCGCGGCATTCCAGCGGTCATCCAACGGTGTGTCGAAAAGAATGCGATCGTCGGCGCGTACCGTGAGCCATGCGTTGTCGCGCAATTCCTGTTCCAGCTGGCCCGCGCCCCAGCCCGCGTAGCCCAAGGTCACGAGTACCCGCGGCGGACCTTCGCCGTCGGCCATCGCAGCGAGGATGTCGCGCGAGGTGGTGACGGCGAGCATGCCGTTGACGTGATAACTCGAATCCCATTCGCGCTCGCCCGGCGCGTGCAGCACGAAGCCGCGTTCGGGCTGCACAGGGCCGCCCATCAGAACCGGCGCGGAGGCGATCTCTGCGCGTTCGCACGGCATGTGCATCTGTTGCAGCACATCGCCCAGTTTGTAATCGGAGAGGCGATTGACCACCAGTCCCATCGCACCGTCTTCGTCATGCTGGCAGATGAAGGTGATGCCGCGCGCGAAATTGGGATCGCCCATGCCGGGCATGGCGATCAGGAAATGGCCCGCCAGCGATGGCGCCGCAGGTTTGTCTGCGGACGATTCAGTCTTCCTGGTGGCCTTGCGCGGCGAGGGCCTGGTCATGGCTTCGATTGTATGCCACACGGCGCAAGTTATTGTGAATCGGTGCCGCGCGTCTGCAGCCGGTTGCCGGGCAGGAATTGCCACGTGCGCGTGATCACCAGTTCGGTGATGCGGTGCCCTTGCGCGTCTTCCTCGCGCGGAATCGGCGGGAACGGCGCCGCCAGGTGCACGATGCGCGCTGCCGCATCGTCGAGAACACGATAGCCGGAGCTGGTGTTGACGCTGACGTCGCGTACCTGTCCGTCGGCCGCGATCGTGACGCTCAGTACGACGTTGCCGTGCAGGCGCCGGCGCCGCGCCGCATCGGGATAGTTGAGGTTGCCGATGCGCTCGATTCGATGCACCCACGCGACCTGGTAGGCGGCGTCGGCGATGCTTCGCGTATTGGCCGAAACATACTTGCGGCGAGGGCGCCGCGCGTACGCTTCCTGCTCATCACGGACTTCCTGCGCCAGCCGCGCCATCTCGAGCCGCTGCTGCACGGGGGTCGGCGCGACCTGCTCCTGCAGCTGGGGTTCTGCGCGGGTGTCGCGTTGCTGCGCAACCGTCTCGTCGGCATGACTCGTCGTGGTGATGATGTGCGGGCCGCTGGCGGTTTGCTGGGCGGGCGCGGCCGGCAGCATTTCCCTGGGTGCGACACCCGACTGGGTGACCGGCAGCGGGCCCGAGAAGGGCGCGCCCGGACGATGCGCCTTGTCGCTGTTGCCGCCCCCTGCATTGTTGGCTTGGGCCAGGAAATCCGCCTTCGCAGGTGTCTCGGCATTGGATGTGTTGATCAGGGTGACGTCCAGCGTCGGCACGCTGGGTGCCGGTTTCGCGAAATGGAATCCGATGCCGAGGATCAGGATCGCGTGCAGCATCAACGAGAACAGCAGCGCCGGGCCGAAATGGTTGGCGCCGAAACCCGTCGCTTCAGGGGATGCCACTGCATTCATGCCGCGCGTGCTGCCTCGATCGCGTCGAACACGGTGCCCGCGATGTTCAGGCCGAATTGCGCGTCGAGTTCGCGCGCGCAGGTCGGCGAGGTGACGTTGACTTCGGTGAGGTAGTCGCCAATCACGTCGAGCCCGGCCAGCACGATGCCGCGCCGGGCCAGTTCCGGACCGACTTCGGCCGCGATCCAGCGATCGCGCTCCGACAATGGCTGGCCGACCCCGCGGCCGCCCGCCGCAAGATTCCCGCGGAAGTCGGTACCTTGGGGGATGCGCGCCAGTGCGTAGGGAATGGGTTCGCCGTTCGCGAGCAAAATCCGTTTGTCGCCCTTGGCGATTTCGGGAATGAACTTCTGCGCCATCACGAAGCGGCGGTCATCGCCCGCCAGTGTTTCCAGGATGGAGTTGAGGTTGGGATCGTCGCCGCGCGAACGGAAGATGCCGCGGCCGCCCATGCCATCCAGCGGCTTCAGCACGACTTCGCCATGCTCGCGCGCGAAGCGCCGCAATTCGCCGCGGTCGCGCGCCACCAGCGCCGGCGCGCAGCATTGCGGGAAGAATTGGGCTGCCAGTTTTTCGTTGAAGTCACGCAACGCCTGGGGGTTGTTGATCACCCGTACGCCGGCCCGCGCGGCCAGGTCCAGCACCAGCGTGTCGTACAGGAATTGCGCATCGAACGGCGGATCCTTGCGCGCCAGCACGAGATCGATGCCATCCGCGAGCGGCTGCCAGTGCGCTTCGCCCAGAGTGAACCAGTCGGTGGTGTTGTCGCGCACTTCCACGGGCGCCAGCCGTGCCCAGGCCACGCCGTCGCGCACGGCAAGGTCGCCCTGCAACATGTAGCGCAGCACATGGCCACGTCGTTGCGCTTCCAGCATCAGGGCGAGCGTGGTGTCCTTTTCGGGATGGATCGTGCCGATGGGGTCCATCAGCACCGCAACGGTGAGATTCATGGGCTCATATTACCGATCGGCAGCGCGAGGAGGATGCCCCTTTGGGTCAAGCGGTCGGAGCGACCCGTTGCAGGGCAACGCTCGCCAAGGGTTGTGGAAGAACAGACCCGGCAGGGCGGAGCCGCGTGTCACCACTCGAACCGATCCTGCATGGTGTATCTTGGCACACACGGCCGGTCCTGCCGGGGAAGGCGCCCGAAATCCGTCTTGCAGGGGGGGCGGGTCGGAAGGGGCATTTTATTGACAGCCGTCACAATCACCTGCGGTGTGGCATCCATGTTGCATGGGTTCTCACCGCCTCCTCACGAGGTGGAATCCTGACCGTGAATGACAACGCCAACCACGACGGCCTGACCGGATTGAAGGTCATGGTCATCGACGACTCGAAGACCATCCGCCGCACCGCCGAAACCCTGCTGAAAAAGGAGGGCGCGGAAGTGCTGACCGCTGTCGACGGCTTCGAAGCGCTGGCCAAGATTTCGGACCTTCGGCCGGACATCATCTTCGTGGACATCATGATGCCGCGGCTGGATGGCTATCAGACCTGTGCACTGATCAAGAACAACCATGTGTTCCGTTCGACGCCGGTGATCATGCTGTCGTCGAAGGATGGCCTGTTCGACAAGGCGCGCGGGCGCATCGTGGGTTCCGAGCAATACCTCACCAAACCTTTCACGCGCGATGAATTGCTGGATGCGATCCGGCAGCACGTCGCGACCGTCAAATAACGCGCAAGCGGTTCGCTGCATTCAAACACGGGGAAACAATGGCAAACATCCTGATCATCGACGACTCGCCCACCGACGTGAAGATTTTCTCGGGCGCGCTGGAGCGGGCGGGGCACAAGGTCACTTCGGTGGCAAGCGCCGAGGCCGGCATCGATGCCGCGCACAAGACCAAGCCCGACCTGGTGCTGATGGATGTGATCATGCCCGGCATGAACGGCTTCCAGGCCACCCGCAGCCTCACCAAGGATCCGGAAACCAGCGCGATCCCGGTGTTGATCGTGACCACCAAGAGCATGGAGACCGATCGCATGTGGGGCATGCGCCAGGGCGCGAAGGACGTGCTGGTGAAGCCGGTCAGCGAGAAGGACCTGGTGGCCCACGTCAACAAGCATCTTCCTGCGGGCGGCTGAGGCAGCAGCCATGAGCAAAAAGCACTCCCGTCAAGGTTCGGATCCGCGCAAACACCCATCCGCGCGCGCCGAAGCAGCGGGAAGTGTGGTCGCGGAAGTGTTGCCGGAGGGCGCGTACGCATTGTTGGCGGATTACGAGCGCCGCAGTCTTGCGCATGACCCCGGGGTCCCCGAACAGATCGAAGCGCCGGGCTTGTTGCGCACGATCGGTTTCCGCGTCGGTGAGCATCACTTCATCAGCGGCATCGACGAGATCGGCGAAATCCTGATGTCACCCCCACCGGTGACCAGCATCCCCGCGACGCGCCCCTGGATGCTCGGCGTGGCCAACGTGCGCGGCAACCTGATCGCGCTGGTCGACCTGAAGCAATTTTTGTTCGAACAACGCACCCATGTCACCGGTCGCGCGCGCGTGCTGGTGGTCAAGCAGGCTGGCGGCAACGTCGGCCTGCTGGTGGACGAATTGATCGGCCAGCGCAACCTGAGCGATGCCGACCGCGCGGGCGCGGAAGGCGAAGCCGACCCGGGCCTTGCGCGCTTCGTGACCGAGAACGTCAACGTGGGCGCGGTGCGGCTGGGTCGTTTCAGCATGGTGGAGTTGACGCGTACGCCGGAATTCCAGCACGCGGGGATTTAGGTAATTCAGTTGTGCGATCGATCCGTGATCGCGGTTTCTTTGAGGCTTTTGGGGTATCGGAGAGGTTGCAGACGATGAATACCAGAACGGACATTCCTGTCCCGACTTTCGACAACGGCCGCTCCGAATCGACTATGCAAGCGGATATGGCAACGAGGTGGCAATCATGAGCGCGAATTCCGGTGCGGTCCGCAAGGGCACGTCCCCGCAGACCATACTTATCGTCATCCTGCTGGCGGCCATCGTGCTTGCCGCCGTGGACTTCTTCCTGCTGAACCGGCACGACAGTCAGGACCGTTCGGCCGCGCAGCTCACCACGCAGATCCAGGTGAACTCGCAGCAGGTCGCGAACTTCGCCTTGCAGTCGGCCAACGGCAACATCGACGCCTTCAAGGAACTGACCAGCACGCGCGCGGCCATCGCCGCGGCGGTACAGCACTTGAACGCCGGTGATCCCGCGACGGGCCTGCCCGCCTACGGCGACGCGATCGGTGTGCGCGGCCCGATGGGCGCGCTCACCAAGTCGTGGGACGAGTTGAGCAAGGACCTCGGCAGCATCGAAGCCAACAAGGATGCGGTGCTGGATTCGGCCTCGCAGGCCGCCGCTTTCAACCAGCAGATGCCGGACCTGAACTCCAAGATCAACCAGGTCATCAGCATCCTGCAGTCGAAGGGTTCCTCTTCGCAGATCTACACCGCTTCGCAGCTGCTGGTGTCGGGCGACCGCCTGATTCGCCGCGTGGGCGACGTGTTGCAGGGCGGCGCGGATTCCGCCTCCGCCGCCAACGGCCTCGCGCTGGACTCCACCAACTACGGCGCGACGCTGAAACAGCTTTCCGACGACTCCTCGGGCGAGGCCGCCAAGATCCTCGCGGACGTGCAGAAATCGTGGGCCGGCCTCGAGGCACCGGTGCAGAAGGTGATCGCCGCCGCGCCGACGCTGGTGACGGTGAAGACCGCGGCCACCCAGGCTTCGGTGGATTCGCAGGACATATTGCTGAAGGCCAACAGCGTTTCCAATGCGCTCGGCAAACTGCCGCAGACACGGCCGTTCCCGAACGTGTGGTGGGGCCTTCTCGGCGCGGTGGTGGCGGTGGTGCTGGCGGTGGTGCTGGCCTTCACCTTCATCGGTGCCGAGCGCAAGCGCGCATCCGAAAGCCGCAAGCTCAACGAACGCAACCAGCAGGCCATCATGCGCTTGCTGGATGAAATGGGCACGCTCGCGGAAGGCGACCTGACGGTGAAAGCCACCGTGACCGAAGACATCACCGGCGCGATCGCGGACTCGGTGAACTTCGCCGTCGAGGCGCTGCGCTCGTTGGTGACCACCATCAACGAGACGGCCGTGCGGGTATCGTCGGCCGCCCAGGAAACCCAGGCCACCGCCAAGCATCTGGCGGACGCCGCCAACCAGCAGGCCGAACAGATCACTTCCGCTTCGTCGAAGATCAACGAAATGGCGGTGTCCATCGACCAGGTGTCGAAGAACTCCGCGGACAGCGCGGAAGTGGCGCAGCGCTCGGTGCAGATCGCATCGAACGGCGCGCAGATCGTGCGCCAGACGATCAGCGGCATGGACTCGATTCGCGAGCAGATCCAGGAAACATCGAAACGCATCAAGCGCCTCGGCGAGTCCTCGCAGGAAATCGGATCGATCGTCGAACTCATCAACGACATCGCCGAGCAGACCAACATTCTGGCGCTGAACGCGGCCATTCAGGCCGCATCGGCGGGCGAGGCGGGCCGAGGCTTCGCGGTGGTCGCGGACGAAGTGCAGCGACTGGCCGAACGCGCGACGGGCGCCACGAAGCGAATCGAAACGCTGGTGCAGACCATTCAGACCGATACCAACGAAGCGGTCAGTTCGATGGAGCAGACCACCACGCAGGTGGTGAACGGTGCGCGCCTGGCCGAGGATGCCGGCACCGCGCTGGGCGAAATCGAAAAGGTGTCGAACAACCTCGCCGGATTGATTCAGGGCATTTCCAGCGCCGCGAAACAGCAGTCTGCGGCGGCCACCAACATCAGTTCGACGATGAGCTCGATTCAGCAGATCACTGCGCAAACCTCGGTGGGCGCCAACCAGACGGCCGAATCGATCGGCAACCTTGCGCAGCTCGCGCAGGAGCTGCGTCGATCAGTGGCTGACTTCAAGCTGCCGGCGTAAACGGCGGGACGTGACATGACCGCGGGCGACGACATGGTATCCACGGCAACCGGTTCTCCCGGTGTGGCTGCCGACGCGTCCACAGGGTACGCGGCGGGCGGTGCTGACCGGAAACCGACGATGCGACTTGAAGAACACATCGACTTCTCGACCCTGGGCTGGGTCAAGCCGCAAATCGATGAACTGCTGTCGGAGGCGCGTCAGGCACTCGAGGCCTTCGCCGAAGATGCGACGGACGTGCGCGCGATGCAGAGTTGCGTCGGCCTGCTGCACCAGGTGCTCGGCACACTGCGCATCGTCGAACTGTACGGCGCCGCCGAACTCGACCAGGAGATGGAGCACCTCGCACAGGCGGTGCTCGATGGCAAAGTGACCGACCGCGACGAGGCCATGGGGGCCTTGATGCGCGGGCTGGTCCAATTGCCCGATTATCTCGACCTGATCGAAAGCGGCCACAAGGACATTCCGATCGTCCTGTTGCCGTTGCTCAATGAATTGCGCGATGCGTACGGCGAGGAGCCCACCGATCAGCGCGTGTTGTTCCATCCCGATCTCGACCGTCCGCTGCCGCCCGACGCGGCCGGTGCGCGCGCGGCATATCCGTTCGCCGACGTGCGCCAGCGCGTCACCCAGATCCGTGCGCGTTTCCAGGTGCAACTGCTGGCGTGGACGCAGGGCAAGCAGCCGAATTTCGCGGAAATGCGCGACTGCATGGACGAACTGCGCGCCGTGTGTCACGCCGAGTCCGCGCGACGTTTGTGGTGGATCGCGGGCGGCGTGCTGGAAACCCTGCAGCAGGGCCGGCTCGATCATCATCTCGCCAACCTGCGGCAACAGTTCGGCCACCTCGACCGCACCATCCGCCATGTGCAGGACCAGGGCGAGGAAGTGTGCGACGACGAGGACGCGCGCGAGCTCACCCGCACGCTCTTGTATTACATCGCGCAAGCCACGCCGGGCCCGGGCCGGGGCGAAACCATTTCGCAATGCTTCGCGCTGGGCCGGATGATTCCGACCGAAGCGGAGCTCGACCGCGCGCGCGCGGCGATGTCCGGGCGCAACCGCGCGTTGCTGGATACCGTCGCCAAGGCCGTCCGTGAAGATCTTTTGCGCGTCAAGGAAGGTCTCGACATCTTCCTGCGCCGGGAAGACCGCAATCCGCAACAGCTCGCGCCACAGGTTGAAGTGCTGCATCGGGTCGGCGACACGCTCGGCGTGCTGGGGCTCGAAGCGCCGGCCAGGATGATCGGTGAGCAGCGGCGGACCATCGTCGAGATGATCGACGGGAAGCGCGAAGCCAAGCCTGAAACCATCCTCGACGTTGCCAGCGCGCTGTTGTACGTCGATGCGTCGCTGGACGAACACATCGAGCATCTCGGTGCGGATGCCCAGGCGGACGACGCCCTGCCGCGCAGCGAAGCGCGCAAGATCATGCGCGCGCTGATGCACGAAGCTGGCGCCAACCTTGGCAAGGTCAAGGAACACATCACCGCGTTCATCGAGTCGTCGTGGTCGCACGAGCAGTTGGCTGAAGTGCCGCGCTTGTTGACGGAAGTCGGCGGCGCGCTGCGCATCCTCAACCTCGAACGCCCCGCCGGCCTGGTGGAAGGCATCGATCGCTACGTCGGCAACGAACTGGTCACCGACCGCAAGGTTCCCACGGTCGACGAGATGGACCAGCTCGCCGATGTCGTGGCCGGCGTCGAGTACTACCTCGAGCTCGGCCACGACGTGAACGCCAGCGACAGCCGCATTCTCGATGGCGCCCAGCACAGCCTGGAGCTGCTGCATTATTGGCCGGTACCGGCGCGTCGCGAGCCCGCGCAATCGGTTGAAGCCGCCGAGCCGGCGCCCGCGCCGCAATCGTCAGAGGCGGTGTCGGTGGAGGCCATGGGACCGGAAGCAGCGGCACCGGTCGAAGTCGTGGCACCCGTTGCGTTCGTGCAGTCCGCGCCGGCCGCCGAGGCATCCACGGTTCCCGGCGTGGGTCCGGGCAAGTGGGTTGACGTCGAAGAAGAACTCCTGGAACCGATTGCCGGCGAAGGCGCGCCGGTGGATACGTCGTTCCAGGACGCCGCGGGCATCGACGAGGAAATCCGCGAGGTATTCGTCGAGGAAGTCGGCGAGGAAATCGCCAACATCAATGTCAACCTGCCGGCATGGAGGTCGAACCCGGACGATCTGGATGCGCTGAAGAACGTGCGGCGTTCCTTCCACACACTCAAGGGTTCCGGGCGGCTGGTGGGCGCCGCGGCGCTGGGTGAATTCAGCTGGAAGGTCGAGAACATGCTCAACCGCGTGCTCGACCAGACCATCAAACCCGGTGCGGACGTGCAGGCGCTGGTCGATACCGCCGCCGCGACGCTGCCCAAGCTGCACTCCGGGTTGCAGGGCGCCAGCGCGACCATCGATCCGCCGCTCGACGCCATCATGCAGACCGCCGACAAGCTGGCCGCCGGGCAACCCGCGCGGGTGGAGGATCTCGCGCAGGGTTATCGCAAAGTCGTGCGCCAGGTGCGCCGCTGGGTGCCATTGGCGGAACCGGAGCATGCGGCCGATATGGTCATGGCTACGCCGCTCGAACCGATCATCACCTCGCCCGTGACCGGCCTGCCGATCATCGATCCGATCCTGCTGGACGTTTTGCGTACCGAAGTCGGCCAGCATCTCGACGGCATGCGCGGTTACCTGGCGCGTGATGCGGCGTTCGACACCAGCGTCGATGACGAACTGGTGCGCTCGGTGCACACGCTGCACGGCGCCATCGCGATGGTCGGCGTCGAATCGCTGGCGACGATGCTGGCGCCGCTGGAGGTCTGGATCCGTCGCATGCGCAGCGCCGATGCGGCGCTGGATCGCGAGGGCTGTGATGCGCTGCGCGATGCGATCGCGGTGACCGAGCACGTGATGGCGCAATTCGACGCGCCGGTGCCGGATGTGCCCGATGCCACGGCCTTGACGGAGCGCCTGGAAGCCTTGCGCAATCGCTGGCCCGAAGCTTCGCCATTGGGCGGGCCGAGGCATGTCGCGGAATCCCGCCCGCCCGCCGCCGCCGTGTCACCGGAAGAGCTGGAAGAAGCCGGGGATTCCGGTATCGCCGCCGTCGGACTGGAATCGGCCTCAACCCTGCCGACGGAAGACGATGCCACGGCGCTGGCCGCACGCGAAGCGGCCGAACAGGCCGAGCAGGAGCGCCTTGCCGCCGAGCAGGCGGAACAGGAACGCATTGCTGCGGAGAAAGCCGAACAAGAGCGCTTGGCGGCCGAACGGGCCGAGCAGGAGCGCCTTGCCGCCGAGCAGGCGGAACAGGAACGCATTGCTGCGGAGAAAGCCGAACAGGAGCGTTTGGCGGCCGAACAGGCCGAGCAGGAACGTCTTGCCGCGGAGCAGGCGGAACGCGAACGCGTGGCTGCGGAAGCGGCGGAACAGGCTGAACAAGAACGCCTCGCAGCAGAAAAGGCCGAGCAGGATCGGATTGCGGCAGAAAAAGCCGAGCAGGCGCGCATCGCCACCGAGCGGGCAGAACAGGAACGCATTGCTGCGGAGAAGGCCGAACAAGAGCGCTTGGCAGCCGAACAGGCGGAGCGGGCCCGTGTCGCCTCCGAGCAGGCAGAACGGGAGCGCGTGGCGGCGGAGAAGGCCGAGCAGGAACGTATCGCTGCCGAGCAGGCGGAAGAAGCGCGTCTCGCGGCAGAAAAGGCCGAACAGGATCGCATCGCGACGGAACGCGCCGAACGGGAGCGGGCCGAGCAGGAGCGTCTTGTGGTCGCGCGTGCGAGAGCCGAGAAGGAAATCGCAGCCTCCGCATGGCCGCCGTTCCCGGACGATGCGCAACCGGAAGGTACCCTGGATATTCCGGGACTCGATCCCGAACTGGTCGAGCTCTTCACCGAAGAAGGCATCGAATTGCTGGATTCCAGCGACGGGTCGCTGGCGGTTCTGCGCGGCGCGCCCGACGACGTCGAATCGGTGCGTTCGCTGCAGCGCAACCTGCACACCCTCAAGGGCGGCGCGCGCGTGGTGGGCATCGCGCCGGTGGGCGACCTTGCGCACGCGATGGAAACATTGCTCGAAAAAGTCGGCGACCGCAAGCGCGTACTCGAACCCGTCGAAGTGGATTCACTGGAGCGCGGGTTCGATCGCCTGCACGAGATGGTCGAACGCATCCGCCAGGGCCAGGCGGTCGCGACGCCGGCCAATGCCATCGATCGCTTCAATGCGCTGGCGGACGGACGTCCGGTCGCTGGTGGCGCCAGGGCCGCGGCATACGAACCCGCGGCGGAGGCGCAAAAGACCGCCAGGGTCGCCGCGCCCGCGCCTGCCCCGCGCGAAGCGCCGCGACTGGTCGAAACCGAAGTGCATGCCACCGCGGAACTCATCCGCGTGCGTTCGGACCTGCTCGATTCGCTGGTCAACGCGGCGGGCGAGGCGTCGATCTATCGCGCACGTCTGGAACAACAGGTCGGCAACTTCCGCTTCAACCTGGTCGAACTGAACCAGACCGTCTTGCGTCTGCGCGAACAGCTGCGCAAGCTCGAGATCGAAACCGAGACCCAGATCCTGTCGCGCTACCAGCGCGAGAACGAAGCCGGTGAAGGCGCCGCGTTCGATCCGCTGGAGCTCGACCGCTTCTCGAACCTGCAGCAGTACTCGCGTGCACTCGCCGAGTCGGTATCCGACCTGGCCTCGATCCAGGACATCCTGGATGACCAGACCCGCCAGTCCGAAACGCTGTTGCTGCAGCAGTCGCGGGTGAACTCCGATTTGCAGGACGGCCTGATGCGCACGCGCATGGTGCCGTTCGAGTCCATGGTGCCGAACCTGCGTCGCACGTTGCGTGGCGCCGCCGATGACCTCGGCAAGCGCGCGCAATTGCGCGTGGAAGGCGCGCAGGGCGAAATGGACCGCAGCGTGCTGGAGCGGATGAAGGCGCCGTTCGAGCACATGCTGCGCAATGCGTTGACGCACGGCATCGAGGCGCCGGCCGAGCGCGTCGCGCACGGCAAGCCGATGGAAGGCACGGTCACCATCGCGGTCGGTCGCCAGGGCACCGAAGTGCTGGTGCGGGTGTCCGATGATGGCGCCGGTTTCGACCGCAATGCCATTCGCGCGAAGGCGATCGAGCGCGGCCTGCTGCAGGCCGACGTGCCGGTCTCCGATTCCGAACTCTTCAATTTCGTGCTGCAGACCGGTTTCTCCACCGCTGATGAAGTGAGCCAGCTCGCCGGTCGCGGCGTGGGCATGGACGTGGTGGCCAACGAGATTCGCCAGCTCGGCGGTTCGCTGGTGATCGAATCCGAGCGCGGCAAGGGCACCACCTTCAACATCCGCCTGCCGTTCACGCTGGCGGTGACGCAGGCCATCACGGTGCGCGCGGGTGACACGACCTTCGCGATCCCGATGACCTCGGTACAGGCGGTATCGCGCATCCGTCGCCAGGAAATGGCCGACCGGCTTGCGTCCGGCGAGCGCACGGTCGGTTATGCCGGCGAGGAATACACGCTGCACGATTTGTCGGAGTTGCTTGGCTTCGGCGCGGCGAGCATTCCGGAGGAAGGCTCCGGGCAATTGCCGTTGCTGATGGTGCGTGCGGGCGACCTCCGCGCCGCGATTCGCATCGACACGGTGATCGGTTCGCGCGAAATCGTGGTGAAACCGATCGGCCCGCAGATCAGCAACGTGCCCGGCATGTTCGGCGCCACCATCCTCGGTGATGGCTCGGTGATGCTCATCCTCGATCTTGCGCCGCTGGTGCGCCACTTCGAAGCCAAACAGGCAGTGGCCCGCGCGGCCGCATCCGCCGAAACGGTGGAGATGCCCGAGGCGCCCGTCGCAATCGCACGGTCGGTGGCAGAAGGTCCGCGCGTGGTCATGGTGGTGGACGATTCGATCACGATGCGCAAGGTGACGACCCGCGTGCTCGAACGCGAGCAACTGGAAGTCATCACCGCGAAGGACGGCGTGGACGCGCTGGAGAAGCTGCAGGAGCGGGTGCCCGACGTCATGTTGCTCGACATCGAGATGCCGCGGATGGACGGCTTCGAGCTGGCCACGCACATGAAGAACGACGCGCGTTTCCGGCACGTGCCGATCATCATGATCACCTCGCGCACCGGCGAAAAGCACCGCCAGCGCGCATTCGAGATCGGCGTGGATCGCTACCTCGGCAAGCCGTACAGTGAAGCCGACCTGCTGCA
>Ga0207640_10000392_pt1 | contig 27827 bp, 26 predicted proteins | sample KBSCornC42_FD_184300 | JGI IMG/M metagenome (GOLD analysis project Ga0207640, IMG submission 184300) | Corn rhizosphere microbial communities from Kellogg Biological Station, Michigan, USA - KBS Corn C4-2 (SPAdes) (version 2) | ecosystem: Host-associated > Plants > Roots > Rhizosphere > Soil ... | reverse complement strand
AGGCTCCAGCTGCCGCCGACCAAGGCCGAGGCGATGTATTCGCCCGAGATCCATGCCGCACTGCCCAACGATCCCGTGACGATCGAGCCGTGAGGAAAAAGGTTCGCGCCTGGCTCGCCTGGCTGCGGCGGCGGCCCAGCCTGTGGCTGGCACCCCCTCTGCTGGCGCTGATTGCCTGCGCGCTATGGACCGCGCCGCCCAATATGCCCGATTATGCCAAAGCGCGCGGGGACTGGCGGTCGAGCGAGGCGTGGCTGCGCGACCGCAACGGGCGGCTGCTCGATATGGTACGCGTCGATTATTCCGCGCGCCGGCTCGACTGGGTGCCACTCGATCATGTTGCGCCCGCGCTACGCGACGCGGTGGTCGCGGGCGAGGATAAGCGCTTCCGCGCACATGCCGGCGTCGATTGGCGCGGGCTTGGCGGATCGATCTGGGCCGGATTGCACGGCCGCCACGCGCGCGGCGCGAGCACGATCACGATGCAGCTCGCCGGCTTCCTCGCGCCCGAACTCGGCGATCCGGGCAAACGAGGTCTGCGCAACAAACTGCGCCAGATGCGCGCCGCCTGGGCAATCGAGGATCGGTGGTCGAAGGACCAGATCCTCGAAGCCTATCTCAACCTCGCCTCCTTCCGCGGCGAAAGCCAGGGCGTCGGCGCGGCCTCGCGCGCCTTGTTCGGCGAGGCGCCGGACATGCTCGACCGCGATCAGTCGCTATTGCTGGCCGCATTGCTGCCCTCGCCGCAGGCGGATCCGGGTACGGTCGCGCGTCGCGCCTGCCGCATCGGCCGTCTGCCCGATTGCACGATGATGCTGGCCGAGGCCGAGGCGATGACCGCGCCCGCCCAGTCCACGGCGAACGATCCCGATCTCGCGCCGCATCTGGCGGCCCGACTGCTGACCAGGCCCGGCCAGACCGTCGCCACCACGCTCGACGCGCGGGTCCAGACGATCGCGGCGATGGCGCTGCGCCATCAGTTGCTCGGCCTCGGCGCGGAACGCGCGCGCGACGGTGCGGTGGTGGTGGTCGACAACCGGACCGGCGATGTGCTCGCTTATATCGGCGGGATCGGCGGCAACTCGACCGCGTCCCATGTCGACAATGCCGATGCGCCCCGCCAGGCCGGATCGACGCTCAAGCCGTTCCTCTACGGACAGGCGATCGAACGCGGTTATCTCACCGCAGCCTCGATCCTCGACGACAGTCCAGTCCAGCTCGACACCGCTTCGGGCCTCTACGTCCCCAAGGATTACGACCATGATTACAGGGGCCCGGTCAGCGTGCGGACCGCGCTCGCCGGATCGCTCAACGTGCCCGCGGTGCGGGCCTTGCTGGTCGATGGCGTCGAGGACTTCCGCGACCGCCTATGGGATATGGGATATCGCGGCCTGACTGAGGACGGCGATTTTTACGGTTACAGCCTTGCGCTCGGCTCGGCTGAAGTGACCCTGCTGCAGCAGGCGGCGGCCTATCGCGCGCTTTCCGATGATGGCCGCTATTTGCCGCTGCGCCTGCGGTTAGACGATCCCATCGGTCAGAGACGACCCGTGATGGCTCCCGCCGCAGCCTGGATCGTCGGCGACATATTGGCTGATGCCGATGCGCGCGCGGTCACGTTCGGACTGGATTCGGCGCTTCGCCTGCCTTTCTGGGCGGCGGCCAAGACCGGCACCTCCAAGGCTATGCGCGACAATTGGTGCATCGGCTTCACCGATCGCTTCACCGTCGCGGTCTGGGTCGGCAATGCCGAAGGCGACAGCATGACGCGCGTCTCCGGTACCAGCGGCGCGGCGCCCGTCTGGCGCGAGGTGATGCTGGCGCTCAACCGCGACCGGCCGGGCCAGGCCCCGCCCCGCCTGCCGGGAGTCGAGACGCGCACGGTACGTTTCGCGGGAAATGTCGAGCCGGAGCGCGCCGAACATTTTCTCGCCGGAACGAGTCAGACCATGCTCGATCAAACGCCTCCAGCGGCCCGCCGCCCGCATATCGTCAGCCCGGTGTCAGGTGCAGTTTATGCCCTCGATCCCGATATACCCTCCGGCCGGCAACGCATACGCTTCGCTGCGATCGGCTCGATCGCGGGCGGACGCTGGCGGCTCGATGCCCGCGATCTGGGCAGAGCCGACACCAGCCCCGCCATCCTGCCCCCGCCCGGCGCGCATCGGCTAATATTGGTTGGCGCCGACGGCCGCGCGCTGGACCGGGTTCTGTTCACGGTCCGCTAGGCCGCAGCACCCTCCGCCGGAAATCGATCGTGCTCTTTGGCTATTTTGCATCTTCTTCGATGATGGCCAGATCCCATGGCGCGAGCGTCAACTTGTCGCCGGGAACCGCCTTGCGGCCGGTAAGCAGATCGGTTCCGGTCCGGTGGGGATAAGCGAAACTGACGTCGCTGCCCGAATAGTTGAAATAATAGCGCAGCTGACGATGAAAGGCGTTCATGCCCGTGCGCGTGTGGACGCGGGGCGGCAGCTGCTGATCAGGCCCGGCGAGGCCGAGCTCGGCGATGTAGGACCGCAACAGCTCGGTCTGCAGCCGGTCGGACAGATAGGTGCCCTCGTAGATCACCTTGCCCGCGCCGTAGCTGTTGGCCGTGATCGCGGGCCAGCGGCCGAAGAAGGGGTGGTCGTAATGAGCGAGCGGCTTGGCCGTATCGAGCTCGAGGAACTCGGCCCAATATTGCGTCTTATTCTCTGCACCCGCGTGATAGGGGTCGCCCTTGAGCGCCAGCGGCTGCGCCAGGTTCGAGAATTCCTGATAATGGAAGCCCAGCGCGTCGCGCAGCGGGCCAGGCGCCATCACCCAGCGCACCGCCGAATTCTCATTGGTGAACCCGCTCTTGAAGGTCATGAGCACATGCCCACCCTTCTTCACATAGTCCGAGATGCGCTGCAGCAGCGCATCGTCGGCTACATAGAGAGCGGGTACGATCAGCAGCTTGTAGGATGAGAAATCCCGGGTTTCCGGAAAGACGAAGTCCGCCCCCACATTCAGCTCATAAAGCGAGCGATGAATTTGCCGCACGAGCGAGCCGTAATCGGCGCGGTTGCCGCCATTGCCCCACTGACTTTCCTTGGCGAACGGCATGTCGTTGAGGGCGTTGAGCGAGTCGCGGCTCCACAGGATGGCGACATCGTTGTGGATCTGGAGATTGACCAGCCGCGGCCCGATCTTCTGCAGTTCGTGCGCCGTCCGGCTGACTTCCGCATAAGCGCGATTGGGCTCGAGATCGTGCGACAGCACGCCCTTCCAATAGGTTTCCTGATTGGCGGGGATTGAGGCCCAGTGCCAATATTCCACCATGTTGGCGCCGTTCGAAAGGTGCGTGTAGAGGTCCTCGCGCAGCTGGCCGTCATAGGGCGGATATTGGGCGGACGAACTCCAGTCCGTGGTCTGCGCATTGGTCTCGGTCACGAGGAAGTTGCTGCGCTTGAGCGACCGGACGAAATCCGCCTGCGCGGCCTGATCGGCGCCGTTGTAACCATCCTGCGGCCCCCAATGGTAGATATTGACCGCCGGCACATCGAGCGAGCGGGCAATGTCTTCCTCGTTGATGTCGTTGTGCATGGCGCCGGCGAAGTCGGTCGTCACAAACTGGTTCGGCGCGGCACATTCGCGCACCAGGTCCGATTGCCAGTGCAGAAAGTCGGTGACGCGCAGCTGGCTCCAGCGCGACCATTCGAGCTTGTAGCCGGTGCTCTGGGCGCCGTCGCGGGTGGGCAGGTCTTCCCAGGTGTGGATGTTCTGTCCCCAATAATTGAGGAACCATGCCTTGCTGAGATTCTCGGGCGTGCCGAACTTCTTTTCCAGATAATGCTGGAAGCCGATGAAGACGTCGTCGTTTGCGGTGCCGTAGCTGGAGGTCTCGTTATCGATCTGCCAGCCGATGACGTTGGGATTGTCTTTATAATGGGCGACGATGTGGCGGATCAGCCGCTCCGCGTAGAAGCGATAGGCGGGCGAGTCAGTGTCCATGTTCTGGCGCATGCCGTAACTGCCGGCCTGCCCGTTCAATCGCCGCGCCAGGATTTCGGGGTGCTGGTGCGCCATCCAGGCCGGGACGGAATAAGTGGGCGTGCCCATGATGACCTTGATGCCGGCTTTGCCCATCGCATCGACCACCCGGTCCATCCAGGCATAGTCGAAGCGGCCATCCTCGGGCTCCCACAAGCTCCAGGTCGACTCGCCCAGCCGCACCACGTTGAGGCCGGCCGCCTTCATCATCGCCACGTCCCGGTCCAGCCGGTCATAGGGCATGTATTCGTGATAATAAGCCGCGCCATAAAGCACGGTCGGGAAGGATTTTACGGCGGCCTCGGCACTGTTTCCGGACGATTTCGGCAGAGCTGCGAATGAGGGGGTAGAGCTCATTACGCTCATCGCGATCAGGGATATTCCTATCTGTCCGAGACGGCCCGCCCCGTTCCCCTTGCGATTAAGTCCTGTCGCCAGATGCGCGATGATCCCCACCCAAATCCTCCTGGTTCCCCGTTCACTATTGGCTGCCCCGGGCTTTGCAGCGGCGTAGCAGCCCACCAGGTTGCAGGCAATTGTCTGACAATAGCAGATCACGCGCAAACATGTTCGGAGGCCGGGCTAGTGCAGCGGCGGCACATCCCAGTTCACACCGACCTCCATTGCCCGGAACCGATCGGGCGCGACGTTGCGTTCGGCCAGCGTCCTGCGCAGCAGATTGGGCGGATCGTTGATGCCCTCGCTCGACAGCTTGAACGTGCCCCAATGCACCGCCAGCGCGTTCTGCGCGCCCAATTTCTGGAATGCGTCGACCGCCTCGACCGGACCGATATGGTTGCCGCTCATGATATCGCGCGGCCGGAAGGCGCCGATCGGGATCAATGCCAGCCGATAGGGCCCGTCCTTGGCGTCCTCGACCTGCCAGCTGCCGTCGCCGGGCCCGGTATCGCCCGCAAAGAACAGGTTGCCGCCGGGCAAGGTCACCGCGAAGCCCGACCACAAAGCGCGGTTGCGGTCGCGCATCCAGCGCGAATCCCAATGGTGAACGCGCTCGATGATCACATCGATGCCGGGCCGGACATGAATGCGCTGGCCCCAGTCGCCCGCCACCGCGTGCGCGCCGGCGCTTCGGATCAACGTATCGTTGCCCAGGCTGGTTACGATCAGCGGGTGATCCCGGTCCCACAGCCGCTTGAGCGTGGGCCGATCCATATGATCCCAGTGATTGTGGCTCACCAGCACCAGATCGATATGCGGCAGCGCGTCGAAGGCGATTCCGGGCTCGCGCACCCGCCGCGGCCCGAGCAGCCCCCAGGGCCCCGCTTTCTCAGCATAAATCGGGTCGGTCAGGATATTGATCCCTCCCGCCTGCACCAAAACGGTCGAATGGCCGATCCAGGTGACCACCATCCGCGTGGGATCAGTCTGATGCGCAGGGCGGCCCGCCGGCGTCGCGACATGGGCGGGCCAGGGTGCGCGTTCGTCCATCCGACGCAACCGCAGCCAGATGCTCGCAGCCGATCTTTTCTGAAGACCGCCCGTCCTCTGCTCCCCGTCCGGATTGAAAAAACGCTGACCGTCGAAATGAGCGCTGACCGGCCCGCGGTAATAAATACGGTCGAGGAAGGGCGGCACCACCACGGGCAATAGCAACGCCACGATCAGCGCACCCAGCAGCAGGCGCCAGGTCCAGCTCCAGATGCGCTTTACGGCGTGCCTCATCACCAGGTGCCCTAGCCCAATAACACGCCTTGGAACAGGGGGTCGGTGTGGTCATCCGCGACATTTGGCGGGTACCCATCGCCCCTGGGTTCATTTCCTATTGACGTTCTGACGTTTCGTTGTGTAAACACAACATAACATAGTCCATATGGGATGACCATGTGACAAATTTATACAATCGCATCGCGCTTTTCCGAGCGGAGCGTGGCGTCTCCCGCCGCGATCTGGCCGAGGCGGTGGGAGTGAACAACCAGACGATCGGCTATCTCGAGCGTGGGGATTACAAACCCAGTCTCGAGCTCGCGATGAAGATCGCCGCTTATTTCGGCGTGCCGATCGAATTGCTCTTTTCCTTCACCCCGTTCGAATCCGTTGCCCAAACCCTGCGCCGCGCTGCCGCGGCGGGAGAATGACATGACCTTGCTCGAGAAAATGGACCGCGCCGTATACGCCACCGGTATCGACCGCATCCTCTTCAGGAAGATACAGCCGCGAACCTTCCGCTGGTGGCCACTGATCGTGCTGGCGACCCTGATGATTGGCTATGTGCTCATGGCCCGGGCGGGAAAGATCGTGGACGAGCTGCTGATCGGCGCCGCGCTCTTCTACGGCGCCTGCCTGCTTGCGTTCACGCTTCGCATTTTCGGCCCCCGCATGACGCCGACGATTGACCAGCCGCTCGACGAACGCGAACTGACGGTGAAGGCCCGCGCCAATGCAGGCTCGGGCACGATACTCGCCACCGGGGCAATGCTATTCTGTTTCTACATGGCGGTGCCGGATGTCCTCCATCTCTGGCGGCCGATCAGCCTGAACGACTGGCTCGCGCTCGGCTTCGGCCTGCAGGCCTGTCACGCTCTACTGCCCACACTGATTGCAAGCTGGCTGGAGCCGCGCGCTATCGCCGATGACGAGGACTAACTCGCCAGGGCCTCAGAAGATGGCGGAAAGCGTCCTTTCCGCTACCTAGGCCCGCTCCAGCAACCCTTCGCGCGCGATCTTCTCGCGCCATACGAGAGGCCCGGTATGATGGACGCTGGTTCCCGTCGCATCGACCGCGACCGTAACCGGCATGTCCTTCACGTCGAACTCGTAGATCGCCTCCATGCCGAGATCCTCGAACCCGACCACCTTCGCGCCCTTGATCGCGCGTGCGACCAGATAAGCCGCACCGCCGACCGCCATCAGATAGGCCGACTTCGCCTCCTTGATCGCCTCGATCGCAACCGGTCCGCGCTCGGCCTTGCCGACCATCGCCAGCAGGCCCTGGTCGAGCATCATCTTGGTGAACTTGTCCATGCGGGTGGCGGTGGTGGGGCCGGCCGGGCCGACCACCTCGTCACGCACCGGATCGACCGGGCCGACATAATAAATGACGCGGCCCTTGAACTCGACCGGCAGCTGCTCGCCCTTGGCCAGCATGTCGGCGATGCGCTTGTGCGCGGCGTCGCGGCCGGTGAGCATCTTGCCGTTGAGCAGGAGCCGGTCGCCCGGTTTCCAGCTCGCGACAACATCCGGCGTCAAAGCATTGAGATCGACCCGGATCGACTCCTTCGACGGCGCCCATTCAACCTTGGGCCAGTCGTTCAGATCGGGCGTCTCCAGAAAAGCCGGGCCCGACCCGTCGAGATGGAAATGCGCGTGTCGCGTGGCCGCGCAATTCGGGATCATCGCGATCGGCTTGGAGGCCGCGTGCGTCGGCCAATCGAGGATCTTGACGTCGAGCACGGTCGAAAGCCCGCCCAGCCCCTGCGCGCCGATGCCGAGCGCATTGACCTTCTCGAACAATTCGATCCGCAATTCCTCAAGCCTGTTGGACGGCCCGCGCGCGCGCAGCTGCGCCATGTCGATATCGCCCATCAGCGATTCCTTGGCGAGCAGCATCGCCTTCTCGGCCGTGCCGCCGATGCCGATGCCGAGCATACCGGGCGGGCACCAGCCCGCGCCCATCTGCGGCACGGTCTCCAGCACCCAGTCGACGATCGAATCGCTGGGGTTCATCATCTTGAACTTGGACTTGTTCTCGCTGCCGCCGCCCTTCGCCGCGACCGTCACGTCGACATGGTTGCCCGGTACCATCTCCACATGGAGAACCGATGGCGTATTGTCCTTGGTGTTGACCCGTCCGAAGGCCGGATCGCTCAGGATCGATGCGCGCAATTTGTTCTCGGGGTGGAGGTAGGCGCGGCGCACACCCTCATCGACAACCTCCTGCAGCGACTTCGCGCTCTCCAGCCGGCAATCCTGGCCCCACTTCACGAACACGGTGACGATACCCGTATCCTGGCAAATCGGGCGATGCCCTTCCGCGCACATCCGGCTGTTGGTCAGAATCTGCGCGATCGCATCCTTCGCCGCGGGCGATTGCTCGGCCTCATAGGCGTCCCCCAGCGCGCGGATATAATCCATCGGGTGGAAGTAGGAGATGTACTGGAGCGCGTCGGCGACGCTCTCGATCAGATCGGCTTCGCGAATGATGGTGGTCATGGCCCGCCCCCTAACCCCGACTGGCCGAAAAACTCAATCACGTTGCAGCGCACGATCCAAAGCCGCCATGCCCGCCTCCATCAGCGGTTCGACGATCGCGGCCGTTTCATCAGGCAATATGTCGGAAACCCAGGCGGCGATTCCCCCGCCGTCCGGTTCGCGCGTAACCGTCCAGGCAGAATTGTGATGCGTGAAGCGGCCGCCAATCACGTGATAGGCAAGACGCCGTTCGACCGGATCGAGGCCGACCAGTCGTTCCTGCACGACGGCGCCGCTGGCGAAGGTCACGGTCCGCACGCCGTCCGCGAGCTCGCATGCTGCAAGCACCCCCGGAAAGGCGCGATCCGCACCGCCGAAGTCGCTGATCAAGGCCCAGGCTGCGTCCGCGTCCGCCACTGCCAACCGCTTGAGGATCGAGGTCATTCAGCATTCCTTCGCATCCGAAACGACGCGCGCAAAACTGACTCTTTTCGGCACGTCAAGCGCACAATCCGTCGTCACGAAAATTAAACATCTTGTGCGCGGGAATCGGTAGTGACACTATCCCTTGTGTGTCGGGTCAGGGGGCTCGACGATCGATTGAGAAACGCCGGAGCGATCCCCATATCGTTTCCGGGAGCACCCGCCCTGTGGAACACGGGGATGGAACGGCTCCGTGCGGCCTTGATCGCTTGCCCCCATGGCCGGCGTGCGTAGGGTCGGGAATGCGAGTCCCCGAATCCTATGAACGGGAAACTAGAATCAGGGGACGGCCGATGGACCTTTCGAATAATAGCGATCGGGAAACGAACGAGATGGCCAATCTCTTGGATGCCGCCGAAGTGACAGCCGAAGCGCCCGCCGAGGTGCAGGAAAGCAAGCGCCGTGACGCGCCTTTCCCGCTCGAGGTCGATCATTCGCGCGATTCCCTGCTCACCGATTTCGGCAAGGAGACGCTCAAGGACCGTTATTTGCTCCCGGGCGAGAGCTTCCAGGATCTGTTCGTGCGCGTCGCCTCGGCCTATGCCGACGATCAGGCGCACGCCCAGCGCATTTACGATTATATCTCCAGGCTGTGGTTCATGCCGGCGACCCCGGTCTTGTCCAACGGCGGCACCGGCCGCGGTCTGCCCATCTCCTGCTTCCTCAACAGCGTGGACGACAGCCTGCACGGCATCGTCGACACGTGGAACGAGAATGTCTGGCTCGCCTCGCGCGGCGGCGGCATCGGCACTTATTGGGGTTCGGTGCGCGGCATCGGCGAGCCGGTCGGCCTCAACGGCAAGACCAGCGGCATCATCCCGTTCGTGCGCGTCATGGACAGCCTGACGCTCGCGATCAGCCAGGGCTCGCTGCGGCGCGGCTCGGCGGCGGTCTATCTCGACGTCAGCCATCCGGAGATCGAGGAATTCCTCGAAATCCGTAAGCCTTCCGGCGACTTCAACCGCAAGGCGCTCAACCTGCACCATGGCGTGCTGCTGACCGACGAGTTCATGGAGGCTGTGCGCAACGGCACCAGCTTCGATCTCAAGTCGCCCAAGGACGGCTCCAAGCGCGCCGAAGTCGATGCGCGCTCGCTCTTCCAGAAGCTGGTCGAGACCCGTCTCGCCACCGGCGAACCCTATATCGTGTTCGCCGACACGGTGAACCGCGCGATGCCCAAGCATCATCGCGATGCGGGGCTCAAGGTCTCGACCTCGAACCTCTGTTCCGAAATCACGCTGCCGACCGGCCGCGACCAATATGGCGAAGCGCGCACCGCGGTCTGCTGCCTGTCCTCGCTCAGCCTGGAAACCTGGGACGAGTGGAAGGACGAAAAGGGCTTCATCGAGGACGTGATGCGCTTCCTCGACAATGTCCTGCAGGACTATATCGACCGCGCCGAGCCCGGCATGGAGCGCGCCAAATATAGCGCGATGCGTGAGCGTTCGGTCGGCCTCGGCGTGATGGGCTTCCACTCCTTCCTCCAGGCACGCGGCCTGCCGTTCGAAGGTGCGATGGCGAAGTCGTGGAACCTGCGCATCTTCAAGCATATCCAGGCGCAGGTGAACGAGGCGTCGATGCACCTCGCGATGGAGCGCGGCCCCTGCCCCGACGCCGCCGACATGGGCGTGATGGAGCGTTTCAGCTGCAAGACCGCGATCGCACCGACCGCGTCGATCAGCATCATCTGCGGCGGCACCTCGGCCTGCATCGAACCAATCCCGGCCAATATCTACACGCACAAGACTTTGTCGGGCAGCTTCTCGATCAAGAATCCGTATCTTGAGAAGCTGCTCATGGAGAAGAGCAAGAATAGCGATGCGGTGTGGAATTCGATCCTCGAGCAGGGCGGCTCGGTCCAGCATCTCGACTTCCTGACGCAGGACGAGAAGGACGTGTACAAGACCAGCTTCGAGATCGACCAGCGCTGGCTGCTCGAGCTCGCCGCCGACCGCACGCCCTATATCGACCAGGCCCAATCGCTGAACCTGTTCATCCCGGCCGACGTCGAGAAATGGGATCTGCTGATGCTCCACTTCCGCGCGTGGGAATTGGGCATCAAGTCGCTTTACTATCTGCGGTCCAAGTCGATCCAGCGCGCGGGCTTCGCCGGCGGGGTCGAGGCGGACAACACGCCCGAGCTTCGCCAGATCGAGGTCGAGGCGAAAGATTATGACGAATGCCTGGCCTGCCAGTAAGGCCGTAAAACTTCCCGGAGCGGGGAAAAGAAAGGGGCGCCCGTGACGGCGCCCCTTTTGTTTGGAATCAACCCCCAAAAGCTCCTCTCCCCTTGTGGGAAAGGTTAGGAGAGGGGTGCGACTGAGGAGGCTCGATGCCTCCGAAGGCGCATTGATCCAAGATTCTTTTGGCCGGCAGACGCCGGCCAGTCCCCTCTCCCTAACCCTCTCCCACAAGGGGAGAGGGAATAGGATGGAGAACCCTCAGGCCTCTTCCTCGAACAGCACCGCATTGGCGCCCGTCGCCGTCAGGCGCACTTTGTCGCCCTCGATATCCGCGACCAGTCCGGTCGAGACATAGTGATGGTGGCCCGCATGGCCGCCTTCCGCGCCCTCGACCTCGGCGCCCGAATCCTTCTTGGTCAGCTTGATCCGGTCGCCGTCGACATGGTCGACCGTGCCGACATGCACGCCGTCGGCGCCGATCACTTCCATATGTTCCTTGATCTGGGACAGGTCCGCCATCTTGAATCTCCCTCGGTGGAAAGTTGCGCAGCCGCAACGCGCGGGCCCACCGGAAAGCCTCAAAAAAATCGCCCGCCTCGCGACTCCTATTTCCGGTTCTTCCAGGTGAAGATCGACGACATCGCGTAATTCCACACGGTCGTGACCGCGATCCCCGCAAGTGCCGAGATCGCCCAGTAATTGTGATGCGCGAACAGCCACCGCGCGACGCCGACATTGGCGAGCGCGCCGGTCAGGCAGACCAGGTTGAAAGTCACCCAGCCGAAGAACAGCCGCCGCCCCTTCAGCCGTTGGTCGCGATAGGTCAGCATGTTGTTGAGGAAGAAGTTGTTCGAGGTCGCGACCATGGTTGCGATCAGCTGCGCCAGGCCGAATCCCTCGCCCAGCCCCGCGAACAGCAAAGTCAGCACCGCGAAATGCACCACCACGCCGAACCCGCCGACCAGCACGAAGCTCATGAAGCGGACCGGGATGACATGCCCGAACATCTTGTCGAGCAGCAGCTGCAGATATTCCCACAGCACCAGGCTATCGAGCTTGCTCTCGCCATGCTGGCGGTTGCGGAAAGTGTAGGGCACCTCCGCCACGCGCATCGGCTCCGGCGTGCTCGCCGCCAGGTCGAGCAGGATCTTGAACCCGACCGAGGACAGGTTGGGCAAAGCGGTCAGGAACGTGTCGCGCCTGACCATGAAGAAACCGCTCATCGGATCGTTGATGTGCGTGCGCGTCAGGCGCCCGGACAGCTTGGTCGCGAACTTGCTCGCCCACAGCCGGTGCTTGCTCCATTCGCCCGTGCCGCCGCCTTCGACATAGCGGCTGCCCACCACCAGGTCGACGTCGCCCTGCGCGATCCGCCGGAACATCTGGCCGAGTATCGCCTCGTCATGCTGCATGTCCGAATCCATCACCGCCACATAAGGCGCGGAGCTGGTCATGATCCCCTCGATGCACGCGCTCGACAGGCCGCGCCGTCCGTAGCGGTGGACAATGCGCACGCGCGGGTCGCGCTGCGCGATCTCGCGCACCTTGTCCGACGTACCGTCGGGCGAATTGTCGTCGACGAAGATGATTTCCCAGCGGATATCGGGCAGCGCCGCCGCCACCGCACCGACCAGGAGCTCGACGTTGGCCGCTTCGCAGAAAGTGGGCGTAACGATGCTGAGTTCGGCAGGCTGAAAGTCTGTCAACGCAAGGTCCGTTCGTAAGTGATGATGTCGGCCCAATAGAGGCCCGGCGTGGTCGCCCGCGTCGTCGCGGACAGATGGTCGAAACCCGGCAGATCGGCGGGCAGCGCCAGGGCTGCCGCATTCCCGCCGACCCGGTCCGGTCCACTCGCCCGCAAAACGCGCAGGTCGTGATAGTCGCGTAACGTTATCCGCACCAGGATGATCCGTCGTTTCGCCGCAAGCGCGGAGGGATCGGCGGCGGCGGGGTCGCCCCCCGTGCCGATCTTCAGCAATTGTCCGTCGGGCGCGATCAGCCATTGGTCGAGGCCGCTATGGTAATAATAATAGGTCGGGAAGAAGCCATACCCCCACGCGCCTTCGTACACGACCGCGCTATCGGCCGGGCTGTCGCCCACCGCGGCGCGGATCGCGCTCGACGGGCCATGCACGAACCAGCCCGCATGGCGCACGATCATCGCCTCGCCCGACGCCGCGCCCAGCAGCATCAGCAGCGCCAGGCCGCGCGCGATCCGTATGGTCCATCCCGGCGCGCCTTCGCGCGGTGCGCAGATCACGCCTAGGAAGCTGGCCAGCACCGGCAGCACCCACAAGCTATAGGTCGGCTTGAGCGGGTTGAAGCCCTTGGCGATGAAGGAGGCGAGCAGCGTCACCGCTATCCCGCTCACCAGCGCGGTCGCCAGCGCCACCGCCGGGTCGCGCCGGTGCGCGACTCCCTCGCCGCCGAAACCCTGCGCGATGCGGACCGCGCCGATCGCCACCATTCCCGCCAGCGGCAGCAGGAACAAGGCGGCCCCGATCGGCGATACGACATTGGCCGAATGCCCCACCAGCCGCAGGAAATAGGCCATGATCGCCTGGGTGCCGCCGCCGACATTCTCGACCCCGCTGACCGCGCTCGCGGTCATGATGAAGGGGGCGAGGCCTGCGCACAGCACCACCAGCCCCACCGCCGCGCCCGCAATCCCTGCCGCTTCGCGCATCGTCGTCGCGCGCGCGACGAACAGGCCCGTGAACAACGCCATGCTCGCCACCAGCCCGAAGAAATGCGTGTAGGCCGACAGCAACCCGAGCAGCAGGAACAGGCCGAGCGCGCGGGGTGTGAGTCGCTGTGCCTCGATCATCCGGAACAGCAATGCGATCTGCGCGCAGGTGATCGCGAAGAAGATCGGATAGGCGCGCACCTCCACGCCGAGCTCGGTCAGCTTGGGCGACAGCGCCAGCATCAGGCCGGTCACCAGCCCCGCGACCGCGCCATAACGCCGCGCCACCGCCCAGATCGCCGTCGCCAGCCCCACCGTCGCGAACGCCAGATGGAGCAGCCGGTAGCCGAACGGCGCCGTGCAGAAAGTGCGGTAGCAGCCCGCGTCGATCAGGTAGGAGATTGGCGGCATACGGTCCGGCGGCACGCCGAAGCTCGGCTCGCGCGTGCCCGTCAGCCACGCGAACAGCCGGCCGAGCGAAAGCGTCGCGCCCGACAGCTGCGTCGATTCGTCGATCCACATATTCTGCACCAGCGCGAAACGGACCGCACAGACGAGGAGCAGCAGGCAGCAACCGAGCGTGATGACCAGCGCCGGGTTCCGTCTGCCTGTCCCGTTCATCGAACCCCCTAAACGTCCAAGCGCGCGTCGCGGGCAGCCGTAGCAAAGCGGATCGCGGGGGTAAATGCCGCGCTGCAGCGCAGAGCGTGGGAGGCGGGCAAGCGCGTTTCAGCCTCCGCGCCGGCGCGATCTATCGGGCAAGGAGACCGCCGCTGTGTAATCCACTCCGTCATGCCGGACTTGTTCCGGCATCCACCGGGACGTGCGGCGGCCAGCTACAGGCCGGGGCAGGTCGCAGCCGCGAAGTCAGCTCGCACAGCAAGCCGGGGTGCCAAGCCTCCGAGTGGACCCCGGAACGAGTCCGGGGTGACGGTCCTTATCTACCCACCCTTGCCCGCAATTCCCGTGCCTTTTCAGAGTCTCCCACAGGGCGTTCCGAAACCGTGGATAAAACAATAGTCAAGTCTAGACATTGTGCCGAATGAGCGTAGCCTCACCCTATATGTCGGTTTGTTCCCGTTATGATCGGGCGGGGCTTTGGGCATGAGCAGAGGACGAACGGGGCGCATGCATATCACCCAATCAGCCGCGATCGTGGTGGTGCTGGCGGTCGTCGTGATCGTGGGCACGCTGGCGTCGCGCCGGGATGCGATGGGCGCGCCCTTTCACCGCCGCCCGGCCGCGATCGTGTTCGCCGCGGTCCTGCTCCTCATCGCGGCCATGTGCGCCTATCTCGCGACGCGCCCCGGTGTCTGATCGTTCCCCGCACACCCCCGGCCGACTCACAATTCGGCCCCGGAAGGCCTATATGAAGCAGGTGAGTCTGCTCGTTCTGACTTTGCTGCTCGCGGGCTGCGCGACGCAGATGGCGGGCACGGTCAAGCCCGAGGCGCCCGGCTTCTGGCTCGGCCTCGTCCAGGGCTTCATCGCGCCCGTGACCTTCGTCATCTCGCTCTTCCAGCATGACGTGGCGGTCTATGCGGTGCCCAACAATGGCGCCTGGTACAATTTCGGCTTCGTGCTCGGCATCGGCGGCTTTGCCGGCGGCGCCAGCCAGACGCGGAGGTGAGGCAGGGATGAGCACGCCCCGCCTGATTCTCTATTTCTTCTCGATGGTGGTCGCCGTCGGGCTGATCTTCTTCGGCTGCGTCCAGCTCGCCTTTTTCCAATATGGCGATGGCCTGCTCAAGGTCGGCGTCGGCCTTGCTCTCGTTCTTCTCAATTCCAGTCGCGCTGACCGCGCCTAGTTTCCAAGGAGCTTACCATGTCCCTCCTCCAGGCCTCCCGCTCCTACAAGCCCTTCGAATATCCGTGGGCCTATGAATATTGGAAGCGCCAGCAGCAGCTCCACTGGCTGCCCGAGGAAGTGCCGCTGGGCGAGGATTGCCGCGACTGGGCGCAGAAGCTCTCGGATCATGAGCGCAACCTGCTCACGCAGATCTTCCGCTTCTTCACCCAGGCCGATGTCGAGGTGCAGGATTGCTACCACGAAAAGTACGGCCGCGTGTTCAAGCCGACCGAGGTCAAGATGATGCTGACCGCCTTCTCCAACATGGAGACGGTGCACATCGCCGCCTACAGCCATCTGCTCGACACGATCGGCATGCCCGAGACCGAATATTCGGCCTTCCTCCAGTACAAGGAGATGAAGGACAAGCATGACTATCTGAGCACGTTCGGCGTCGATACGGACGAGGATATCGCCAAGACGCTCGCCATGTTCGGCGGCTTCACCGAGGGGCTTCAGCTCTTCGCCAGCTTCGCGATGCTGATGAACTTCCCGCGCTTCAACAAGATGAAGGGCATGGGCCAGATCGTCACCTGGTCGATCCGCGACGAGACACTCCATTGCGAGGGGATCATCAAGCTGTTCCATGCCTTCTGCAAGGAACGCAATGTGATGACCGCGCAGGTGCGCGACGACATTCTCGACATGTGCCAGAAGACGGTGCGGATCGAGGACGCCTTCATCGACCTGGTGTTCGAGATGGGGCCGGTCAACGGCATGACGCCGAAGGACATCAAGCGCTACGTCCGCTACATCGCCGACTGGCGCCTGGGCCAGCTCGGCCTCAAGCCGATCTACATGATCGAGGAACACCCCCTCCCCTGGCTCGCGCCGCTCCTGAACGGCGTCGAGCACGCCAACTTCTTCGAAACCCGCGCGACCGAATATTCGAAGGCGGCGACGCGTGGCGACTGGAGCGACGTGTGGGACAGCTTCGACGCGCGGAAGAAAGCCAAGGCGGCGGCGGACGTGGCGAATGAGGATGCCGGCGGCGAGGATGGACTGTTCGGGCATGCCGGAGTGGCGGCGGAGTAGTGTCAGCGATGGATCTGACGGATGATCTCGTATCGGAGTTCGAGCGAATTCGTCCACAATACGAGGCCTTCACGAAGAGCCTCCACGATCTCTTGACAACTCTCCTAACTCGTCTCGGTATAGAATACTTTGCAATAGAGCCGAGGACGAAGACTGTCGCAAGCTTTAGCGAAAAGATTCAGAGAGAAGAGAAGGTAGGCAAGTACAGCCAATTCTCGGATGTAACTGACATTTCTGGTATTCGAATTATCGCCTATCTACAAGAGGACTGCGATAGAATATGCCAGCTACTATCATCAGAGTTCGATATTGATGAAGTAAATTCAGTAAAGAAGGAAGAAGAACTTGACCCTGACAAGTTCGGATACCTTTCCATTCACTATGTTCTATCCCTAGGAGAAAACAGGTCAAATCTCTTGGAGTTTAGCCCCTACCGAAGTCTCAAGGCAGAAGTACAGATTCGGACGCTCTTACAGCATACATGGGCTGCAATTGACTGGAAATTTCGCTACAAAGAAGAACGCGAAGCTCCAAAGCGGCTTCGACGACGTCTTTTTAGAATAAGTGCGCTACTGGAGGCCGCTGACAACGAGTTCTCTAATGTTAAAAACGAGATAGATGAGATACGCAGCGAATACTCTGACAGTATAAAACGTGGCCAGCTTGCAATACCGATAAATAGCGAATCACTCCTAGCTTTTGTCAGCTCAAGTAAAGAAGTGAAGAATATCTATTCCTTAGTAGAGCGAGCCGGCCTTAAATTGATAGATGAAGAAAAACAAAATGTTCAAAACCTCTTGGCCCGCCTGATTGGGACTTCTGAAATTCTCGGCATAACAACACTTGATCAATTTGAAAGCAAACTTAAGGAGATACAACCCCGTTGCGAAGAATATTTCCGAATAGTAGTGAAAGAAGTTAAGACTGTCAGGCAAAAGTCAGTTGCCAGGCTGTACCCACTGGCACTGCTCCGCTACTCGCTTTTCATTGGAACGACCGCTAAACAGCGCGAGGCAATCAACCGAAAGTATAAACCCGCTGAAGGGTATGCCGAGGCAATTTCAACCGCTTCCGGTTAGTATGAAAATTGCGGTATAGTATTGATTTGCTGCTGCCGCTTGGGATGTATTGTCCGCCCCTTGCCAGCATCACTCTCCCCCCATAGCCCGGCTTTTCCGCCCTCACCGGACGCGTTGAATCATTCCTTCGATCCCTTCGGAATCCCGTTTATGGGTCCGAACCCTAGGTTGAAGCGGGAGATCACAAAATGTCCGCGTCGGTACTTTATATGTCCATGTCCCTGGACGGCTACATTGCGGGTCCGAATGACAATCCGGACAACCCCGGTGGCGATGGATTCATGCGACTGCATGATTGGTATGGGTTCGGACCCGACGGAGAGCTGCAGGAGCCGGCGGGGGTAGCCGCACAGTTCCTGGCTGAAGGAAAAGCGACCGGCGCGATCGTCGCGGGCCGCCGCACCGTCGAGCAGGTCGATCACTGGGGCGGCGATGCGCATGGCGTTCCGATTTTCGTGCCGAGCCACAGGCCTGCGGCGCCCCACGTCGCGAACTATCCGCTCGTGACGTACGTTACCGACGGGATCGAGAGCGCAATGGCGCAAGCGAAGGCGGCCGCCGGTGGTCGGAATGTGCTTGTGAAGGGCGGATACACGGCCCGGAGCGCCATCGAGGCGGGTGTGCTCGATGAGCTGCAGATAGATCTGATCCCGGTGTTGCTCGGCGCAGGACGCCGCCTGTTCGAAATGCTGCCGACACGGACCGAGCTGGAAATCGTCCGGGTGATCGACACGCCGGCGGCGACGCATATCCGCTATCGCGTCCGGGGGTGAGGCGGCGGTCGGGCGGACGTTGGCGCCTTCCGTCTGGGCGGCGGCTCTCTAGACCCGAACCGGCTCTGCCTGCAGGTCCGTTCCGGCGGCCGCGCGTCCGTCTGTGCCAATCGTCAACCGCCTGCCCCGCCAATCGACCGATCGCACCCCGAAACTGGCGATGAAGACGATCAGCGAAAGGCCATCGCGGATCGGCAGCAGCGCTCTGGCAAACGTTGCCTCGCCGGCAACGCGATTTACGGCTGTCGCCGCGAAGAGCTTCGCCGCAAGCGCGGCGATGGCGATCCCGATCCCCGCAAGCGGATGGACTATCATGCCCGCCAACGCAAGCGGGAGCGGCAGGGTGATCAAGGATGCGGCATAGACGGCGGGTGGCGTGAGCCCGCGCACCGTCGCTGCCCAGCGCAATTCGTGCCGCCACACCGCCCGCAGACTCGTCTCGCAAGCGGCGTGGGTCAGCAACATAGGCGGGATCGCGCTGACAAGCCCGAGTGCGCCCACGGCCTGACCGATCGCATGATCGTCCGCCAGGATATCGGCAAAGGGTGTAAACCCGCCAATGTCGTCCAGCGTCCGCCGACGCAATGCGATGGTCGATCCCATGCAGGTCTGGCCGGTCTTTCCGATCGCGGTCATGAAAGTTGCGAGCGGCAGGAAACGGTAGCTTATTCCCGCCGCCCCCAGCCGCGACCAGAAGCCGCTGTCGCCGCGACCGCGATAGAGGCACGTCACCAGCCCCACCTTCGGCTGGTCGAGCGCGGCCAGCACGTCGGTGAGATAGGATGGCGGCGCCACCATGTCGCTGTCGCTCAGCACCACCACATCGTGCGCGATCGCCGATTCCATGTTGATGAGGTTGGCGATCTTGCCGTTGCTGCCATGCGGCGTCGCATCGATGATCAGATCGATGCGCGCAGCGGGGAAGCGCCGCCGCAGCGTCTCCACGGCTTCGATCGCAGGGTCGTCGCTATGCTGCACGCCGCAGAGCAACTGGATCGGCCCCACATGATCCTGGCACAGGAAAGTCGCCAGATTGTCGACCAGATGAGGCTCGGCACCGTGCAATGGCTTGAGGACAGTGACGGGCAGATCACGCGGAGAACAAGGCTGCGGCGTGCCGAAGAAGCGGCCCAGCATATAAGCGGCGGAAAATGTGAATCCGCTTCCGATCGCGGCGAGCGCGAGCAATAGCCAGCCGATAATCGCCAGAATCATCACCCCGTCTATTTAGCAATCTTATGCTCTGACGGAAATTCGTTTCGTAGCCGATACCAGAAATTCGTAATTTCGGGGGCTCTATCTGTAGACCTCAGCTAACAATCACCTGGTCTGCTGTCTTCGCGACCACACCTTGGACTGCGCGGACCGCCGCGGGAGGTAGCCGCGCTCCCGCGTCCCGCCATGCAGCACCCTCACACGAACCGCGGCCTTGTCGCCCGCGCCACGGGGCAAGCCGTCAGGCGCACTTAACTCGGTCGTCGGACGGCGCAGTCGAAACCAACCGCTAAAATTCCCGTGTTTCCGGTGGATCGGCCGTTTATCCCAGATCCGGATTCGCCGGTCGGGCACCGTTGGGGATATGAACTGCCGGATATCTCCGGCCTGGCGGTATGGTAGCCGGCTCCCACCGTGAACGTCGTGAGCGCGCCGTTCACGCGCGACACGCAAAGCCCCGTCAGCCCGTCGATGCCGACGAATCCTCCCTGATAGAAAAGCTGCGAAACCTTTAGACCCATGATGGCGGAATCGTGCGGGCAGGAGAATTCCTGGTAATCACCGCCCGACTGGCCATGTTCCGGTCCATACCAAAGCGCCCCGCGCGCGCCCGTGCTGCTGATCGACGCACAGACTATTTTAAGCGACCGGAATCTCCCGACCCAACGCCCGCGAAAACCGACCAGGAACTTGTCCTGCGGGCAATGATTGTCCCAGCTTCCGTGATGCAAATAGCCGATTGGCGGAAAGATGGTCCGCGCCGGTAGCGGCTCCGCCAACAGCAGAGAAACCATCGCCATCCCGGCGGACGATAAGCGCATCAACATGCCACCTTCTCCTTTCCCGAACGCGACCGATAACATAGCGGGCGCGCTGCAAACCGGCCCAGTCCCCCCTCACTAAGCCAAGGCGTCGACCGCTAGTGAAGGTGCACAAGCGCGCCGTCGGAGCGTTCCGCCCACCAGGCCGAAGCCGACGATCGTCAGCGCCCAGCTTGCGGGCTCGGGAGCGGAACTCGAAAGTGGGGCGCCCACGTAATAGGTCACGCCCTTGCTCCCCCCACCCCATGCGATGGCTTGTGACCCTGTGCTGGGGTCAAAACGGTAGATGTCGAATGTGAATGACGCGAAATTGGAGCTGAAAAATGTTGGCGGGAAAAATTCGTCGAGATCGGTCGGCGCTCCAGCGATCTCGGTGTAGCTGTAGGCGAAAGCGTGGGCGAGTAATGTCGTACCGTCGACGTCAAACTCAACATATTCGGTTCCGTGCGCTACCGGGTTTTCGAACGTCTCTGCCTGGCCTCTATAATTTGATCCGATGTGAACAGTGACGCCCTTAATCGTCAGCGTGGTGTCGAGGATGGGCGAAGTGGCAACGCCGTAAGAAGCGCCGCCCACCAGCTTATCCGAAACCCCCGGGTCGGTCGTCCGCTGGCCAAGCGACGTATCGTACGTATAGCTTACGATATATGGGACGCCGATCAGACTAACCTGCGGCGCACCAAAAATACCGGTCTGATCCAAGCCTGAGCCCAACGTACCGATATAATTCGCGACCCTGACGGCGGTGGCGTTCGCAGGTGTCGCTGCCGCGAGAGCCGTCATCGCGCACACGCCAAGCCAGGCCTTGCCGAGCGCGGACACCGACGCGTGAAAACCTCTCATGCTTATTACTCCCCTGCGTTCGAACCCGACCAAAAAGACGATTGGCTCGCGACCGGATTAGCCCCCCAAGGCTGGCGCGCGACAGGATGACGACCTGATGAAATGCCGATCTTTTGCTGACCGGGGCTGAAATTCAGGAAATTCGGGGACACTATACTAATTTCCCTGCGCACCCCTTCATGCTACCTCCTTCGCATGGCCCGCCTTTCCCGCATCGTTATCCCCGGCGTCGCGCATCACGTCACCCAGCGCGGCAATCGCCGTCAGCCGATCTTCTTCTCCGATGAGGACCGCCTCTATTATCTCGATCTGCTGCGGCAGGGCTGCGCAAAGGCGCGGGTGGAGTGCCTCGCCTGGTGCCTGATGGATAATCACATCCACCTCATCCTCGTGCCCGCCACCGCCGACGGCCTGCGCGCCGCGCTCGCCGAGGCGCACCGCCGCTACAGCAGCCGCATCAACGCGCGCGAGGGCTGGACCGGCTATCTCTTCCAGGGCCGCTTCGCCAGCTACCCGATGGACGACGCGCACCTGATGGCGGCGGTGCGCTATGTCGAGCGGAACCCGGTCGCGGCCGGCATGGTGGCCCACGCGCAGGACTGGCGCTGGTCGAGCGCGCGCAGCCACGTTGCCGGCCGGCGGATGGCGGGCGATCCGCTTACCAATGTCGCAGCGCTCGGGAGCCATGTCCGCAACTGGCACGCGATGCTCCGCCAGGGGCTAGAAGCAAGCGACCTCGGCGCGGAGGGCGAAAAGGTGGCGCAGGAGATCGAAGCGCGCCTGCGCACCGGCCGGCCGCTTGCGGCGGAGGCCTGGATCACGGAGCACGAGGAAGCGCTCCATCGCAAGCTTGCGCCGGCGCGGCGGGGGCGAAAGCCGAAGACCGCCGCCGTGGAAAATTAGTACGGTGGCCCGAAATCCGGCGCGTGGGCGCTACGGCGTGAGGCTGGTCTGACGGTCGGACGCCGAAAGCGCGGGCGGCGCGGAGCCGGAGCGTGTGTGTGCGATGCGATCCAGCAGGGCCTTGGCTGGAGGGCGCTCGGGCGAATTGTAGGGGCCGGCCGCCACGGGCAACAGGATGTCGCGCGCGCCCTCAGACTCGCCTTTCTTGACGAGCGCGCCGGCCAGTTCGAGGCGCGGCGCAGGCGCGGCCGGCACTTCCTCCACCACCTTCTGCAAGGCGTCGACCGCATTCTCGCTCGGCGCTTCGCCCGTCGCGGCGAAGCTCCTGTAATAAGCGAGCAAGGGGCCGACCGCATCATGATCCGCCTGGTTGGCCTTCAGGATCATGCCGCGGCCCTCCGCGACCAGACGCGCCCGTTCGGGTCCCGCCGCGCTGCTCGCCTGCATGACCGTCGCGGTGCCCTTCCACACCAGCATCCGCGGGTCGGACGGCGCGAGGATTTCGGCCCGCTTGGCCGCCGCGAGGCATTCGGCCGCGTTGCCGCTCCGGCACTCCGCCTCGGCGAGCAGCAATTGTGCCTCGGTCTCCTTCGGCCAGCGCGCAGCTTCGCCCCGCAGCCGGTCGAGCCAGCGCACGCGTTCCGCCAGTGCCGTATCGCGCGCCTTGGTCATTGCCCGGTCGGTCGCGGCATCCGCGTCGGGGCCTGGCGCCGGCGGTATCTCCACCCGCGCGCCCAGCTCGAGCCGGCCCTTGACGAAGGCGACCTCGCTTTCGCGCAGGCGACGGACGATCGGCTGCTCGATCCTGTCGCCGTCATAGCTCACCTTGAGGTAGGGCTTGCGCGCGCGGAAATAGGCTTGCAGCTCGCGCCCGAGCTGCGCCTGATTGCCGAATATCGCCGCGGCAGTCTCGGCACTCGCGCCGCGCGCGCGGGTCGCAAGATATTGCGTGAGCTGAGGCCGCCTCTTGTCCGAGAAGAGGAGGAAATGGGTCAGCATCCAGGCATGGATCGGCGTCCAGCCCGTATCCGCCGGCTTCTTGGCCAGATAGGCGTCGTCCAGCACGTCCTTGATCGGGAAGGCCCCGAATCTCTCGATAACCGGCAGCGCTCCATCGGGCGCGCGGCCGAATTCGATGTCATTGTCGCGCGTGATCGTCATGGTCGAAAAGACCTGGCCGAAGCCATCAAGATACCAGCGGGGATAGGCGGCCGGAAAATAAGTGAGCAGGAAATGCTGGGCATAGCCCGCATAGAGCAGGCTTTCCGCCGTCACCTGCATCGTCTGCGCGCCGAAGGTCGCCCCTCCGGACCCGAAGTCTTTTCCGGTGAGCGAACTCAAGGTTCCGATTGTCGCCAGCGTATCTAAGGCCGCCGTTCGATCGGAAGGCGTTTGGGCGGCGCTTGCCTTTGTCCTCAGGTCCGACAGGACCATATTCTGTATCGCTTCGGCGGTCACGCCGGTTCGCTCGATCGCAATGCGCTGGTCGGCGTTGATGCTCGCCATGACCGAACCGTCCTCGCGCGGGTCATAATAGCGGCTGACCTTGAACAGTTCATTATAGGGGCCCTGCTGCCAGCGCAGATTGTTCAAATCCATCTGTTGAAATTGCACCGCCTCGCCGATCAAGGTCACGTGGATCTTGACCAGATCGTCGTCCACCATTCCCCGGCCCATCAGCCCGGAAAGCAGGAAATGCAGCCGTTCCAGGTTGCGCGTCAGGCGGACCAGTTCCGCCTCACTGCTGTCGCTCAGCATGACGACATGGGCAGTTTCGGCGCGCCGCCAATTGCTGAGTTTCGAGCGGACACCCGTGATCAGCACTTCCGAATTGGCGCCCTGCCCCGGCGCGGCCAGGAGAGGGGACGGCTTCATCGCGAGGACCGCCAGCATCGTGGCACCCATCAGCCGCATTTGCGTCGTTCCAGCCATGTCGATCAGCCTCCTCCCGAGCGCGTGAGCGCCTCTTGTTCGGAGGCGACAGGTTGATCGGAAAACATCAACCGGGCAAGTGCAATAACGATTCAGTCAAATAAAAATATAGTCTCCGACGGCAGTGGTCGTCTTGCTCTATCACTTCGAAAAAGAACAATTTTCTTCAACTGGCAGGCGTGAAGGACAAGGCCAGACCCTTCAGGATTCGTTAAAGTAATGCTTCGCTTGTCCTCGCCCACCGTCACCCCGGACTTGTTTCGGGGGTTTTTCCTGAGCGACGCCGCAGGCGGCGTTGAAGGGCCGGGATGACCAGGCGTCCGGCTGACGAGCGACCGATTGCTTCAGCGTATCACCGTGTTATATCACTAGCACAGACTCGGAGGATGCCTCATGCCGCCCCTTCTCGCCCTCGCCGCCGCCATCCAGGTTCCAGCAACAGGCCCCGCCCTCACCCAGGCGATCGCGGCACGCGACGCGGCCTTGTTCCGCACCTATTTCGACGAATGCGATCCGGCGAAGATGGGAAGCTTTCTGACGCCCGACCTGGAATTCTACCACGACAAGGCCGGCTTCGATGCGCATTCCGCAAAGGAGTTCGTCGACGATTATGCCCGCAAATGTGCCGATTACGGCAAGCCGGACACGGTCCGCGTCCGGCGGGAACTGGTGCCGGGCAGCCTGAATGTGGAGGCGATCCCCGACTTCGGCGCGGTCGAGGAGGGCGACCATCTCTTCTATGTGCGCCAGGGCAATGGGCCCGAACAGCTCAGCGGCAAGGCCCATTTCGTCCAGCTCTGGCAGCTGGGCGAGGACAATGTGTGGCGCGTCAAGCGCGTGCTCAGCTACAGCCACATGCCCGCGCACAAACCCTGAGGCGGCCGCTGAGCCTGCGCGGTCATGTCACCGGCGGCGCATGGCGGGCGATCCGCTCGCCAATGTCGCAGCGGAAAACGGGGACACCGGAAAACGGGGACACTATACTAATTCCGCGTCACCCTCGCCCGTGATGGCGGTTTATCCTCGCGAGTGGCAGCGTCCGGGCGATACAAACCTGCTGGCCTTTCGCCAAAGTCTTCAAATAGAAGTATTTCCATCAAATATAGCCTTAACGGACCACCGCCCTTTGAGGACAATGGATTGTTTTGACTGAATTTTTTTGTTGCGCCCCTAAGTTAACGCCAGACCGCCTTGGAAAAATGATGGTTAACGCCTGTTAATGGAAGTTGTTTTCTGCCGCGAAGGAATGTACTTTCCTATTTCTGGCCGGGGGTACGGCCGAACATACGTGGGGGATTGAGGATGACCATTCAAAAGATTCTTAAGGGGGCGGCGCTGTGCCTCGTCCTCGCCGCAGGAGCGAGCGCGGCCAATGCGGGCGTCTGGGGCGGAGCCGGCGGAAGCGCCGTCGCAATGCCGGCGTCCAACTATTTCGGCGCGGGCCCGATCGCCAATCCCGGCTATACCTGGTCGTCGACCAACGGCTCGACGCAGGGCGGCTCGGTATTTGGCTATACCGGCGGCTATGGCTTCGGCTCGAACGGCGTCTGGAGCGGAACGCCGATGGCGGGCGTCAACGATTCGTCCGACGCGTACAGCATCGTCGACACGATGACCTTCGCCTTCGATGCACCGGTTTCGGCCTTCGGCGGAGAGATCAACTGGCTTCCGAACCGGCTGCCTGTGACGATCGCGGCCTATGATGCCTCGTGGAGCCTGATCGAATCGCTGACCCTTTCGTCGGGCGGCGGCAACGACCAGCCGGCCGATGCCTTTTACGGCTTCATCGAAGGCAGCGCGTCGATCAAATATTTCACGATGACGGACGGCTATATCGGCATCCGCAACATGCAGGCGATCGGTCTGTCCTCGGGCGTGCCCGAGCCGGCGAGCTGGGCGACCCTGATCCTGGGCTTCTTCGGCATCGGATCGGTTCTGCGCCGCCGCGCGGCCGTGCGCGCCATCGCCTGAAATCTGCAACGACAAGAAGAGGGGTCATGCCATCGTGCATGGCCCCTTTTTTTGTAGCTTGTTCGGGGCGGTCTCCGATAAATAGTATAGTGTCCCCGAATTAGGGGAAACTGACGGCGCCGCGCGCGCCGTCAGTCTTGGTCCGGCGCTCAAGCCGCGGCGGACTTGGTCCGTGCCGCCCGCTTAGCGGGTGCGCGGCGCGCTGCGGGCCGCGTGGTCTTCGCCCGCTTCGCGCGGCCGGAGCCTTGTCGGGCCTGGCTGACGGCGAAGAGGCCAAGCCCCACCAGGCCGATCGCGCCGGCCAGGATATAAAGCGGGCCATTGTCGCCGAGATTCTGGCGCACCGCCGCGTCGATGCGGCGGCCCAGATCGCGCCCGCGATCGGCGGCCTCGTCGAGCATGAAGGGCGCTCCATCGATCGCATCCGCGGCCGCGTCGCGGGCTGTGCCGTAGCCATGCTGGAAAACGCCGGCGACGCGATCGATCACGCCGTCGGCCTGCAGGTCCTGATCGCCCACCGCCTCACCAACTTTCCATTCAACCTTGCCCGCCATGTTGCGGCCGGCACCAATCACGCGATCCTCGTTCATAAAACCTCTCCAGCGCCCCCTGTCTTGGGTGCGGAGGAACGCGGCGCGGAGGCCGCCGTTCCCGCGCCGCGACGAAGGGTGGCGCGAAAGCATAGGTCTTTGCGGTCGCTGGCTAATTCTATTTGGGGACACGCTCTGCGAAGCGCGATCAAAGTTCATGCCCGGAGCGCCTTGACATTCGTACGCATATGGCGTACATACGCCCTCTTTCGCTCTTTCTCAGACCGGCCCAAGCGACAACCCTCAGGAACGAAAGCAAGGTGTCACCGCCACCGCCTGTCGCCGCAGGCCCGAAATCATCAAGTTCGTTTCTGGTTTTTTTTGCTTTTCCCTTCGGCGGCCGGGGCGATCAGGCGTTTCGTCCATCCCAGTCGACCGTCTTCAGCGCGCCGCGCTCGATCCCGTCGATCAGCCGCGCATTGTAGCCGATCCGGTGCGGCCTGCCCTCGGGAAAGCAGTCGGCGATCCGCTCGGGCCTGGCCTGCCAGTGGACATGGCATCCACACTGGCTGCAGAAGCGAAAGTCGAGCATCCGGTCGCCCCAGCAATAGCTCGACAGCGCGTCCTCGCCGCGGACGATGGCGAAGTCCTCGGGTGCGCAATAGCCGCAGAGCGACCCGAGCTTGGTGCAGATCGAGCAGTTGCAGCGCGTCACTTCCGCCGGTGCCGCCTTGAGCGTGAAGCGCACCCGCCCGCAATGGCACCCGCCTTCGATCATCGCTCGCTCTCCGCTCCGGTCCGAACGCCCGTGCCGATCTCAAACCTAAGCAACAGCGCACGCGATTGATAGACACGGTGCATCGCACTCCACCTGGCAGCGAGGTCCCGCACCCACGCACCCAGCCCACCGCCCTTTGGATTTGCCACCGCAAATATGATATCCTCCGGCGTCAGCTGTGGAGGGTCATATGCCTCTGGTCGAATGGCGCATGCGTGGGCCGGAAATCGCCAATTGCAATTGCGATTGGGGCTGCCCCTGTCAGTTCAACGCACTCCCTACACGCGGTAATTGCCGGGCGATGACGGCGATGCGGATCGATGAAGGCTATTTCGGCAAGCTCGATCTCTCCGGCCTGAAATGGGCCGGCATGTTCGCCTGGCCCGGGCCGATCCATGAGGGCAATGGCGAGGCGTTCGTCGTGATCGATTCCGCGGCCAACGAGGCGCAGCGCAGCGCGCTGCTCACGATATTGTCGGGCGGCGAGACCGATCCCGGCGCGACCATCTTCAACGTCTTCGCGACCGTGATCGATCGGCTGCACGAACCTGCTTTCCTGCCGATCGACTTCGATCTGGAT
>Ga0207640_10000388_pt1 | contig 28091 bp, 25 predicted proteins | sample KBSCornC42_FD_184300 | JGI IMG/M metagenome (GOLD analysis project Ga0207640, IMG submission 184300) | Corn rhizosphere microbial communities from Kellogg Biological Station, Michigan, USA - KBS Corn C4-2 (SPAdes) (version 2) | ecosystem: Host-associated > Plants > Roots > Rhizosphere > Soil ... | reverse complement strand
GGTGCTCTCGACGGGGGGTGTTTCGGCGGGCGATCTGGATCTGGTGCGCGGCCGGCTTGAGGCGCGGGGTGCACAGATCCTGTTTCACGGTGTGCGAATGCGGCCGGGCAAACCGATATTGTTCGCATTGCTCGCCGATGGCAGGCCCTATTTCGGTCTGCCCGGCAATCCGGTGGCCGCTTTGGTGAGTTTCCGCTTCTTCGTGGTCCACGCGCTCAGGCGCCAGCTCGGCCTCGCACCCGAGCAAGGCGCACGCGTGACCTGCAACGCCGCGCCGCGCGAGGGCACCACGCTCATCCTGCGCGGCCGGCGCACGGCCGATCCGGCGCAAGTCGATTGCACGCTCGACCAGCGTTCGCATGTGCTGAGCTCGACCTTGTTGGCCAATTGCTGGGTCAAGCTGGCGGAGGGCGGTCCAGCCGCCGAGGCCTTTCCGATCGTTGCGCGGCTCTAGCGATCTCGGCGAATATCCAGTCGCGGAAGGCCGCGATCTTGGGTTCGGCGAGGCGCTCGCGTGCGCACACGAACCAGAAGCCGAAGCTGCTTTCGATCTCGGTCGCGAAAGGCCGCACCAGCCGGCCGGCGGCGACGTCGTCGTCGACCAGAGGGGTCAGGCCGAGCGCAAAACCCTGTTCCGCGACAGCCGCCGACAGCGCCATATGGCTGTTGCTGAACAGGATAGGCTCATTGCCGATGTCGCGCGGCGCGCCGGCTTCCGCTAACCAGGCGCTCCAGGTCGGCAGGCCAGGCGCGACCAGTGCGGATTCGTCGTGAAGCAGCAAGTTCGTATCGATCTGCGCCGGGTCATCGCCGATCTGTGCTGCCAGTGCGGGGCTGCAGACGGGGGACGCGGTCGCGCGGGCGATCAATTCGCAATGCAGATCGGGATAATCGCCGTCGCCGTAACGCAGCCCGATATCGATCCCGTCGCGCTCGAAATCGGCCCGGCGGTCGGCGCCCATCACGCGCACCTGGATATGGGGATGGAGTGCGCGGAAGCGCGCCAGCCGCGGCGCCAGCCATTTGGAGGCGAAGCTCGGCATCGCGCTCACCTGGAGCGAGCCGGCATGGACCTTGGCAACCTGGCCGAGCAATCGCTCCATCTCGATGAACAAGGCGGTAAGGCGTGGCGCCAGCGCCTCGCCGGTGGTGGACAGCGCGATCGAGCGATGCCCACGCAGGAAAAGCGGCGCCCCGACCCATTCCTCCAGCCGCCGCACCTGGACGCTGATCGCGGCGGGCGTGACGTGCAATTCCTCCGCAGCGGCGGCGAAGCTGAGATGGCGCGCCGCCGCATCGAAGCTGCGCAATGCGTTGAGCGGCAAGGGTCGGTTGGAGCTCGCCATCGGATCGCGAGACTATTGACCAACTTTTATTCGCTCAAGCAGTGAAAACTTGTCGTTTGAGCGGACCGGTGCCGCCGGTCATCCTCGCGCCATTCCCAATGTGAGTGATGCGAGATGAAAGGCCTGTCGTTTTCTCTGGGTTGCGGCTGCGCTTTGGCGCTCGCCGCGCCGGCCGTGGCGCAGGCGGACGGCGCGCATGATTTCGATTTCAACCGCGGCACCTGGCACACGCAGGTCACGCGATTGGTTCACCCTTTCAGCGGATCCGACGAGACGATCGCCCTGGCCGGCACGGTCACGGTGCGGCCGGTGTGGGGCGGACGCGCCGAACTCGAGGAAATCGAAGCGGACGGGCCCAATGGCCATTGAGAGGGGATGACGTTGTTCCTCTACAATCCCAAGGCGCGCCAGTGGAATCAGAGCTACTATAATTCCGCCGATCCGACCCCGTCCGCGCCGCTGGTCGGCGAATTCCGGGACGGTCGCGGCGATCTTTATGCGCAGGATACCTATGCCGGCCGCGCAATCCTGGTGCGGGGCAGCTGGTTCGACATCACGCCGGACGCGCACCGCTACGAGGAATCCTATTCGCAGGACGGCGGCAGGAGCTGGGTGACCGTGTTCAAGGCACAGCTGACGAGGATCAAGGCATGAGCAGGCGCATTCTCCTGGCGGCGGGTGTCGCCTTCTTGCTCGGGCCTCCGGCGGCGGCTCAAGCCCAGCGCGACGGCGCGCACGATTTCGACTTCGATCTGGGCGCCTGGAACACGCATATCGTCCGCCGGCTGCATCCGTTGAGCGGATCGGACGAGACGGTCCAGCTGACCGGCACGGTGACCACCCGCAAGCTCTGGGACGGTCGCGCCCAGGTGGAAGAGATCGAGGCGGACGCTCCGAAAGGTCATTGGGAGGGGATGACCATCTTCCTCTACGACCCGCAGGCGCACCAATGGAGCATGAACTTTGCCAACAGTGCGGCGGGCAAATTCGCGACGCCGATGATCGGAAGCTTCGAGAAGGCGCGCGCGGAGTTGTACGGATCGGATATTCTCTACGGGCGCGCGATACTGGTCCGCGCGGTCTGGTCGGACATCACGCCCACCTCGCACATTTACCAGGAATCCTATTCGGCCGACGGCGGCAAGAGCTGGGAGGTCGCCTTCACCGCGACCAAGACGAAAGCGTGATCATACCCGGCCTCCGCAGGCTCGCCCCGGGCCTGTTGCTCTGCGCAGCCTTTGTCGCCCAGCCCGCTCAGGCGGCGCCGCGCGACGGCGCGCATGATTTCGACTTCGATCTCGGCCGCTGGCACACGCATTCGACCCGGCTGATGCACCCGCTCGCCGGGGCCAAGGATTGGGTCGAGCTGGACGGCGAAACCAATGTGACGCCGATCTGGGGCGGCAAGGGCAATCTCGCCGAATATAAGGCGCAGGGGCCCAGCGGTCCGCTCGAGCTGATCGCGATCCGGATCTACAATCCCAAGACGCGGCAATGGGCGATCAACTTTGCGACCCCAGGTGTCGGCACTTTCGGTACTCCGAGCGTGGGCGAAGTGCAGGATGGCCGCATGACCTTTTACGATCAGGAGGATTTCGCCGGCCGCCAGATCTGGGTGCGCTTTCAGATCTGGCCGATCGACCGCGACCATGCGCAGTCCGAACAGGCCTTTTCCGCCGACGGCGGCAAGAGTTGGGAAGTGAATTGGGTCAACAGCTACACGCGCTTGCCGGCGTAGGACCCACCGTCACGCAGCCTGTGTGACGGCCCGGATCAAACGTCCAGATTGGCGACGTTCAGCGCATTTTCCTGGATGAATTCGCGGCGCGGTTCGACCACGTCACCCATCAGGCGGGTGAAGATCTCGTCGGCAACGTCGGCCTGGCTGACCTCCACCTTGAGCATCGAGCGGTTGGCCGGATCGAGCGTGGTTTCCCAGAGCTGCTCGGCATTCATCTCGCCCAAGCCCTTGTAGCGCGCGATCGCGGTGCCCTTGCGGCCTGCCGCCAGGACGGCTTCGAGCAGCTCGGACGGACGCGTGATGCGCTTGACCGTCTTGCTGTCGGCGACGGGCGCCTCGTCACCCTCCTCCGAGGCGGTTTCTTCCACGGCGGCCTGGCCGAGCGGCACTAGGCGGCCGACGGTGGCATAACCTTCGGCCTGCTCCGTGGCCAAGGCGTGCATTTTGCGCGCTTCGGCCGAGTGGACGAACGCCGCGTCGACCACATGATGATCGGTCACGCCGCGCCACAGACGCCGCGCGTGATAGCCGCCCTCGGGGGTCGCCTCGACCTCCCATTTGGCCTCCGGGTCGGCGCGGCCGAGCCAGCCGGCGACGCGGCCCGCGACCGCATTGCCGTCGCGCAATTCGGGATCGAGCGCGCCGCCGAGCGCGAGCGCCTCGACCAGATCGGGCGCATAGCGGCGCGGCACATAGGCCATCAGCCGCGCCATGCGCTGCGCATGCTCGACCATCTGGCGCAGATCGTTGCCCGAACGCTGCACCCCGCCGCTGTCCAGCATGATCGCTGAAAGGCCGTTGTCGAGCAGATAGGCATCGAGCGCATTCTGGTCCTTGAGATAGGTCTCGGACCGGCTCTTGGTGACTTTGAACAAGGGCGGCTGGGCGATGTAGAGATGCCCGCGCTCGATGATCTCCGGCATGTGCCGATAGAAGAAAGTCAGCAGCAACGTCCGGATATGCGCGCCGTCGACGTCGGCGTCCGTCATGATGACGATCTTGTGGTAGCGCAGTTTCTCGATGTTGAAATCGTCGCGGCCGATGCCGGTGCCCATCGCCTGAATGAGCGTGCCAACTTCCTTGGACGAGAGCATGCGGTCGAACCGCGCGCGCTCGACGTTGAGGATCTTGCCCTTGAGCGGGAGGATCGCCTGCGTGTTGCGGTCGCGGCCCTGTTTGGCGGAGCCGCCGGCCGAGTCACCCTCGACGAGGTAGAGTTCGGACTTGGCGGGATCGCGCTCCTGGCAGTCGGCAAGCTTGCCCGGCAGCGAGGCGATACCCATCACGCTCTTGCGGCTGGCCTCACGCGCCTTGCGGGCGGCTTCGCGCGCGGCGGCGGCATCAATGATCTTCTGCACGATCGAGCGCGCATGCTGGGGATTTTCCTCCAGCCATTCGGCGAGCTTGTCGGCCATCAGGCTTTCGAGCGGCTGACGCACCTCGGACGAGACCAGCTTGTCCTTGGTCTGCGATCCGAATTTGGGATCGGGAAGCTTGACCGAGACGATCGCGGTCAGCCCTTCGCGCATGTCGTCGCCCGTCAGGCTGACCTTCTCGCGCTTCATCATGCCCGATTTCTCGGCATAATTGTTGAGCGTACGCGTCAGCGCCGCGCGGAACGCGGCAAGGTGCGTGCCGCCGTCGCGCTGCGGAATGTTGTTCGTGAAGCAGAGCGTCTGCTCGTAATAGCTGTCATTCCACTCGAGCGCGACGTCGATGCCGATATCCTCGCGCTGGCCGTGCACCGAGATCGGGTCGGGGAAGAGCGGGGTTTTCGCGCGATCGAGATATTTGACGAAGGCCGCGATGCCGCCCTCGTAGAATAATTCATGCTCGACCCGCTCTGAATGGCGCGCATCGACCAGAAAGATACGCACGCCCGAATTGAGGAAAGCGAGCTCGCGATAGCGATGCTCCAATTTCTCGAAATCGAATTCGGTGATCTTGAAGGTGGCCGGGCTCGGCAGGAAGGTGACCTTGGTGCCCTTCTTTCCTTCGGGCGCAGAACCCACGACCTTGAGCGGGGCGACCGCATCGCCATGGGCGAAGCGCATGTAATGTTCTTCGCCGTCGCGCCAGATCGTCAGATCGAGGAATTCGCTGAGCGCATTGACCACCGAGACGCCGACGCCGTGCAGGCCGCCCGACACCTTGTAGGCATTGTCGTCGGAAGTGTTTTCGAACTTACCGCCGGCGTGGAGCTGGGTCATGATGACCTCGGCCGCCGATACGCCCTCCTCGGGGTGAATGCCGGTCGGAATGCCGCGGCCATTATCCTCGCACGAGACCGATCCATCCGGATTGAGCGTGATCACGATCTTGTCGCAATGCCCCGCCAGAGCCTCGTCGATCGCGTTGTCCGAAACCTCGAACACCATGTGGTGGAGGCCCGAACCATCGTCGGTATCGCCGATATACATGCCCGGCCGTTTGCGGACGGCGTCGAGGCCTTTCAGCACCTTGATCGATGAGGCGCCATATGCGTTTTCTTCGGGGGTCGTTGCCATAGCGAGCATATAGGAATTTGTGCGCCGAAACCCAAGCAAAATGGGCTTTCATCCACAGGGGATTTGCTCGTCATCGTCATGCCGGACCCTTCGACAAGCTCAGGACAGACTTGTTCCGGCATCCACCCACATCCCTCCGGCGTCGGTTGTGGCGCGGTGGACCCCGGAACAAGTCCGGGGTGACGTTTTTTTCAGGCAATCCGATCGAGGAATTGGTCGATCCGCGCGAGCAAAGGCAGGCGCCTTGCATCCGCCTCGCGCAATATCTCGTGGCCGCCGCCGTCGATGAGGATCAGCTCGGCATTGGGCAGGATTTTCGCGGCGTGCTCGATCGCGCCGACATCGACGACGGGATCCTCCCGCGCTGCCGTAAGCAGAACCGGGGTCGGGATCGCCGCCAGCGCCGCGTCCGACAGGCGCGCGATCGAGGCGAAAGCGGCGCGGACCCAATTCCAGCTCGGCACGCCCGAAGCGAGTTCCGGCCGGGTCGCCTTCCACCAGAGCTTGTCGGCGCGCCGATCGGGACAGGAGGTCATGCGCCCGCCGACATCGCCGATATCGCGACGCGAGATGCGACGATTGGAAAGACCGATCGCCATGGCGCCGCGAACAAGTCCACCGACCAGCCACGGCGGCACACCCTTGACCCGAATCCCGATCATCGCCGAGCTCAGCACCGCGGCATCGATTCCCTGAGGACGGTCGGCCAGCATCCGCAGCGTCAGATGCGCGCCCATCGAATGCGCGACGATCACGTGCGGGCCAGGCGTTTCTGCGGCCCACTGATCGACGAAGGCGGCAAGATCGCCGACCAGCATGTCGAAATCGGTCTGATGGCAGATCAGCGGATCGGCCAGCATCCGGCCCGATCCGCCCTGGCCGCGCCAGTCGAAGCCGGCCATGTTCCAGCCTGCTTCATGCCAATGGATCAGCACCTCGAGATATTTCTCGATGAAATCGCCGCGCCCGGTCAGGAATAACAGGCTGCCGCGGGCGTTGCCCGCCTGCGGCCACGCGAAGCTGCGCAATGGCCAGCCGTCCGCTGCGCGCCATTCGGCGAACGTCATCCCTTCGGGAATGTGGCGGCGCGGATTGAGCAGTGGCGCGTTCATGATATTCCTTGCACGGAGACGGTCAGGTGTGTCGCGGTTCCGCGCGCATCGGCAAACAAAGCGGGCTCGGTGCCCGTCATCCAGTTTTGCCCGCCCGCCTCTTGCAGCCGGCTGAACAGGGCAGCGCGCCGCGACGGATCGAGATGCGCGGCAACCTCGTCAAGCAACAGGATCGGGCGCGCGCCGCGCGCTTCCGCGATCAGATCGGCGTGGGCGAGCACGATGCCCAGCAGCAACGCCTTTTGCTCGCCCGTCGAACACAATTCGGCGGGCATCCCCTTGTCGAGATGGGTGACGGCCAGGTCCGAGCGATGCGGCCCGGCGAGCGCGCGTCCCGCCGCCGCATCTCGCCCGCGCCCGGCGCGCAATTCGGCCGCGAGCCCGGCCTGCGCGTCGCTTGTCGCGGGCGTCCAGCCGGTAAGCGCGATGCCGGCGCGGGCGAACGGGCCCTGCGGCTGGGTCGCGAGCCGCTCGCTCAATGCGGCAACGGTGCGCGCGCGGGCTCCGGCGATCGCCGCGCCATGTTCGGCCATCCCCGCTTCGAGCGCGGCGAGCCAGGCAGGGTCGGCGCTGTCCGGCTCGGCCAGCAATTTGTTGCGCGCACGCGTGGCGGCTTCATAGCGGGTCGAATGCTGCGCATGGCCCGGCTCGCGCGCCAGCACCAGCCTATCGAGGAAGCGCCGCCGCCCCCCCGCGCTTTCCTGGAACAGTCGGTCCATTGCCGGGGTCAGCCACAACACCGACAGCCATTCGCTCAATTTGTTGGCGGAGGCGTCCGCGCCATTGATCCGCACCTGACGTCGTTCGGGCGCGGCGGCGAGCGTGCCGGTGCCAAGATCGACATCATCGCCGAGCCGCACCCCGATCGCGAAGCCGCCGGGCCCGTCACTGCGCGCCATGTCCGACAGGGTCGCGCCGCGCAGGCCCCGCCCCGGGGTGAGCAAAGATACCGCCTCGAGGATGTTGGTCTTGCCCGCTCCATTCTCGCCGGTGAGGATGACGAGGCCTGGCCCCGGCATGATCAAGGCCTCCGCATGATTGCGGAAATCCTTGAGGGCGAGGCGGGTCAATGCGGCCATGCCCTTCGCTAGCCGCTGGGGGGCAGGCGGCCTAGCCCCAGTTCAGAAAGCGCTGCCACACGGCGTCGGCTTCCCAGACTGCGTCCAGATCGAACCTGGCCCGCTCCGCGCTCCATCCGAGCCGCTCAACCCGATAGCGGTAAAGGAAGGCCGACACGCGGTAGTTTGCCGCGCAATGGACGTGGACAGCTGTGTCGCCCAACCCCTGCATCACAGCGGCGAAAGTCTCGAAATCCGCTTCGGTGGGAGCCGTGAATTCAACCGGGATATGGATGTAGCGCAGGCCCAGCGCCGCCAACGTCGCCGCCTCGTCGGGCAAGGCGCGCAGGCTGTTGGAAAGCGCGAGATTGATGACCGTCTCGACGCCCGCATCGCGGAGCGCCGCGAATTGCGCTTCGTCAGGCTGACCCGATGTGGTCAGCGCCGACGAAAGCCGCCGGAAATTGTAGATGCCGAAATCGTCTACCGTCACACCCGCATCGGCATCAGCACGTAGAGCGCGGGGGCCTTGTCATTCTCGCGGATCAGGGTCGGCGCGGCGGCATCCGCCAGATGAACCTCGACCATATCGCCATCGATCTGGTTGAGGATATCGAGCAGGTAACGCGCATTGAAGCCGATATCGAAGCCCGCCGACGCATAGTCTCCCGGCACTTCCTCGGCTGCGGTGCCGTTTTCCGGGCTGGTGACCGAGAGCGTGATCTTGTCGCGGTCGAGGCTCATCTTGACCGCGCGCGTCTTCTCACTGGCGATGGTGGCGACGCGGTCGACGCCCTCCTCGAAGCTGCGCGGATCGATCTTGAGCAGTTTGTCGTTCGCGGTCGGGATGACGCGCGAATAATCGGGGAAGGTGCCGTCGATCAGCTTGGAGGTCAGGATCGCCGTGCCCAGGCCGAAGCGGATCTTGGTCGGCGACAGCGAAACCTCGACCGAGCCGTCGACCTCGTCGAGCAGCTTTCGCAGCTCGCCCACGCATTTGCGCGGGATGATCACGTCGGGCATGCCCTCGGCGCCGTCTGGGCGCGGCACGGTGACGCGCGCCAGGCGGTGGCCGTCGGTCGCCGCCGCCTTCAGCACCGGGGTCGTATCGTCGGAAACGTGCAGGAAGATGCCGTTCAGATAATAACGCGTCTCTTCGGTCGAGATGGCGAAGCGCGTCTTGTCGATGATCTGCTTGAGCGTTTCGGCGGGTAAATCGAAGCGGGTGGGCAACTCGCCTTCCGCGATCACGGGGAAATCCTCGCGCGGCAAAGTCTGCAGGTTGAAGCGCGCGCGCCCGCCGTTGATCTGCATCTTGCCTTCGGACGCGGACAGCTCGACCTGGCTCCCCTCGCCGAGCTTGCGGACGATGTCGAACAAGGTGTGCGCGGCCACGGTGGTTGCGCCCGGCGTATCGACCGCCGCCTCGATCGTCTCGACCACCTGCAGGTCCAGATCGGTCGCCATCAGCCGCAGCCCGCCATCCGATGCCTCGATCAGCACGTTGGACAGGATCGGAATCGTGTTGCGCCGCTCAACGACCGACTGGATGTGCCCCAGCGCCTTGAGCAGGATCGCCCGTTCGATCGTCGCCTTCATACTGTCCCCCGGCTCCCGGCAGAAAATTTTGGGGGGCCACTATAACGTGGCGTTCGGGGCTGGCCAGAGGGGCGCTCGTGAAAAAGGGGCCGGACATTGCGCCCGGCCCCTCCTTATCTGTGGATAACGGCGATTTCGTCGCCCCAGCGTAGGCTCGGGCCTCGGGAGGTCAGGAATAACCTCCTGAGATCCCGGCTTTCGCCGGGATGACGCTGCGCGTCAGAAGCGGATGCCGACGCCGCCCACCACCTGGTTGCGCGACACGCCGCTCTGATAGTTCGAGTAGCGATACTCGGCCTTCACGAACATGTTGTTGCTGAGCTGGTGCTCGATGCCCGCGCCGACGCGGACGCCGTCGAGGTTGCCATGCGCCAGGTCGACGCCGGTGGCGGTGCCGCTCACACTGTAGCGGGCGTTGGTGTAGCCCGCCTTGGCGTAGAGCAGGTTGTTGCCGCCGACCACCGCGCCGACGCGGCCGCCGATATAGAGGTCGCGCGAGGCATGTTCGGTCAGGCCACCGACATTCTCCTTCTGGGTCGAATCGCTGGCTTCGCCTTCGACACCGAAGACGGTGTTGCCCGTGCGGATGTCATAGCCCGCACCGACGCCATAGAGGACGCCGTCGTCATGCGCGCCTTCGCCCTGAACGCGGTCCCAGCCGCCGATCGCTTCGACATGCGCGCCGCTGAAGGCCTTGTCCGCGTCTTGCGCCATCGCGGGAGCGGCGAGGGCGGCGGTCGAAACGGCCAGAGCGGCGATAAGATATTTGGACATGATAACACTCCATTGCTTTGTCTTCCCTGCCTGCTCTCCCCACAGGCGGGGCGGCGCCAAAACGCCCTGCTGCATTGCAGCAGACTGAATGGAGCAGTCAGGTGAGGTTTAGGTTGCGGGCAGGAATGTGGCAGAGGATGGAGGGCAGATGCGGGTTGCTCCTTTCGCCCTTATAATATGGTCGTTCGCCGTGCCTTTGGCGGCGCGCGAGACCGTCGGCACTTTTGCCACATGGGCGGCTTTTTGCGACGGACCGAACAAATGTTTCGCGATTTCGGAGCCCGCCGAGCGGAAAACGCACCCCTTTCTGAGCGTGGCCGTGATCGGCGCGACTCTGCAGGTGCGGGCGCATCTTGGCCGGCCGGCGCGCGCGGCGAAGCTGGTCATTGGAGACGCGGAGTTTGGCCTGGCAGTATCGGGGCAGGAGGCGATCGCCAACTCCTCCACCAGCCGCCGGATCGTGGCGGCTATGCGCGAGGGCGAGAGCGCGACTTTGGTCGGCACGTCGGACCGGGGCGGCCGCTTTCGGCATCATTATCTGCTTGGAGGCGCGCCAAGCGCGATCGACGCGGCCACGGTGGCGAGCCTTCGATAAGTTTGAGTCACGCCACCCAAAACTATCTTCCAGCCGCCCCCCAAGCTCTTGCGGCGACGACGAGGGGGAGGACTGGAAAAATTACGCGCTTTCGACTAGGTACGCGCCTCTCATGAATCATCCGATGCCCATCCCCGGTCATTTCGATCCGGTGCCTGTGCCGCGCGATCCTGTCGTGCGCGCTGACGGCCGCCGCGATCTGCTCGGCCGGTCCAAAGACGAATTGCGCACGATCCTGGCCGAGGCCGGGCTCGATCCGAAGCAGGCCAAGCTGCGGTCGAAGCAGCTCTGGCACTGGATCTACAATCGCGGCGCGACCGATTTCTCCGGCATGACCGATATCGCCAAGGCGATGCATCCCTGGCTTGGCGAGCGGTTCGTGATCGGCCGCCCGGAGGTGGTCGAGGCGCAGGTGTCGAGCGACGGCACGCGCAAATGGCTGCTCCGTTCCGATGACAATCACGATTACGAGATGGTGTTTATCCCCGACGCGGATCGCGGCACGCTTTGCGTGTCGAGCCAGGTCGGCTGCACGCTTACCTGCTCCTTCTGCCACACCGGGACGATGCGGCTGGTGCGTAATCTGACACCGGGTGAGATCGTCGGCCAGGTGATGCTCGCGCGCGACGCGCTCGGCGAATGGCCGAGCCAGCCCGAAGGCCGCCTGCTCACCAACATCGTGATGATGGGCATGGGCGAGCCGCTCTACAATTTCGACAACGTGCGCGATGCGCTCAAGCTGGTCATGGACGGCGACGGGCTCGCGCTCAGCAAGCGCCGCATCACGCTCTCTACCTCGGGCGTGATTCCGATGATGGAGCGCGCCGGCGAGGAGATCGGCGTCAACCTCGCGGTCTCGCTCCATGGCGTGACCAAGGAAGTGCGCGACGAACTGGTCCCGCTGAACAAGAAATATGGGATCGAGGCGCTGCTGGAGGCGTGTGCCGCTTATCCAGGCGCAAACAATGCGCGCCGCATCACGTTCGAATATGTGATGCTGAAGGACAAGAATGACAGCGACGAGGATGCGCGCGAGCTCGTCCGGCTGCTGCGCAAATACAAGCTTCCCGCCAAGGTCAATCTAATCCCGTTCAATCCCTGGCCGGGGGCGCCTTACGAATGTTCCAGCCCGGACCGAATCAGCGCTTTCTCCAATATCGTGTTCGAAGCCGGCATTTCGGCACCAGTGCGTACCCCGCGCGGGCGCGATATCGACGCCGCCTGCGGACAGCTCAAAACCGCAGCCGAAAAGAAGAGCCGCGCGCAACGGGACAGGGAAGCTGCCGAAAAACCGCTGGCGGGCGCATGAAGAGACGCTAGATACGATCCGATGCGGCTGTTCGATAAGGCTTTCACAAAACTCATCAAGCAAGGCGAGTTGATCGTCATCTCGGCCACCGGCAGGGAGTATCGTTACGGTACACCCTATCCGGGCCGTGCGCCCGTGCGGGTGCGCTTCACCGACAAGTCGACCCCGCGCAAGGTGGTGCTCTCACCCTCTTTGGGGGCGGGCGAGGCCTATATGGACGGTCGGCTGCTGCTGGAGCAGGGCGACATTTACGACCTGATCGACCTCGTCACCTGGAATAATCGTTTCGAGAGCCGTCCCGACCAAAAGAACCTGGAATCGCGCACGCGCTTTCCCGGCGATCCGTTCGGTTGGCTGCGCACGTACAATCAGGAACGCCGCTCGAAGAAGAATGTCGCGCACCATTACGACCTGTCGGCGCGGCTCTACGACCTCTTCCTCGACGCCGACCGCCAATATAGCTGCGCTTACTTCACCGATGCCGACAACAGCCTCGAGCAGGCACAGCTCGACAAGAAGGCGCATATCGCGGCCAAGCTCTATCTGAAGCCCGGCCTTCGCGTGCTCGACATCGGCTGCGGCTGGGGCGGGATGGCGCTCTACCTGCACGAAAAATATGGGATCGAGGTGCTCGGCGTCACGCTCTCCGAAGAGCAGATCAAGATTGCGCAGGAACGCGCCGAGAAGGCCGGCGTCGCCGACAAGGTCAAGTTCCAGCTGATCGATTACCGCAAGGTCGAGGGCAAGTTCGACCGGATCGTCTCGGTCGGCATGTACGAGCATGTCGGCCCCGCGCATTACCGCACCTTCGCCGCCAAGTGCCGCAGCCTGCTGACTGACGATGGCGTGATGTTGCTGCACACGATCGGCCGGATCGGCCCGCCGCGTCCGACCGATACGTGGACCACCAAATATATCTTCCCGGGGGGCTATATCCCGAGCATGTCGGAGATCGCACGCGCGGCCGAGGCGGTGCGGTTGGTACAGACCGACGTCGAGACGCTACGGCTCCATTACGGCTACACCCTGCTGCACTGGCTGCGCCGCACGCAGGCGCATAAGGCCGAGATCGTCGCCATGTATGACGAGCGGTTCTTCCGCATGTGGGAATTCTATTTGGCGGGGTCCGCGACCGGCTTCTTCAACGGCCAGATGGTCAATTATCAGATGCAATATGTCCGCGACCGCACCGCGCTGCCGCTGACGCGCGATTATATGTTCGAGGCGGAAGCCAAGCTCAGGGGATAAAAGGGCGGCCGTCACCCCGGCATTACCGGGGTCCATCTCCCGACTTTCCATTTGGCCCAGGTCGGAAGATGGAAGCCGGCGCGTGGCCGGCATGACGGCGCAGGTTGGGGAGCCTATCCCTTTGGCAACGGGGGCAGTGGCATGTGATCCTTATGCTCCATCCGATGTGCGCGGCGTTCGCGGAAGCGGGCCCCTCCGAGGCCTCCCAGCGGAAATGACTTTTTCATCCCATCCCTTCCAAACGCGCGCAGATGCGCAGGCTTGAACGGGCGGAGCTGGTTTATCCGTTGGTGTCGGAGTCGGCCGCTTCGTCGGCGGGGGCTTCGGCCTGGTTTTCCTCCGTGGCGGCGGGTGCGTCCGGCACAGGCACTGCGGCGGGCCGCGCGTCATGGACGACGGGAGCAGGTCCCCGCGACGCCTCCGCGGCGGCCTGCAAGTCCGCGCGTGTCTTGGCCTCGGTCGCGTTGCGCTGGGCCGCTGCCGCGTCGAGCGTCACGTCGGCGACGCCGTGACGGTTGCAGGCGGACAGGCCGAGCAGAAGGATGAGGACGTAAGCGCGCTTCACGGCTTGGGTGTAGCGGGCGCGTCGTCGCCCGGCAAAGGCGCCGCGCTTTGCGGAAGCGGAGCGGCAGGCTGCGGTGCGCTCGGCTGGGGGGAAGAGGGCTGAGCGGGCGCGTCGTCCCCGGGCAGGGGTGCGCCGCTCTGCGGAAGCGGCGCACCCGGCTGATCGTCGCCCGGCAGGGGAGCCGCGGTCGAAGGCATGGTCCCGGCATTTCCGGCGGGCGCGGGCACGCCGCTTGCCGCGGGGGCTCCTCCATCCTGATCGTCCCGGTCGGCAATCTGCGCAGTGCGCAGTTGCAGATAGGCCGATCGCGCCGCCGCATAAGGATCGAGGCTCGATTCGAGGAAGGCGTCGCCGCCGCTCTCGATCAGGTCGGACCGCGTATTGATGATATAGGCCGCGAGATAGCCGCGCTTGTACCAGACGTTGATGTCGGCATGGTTGATCGCATATTTGACGGGGTCGACGAAGGCCGCGACGCCTGATCCGACGCCGTCGCGCAGCGTCGACGGACCGAGCAGGGGCAGGACCAGATAGGGGCCGCCGTTCACCCCCCACACGCCGAGCGTCTGACCCAAATCCTCGGGCGCAGGGCGCGCGCCCAATTTGCTCGCCGGATCCCACAGGCCGGCAATGCCGATCGTGCTGTTGATCAGAAAGCGGGCGAAATTGCGCCCCGCCCGGTCGCCCTTGCCCTGGAGGACGTTATTCACGAAAGACCAGGGCTCGGTCAGGTTCGCGAAGACATTGGAAACGCCCTGACGCACCGGGCGCGGGGCGACTGCGCGATAGACTTTGGTGACGGGCTTGATCAGCACCTTGTCGGCGCCCTGATTGACCGCCCATACGCCGCGATTGAACTTCTCGAGCGGATCGCGCTGGGCAAGCTCATATCGGCCGGGGGTGGCGCAGGCGCTCAAGACAAGCGCGCCGGCGAGCGGGACGAGCAGCCGTGCTGCTATGCGGCGCGATCTCATGGAGATGCGCCTACGATAGGGCGGCGCGCGCCGCAACCATGTGGATCGTTGGTCCCTGCTTGACGGATGGCTGTGGGCGCGAAAGGTTGACGCCGCATTATGACCACGCCGCTCGCCATTTTCCGCGCGCTCGCCGACCCGACGCGGCTGCGCATCCTCGCGCTCCTGCGGCGGATGGAATTGTCGGTCGGCGAGCTCGCGCAGGTGCTCGGCCAGAGCCAGCCGCGCGTATCGCGGCACGTCCGCATCCTCGCCGACGCCGGGCTGACCGACCGGCGGCGGGAGGGAAGCTGGGTGTTCCTCGGGCTCGGCCCGGCGGCAAGCGCGCCTTTGCTCGCCGCGATCGACGGCGCGCGGGACGATTCGGCCGAGCGTTGGGAAGTCGCGGACGCCGCGCGGCTGGACGCGGTCCATGCCGATCGCGCCGCCGCGGCGCAGGCCTTTTTCGACGCGCGCGCGCCCGAATGGGACGCGATTCGCTCGCTCCATGTCGCCGAAGACGAGGTCGAGGCCGCTATCCGATCCGCGCTCGGGGATGCACCGGTCGGCCGTCTGGTCGATATCGGCACCGGCACCGGACGGATGATCGAATTGCTCGGGCCCGGCACAACCAGCGCGATCGGGATCGATCGCAGCCCCGAAATGCTGCGCTTCGCCCGCGCGCGCATGGGCCGCGCGGGGATCGAGCGCGTCGATCTGCGCCAGGGGGATATGTACGCCCTACCGCTGGAGGATGGCAGCGCCGACACGGTCGTGCTCCACCAGGTGCTCCATTACGCGCAGGCCCCGGCGGCCGCGATCGCGGAAGCGGCGCGGCTGGTTGGCAAGGATGGCAGGCTGCTGATCGTCGATTTCGCCGCGCATGACCGCGAGGATCTGCGCGACCGCGAGGGCCATGCCCGCCTGGGCTTCGACGACGATCAGATGACGCATATGTTCGCGGCGGCGGGGCTTGAATCCGCGCGCACGATCGAGCTCGCCGGGGGCGAGCTCACCGTGAAGCTCTGGCTCGCGCGCCGTAGCACCGATGCGCCCCGCCTGCGTGCGGTGGGCTGAAGCGGGATAGCATCGCAGGGCTCGACAGCGGGCGGCCGGCGCGTCATGGGGCCGGAATGACCCGCTGGTGTCTGTGGCTGCTGGCCCTGCTTACCGCCCTGCCCGGCCTCGCGTCGGCGCAGACGATCCCTCCGACTCATATCGCGCCAAGCCTGGTAGCGGAGACGCAGGTTCCCGCGGCGGGATCGCAGATCACGCTCGCCTTCGCGATGAAGCCCGCACCCCAGTGGCATGGCTATTGGCAGAATCCGGGCGATGCCGGCCTGCCGACCCGGGTCGTATGGACAGCGCCCAAAGGGCTGACGTTCGGCCCGCTCGCATATCCGGTGCCGCAGCCTCTGCTGATCGCGGGGCTGATGAATTACGTCTATGAAAGCGACTATGCGCAGCTCGTGACGGTCAATGTGCCGCGCGGGCTGGCGCCGGGGACCCGGCTTCCGATCAGCGCCAGGCTCGACTGGCTTGCCTGCAATCCGTCGACGTGCGTGCCCGAAGGCGCGACGCTTTCGATCCTTCTGACGGTTGGGGACGGCGCGGTCTCTCCGGATAGACGTGCGCAGTTCGACAGCTGGCGTGCGGCTCTGCCCAAGCCGTTGGGTGCGCCCGCACATTATGAAGTCACGAACGGCCGCTTCCGGCTCGAGCTGCCGCTTCCCGCCGCGATCGATGCGGGCAAGGCCTATTTCTTCGCCGGGACCGACAATGCGATCGACTATGCCGCGCCGCAGACGGTGACGCATGACCGCGACCGGGTGGTGATTGAGACCAAGGCACGACCGACCGTGCCCGCGAAGGTCGACGGGTTGGTCAAGCTTGGGTCTGGCATCGGTCTCGCTTTCACCGCGACGCCGGGCAAGGTTGCGGTGGCTTCGGCGAGTGTCGGCGGTGGCGGGACGTCGGGCGGCTTATGGGTGGCGCTGGGCGGAGCCATACTCGGCGGGCTGCTGCTCAACATCATGCCCTGCGTCTTCCCGATATTGAGTCTCAAGGCGCTGAGCCTCGCACGTTCGGGCGGCGCCGAGAACGAGGCGCGAGGCGAAGCCTTGGCCTATACCGCGGGGGTGGTAATGGTCTGCGCCGCGCTCGGCGCCACCGTGCTTGGCCTGCGCGCGGCGGGAGGGCTCGCAGGGTGGGCGTTCCAGCTTCAGGATCCGCGCGTGATCGGCGCGCTGCTTCTGCTGGTGCTGGCGATCGGGCTCAACCTGGCTGGGTTGTTCGAACTGCCCGTGCTGTCGGGAGGCGGTGCGGTGGCGAGCGCGGGCGGCAGGACCGGCGCTTTCTGGACCGGAGCGCTCGCTGCGTTCGTCGCGACGCCTTGTGCAGGGCCCTTCCTCGGCGTGGCGCTGGGCGCGGCTTTGGTGTTGCCCGCCGTGCAGGGTATGGCGGTCTTCATTGGATTGGGTCTGGGCTTGGCCCTGCCCTTCCTCCTCCTGGGTTTCGTGCCCGTCCTGCGACGCTGGCTGCCGCGGCCGGGCGCCTGGATGGACACGTTCCGCCACATCCTTGCGGTGCCGATGCTGCTGACCGCCCTCGGGCTCGCCTGGATTCTTGGTAGGCAAGCGGGCGTGGACGGGATGGCGATCGGATTGGGGGCAGCTTTGCTGCTGGTGCTCGGCCTGTGGTGGTCGGGGCGGCGGCAGGCGGCGCTGAAAAGCGGGGCGTGGTGGCCGATCCTGGCGGCGTTGATCGGCGCCGCTGCCCTGATCGCGATCGTGCCGCGCGATGCGACGACGGCCACTACGACCGCAGCCGGAACTGTCAAGTTCGACGAAGCAAAGCTCGCGGAGCTGCGCGCGCAAGGTCGCCCGGTCTTCCTCTATTTCACCGCGGACTGGTGCCTGACCTGCAAGGTCAATGAGAAGGCGGCGATCGAGCGGTCGGAAGTGACGAAGGCCTTCACCGACAAGCACGTCGTGGTGATGGTGGGCGACTGGACGCGCGGCGATCCAGCGATCAGCCGTTTCCTTCAGGCGCATGGCCGCTCGGGCGTGCCTTTCTACCTTTTCTATCCTTCAGGCGCGGGTGAACCCCGCGAGCTGCCCCAGATCTTGACGCCGGGACTGCTGGCCGCCCTCGCCTAAAAAAGCCCTCTCCCGCTTTCGCAGGAGAGGGTTGGGTGAGGGTCTTCTTCCTTTACAGGGAGAGGGCAGAAGAAGACCCTCACCTCCCGCTTCGCGGGCCCCTCCTCTCCCATGAAAGCGGGGGAGGGTTATTTGTTAGAGGTTGGACCCGCCGCTGACCTCTATCGAGCGGCCATCGACCCAGCGCGACTGGTCGGAGGCGAGGAACAGCACCGCATCCGCGATATCGTCGGGCTGACCGACCCGCTTCAGTGCTTGCATGCCCTTGACATATTCGCGGCTCTCCTCGGTGCCGAGGAAGTCCTGCGCCATGTCGGTGTCGATCGCGCCCGGCGCAATCGCGTTGACGCGGATGCCGCGCGGCCCGAGCTCTTTGGCGAGGTTACGGGTGATAACCTCGACCGCGCCCTTGGTCGACGAATAAGCCGAGGTGCCATCAAAGGCGACGCGTGCCACCACCGACGACAGGAAGATCACGCTGGATCCCTCGCCAAGAAGCGGCAGCAGCTGCTGGGTCAGAAAATAAGGCGCGCGGACATTGATCGCATAGTGGCGATCGAAATCCTCAACCGTCTGCTGGTCGAGCGGCGCGAACTGGCCGACGCCGGCATTGTTGACCAGCACGTCCAACTGGCTGACACCCAATGCCTTCACGGCCTCGGCCAGTTTATGCGGCGCGTCGGGGGCTGCCAGGTCGGCACCAAGCGCATCGGCCTGGCCGCCCTTGGCGCGGATTTCGGCAACAAGCTCGTCGGCCGCCGCGCGGCTTGCGGAATAATGGACGATCACGCGCGCGCCGGCCTCGGCCAGGCGAGCGGCGGTTGCGCGGCCGATGCCGCGCGATGCACCGGTAACGAGGGCGGTCTTGTTTGAAAGGTCGGTCATTGCTCATCTCCCTGAAGGGTTGTGTCGGAAGATGGTGCGATATCGTTTCGGTCCAATCGGGAGATTCTATACCGACTGGTAGGAAAAGTTTAGGCGGCCCCTGCTGCGGCGGTCATGTGGCGAATGCAGGGCTGGTCTTCTCTATGTGCCTTTGCGCACCCAAACCCGCACGCCCCCGATCCACGTTTCCAGCACCTTGGTGTCGCGCAGCGATTTGCTGTCGACCTGGAACGGATCGCGGTCGATGAGGACGAAGTCGGCAAAATGGCCGGGGGTCAGGCTGCCGATCCGGTCTTCGGCCTTGGCGGCATAAGCCGCCCCGGTGGTGAAGGCGGCCAGAGCTTGGGTAAGGCTGATCCTCTGATCGGGCAGGAAGCCGCCGGGCGGATCGCCCGACGAATCCTCACGCGTTACCGCGTCCGCCATGCCCGGGAAAGGATTGGGACTTTCGACCGGATAGTCCGAACCGAAGGCGAGCGGCACATGTTCGTCGAGCATTGTCTTCTCGGCATAAGCGCCCTTCAACCGCTCAGGGCCGAGCCTTTTGACCGCCATATCGTGATCCGACGTCGCGTGGGTCGGCTGCATCGAGGCGATCGTGCCATATTTCGCCATGCGCGGCAGATCGGCGGCGTCGATGATCTGGGCATGCTCGATCCGCCAGCGGCGATCTCCAGTGTAGGTCTGCGCCAGTTCCTCGATCGCATCGAGCACCTGGGCGTTGGCGGCGTCGCCGATCGCGTGGACCGCGACCTGGAAATTGTCCATCGCCGCGCGGCTCATCAGATTCTTGAGCCTGGCGTCGTCCATGAATTGCAGACCACGCGTCGATGGCATGTCGCTATAGGGGCGCTTCAGCCAGGCGCCGCGCGAACCCAATGCGCCGTCGGCGAACAACTTAACCCCAACCATGCGCAGCCGTCCATCATACAGCCACACCGTCGGCTGCGACCCCGCGATCGTGAGCGTGGTATCGACGCCAAGACCATAAGAAATGATCCGTTCGCGCAGACGCCCGGAATCGCCCAGCCGTCGCAAGGATTCCCAATCCTCGACGCTGGTGCCCATGTCGCACGTCGCGGTCACACCGTCCGCGATCAGTATCTCCTGCGCTTTGGCCATGGCCGCATCGCGTTCGCGCGGCAGAGGCGAAGGCGCGGCTTTCTCAACCAGGCGCCGCGCCGCGTCCACGAACAGGCCGGTCGGGGTGCCCTTGGCGTCGCGCTCGATCCGCCCGCCGGCCGGGTCGGCGGTGCGTGCGGTGATGCCGGCCGCCTTCAGCGCCGCTGAATTGACCAGCACCGCATGGCCATCGACGCGCTCCAGGATCGCGGGCCGGTCGCCGGTGAAGGGATCGAGATCGGCCGCGGTCGGGAAGCGGCCCAGCTTCCATTTCTCCTGATTCCATCCGCCGCCGCGGATCCAGGCGGGCGTTTCATGCTCGGCCGCATAACGCTGGAGCTTATGTTGTGCCTGTTCGAGGCTGTTCGTATCGGTCAGATCAAGACTGAGCGCCTGAAAGCCGAGCCCCGAAACATGACCGTGCGCGTCGATCAGACCCGGCAGCAGCGTGCGATGTTGGCCATCGAGACGATATTCCGGACGTTCGGGACGCGTGTCACCATCGTGGAGCAATCTGGCGACGCGGCCGTCCTTGCCGACCAAAAGGCCGCTGAAATGCTCGAGCTGGCCCTGAGCGTTGATCGTGTAGCCGTTGATATCGTCGATCAGCCCTTCGGGCGTGATCGGTATTTCCGGGGGAGGGGGTGGGTCCTTCCTGCGTGCTTCGGCGGGGACGATCAGCGCGAGCCCGATCGCGCTTCCGAGCAGGAAGGCCTTCACCGGCCCAATCTCCGGATGATCGAGGAGGTGTCCTGCCGCCCGCCGTCCATCGCCTGCACCTCGGCATAGAATTGGTCGACCAGGGCTGCGAGCGGAAGCGTCGCGCCGTTGCTGCGCGCTTCCTCCAGCGCGAGGCCGAGATCCTTGCGCATCCAATTGACCGCGAAGCCGAAGTCGAATTCGTTCTTCGCCATCGTCGCCCAGCGATTCTGCATCTGCCAGCTGCCCGCGGCACCCGCCGAGATGGCTTCGAACACCTTATCCGTGTCCAGCCCCGCGGCCTGCGCGAAACGGAGCGATTCGGCGACGCCCTGGATCACGCCGGCGATCGCGATCTGGTTGCACATCTTGGCCGTCTGGCCAGCGCCGGCGTTGCCAACATGGACGATACGCGCGGCATAAGCCTGCATCAATGGCTCGGCTGCCGCGAAGGCTTCGGAGCTGCCGCCGCACATGATCGACAATTTGCCGTTTTCGGCGCCCGCCTGCCCGCCCGAAACGGGCCCATCGATCACCAGCAGCCGCTTGCGCGCGCCTTCCTCCGCCAGCCGGCGCGCGATATGCGCGGAAACGGTCGTGTGGTCGACGAACAGCGCGCCCGCGCGCATTGCGGCGAAGGCGCCGTCGGGCCCGAGCGCCACCTCCTCCAGATCATGGTCCGCGCCGACGCAGGTGAAGACCGCGTCCGCGCCATCCGCGGCTGCGGCCGGAGTGGCGGCGATGCGCCCTTTGTGTTTTTCCGCCCAGGCCTTCGCCTTGTCGGGGCTGCGATTATAGACGGTGACGTCGTGCCCGGCTGCGGCGAGATGCCCCGCCATCGGCCCACCCATCACGCCCAGTCCGATGAAGCTAACTTTTGCCATGGATGACGCCTTAATGGCGCGCCGAGCGCCACGCCAGCACCGTGGGGTTCAAAAAGCGCGCATAGAAGCCTAGGGCGGAAAACCTATGGCCACACTTCAAAAGTCCGCCGCGGCCTCCGCGCTGCCTGTTTCCATCGACGACGTCCGCGCCGCGCACGGCCGGATCATGTCGTCGATCGTGCGGACGCCGACGCTGATTAGCCGCACGCTCGGTCAGTTGACCGGTGCGACCGTCTACCTCAAATTCGAGAATCTGCAGTTCACCGCCGCTTACAAGGAGCGCGGCGCGCTCAATAAATTGCTCCAGCTCGACGAAGGTGCGCGGGAGCGCGGCGTGATCGCGGCCTCGGCCGGAAATCACGCGCAGGGCCTGGCCTATCACGGCGCGCGGCTGGGCATTCCGGTCACGATCGTGATGCCGCGCACCACGCCCAACGTAAAGGTCAGCCAGACCCAGGGCCACGGCGCGACGGTTGTCCTGCATGGCGAGAAGTTCGATGAATCGCTCGCCTTCGCCTACGAGATGGCGGCCGAGAAGGGCCTGACGATCGTCCATCCCTTCAACGACCCGCAAGTGATTGTCGGTCAGGGAACGGTCGCGCTCGAAATGCTCGAAGCCGCACCTGAGATCGACACGCTGATCGTGCCGATCGGCGGTGGCGGGCTGATCTCCGGCTGCGGCATCGTCGCCAAGGCGATCGGTGGGATCGAGGTGGTGGGGGTCCAGGCGGAACTCTATCCGTCGATGTACAACCGCATCAAGGGCGAGAACCTGCCCTGCCAGGGCGACACGCTCGCCGAGGGCATCGCGGTCAAGGAACCCGGATCGATCACCGCCGAAATCGTCGCGCAGGTGGTCGATGACATCCTGTTGGTGAGCGAGCGCAATCTTGAGCAGTCGGTATCGCTGTTGCTCCAGATCGAGAAGACCGTGGTCGAGGGCGCGGGCGCGGCGGGGCTCGCCGCGCTTCTTGCCAACCCGGAACGGTTCAAGGGCAAGACTGTCGGCATCATCCTGTGCGGCGGCAATATCGATACGCGCCTGCTCGCCAACGTGCTGCTGCGTGATCTCGCCCGCTCGGGCCGGCTCGCGCGCCTGCGCATCAAGCTGCAGGATCGGCCGGGCGCGCTCTACAATGTTGCGCGCATCTTCGACCAGGAACAGGTCAACATCATCGAAGTCTATCATCAGCGCGTCTTCTCGACGCTGCCCGCCAAGGGCCTGATCACGGACATCGAGTGCGAGACGCGCGACGCAGCGCATCTCGCGCGGCTGATGGCGGCGCTCGAAGAAGAAGGGTATGAAGTAAGCCCGGTCGAACTGGCTTAGTTCCACCTTTCGGCCCGCTGAAAGGCAGTCAGCTGGGACGGAACAACAAAATCCCGCTCAAGGGTGTAACGACTATTCGATGAGTCGAGGCGGTGCTTAACCATCAAAGATGGTAAAGCATCTTTTCATAGCATCTGCTTAGCGGCATAGTCGTTACCCAGGGGATCAGTTAGGCAAGGTGGCAACGGGCGGTGAGCGCGCAGTTCAAGTTTCCGAGGTTTTTCGTGACCTCGCCTGCGCCATGCCCCTATTTGCCGGGGCGCACCGAACGCAAGGTCTTCACCGAATTGTCGGGCACGCACGCTGCCGAGCTCAACGAAGCGCTGGGGCGGATCGGCTTCCGTCGCAGCCAGGGCGTGGCCTATCGGCCGAGCTGCACCGATTGCCAGGCGTGCGTTTCGGTCCGCGTTGTCGCCGGCGAGTTCCAGCCTAACGCGACTCAGCGCAAGCTGATCAAGCGCAACGCCGACCTGGTGGTCAATGCGTGCGAACCGTGGACCACCGACGAACAGTTCCAACTGCTCCGTCGCTATCTTGCCACCCGTCATCCCGGGGGTGGGATGGCCGAGATGGACGAGCTCGATTTCGCCGACATGGTCGAGCAGACGCCGGTGACCACCTTCATCGTCGAATATCGCGAGCCATCGACAGACGGGAAGCCCGGCAAATTGATCGGCGCCTGTCTGACCGATCAGCAGTCGGACGGCCTGTCGATGGTCTACAGCTTCTTCGATCCCGATTGCGAAGAGCGGCAGGGGCTGGGGACCTATATCATCCTCGACCATATCCAGCGCGCGCGCGCCAGCCGGCTGCCGTTCGTGTATCTCGGCTATTGGGTGAAGGGATCGGCGCGGATGCAATATAAGGTCCGCTTCCAGCCGATCGAGCGGCTGGGTCCCAGTGGCTGGCGGCGCTTCGACGCCGCCGAGATCGAGCCCGGCCTCCCGCCCGTGACCGGCGGTATGAAGTTCCCGAAGCTGTAAAAGCCCGCAAATTCGTCCCCTCTCGACAGGGAAAAATTATCATATAAATTGTGCCACTGGCCGGCGCCGAGTTGCGGCGCGGCGAGGAGGGGTTTGCATATGCAGATGGGCACGATCGATATCGTCGTCGTCATTCTTTACGCGGTCGCGATCTTCGGCCTCGCGCAATGGGTGTCGCGCGACAAGGTCGGCGCCGGGCCCAAGAACACGACGGATTATTTCCTCGCCTCGAAAAACCTGCCCTGGTGGGCAATCGGCGCCTCGCTGATCGCCGCCAATATCTCGGCCGAACAAATCGTGGGCATGGCCGGATCGGGCTATGCGATCGGCCTCGCCATCGCATCCTATGAGTGGATGGCGGCGGCGACGCTGCTGCTGGTCGGCAAATTCTTCCTGCCGATCTTCCTCAAGAACGAAATCTACACGATGCCGCAATTTCTCGAGCGGCGGTACGGGCGCACGATCCGCACAATCATGGCGGTTTTCTGGCTTGGCCTTTATGTGTTCGTGAACCTGACCTCGATCATCTGGCTGGGATCGATCGCGGTGACCAAGGTTGCGGGCGTCGACCAGACGATCGCGCTGATCGCGCTCGGCACCTTCGCCTTGCTCTATCAGATCCGCGGCGGGCTGAAGGCGGTCGCGCTGACCGACATCGTCCAGGTGACCTTGCTTGTGCTCGGCGGGCTGATCATCGTGGTGCTGACGCTGGGCAAGCTGGGCGATGGCGCCGGAATCCTTGCCGGCTGGCACAAGCTCACTGCTGCCATTCCGGATCATTTCCACATGATCCTGAATAAGGGCGATCCGCATTATATGGATCTGCCGGGTCTGTCGGTGTTGATCGGCGGGATGTGGATCGCGAATCTCAGCTATTGGGGTTTCAATCAATATATCATCCAACGCGCGCTTGCGGCGAAGAGCATCAATGAGGCTCAGAAGGGCGTGCTGTTCGCGGCCTTCCTCAAGCTGATCATGCCGCTGATCATCGTTGTGCCCGGCATCGCCGCAGTGCTGATCGCACCGGGGCTGCCCAAGCCGGACGAGGCTTATCCTTCGATGATGCGGCTGCTTCCGACCGGGCTGCTCGGTCTCGTCTTCGCGGCGCTGATCGCGGCAATCATCGCGTCGACCGCGTCCAAGATCAATTCGATCGCGACCATTTTCACGCTCGATATCTATGCGAAGCTCAAAGGCACGCCGACTGCGGTAGAAGATGGCGGCAGCAGCCATGGTGCACGCGAGCGCCATCTGGTGTTGGTCGGGCGCCTTGCCGCCGTCGTGGCGATCATCATCGCGATCGTCATGGCGCGGCCATTGCTCGGCAAGTCGGACCAGGCCTTTCAGTTCATCCAGGAATTCACCGGTTTCTTCACGCCGGGCATTACCGTGATCTTCCTGCTCGGCCTGTTCTGGAAGCGCGCCAACGAGGCGGGCGCCATCGCCGCGGCGGTGGGATCGGTGGTGCTGTCCTGGCTGTTCAAGGTCGAATGGTCGAGCCTGCCCTTCATGGATCGGATGGGCGTAGTGTTCCTGATCTCGGCCGCGCTCGCGGTTCTGATATCTCTGATAACGCCGCAAAAGGCGGAATCCGATACGATTGACACCGCAAATGTTGCTTATGCGACGCGAACCGGCTTCAATGCGGGTGCGGTTGCGGTGGTTCTCATCCTGATCGCTCTATATGCAACCTGGTGGTAGAACGCGTGGCGGATGAAAACAGTAAGTCAGCCAAAGGCTTAAAGGGAGGCAGTCGGAACCTCACCTTCGGCATGCTCGAGCAATTGGGGCGTGCGATCGTCACCGGCCGCTACGACAATGAACGCTTCCCGACCGAGGACGAGCTGACCGCGCATTATGCGGTCAGCCGCACCGTCACGCGGGAGGCGGTCAAGATGCTCACCGCCAAGGGGTTGTTGCGGGCAAAACCGCGCGCGGGCACGACGGTGCAGCCTCCTTCCGCCTGGAGCTTCTTCGATCCCGACGTGCTGCGCTGGCTGCTCGAGCGCAAATTCTCGCTGGATCTGCTGCGCCACTTCAACGAGCTGCGCACCGCGATCGAGCCGCAGGCGGCGGCGCTCGCCGCGCGGGCCGGCCCCGGCCCCACGCATGACGCGATCGAGGCCGGCTTGCAGCGAATGGAAGCCGCCGAAAATGGCGAAGATGATGTGCTGGAGGCCGATATCGCCTTTCACATCGCGGTGCTGGAAGCCTCGGCCAATCCCTTCTTCCTGCAATTCCGCGACATGGTCGCCACCGCGCTGCAGACCTCGATCCGATTCACCAACCGCTTCAAGGGGCACAGCGCGGACGTCGCCGCGCACCGGGCGGTCTTCACCGCGATTCAAGCGGGTGACGCGCAGGGAGCGCGCGCGGCGATGGCGGCAATCATCGGCGAAGTGATGGATTTCATCCAAAGCGCCGACGAGTGACCGGCGGTCCCCCTCCTCCGAAGAGGAGGGGGAGGTCGACCTACTTCCCCGCTACTGTCGAGAAGCGCAGTTCGATCACATTGTGATAGGTCTGGCCAGGATCGAGCCGGACCGAGCCGAAGCTCGGCTGGTTGACTGTATCCGGAAACATCTGCGGCTCCAGCACGATCGCGTCGCCCTGGCGATATAGCTTCCCGCTCTTGCCGACAGTGGTGCCGTCGAGGAAGTTGCCCGAATAGAATTGAAGTCCCGGCTGATTGGAGAGCATCTCCATCGCCCGGCCGCTGACCGGATCCTCGACGCGCACGAGCAGCCGCGGCGCGGGGGCGATCGTCTTCGCCACCACCCAATTATGGTCATAGCCCTTGCCGTACAGGATCTGCTGGTCGGCATTGCGGACGCGTGCGCCGATCGCCGTGGGTTTGCGGAAATCGAACACGGTGCCTGCTACCGGGCGAAGCTCGCCGGTGGGGATCAGACCTGAATCTATCGGCGTATAATGTTCGGCCGGGATGGTGAGCAGCAGCCCCATCGCGCCGCGCGGCGAGCCCTCGCCCGCCAGATTCCAATAGGCATGGTTGGACAGATTGACGACGGTCGGCTTGTCGGTGGTCGCCTTATAGTCGATCGTCAGCTGGTTCTTTTCATCCAGGCTATAGGTCGCGGTCACGGTCAGCGTGCCGGGATAGCCCATGTCGCCGTCCGGGCTGACGTAGCGCAAGGTCACGCTCGCCGCGGGACCCTTGGCGACCGAGACGACGTCCCAGATCGCCTTGTCGAAGCCCTTGGGGCCACCGTGGAGCGAATTGGCGCCGTCATTGACCGGCACCTGATAGGCTTTGCCGTCGAGCGTGAACTGACCCTTGGCGATGCGGTTGGCGACGCGGCCCACGGTCGCGCCCATGAATTGCGGTTTGGCGATCAGCGTATCCATTCCAGCCGGACCGACGACCACATCGTCGAAATGGCCGTGCCGATCGGCCAGCATCAACGACTGGAGCGAGGCCCCGTAGGTGATGATGCGCGCCTTGGTGCCGGCCTTGTTGCTGAGCGTGATCGCCTCGATATCATGGCCGTCCGCTTTGCCGAAGGCGGCGCGCGATACGTCCGCAGCCGACACGGCGGTACTGCCGGCGGCCGCCAGCAAGGTCATGATCAGTCTCCAGCTACGCATCGTTCTCTCCCTATGGTTCTTTGTCCCCATTTGTAGGACATTATTCGCTAAGGGCAATTGCGATCGCATTGCTTCGCGTCCGCCATGCGGCTAGCCAGCCGTCCGGTCATTCCTATTATAATTGGGTTCGGGATAAGAATTTGGTGGGAAAAGCGCTGGTCACGATCGATTGGGGAACGACCAATCGACGTATCTTCCTGCTCGACGCGGACGGCGTGGTGGTCAGGCAGGAGGCCGATTCGCTCGGCGTGACCGCAATTCCGGCGGGCGGCTTTCCGGACGAGCTGGCGCGGCTGCGCGACCGGTTCGGTGATGTCCCCTTCCTGCTGGCGGGCATGATCGGTTCGAACCGGGGCTGGGTCGAGGCGCCCTATCTGCCTTGCCCGGTGACGGGCGACGCCCTGCGCGAATCGCTATTGTGGGTAGAGCCGGGGCGGACCGCGATCGTGCCCGGCGCCTGCATGGCCGCCGGCCGCGCCGACGTCATGCGAGGCGAAGAGGTTCAATTGCTGGGGGCGGTCGCCGCCGGGCTGGTTGCGCCCGATGCGTTGCTGTGCCTGCCCGGGACGCACGCAAAATGGGCGCACGTCGCGGACGGTGCGCTCGTCGGTTTCCGC
>Ga0207640_10000386_pt1 | contig 28196 bp, 21 predicted proteins | sample KBSCornC42_FD_184300 | JGI IMG/M metagenome (GOLD analysis project Ga0207640, IMG submission 184300) | Corn rhizosphere microbial communities from Kellogg Biological Station, Michigan, USA - KBS Corn C4-2 (SPAdes) (version 2) | ecosystem: Host-associated > Plants > Roots > Rhizosphere > Soil ... | reverse complement strand
ATGCAGCTGCGGGTCAGATAGCCCTGCGGACCGTAGGTCGAAGTGTGGAACAGCTGAATCAGGCCCAGCGTCAGCAGATGCGGGCGCTGGATGAACGAATCAGCCGAGGAGAAGCGGTCTTGCAGGAACGCCTGAGCGACATCGAGCAGCGTCTGATCGCTGTTGTCGAGCCACTGCGACAGGGACAGGCTCGTCAGGAGATAGCCTTGCAAGAACGCACGTCCGCTATCGAGCAGCATCTGACCGCTGTTGTCGAATCACTGCGGCAAGGGCAGGCTCACCTTGAGAGGACCTTGCGCGTCCTGCTGGAGCGGCGGAACGTGATGTCGAGGTTGCGCAGGCGATTGGCGCGAACCGAATTCCAGCTGATACCGATCCAGCATCTCGAAGCACTGGACCCAGTGGAGAGGCGCTGGCAAGTGACAGGCAACGATCCGATGTTCGCCTGCGGCAGCGAAAATTTCCCGCTGGCGCCGGGCTGGTACATGGTCAGTCTGGACCTGCAGCAACAAGATGGCGCTCCCGTGCGGGCAATGCTGTACCCGGACTACGGCCCCGACGTACCGCCGGATGTGCAAGGCATGAACATGCCTTTCGTCAAGCCGGGTCAGTCGTTGCATCGCGGTGTCGTGCGTTTCGCCCATCCCGTACATGGCTTGCGATTCGATCCGGCCATGGCACCCTGCCAGTTGACCATGCGCCGGCTTGTCATGAGGCGTGTGAGCAAGGTGCGCGCGGGGCTGGCATTGTTGCAGGCGGCCCGAGCTGCCGCGCGCATGCCTGGAAGGAAAGGAATCAGCCTGCGTATGCTAGTCGACAAGTTCCGTGCAGTTGGCTTGCGCGGCATATCGAGTGCGCTATATGCGTCATATATGAGGCCAACGGGCACAGCGAATACATATGACGCATGGCTGGAGAATTACGATTACCTCAGCCCGCAGGATGTCGAGCGGGCGCGTACAGCGTGTGCTGCCTGGGAGTTTCAGCCTCTGGTGTCCGTCCTCGTGCCTGTTTACAACACGGAGGAGAAATGGCTGCGTCGTTGCATCGAGAGCGTCCAGGCACAGGCCTATCCCCACTGGGAACTGTGTGTGGCGGATGATGCCTCACCAGCGGCGCATATCGCGCGGATATTGAATGAGTACGCCGCAAAGGACAGTCGCATCCGGTTGGTGCGGCGCCCCGAAAACGGGCATATCTCGGCCACCTCCAACAGCGCATTGGCTTTGGCGAGCGGGGAATACGTCGCGCTGCTCGATCATGACGACGAATTGCACCCTTTGGCCCTGTTCGAGGTGGTTAAGTCCTTGCAGACCCATCGCTCGTGGAAGCTTATCTATAGCGACGAGGACAAGATTGACCTGGATGGCCGACGTTACGACCCGTATATGAAGCCCGACTGGAACTACGATTTGCTGCTTTCACAGAACTGCATCAGTCACCTCGGTGTATACCAACGCCAGATGCTGCTCGATGTGGGTGGTTTTCGCGAAGGTTACGAAGGCAGCCAGGACTGGGATCTGGCCTTGCGCTGTATAGAACGACTGGCGCCGACAGATATCGGGCATATCCCTCGGGTGCTCTATCACTGGCGAGCGATCCCGGGCTCCACTGCAATAGCGGTTAATGAGAAAAGCTATTCACGTACAGCCGGCATGAAGGCTGTCACCGAGCATCTTGGACGTATTAACGCCAATGCCAAGGTGCAGGAAATCGATGGCCGGCCGGGCAATTTCCGTGTCAGCTACGCCCTGCCGGTGCCGTTGCCGAAGATCAGCTTGATCATTCCCACTCGCGACGGGCTTCACTTGCTCAGGCGCTGTGTCGATTCGATTCTCACCCTGACCACCTACGACAACTACGAAATCGTTATTGTCGACAACCAGTCGCGTGATCCTGCCACGTTGCAGTACCTGCGCGACGTGGTGGCCGATTCAAGGGTGAAAGTGATCGCGTACGATCAGCCGTTCAACTACTCCGCGCTGAACAATTACGCGGTGCGGCAGACTCATGGTGAGCTGATCGGGCTGATCAACAATGACATTGAGGTGATCTCGCCGGACTGGCTGCAGGAGATGGCTGGACATGCGATGCGATCAGAGATCGGAGCGGTCGGTGCGATGCTGTATTACCCCAACGACACCATTCAGCACGCTGGCGTCGTACTCGGCGTGCATGGTGTGGCAGCGCATGCATATTGCGGCAAGCCGCGTGGTTATCCCGGTCAGATGGGGCGAGCCCGGCTTGCTCAGAACATGAGTGCGGTTACCGCCGCTTGTCTGCTGATTCGACGCGAGGTGTTTGACGAAGTGAACGGCCTGGATGAGGCCCTGCATGTAGCTTTCAACGATATCGATTTCTGTCTGCGTGTCCAACAGCGTGGTTATCGCAATTTGTGGACCCCGTTTGCCGAGTTGTATCACCACGAGTCGGCCACCCGCGGCTATGAAGATTCACCGGAAAAGCAGGCACGCTTTGCCGGCGAAGTCGAGTCGATGCTGAAGAAATGGCCTCATGAGTTGGCTGCAGATCCGGTGTATAGCTGCAACCTTGCGCTGACTGGAACACCGTTCGAACTGGCGTTCCCTCCGCGCGGTGAAAAGACGACGACTATGGCTTAGGCTGACAGTTGGAATTACCTGGGCGCACAGCGATCGCCGTGCGCCGCGTAATGACCTGTTGTTTGCCGAAGAAATTGAGGAATCTATTTCGGCACCTTCAAGATGATGTATCCCGCATCATCTCGCGCCAGCTTCGGACAATCTTTTGCTTGTCTGTAGATTTGCCGAGCGTGACAAAGAATTCCAGCTGATTGCGCTCGGTCACGTAAAACGTTTTGCACGCGAAGTCGAGCAAATCAGCCTTGGCCAATTCAGTGCAAAGGCGAGCAAACGAGTATGGGGTGAATACCCAGCAATGCACGTCATGATACGTGCCGTTGGCTATAACGTCTCTTGCTAGCCATATGGCCCCTTCAAACGTAAAGTCCCGCGGCAAAGCGTCTGGATTTACTTCGCCGCGCCATGCCTGTACGACGTCCAGTTGAATCTTGTTGACGCAGAAATCGATAATCTCGCGGGGCTGTGGCACCCGTGCGCGGACAAGATACGTGCTGACAACATCACATAACTGCGTCTCTGCACGCAAGTAGTCAAAGGTGTATCGCTTGTCTGGAATGACCAGGCGGACTTCACCCTCAGGCAAAAGGACAGAGTGAAGTTCGTTCAACCAGGTGATCAGGTCCGGCACATGCTCAATGACGTGACTTGCGATGATGTAGTCGACAAGCTTGCCATCAAGGACGTCAAGCATGGTTTTCTCGCCCCATACGGCATCGATGTCAACGATTTGAGCAACGTCGACATGAGGGTCGTTGGCGTAGCGTAGCCGCAATGCCGGGGCGTCGGCATAGTCGACATACAGAACAATGCCATCCGATTTTCTGACCATTGGATTCGCAAGCGGACCGATTTCAAGGCCGACGGATCGTTTCAAGTCAAGCCCATGCAACACCTTCTCGCGACGATCCATCATTGCTTCCTCATGGGTAACGTTTCAGAACGGAATCTGCGCAGATCCGAGAAGCCTTGCCTGCACCACATTCAGAAAAATATTATAAAGTGACAAATCGTCAGTCAGGCTCGTACCACCATCAGCAGACTGGCCCCGAGGTTGTCATTTGTGTCCAGCACCATCACCCGATGCGGGCCAGCCCAAATAAGAAGCACGAGGCGCTCAGTCGCCGACATTCTGCAACAATCGCACATACTACTGGCATACTGTCACTGCTCGCGTGGTCGTCGACGCATGCATCTGCAAACTGGGGGGCACAATGAATTTCATCTCAGGGTTTGCTGCACGCTTTCGTGTAAGGCTGCTGCCGTCATTGGCCTACTTGATTTTGGCTGTCGGCGTGATCGGCGTCAATCCTTTCGCGGGGGAAACCGTGGGGCCTTTTGATCTACTCGTGGCGCAGGCTGGCTGGACAGTACAGGGCGAACCGATCCATGTGAGGAACACTGAGCGCTCCGATGTGCTCGATAGTCTGCTTCCGAATTGGATCCAACAGCGCGGGAAAATTCGCGAGGGACATTTATCTACCTGGAATCCTTTGCCTGCAGGGGGGCAACCTGGCATCCAGGACCTTACGAATGCCGAGTTGACTCCAGCCTTTGCAATATTTGCACTATCGCCGAATCCGGCCCTCGGTTTTTATCTGGCGACGCTTTTCAATCTGACCATGGCAGGTTGGGGGGCGCATCTCTGGTTGCGCCGCCGTGCGGCGCTGCTGCCTGCGGTGTTTGGCGCCGTGACCATCATGTTGTGCGGCTTCCATGCGGCATGGCTGTATTGGCCACATACCCTCACCTCCATCTGGATATGTTGGCTGCTTTGGTCGATCGATCGCTGGTGGCAAATCCCTGGCTACGGGCGCTTCACGGCAATGGTGGTCTTCAGCGCGCTGCTTCTGCTTGGCGGGTTCCCATTCGTGACCTTGCTCAGCGCAGGAGCCGCGGTACTTTACCTGCTCTGCCTGTGGATCGCGGATAGGCAATCTCGGGCGCTGGTGCGGATCGGTGGATTCGGTCTGGCCTGGATTGTGGCGATGATGCTCTGCGCCATTCCGCTCATTTCGTTTCTCAGCTGGTTTGTCGGGTTCGACATCGGTTACCGCGTCGGCGGAAGCCAGTTCCATCTCCCGAGTGACGCTCGGTTCCTGCTGCCTCATTTCGCCAAGCTGGCGCCGCAAGTCGAATCGACGATGTATGTAGGTTTGCTTGGGCTAATACTCGCCGTATTGGCGTTCGGTTTCGTACTGTGGCGTCGCGCCAAGGTCGGCGTACTGGGACTCTATTCCTTGCTGCTGGGAACGGTTGGCGCCACGCTGGTGTTCGAAATCATTCCGGCAGCGTATTTGAGTTGGGTGCCCGGATTGGCGCACAATCCCTGGTCCCGAAGCATCATCATTCTCGACATTGCATTGGCTGTTGCTTCAACCTTCTGTCTGAACGGAGTGTTGAAGCAGATGAGGTCGAAGTCCGTCGCCCGATTCGTGCTGGTGTCTCTGGTCGCTTATCAGGCCGTGGATCTTGCATCCCTCTTCCGGCAGTTCAACGGACCCGTTCCGGCAAGCTATTTCTATCCAACAGACTCGTTGTTGACAAAGATAAAGCAGAACATTGTACCGTTCCAAAGCGTGATCGCGGACAACAACTTTCTGGTCTCGGGAACGCTCGGTGCCTATGGCATCCCGGAATGGTTCGCGCATGCCTTCAAGAGCGATGCAAAGAAGTCCGTGCTGGAGAAGGCCATTGATGACCCTTTCACTTCACACACTGCGACCCTCGTCGAGGCGGAAAGCATCCAGCTGAATAGCCCGGTGATGGCGGCATTGGAAGTTCGCTATGTACTTGGTGACTCCGGAATTGGGTTGGTCGGCCTGCGCCCGGAATTTGGTCAGGGCGCCGTTGTTCCTGGCCCCGTGCCTCTGCCGCCCATGCCCGGGAGCGTGTGGGTGCAGTCGCTCAACCTGGCCAGCACCTATCATCCGCAAGCGATGCTCGTACGACTTGCTACGTATGCAAAGACAGGGTTGGCGGGCGAGATCGTGATGACGCTGTATCGGGACGGTGAGGCTGAGCCGATCGCCCGCAGCACCATTGAAGCATCAGCTGTGGTGGACAACCAGATGGCGACTTTCCCTTTGCCTGAGTCGTTGACTCTGGTGCCGGGAGACTATCGTTTCAGGTTTGCCTATCAGCATGCGGGTGCAGCAGACTACCTCACTGCGTGGTACACGCCCGCTCCTGCAAAAAATTGCTCGATGCAATTGGACGACAAGACGGTACCGGGCTGTATCGACTTTGAATTGGCTATGCCACGCAGTGATATGGGTGCATTTGTGCCGGTCGCGTCGAAAAACGGTATGCATTTGATGGAAAACACGAACGCCCCGGCCGGCCCCTATTTTCTGCCTGCACTCCATGCATGGCCTGATCGGGAGAGTTCGAATGAGGTCCAATTGCTCAGCCGGACTGGGCCGGATTTCAGGTTGAAATACCTCGGCTCTGCCCCCGGTTTTGTCGTGGTTCCGATGAATTTTCCCGAAAAAGACTGGCACGTTCGCCTGAACGGTCGGGAGATCTCACCCGAATGGTATCTCGGTGCCTTGCCAGCATTCTCCGTAGATGCTCCAGCCACGCTGGAATTCACCTACAAGCCGCGTTCGCTACGCTACGGAACGTGGATTTCCTTGACCACGTTGCTGGGACTTTTGGTTGGGTGGGTGCTTGCTGCAAGACATCGCAGGCCGGCTCCGAACGTGGACATTTAATCGGATCACGGCATCGAATCTTCCTTCCGATGCGAATCGAGCCCGGGCTCGATTCGCTGGGCGCGAAGAAGAATACGTTTCGAGAGCCCTCGATTGGTGGCGCTGAGGTCGACAATCAATCCCATCATGATGAGAGGGGTGCCGAGGATCAGGCACCGCGCGGTCAGGACAACGGATTGAATATGCCCTTCGCCTTCCCCAATGAAATACAAGACCGGGAACCGTAGTCCGAACAGCATGCTGAAAATGATGCAGGAGAGGTCTGGCGGACGCTGCGGAAGCAGATCACCGCGCTAGAGCGCTGGCAAAGGCGGCGTGACTCAAACCAAACAGCCACCGAGATACCTTGGGCGATTCGATAGTGATACGGGTCAGTCACGCTTCTCGCTTGCGTCTGGTGTGTTCTTCATCTGCCTTAGTTGCAGCAGTATCTTTTCAGAAAGTTTACGGTTGGTGGCGACCAGATCGGCGATGATTCCCATCATGTAAAACAGCATACCCATAGTCAGGCACATCGATCCAAAAATCACGGACTGAATGTGTCCCGCGCCACCGCGATGAAAAAAGTGATACATGAACCGGACACCCACGACCGTACCGACAAGCATGAATGTCGAGCCGACATAGAAGAACAGTGCCAGTGGTCGATAGATGACGAACACACGAAGGATCGTCACCAACGAGCGCTTGACGTAGCTGGGGATGCTCTTGACCAGCCGCGAAGGGCGCAAGTCACCATTGGTGCGTATCGGAACAGAGAGAATGCGCAGGTTGCTTTGGCCCGCCTGGATAATGGTTTCCAGGGTGTAGGTGTAAGCACTGAAAACATTGAGGCGCATCGCGGCTTCGCGGGAAATCGCGCGGAAGCCGCTTGGGGCATCGGCGACGTCGGTTTTGCTGGCCATGCGCACGGCCCAGCTGCCAAGTCGCTGCAGCTTTTTCTTGATCCAGGAAAAATGTTCTGTCTCGTCGATCGGCCGCGCACCGATGACAATGTCGGCCTCATGGCACAGCACCGGCGCCGTGAGTTTCGGAATGTCGGCACCGCAGTACTGGTTGTCCGCGTCGGTGTTGACGATCACGTCCGCGCCCAGCCTCAGGCAGGCTTCGAGGCCTGACATGAAGCCCACGGCTAGGCCGCGGTTCACCGGGTGGCGCACAACATGATGCACGCCGTTCTGGCGCGCGACCTCGGCGGTATTGTCAGTGGAGCCGTCGTCGATGATCAGCCATTCGACCGTGTCGAAACCGGCGACCTTGCGCGGCAGCTCGGCCAACGCGATGGCCAGCGTTTCGGACTCGTTGAGGCACGGGATCTGGATGATGAGTTTCATGGGTATCCTTATAGCGCTGAACTGGCAATGCCTTCACAAGTCCAAAGCGATTCCATGGTTGCAGTCTAAGTATCCTTGCCAGACTTCCTTGCGGAAGCTTGTGTGAAGGTACTAATCCACATGCAAGATTCAAATGCGGGCAATCGCGACAAGATTAAGTGATGGTCGCAGCCCCGGGCCAATTTCGATCACTGACTCATCAAAATCGAACTCTCGTGGAACGGATTTTGCCTCTGGCCGTCCGCGCATCGAGTGCACCATGTTGAGAAGCTCGACGCGCAAAGCATCGGGAAAAAACGGAAGCGTGAAGGGCAGTGTCATCCATTTGAGTTTACGGCAACGGCGCAGCTCGACATCAATCACATCGCGACGTCCACTCATCAACTGTATCTGCACATCCTGGAACGTGCCGCGCATGGTCGATGCAAGTGAGCCTGCGTCGTATTCCTTCACATGCCAGCGATTCCATGGGCGTTGTAGCGGAAGTAGCCGAGTGCTGCGATCAGGTGTGACCAGGATGAGCGTCCCCCCCGGCGCCAGTACGCGGCAGATCTCGCCAAGGTAATGGTCGACATTGGTGACATGCTCGAACACCTGGAACGAGAGCACTGTGTCAAAGGAGTTGTCGGGAAAGGGAAGCTGTGCAATGGGGTCGATGCTGCGAAAGCGGAGATTCTCTTGGGAAAATTGGCTCTGTGCATGCGCGATCGCATCCTCCGCCACGTCCACGGCATCAACACAGGTGGCGATTTTTGACATCCATGCCGAGCCATATCCGCTACCACATCCATAGTCCAGCACTCGTTTGTTTTGCACGAATGGCTCTGCGAAGCGGTAGGTGGCGATGTGCATGAGGTAAATCACATAGTCTTCAATGGAGGACTTGTAATGCTCCACGATCATGCGTTCGCCAGTAGGTTCAAGTTTCATGGTCGTTACCGATGAGATGGTTGGCGGCGGAAGCATGGGCTCGTCCGCGCAGCAGGAAAAGCGCTGCTGATCCTGCAGCAAAGCAGAAAATATCGCCAGCCGTGGTTGCCAGCCGCAAGGCGATGACGATCAACAAGGCATCGGGCTGGTTGTAGCTGAATTGAAGTAGCGCCAGCATGAGTCCCTCTCGCACACCCAGTCCTGCAGGGGCGCCGGGCGCAAAGAAACCGATCACCCATGCCAGAGAAAAACTCCCAGTCAGAAGCAACCATTGTGTTTGCTGCCCCGGGAGCAGCAGTAGCGCCATGGCGGTGATGCCGATGCCGAAAATGACATAGTTCATCAGATAGGCATTCAACGCATAAATGAGTGCACCCATGCCCGGCAATGCGGCATGTCCGCCTTCCTTGTGCTGTCGTGCCACAAATCGCCGCAGCAGTCGAGGAAAAAAGTGCCAAGCCAAAAAGATTGCCGGCACAGATGCACACACCAAGACGATGAGAAATGCCAGCGCGACGGCACCGTGCTGTTTCAGCATGGCTGTGCTCATGCCAGACATGGTGCAGCCGGCCACGCCAATGAAGGTTGCTGCAATCACCGCGAGGACAGCTTCGCTTACGACACTGATGCTGTACGGCCGTAACGGAATGCCGCGGCCAAGCGACATCGCCGCCCGTCCCACATGTTGGCCTATGTTCCCTGGGATGTATTTGGCCAGCTGGGTGACAGCCATGATGATGCTGAGTTCGCCCCAGCTCTTGTCGACGCCCATGTCTGAGAGGAGGCGGCGCCATGCCCAGGAACTGATTGGGATGATCAGCGAGTACCCGATCGCCGCTATTCCGATTCCTGCGATCGCCGATACCGACAGATACTGCGAGAGATCCTGTCCCCGCAACGTGCGTATTGCATAGAACGCAAACGCGACAGTGGCGACGAGGCCAAGCAATAGACCGAAATGCCGAACCCAGCGCTTCATGTCCTGCGCGCTTTCACAAGATAGCCGCTACCCAGATCCGTTCCGACGAACCATTGTTGGATACCGCAGAAAGTGCGCAGCGCCAGCTTTCCCGGCAGAGAGGAAAGCAGGGGGTAGAGCTTCAAATGCGGTCCGCGATCGGTCCCGCTACGGTCATTGTTGCGCTGCCTATCGTCCACTGGACCGCTATTGCGGTGGATTCGTTTTGCATAGGTCCGGGCGCTCAAACGCTCACTGAGATTTGTAAGCGGGAAGCCATAGCATTCGAAGCATTCAGTTGTGAAACCCGTCTCACGCAAGAGCCGTAGCAACGGCTCGCGCTCATAACGACGGAAGTGGCCGGCCCAATCGTCACCCGCTGTCCACATACGCATATGGGCCGGAACCGAGAGCAACAAGGTGCCATTGGGAGCCAACCAATCATGCCACTGCAAAAGTGCATCGCGATCATGCTCAATGTGCTCGAGTACGTCGAACGCAAACAAAACGTTGAACGACTGTTCCCAGTTTGCCTTTGCCTCAGCGTAAACCGGAACGTTCTTCCCGGAACGCGCTATGACTATTTCTGCCAATGTCCTAGCTTCCTTTGAGGATTCCAACGCCTCGCATTGAAACCCGCGGCGAGCAGCCTCGACTAAAAGCATGCCGGCGCCAGGGCCAACTTCAAGCAATCGCCCTGGTTCAAGCAGGGCGAGCTGGCGGAGAATACGTGCTCTGCGCATCAGGTAGCGAGGCGCGGGTACCCAGCCGAGGTCAGGTGCTGCAGGCCCGAGAAAACTGTCTTCAATCATGTTGTTGTTCTCTACCCTTAAGCGGACCTTGTTGCATCAAATCGATAAACCGGGTGCCAACAGCCTAGTGGCGAATCAGGATGCGCTGGCGACGAAGCAAGTAGCACGGTGCTGGCGCCAGCCGTCCTCGGGGCCAGCGGAGCCAAGCAGGGGAATATTTTTCATGGTCAGGATTCCAATCCGAGGTAACTCTTCAGGAGGGTCTTGCATTGTCGCCCGATGGCCCCGGCACCGATACTGTCGCGAAGTGAGGCATGACAGGGTGCACAGTGGCGGCCGTGCCGTGCAAAAGCACGTACGGCGTTGGCCAGAGCTTCAGGATCGGCAGGCGGCACCAGGTGCCGCAGGGTGGCGAATGGATGAGCATTTCGCGGATCGCAGGAGAGTCGCTGGTGATCAGCGGTCGACCCATGGCGACTATCTGGAACACTTTGTTCGGGATGACGCTGGCGGCCTTTTTCGATGTTCCGAAGATCCCCAAGCAAACATCGGCTTCGGCTATCCGTCGATGCAGCTGCTCGTAGTCGACCCAACTGTCCCAGTGCAGGTTCGCCAGTGGCTGCTCTGCCAGCAACGCTTGAATGCGTCCGGCTTCCTGACCCTTGCCGATCAGATTCCATTCGATGGGCTCATCACGGGTAAGTCGAGCCGCCTGCACGATGGTTTCGATGCCGTGCAGCGGGATGAACTGGCCGTAGAAAAGCACCTGCAGTGGCGATTGGTCGATGCCAGCAGGCGCGTTTCGGACGACGACTGGTTCGATGTGGAAGTGCTCGGTCTCCACGCCAACCCACACGGCGTGGGTGCTTCCGGATTTCAGTCCGAATAGTGATTCCACACGTCGCGCATGGGCCAGGGTGTCAAGAAACACCAGGTCGGCGCGACGCAGCGCGAAACCCTCCAGGGCATGCAGCAACACTGCGGGCAAGCCGTTACGGCGGAGCAGTCGACGATCTTCCACGACGGTGTCGTAGATCGACATGAACATGTCCCAGCACAACGGAATACCACGCATACGCGCAATGGGGGCGGCAATCAACATGTCCAGCACGCCGGGGAAGCCTATGAGCAGCACATCCGGTCTTGGTGCGCGGGCCAGTTGCCAAGCCAGTCTCGGGTAGGCCAATAACCAGCGCGATGCGATGCCAAGCCGCCGCCATAAACCGCGGACTTGCGACTTGTCCTCCACGCCACGCCAGATGTCGACGTGGCACTGTGTGACTTCCACACCTTGCAGTCGCAGGCCCTCAAGCAGGAGGCGAGATCGAGGCTTGCCGGTGTCGTAGGTTCCCCAGAACAGCACGCGCATAGGTCAGAGTGTCGTCCGGTTCGATTTGTTTTCAATAATCCAGTCAGAACCTGCTGGCGCTGCCAAATGGGTCAGAACAGATTTCGTTTGATTGCGAGCTGCGGCTTTTTCCCGAGCGCTGTTTCACAAGTCCTCGCCAACAGCCTGACAGAAAGACGATGCATACATGCCATCTGCTGAAACGACTTTTTCCAGAGCCCTTCCTTTGCGAACCCTGGTGAGGAAGGAATGCAGGATCGGCAGCGCAGGGTCCATTGTATCGCTCCGTCTGTCACCGGGTAACGGTCAGGGTGAAAGGGAGTCCACAATAAACGGTATAGCCGCTCGCAGCGTCTCTTGCGATCGCCAGTGTATAGACGTCGGGTACCACACCTCCTAGATAACTACCCACGGAAAATCCTCGGGTGAGCGAAGGCGCGGATCGCATCACTCTTACTACATCCTTGCGATCTGCGGTGGTAGTCAGGTCGATCATGAAATCGGACTTGCCACGCAACACAAGCACATCCCGGCCTGACCCTATATTGCCGGGCCAGATGACCCAGCCTTGCAGGCTAAAGGCGTCGTTCAAGCGGATGGTGACTGCCGAAGAAGGTTTGCCTCCGTTTAGCGCGTCGACTGTGCATTGCCCCTGGGCACCCGACGCCTTTGTGATCGAAGGTGCAGCGGATAGTCGCTGGAATTGCGCCTGCGCAGAACGGTCACCGAGCGACCGGAGCAGGGCACGTTCTTCATTACGCAGGCTCCTCGCAAATGCTGTCAGCGGTGCTTGCACGGGCAACTGGTCAGTCGTGCCATCTCCTGAGCTGACTGAGGTCGCTACCATCTCGCGCACTGTCGGATTGGCGAGGTATTGCTTCAGATACCCCGCCACGGGATAAGGAATCTCCAAGCCGGGATGCTGCAGGAAGCGTTCGTCGCCGGTCGACATGAATCCGGAGAGATTTGCAGTCTCGATCAGTGAATATATTCCTCTTTGCCTCATGTCTGCCAAGTCGCTATGTGTGCGATGCAGCATGATCCAGAACAGTATCGGCAGCGTGGCAATCAGCCATATTTTGGACGTGCGACGAAGGCCTCTCGATTCATCGTGATCACACACCCAAAGCATGCCTAACGCGAGGTTGGCCAACACCCCGGCGATCAGGATGCTGGTGTAGCGCGAAGGAATGGCAGCCATGTCATGACCTCTGGCATGGGCGATGGCGAATGCCTGCAGCATCACCCAGCCCAAAATGCCGAGCAGGAAGAGCTCGCCTCGACGGGCCCGGGTTCCCCGCAGCACTCTGATCAGTCCCAGACAGGTTGGCAGCCAGAGGAGCAATACGAAAAGGGAGCGGGCACCCTTCAATTTGTCGAGCGGCCAATTCAGTACCAAAAGCATCCCATGGGCATGCTCCAGAACACCTCCCGCCTGCATGCGCGTGGCGCCGGGTAGATGCGGCAAAAGCAGGAGTCCCGCCATGGCTATCGCGAGCATGCTGCCGACAGTCACAACGGTTTTCGCCGACCAGGTTCTTGTTGGCAGGCCGCGTATCGCGAGGACAGAAGCTGCCGCCAACGGGGCGATGAGCCCGGAAGCCATCGTGAACAGCGACGCGACGCCTAGCAGCAGGATCGCGAAAAGCCTTGTCCATGTATCTGTGGCGTAGGCCGAAATCGCCATGAGAATTACCGCGGCCGCGAGCATGAAATAGAACTGATTCTGAAAGCCGACAAGTGTATTTTCCCAGTCAAAAGGCAGGCAGCCCATGCCAATGACGGATAGAAGCAGCAGTGCCCGCATCGGCGTGGAGCGGATATCCCATGCCGAAAACACGAAGAGCGACGCGAGTGCAGCCGCATAAAACAACGTGTTGATGTAAGCCTCGGCCAGATTGCTCCAATGACCGCCATTGATCGCGAGCAGAGCCATGCTGACCAGCCGAGTGAAAAAGATGCGGTGCTCGTTATGCGCTGCAAACAGGAAGTGCAGGTTCGTGTGGTCCTGCCACCAAGGGGCCAGTTCTGCGGTGATTTGCGTCCATTGGTCCCAGAACGGGAGATCACCTGCGAACAGGGATACGTAGAAGGTATGGACACCAGCTACGGCCAACACCACCACTGCCGCCTGCATGATCATCGCTGCCACGTTCGACTGCCGCGAAGAGGTCTTCAGCATTTCATCTTGTCCGGAAGGTAAGGTGCTTGTGGCCGAGAAAGCTGGTCATCACAGGCACCAGCACGCCAATGCCGTGCGCCACCGTCTCGGCATGCCAGTGGAATCCAAGCTTGGGGAAAACGATGTCCACCAGCAGCAGGCTGACGACGAGGGTCTGCAGCACAGCAGCCAGATTGACGATACAGAACCAGAAAACCTGGTGATGCAGCGCATTGTTCGCGTCGCGAAAGACCAGCAGCTTGTTGAGCACAAAGGCAGTCGCCATGCCGAACAGGTAGGCGACGATGATGGCAGAGCTATAAGGCAGCCATACGCTCAGCAGGATGCGCGAGAAGAAGTTCACGCACGCGGCCAAACCGCCAGTGAGAGCGAAGTAGACGAATTGCCGATTCATGGTTAACCATCGCAATTGCCAGCGGAATAGCCGAGCCTGATACCAGGCATCCATTGACGTTTAGAGTACGGATCTTGTGTAGTCTTGGTACCTGTAATTGGCTAAAACATGCTTCGAGATATCAGCTTCCTGCAATCCGCCCCAGATAGCTCTACTTTCCAAGCGTGCGAACGCACGCCATCATAATGAATTGGTAGTTCGTATGTAGAAGCTAACGTGCAGGAGTGAATTTCAGCACGCCAATCTATGGTGTCGTGTGTGCGTTGGCCGTATACCCATGTCTGGTGCATTGTTAAGATCATGATCGCTGCAATGATTGAGCGTGAAACGATCCCGCCGACGGCGGCGGCCTGGATAAGCAACCATGCTAGAAAAATGTATGGGAAGAAGAAGTAGCGAGGGCCGGCCAATATGGGGTTAATCATATCGGGAGAGATGCGGGTGACCGTAGACGTAATGGCTATGGCAAGACAGACTGCGAGTAATGGGATGCCGACATCAAGCTTTGCGCGATGACGGTAAGTGATTGCGATAAGAGCCACAATAAGTGCAACACCGATGGTTGCACTTTGCCACATGGCGGCCTGACTATTCTGTGACCAGAATACAAAATAGCCGAAAAATTTCCCAACGAGAATAATGGGGTCCAGATTAACCTTGTCGGAGTGGGCCAAATTGCCAGTATGTAGAATACTGGCCGCCTGGGCAATTGCTGCTGTCAACGCCACAATAAATGTCAGAGTCTCGTTTCGTGTACGGAAGCGTAGTGCCCGAAATAGAAAGATTGGTGCGAGCGGGATGATGAGAGGGGACGATAATCCACCAACGAGGGTAAGGAGAGAGCGAAGTGCGACCTTTCCTCCATCAGATTTCCAAAGCACAGACACCACGGCGAGTAGGGTTCCCCACCAAAATGCGTACTCGGAGACGGCAAAAACCTCAGCATCCGTTGGTATCAATAGTATCGCTATTGCGCATACCGATGGCCACTTCAAATAGGTTGGACAAAGCGCTACGCTCATCGCGACCGAGATCGTAAATGCGATGGTTAACCAATAAGTCAGCATTGGTAGATGAGGGAATGAGATTGTGGCGGCCAGCATAAAAATAATTTTTGCTGGCAAGACGATGTAGCCGGCTACTGGCGATAGGAGGGAAAGCCAGCCATCATGTAAATAATGAGGAAGAGTTATGGTGCCTTCCTCGACCCATATGTATGGGTGCAAAAATTGACTCGGTCGACGATAAATTAGAATGGCTAGTGAGGCAGCTGCAAGAATGATTATTCTTAATGTCGAGTTTGCAAAAACTTTAACTTGGGACAGTTGGTTATCCATAAAATTCCATGCGCGGCTTCTTCGCCTATCGGATGCAGTCGTAAAGTGTTGGACTGCTGCCATTCATCGATTTTTTGTAGATGGAGCTAGGGGCGCTGCAGCCCTCCGGGGCTTGATGTCGGCTTAGGCTTCCGTTGCATCGACCAATGCCTTCGCCACATGAATGCTCTCGTTGATAGACCTGTCTTCCGGGTAATAGTAGGCCGTATCCGCCATGTACAGGCCTGCTATCGGGGTCTTCATGGGAGGCAGCATGTCGTAGAAGCCGGGTGGACAGATGGCCTGGGCGAAGTCGTAGCGATGGCAGTGTCGGGACAGCACCCAGTCCGTTGAGAAGGAGGGATTGAGCTTGCCCAGGTAGCCGACCACCTCATCGATCAGCTGATCGTTGGTGCGAGCCCATTTGGGGTGGGTTTTCGGCATGTAGAACGGTGCATAAAGAATTGACGGGGACATCTGATTCAGGTTTGAATATTCAATGACGCCGGGAATTTCAATCGATGGGTCGTTGATGTTCATCCAGAAATTCTCGCTCAGCGGTTGCTTCAGCTTGAGGATGACGCAGGCGACAGGAATATTCTTGATCGCATTGATACGGGCCGTGAAATCAGCGGGAAGGTCGGGTACGAGTCTCGGTACATACTGGATGGGGGCAGTGGAGATGATCGCATCGCATGGCTGTTCTTCGCCATTGACAAGGATGCTGCTCACCCGGCCGTCAGCTACGTTGACCTTGTCGATGCCGGATTTGAGATGTATGCGGCCACCGCGTTCCAGAATGAAACGTTCCATCTCCTTCAGCAGGGTCGTGGAGCCACCCTCCAGATAACCCATGGTTTCCTGCATCAGATTGCGGCGCGAAAGCGCGACGCGTTTGATGCGGGTGCCAATCCATGCGGCGGAAATATCGTCACTGTGTTCGAACAGTTTCAGGTCGAACAATCTCTTCCACAGTACGTTGTAGGCACGTTCGCCAACCCACTTGCGTAGCCATGTCGTCGCCCGAATCTTGTCGTAGGGCCGCCAGTCCTTGATCCCCTTGGCGTACATGGCATGCAGGCCATAGCGGATCTTGCTGATGAGGCCGAGTCCGTCGAAAGCCAGCAGGGCGAATGGAGTACCCCACTTGTAGAGCCGGCCGTTGTAGAAGAAACCCATCTTTGTATCGGTCCAGCACAGCTTGTCCGACAAGCCCAGCTCATCGAGTAGATCGAACAGCGGATAGTCGGTCTTGCAGATGAAGTGGTAGTAGCGCTCGATATCGAGGCCATCGAAATTGAAGCTGGCTGACATGCCGCCGATACGGTCGTCACGCTCGTAGATGTCGACTTCGTGGCCGCGCTTGAGCAGTTCCATCGCTGCCATCAGGCCCATCGGGCCGGCCCCGAGCACGGAATATTTCATTTGTAGATCCTGATATTTTCAATTGACAATTATGTAGCGATCGCAGGTCTGAGTGGCGACCGACTAACGCTTGAGTACGATAGGGCTGTAGCGCGGGTCGCAATAGCTCTCGCGTACAGCTTCGGCGAACGGAGTCTGGCGTACACCGAACACTTGTTTCGTATCCACGCCGTGGAACTCGTCGCCAGCTGTCAAGGCTTCGAGTTGACTCGCAGTGAACGGTGGTTTGCCACTGAACAGGGCGTAGACGCGCAACAGCAGGTGGAACAACCCATAGGGAATATGCACGATCAGGGTGTGAAGATTTTTTGCCCGCTTGATCGTCTTGATGATGTCCACATAGTCGATGCGGGTATCGCCGACTACGTCGTAGATGTCGCCGTCTGGCTGGGTTTCGATGCAGCACGCGATGCAGCGACAGAAGTCCCGCTCATACAGCGGCTGCCGCATGTAGCGCCCATCGCCTGGAATGGGAAACACCGGCGTCTTCGCCATGAAGCGGGATAGCCAGCCCAGGTGCTTGGGGTCGAACCAGCCGAACATCAGCGTGGGACGCAGCACGCAGTGGGTGACGCCGCTTTCCACCACCATCTTTTCCTGGGCCTTCTTGGTGCGGGTGTAGTCGTCATTGGCCACAGACACCACCACCGAGGAGCTGATGTGCACCAGATAGGGCACCGCGTGCTGGCGCATGGCATCCAACACCTTTGTGGTGGCATCGAGGTTATTGCGTACAAAGACCTCCGATGACTTGCCGGTGATCTGGGCGTGCAACTGCACCACACAGGCGGCACCGGCAAATGTCTGCGTCCAGTCGCCGTCCTCGGCGAGGTCGGCTTGCACGGTGGTTACGTCGGGATGCAATTGGCGCAGGATGTCCAGGTTGTAGGCATGCTTGTCGATCGCAACCAGCTGCGTATAGCCCTGTGCCTTCAGTTCCACGATCAGGTTCTGGCCCACCAGGCCGGCAGCGCCCGTGAGTACTAGTTTGGCGTGTTTGTCGATCTTGCTCATGGGTGGTCAGTGGTCACAGTTTGATGCGCTTGAAGATGAATTCGGGAATGTGGCGGATGATCAGCATGATCGGCAGCCAGAACCCCGGCAGATACACCACACTGCGACCGCGATCTGCAGCACGTACGATGCCACGAGCCACGCCGTCCGGCTTGGCCCACAGCACGCCCTTGCGGAAGTTGCGGGTCATCGGGGTGTCGACGAAGCCCGGCTTGATGGTCAGCACGTTGACACCGACTTTGGTCAGGCGCTGGCGCAAGCCGCTGGCAAAGGTGCTGACGGCAGCCTTGGCGGCGCCATAGAGGTAGTTGCTCTGCCGGCCGCGATCGCCAGCGACGGAGGAGATGACTGCCAGCATGCCGCGCCGTTGAGCCTCGAGCCGCGGAGCAATCGCGGTCATCAGGGCGATGGTGGCGGTGCCGTTGGTGGAGAATTCCGCCAGCGCGGTTTCCACCGAGCCCTCGCAGGCGCCCTGGTCTGGCAGCGTGCCGTGGGCGATCAGCACCACGTCGACACATTCCAGCTTTGTCCATGCCTGGTCGAGCACGCTGGCATGAGCATCGAGCCGGTTGACGTCGAGCGTGGCGTGGCCGACGTCGACGGCACCGCGAACGTGCAGGTCGGTGGCGATGTCGGCCAGCCTGGTGGCATCGCGCGCCACCAGGAACAGCCTCGCGCCGCGGGCGGCATAGCGTCGCGCAGTGGCTTCTGCGATGGCCGAGGTGGCACCGATGATAAGTACGTTGAGCATGTTTACTCCATGACCCGGCGCCAGAAGCTGGACGAGAACCGCGGGTCGATAAACGGGCGGAAAGACGCCCATGCCGGGAAATATTGGCGGAAGTGCGAGCCGGACATGCGCGCATCCTTGGCCGGATAGACCGCGCCATCAGCCTCGGCCACGATCTGGTCGAGCCGGTCCAGCAACTTCAGGGTGCGCGAACCTTCATTCGGAAAATCCAGCGCCAGTGTGGTCCCGGGTCGTGGGAAAGAGAGCATGCCGGGAGAAGACAGTGTCCCGAATTGCTTCAGCACGGCCAGAAAGGATCCACTGCCCGAAGCCGCAATCGTCCTCAACAGTTGTGCGATGCGATGTTCGGCATCGGCGGGCGGCACCACGCATTGATATTGCATGAAACCGCGAGGACCATAAATCCGGTTCCAATCGAGAATGCCATCCAACGGATAGAAATGCGGCTCGTAGTGAGTGGTGGTGTGAGCAACGGGCTGGCGTTGCCGGCGGTAATACAAGGTATTGAAGCTGCGCAGCGTAAGCCGATTGATCAGTGACACCGGTGGCGTGAACGGCACGCGCAGACGGCGTTCAGGAGCGACGGGTCGGCGGTCGGGATGGGCTGGGGCGTGATTGGCGCGGGTGAACAGGCCGCGTCCCAGTTCGCTGCCACTGGCCAGGCAGTCGATCCAGGCCACGGTGTATTCGTAGTCCCGGTCAGAGCGTTCCGACAGGCGGAAGAAGCCGGTCAGGTTTTCGAAGCGGTGGACTTCGGTGCTCATCCATGGACCAGTGATGCGTCGAAGCTGGATGCGCGCGCGGGTGATGAGGCCCGTCAGCCCGAGCCCGCCGATGGTGGCGGCGAACCAATCAGGGTTTTCCGTGAGGCTGCAGACTCGACGACTACCGTCCGAGCGCAACAGCTCGAGTTCCAGCACGTGCCGTCCGAAGTTGCCGGCACGGTGATGGTTTTTGCCGTGCACGTCGTTGGCGATGGCGCCGCCGACAGTGATGAATCGGGTTCCCGGCGTGACCGGCAAAAACCAGCCCTGCGGCACGATCAGGTCCAGGATATCGGCCAGCTGCAGACCGGCCTCGCAATCGAGTTCACCACTTTCGGGGTCGAAGCTGATGAAGTGATCCAATTCCCTGGTGTGAAGCAATGCGCCGCTGTCGTTGAGACAGCTGTCGCCATAGCTGCGGCCGTTGCCATAGGGAAGCATCGTCCGATCGAGCGCTGGCAGGGGCTGGTGGCGATCAATCACGTTGACCAGGGTATGACTGGCCTGTGGATAACGTCCCCAAGAATGCCCAATGCGAGCCATCAGACGGCCGCAACGATGATGATGGCGGCAAGCGCTACAAGAGCCCGGCTTACGTTGTCCTTGACGGCGAAGACTACAGGGTCGTCATGCATGATGCCGCGATGGGCGATCGCCCAAGCCCGGCTGACCCAGTAAAGCAGCAGTGGGCATAATAGCCACAGGTAGTGCGGGTGCCGGTAGAGCATCTGGCTTGCCGTGCTGTCGATGTACAAAGCCAGCACCAGCACCGCGAGATAGCCGCTGGAGCCCCCCAGAGATTGGATCAACGGGATGTCATCGACGTCGTATCCGCGACCGCTGGCGGTTACCTTGCCACGCTTCATCGCGGCGACCAGCTCGGTATACCGCTTGATCATGGCCAGGCTGAGGAAGATGAACATCGAAAAGGCCAACAGCCAGAACGATGGAAATGTGCCGACTGCCGCCGCTCCAGCGAGAATGCGGCTGGTGTAAAGCAACGCCAGCACGATGACATCGAGCATCACGATGCGCTTGAGACGCAACGAATACGCCGTGGTTAGAACGTAATAACCAAACAGCACGGCCGCGAATGCGGGCGCCACAAACCACGCCAATGCGAAGCTGGAGAGCAACAGCGCGATCGCTGCAAAAGGCCCCGCCAACAGGGGTAGCGTACCCGCTGCGAATGGGCGGTGGCGCTTGCGCGGATGCTGGCGATCAGCGCCCAGGTCGAGCAGGTCGTTGGTCAGGTAGACACTGGAGGCACACAGTCCAAAGCACAGAAATGCAAGCAGCGAGCTCACCCCAGCCACGGGGTCCAGCACGCGATGCGCGGCCAGCAGTGGCAGGAACACCAGCAGGTTCTTGACCCACTGATGCATGCGCAAGGCCTTCGCCCAAAGCCGCAGCGAAGAGCGCGGGATGGCGAAGCTTCGATCTACCCGGGTCACCTGCGCAGCGGCCGAAGCCAGCCTCGTGCCCGACTCGATCACGATCGCCGAGCGCGCATGGCGCCACACTTTCAAATCGATGATGGCATTGCCAGCGTAGTCGAATCCGCGGTCGCCGTAGAGCGCTACCAAGGCTTGCGCCTTGTTTCTTCCTGAAAGGTTGTGTTCGCCGTCGCTGGCAAGCACGGTGCTGAATCCACCGACATGCTGCGCGACCGATTCCGCAAGGCGACGATCCGAGGCCGTGCAGAGTGTGACGGTGCGCAGTTTCTGTTGTGCACGAACCCAATCGAGCACTTCGCTGTTGTAAGGCAGTGTGGAAGCGTCAAGTCCAATGCGCCGGGCTATCTGCTGCTTGAGGAATGCCTTGCCTCGCATCAGCCATATGAGCATGGCGAACACGGTGAACGGATTGCGTGCGATCAACGCCAGCGCCGATTCCACCAGCAGGTCTGAGCGGATGAGGGTTCCGTCCAGATCGATACACAGCGGCACGGCTGTATTCTCTTGCATGCTCGAGGCTTCATCCGCTGGTGCCTTGTTCATCCATATTCTCTCTAGGGAAGATCTGATCAATCGGCTTTCTGTCCGTCATTCTCGCGAAAGCAGGAATTCAGTACCTTTGTTTTCAATGACCTACAGACACTAGATCCCAGCTTTCGCCGGGATGACGAGCAAAATCAGACCTTACCTAGTGCAAATAGGCTCTGCGACAACACCTGCAACTGCTCAAATAGCGTGCCAAACGGTTGAAATTTACCAGATACTTTAGTCTGTTACGCCGCGCTCGGTATTTCTCTCGATCTGGACTTGCAGGCCGTGGTCAGTGAGACGGTGGTTCGAGGGCCTATAATTCTAGATCTTGATCAACTGATGCCGCCAATGGTTGGTAGTGTATGGCGGAGGCATCTGACCGATAACTCCGTCACCTGCGCAACTCAACCCAGCGCCTGCTCCAGCTCCGGAATGATCTTGAACAAATCTCCCACCAATCCGAAATCCGAGACCTCGAAGATCGGCGCCTCGCCGTCCTTGTTGATTGCCACGATGGTGCCGGCGTCCTTGATGCCGGTGAGGTGCTGGATGGCGCCGGAGATGCCGATGGCCATGTACAGCTCGGGGGCGATGATCTTGCCGGTCTGGCCCACCTGCAGGTCGCTGGGCACGTAGCCGGCGTCCACCGCGGCACGCGAGGCACCCACCGCTGCGCCGAGCTTGTCGGCCAGCTTGAAGATGATGTCGAAGTTTTCCTTCGAGCCCACGCCGCGGCCGCCGGAAACCACCTTGTTCGCGCTCTGCAGGTCAGGACGGTCGCTCTTGCCCGATTGCAAGCCTACATAGCGGGTGTGGCTGGGCAGTGTCACGTCCAGCGAGAGTACTTCGATCGGTGCGTTGTTCGCGCCGCCGGCGGCGACTGGCCAGGAAGCGGTGCGCACGGTGGCGACCACGGTGTGCGAGGGCTCGGTTTCCACGGTGACGATGGCGTTGCCGGCGTAGATCGGGCGCTTGAAGCGGTGGCTGCCTTCCACGCTCATCACGTCACTGACTTGGGCCACGCCAAGCAGGGCGGCCACGCGCGGCGTCACGTCCTTGCCGAAGGTGGTGGAGGGGGCGAGCACGTGGCTGTAGCCGGCGGAAGCCTTGGCGATCTGGGGTGCCAGTATGGCGGCCAGCGGGTGGGCGTTTTCGGCGTGCTCGACGGTGAGTACGCGGGTGACGCCTTCGATCCTGGCGGCCTCGGCGGCGAGGGCAGCGACGTTGTCGGCCAGTACCAGCACATCAATGGCTTCGGGTTTCACCGCGGCAGCGGCGCTCACGGCGCGGGCGGTGGCGGGGTTCAGCTTGCCATCCAGATGTTCGGCGATGATGAGGATCTTGCTCATGGCGGTGTCTCTCTCGTTGACCCTTCTCCCGTCGAGAGAGGGGTTGGGGTGAGGGTTCGGTAGTGCGTCATGTCGCGCTTCGCCCGTACCCTCTCCCGGCCTTCGGCCACCCTCTCCCGGTGGGAGAGGGGATGGATGGTGGTGGTTACAGCAGGCCCCTCTGCTTCAGCGCCGCGACCAGCTCGGCTGCGTCCTTCACCATCACGCCCTTGCTGCGCTTGGCGGGCGCGGCGTAGTGGGTGGTCTTTAGGTGGTCGCCGTTGTCGACGCCCAGTGAGGCGAGCTCGATCACGTCGATGGGCTTGCTCTTCGCCTTCATGATGTCGGGCAGTTTGATGAAGCGCGGCTCGTTGAGGCGCAGGTCGCTGGTGACGACGGCGGGCAGGTCGACCTCGATGGTTTCGAGGCCTGCATCCACTTCGCGCGTCACCGTGGCCTTGCCGTCGGCAATCTCGATCTTGCTGGCGAAGGTGGCCTGCGGGCGATCCCACAGCGCAGCCAGCATCTGGCCAGTCTGGTTGGCATCGTCGTCGATGGCCTGCTTGCCCAGGATCACCAGGCCGGGCTGTTCCTTCTCCACCAGCTTCAGGAGCGTGCGGGCGGCAGTGAGTGGTTGCACGGCATCGCTGGTGGTGACGTGGATGGCACGGTTCGCGCCCATCGCCAGACCGTTGCGCAGGTGCGCGGTGAGGTCGGCGGGGCCGATGCCCACCACCACCACTTCCTCGGCGATGCCTTTTTCGCGTAGGCGCAGGGCTTCCTCCAGTGCGATGTCGTCGAACGGGTTGGCGGAAAGCTTCACGCCATCAGTCACCACGCCGGTGCCGTCGGGCTTCACCTGGATGCGCACGTTGTAGTCCACGACACGCTTGTAGCCGACCAGTATCTTCATGGGGATTCCTAGACTCATGAATAGCCCTTGTGCGGGCCGCAGAGACGGCCATTTTACCCGGTCTCAGGCAGCTATACGAACCAATCGGTGGGTGGCAGTTAGTGAGAGACCTTCAGCAGCTGCGCCGCGCGTAAGGATAGGGAGGAGCCTTCGCGGCTTCGTCCAGCCCAATGAGCGCAGCAGCGCTGGCGACGCGGTAGCCTTCCGCCTGCACCGCCAGTCCGAGCACTCGTTCGACTGCATGAGCCAGTGTGCCATCGATCTGGCTGGATTCCGGCTCGAATTCATCTACGCCCAAGTGAGCGTCCAGCAACGGGCGTAAGGCGGCGGTACGCAACCAGAACATGCTGCCGGCGATGAAATTGACGCGTTCGGCTCGTGGCGCTGAGATTCCGAGACGGCGGATGAGATAGTCGACACCGTCCTTGTTCGCGCCTATGTATTCGGAGAGCGGTTGCCGATGACCTTCGGCGTGCACCAAGCCCTGCGTGGCCTCGCCGCGGAAGGCGGTCGCGATACGCGCGGCGCGTTCAGGTGCAAGTAGCTTTTCCAGCAGTTCGCGACGCCAAATGTCGCCGTCCTGCCGATGGGTGGAGCGCTTGCCGTGCAGCTTGAGCACGGTGGTCACGCCTTCGTCGAGCAGGCGGTTGGCCACGTGGAGGAACGGCAGGATGTCACGGCCGCGGTTCTCGAATACCTCGACTTCGGCGTCGATGCCGAGCCGTGCAATTCGCTCGCGCACTGCTCGTTCGCGCTCGGGCGCAGTAGTGATCACGATGCGCCAGTCGAGGCCGCTGGCGTGGAGTGCCGCGACGAGTTCGTCCAGCAATTCCGGGTACCAGACGTGGAGCACGGCACAGGGGCGGTGATCCGGCGCCGGTGCGGGCTGCAGCGCGGCACGGGTGGCTTCCAGCCAGGCGTGGCCGAGCCGGCTGTCGGGTTCCAGCACGGCGCCTTCGGCCCATTCGTTCCAGGCATTGACGAACACCAGCGGCTGCGCCGGAAAACGACGCCGCGCAACACCGATGGCATGCCGCAGCCAGTCGCGATAACCGCGGGGCGATGCATGCGCGAACACGCGGCCGCCACCGCTGCGCCGCGGCTCGTTGTCCCAGCCCGGATTGACGCCGGGGTAGCGCGGGTACGCCGGATCGGGCTGTGCCATCGACTCGCGGGCCAGCTCGCGCCAGTCGTGCACGTCGCCGCGGTAGCCCGGGTTGAGTAGGCGCTGCCGCGCGGTGATCGGCGCGGGCGTGGTGTTGTTCGGCGGGAATTCCACCGCTGCATCGAAGCCGATCGTGCGCGGATCGACCCGGTCGAAACTCTGCACGTAGGCAAGATGGATCTCGCCGATGCCGTTCGCGCGGCACCATGCGCGCCAGCGCGCGGCGGTTGCCTTCGGATCCGGCAGCAGGCCGGGGCGGTAGACCAGCAGCAGCGGCTTGCCGTCGACGCGCAGGTAGCGTGGGGCAGCGAGATAGCGCGCGACATGTTCGATGAAGGCGAGGTCGTCGGCGGCGCTGTGCTGCTGGCCAATCAGGATGTCTTCGGCGCGGCCGTCCCAGCGCCGCGACCAGTTCTCGTTGGCCCAGCACAGGCACAGCGGCAGGTCGAGCGTGGGGTCGGCCAGCCATTGCTGCAGCGGCGTTTCCAGCAGGGTCTTGCCGGCGAACCAGTAGAAGTAACTGCAGAACGCGCCGATACCGTACTCGCGGGCCAGCTGCATCTGTCGGCGCATCGTGTCCGCCAGGCGCAGGTCGTAGAAGCCCAGCTCGCCGGGAAGGCGCGGCTGCGCATGCCCTTCGAACTGCGGCAGCGCGCGTGTCACGTTGTGCCACTCGGTGAAACCCTCGCCCCACCACGCGTCGTTCTCCGGGATCGGGTGGAACTGCGGCAGGTAGAACGCCACCACGGTGGTGGGCAGCGGCGTCGGTAGCGCGCCGCTGCGCCGGGGGACGAAACCGATCGCGCGCCCGGCGGCCTGACTGCGTGGCCGATGTTCGGCTTGTGTCGCCTCGGACGACTGGCCGCGCGGTCCCGCCGGCAGCACGCCGGCGTGCCGGTCCAGGAAGCGCTGGCGCAGCCGGTCGCGCGTGCTGCCTGGCATCGGGGTCAGCCGAAAGCCGGTGCGCAGCACGGTGAACAGACAGCGTTTGGCGAAGTCGCGAGCGGACATGGTGGGCTATAGGTGGCGATGCCGAAGCATCGGCGCTGGCGCGTGCGTGGTCAATCCAGCACGCGATGCAGGACGGCAGCGGCGGCGGCGGCGGAGAAATGCTGCTGCACGTTGTCGAGGCCGTGGGCGGAGAGTTGCTGCCAGAGTGTTTCGTCGCGCTGCAGCCGCCGCATCGCCGCGACGATGGCGGCCGCATCGTCGGCCACCAGCACGTTCACGCCGTCGGCGAGCTGCATACCCTCCACTGCGACGGTGGTGGCAATCACCGGCACGCCGTGGCTCATCGACATGTTGATCTTGCCCTTCACGCCGGCGCCGAAACGCAGCGGCGCCAGCGTGGCGAGGCAGTTGTCCAGCCAGGGCGCCAGCTCGGCCACGCGGCCGTGGAATTCGAGTCCTGGCGCGGCCAGCTCGTGCCGTGCCGTGCCCGGCATGTCGCCGAGCACGTGCACGCGGATGTCGGGTAGCGCCTCGCGCAGCTTCGGCAGGATCTCGCCGGCGATCCAGCGGATCGCGTCGCTGTTCGGCGGGTGGCCATAGCCGCCAATGAAGACCAGGTCGCGGCGCCCCGCGTGCGGGTGCCGGCAGCCATGCACGTCGTGGATGTTGGACAGCAGCTCCACCCGTGCCTGTGGCAACAGCCGCGCCAGCAGTGATTGTTCGTGCGGGCTGACCACGAAGCTGACGTCGGCCTGTTCGATCAGGGCCAGCTCGCTGCGGCGGGCGGCTTCGGCTTGGCGGGCCATGATCGTGCTGCCGCCGAGTTCGGCGGCGCGCCGCTCGCGCAGGAAGTGCAGGTCCACCGTGTCGAAGAGCAGCTTTGCCTGCGGCGCGTGCCGGCGCACCAGTCCGGCGTACTGGCCGGCGACGGTGTGCCGGCACAGGATCACCGCGTGCAGTTCGCTGCCGTGCTCGCGCAGCCAGCGCGGCAGGTCCGCCACCCACGGCTTGCTCAACACTTCGCAGCCTAGCGCGCCGAGCGCGTCGATCTCCGCCGGGCTGGCGCGGCCGTCGTCGGGCAGGAAGGCGGTGCTCCAGCCCTGTTCGTCGAGCAGGCGCAGGATCGCGCACAGGCGCAGCGAACCGGAGTCGCGCGCAGGCTCCGGCGTCATCGCGTCCACCACCAGCACGCGGCCGCGCCGGCGCCAGTGGATCGCGTGCTCGAGTGGCGTGCCGGCGGGTGGCTGGGCGGCGAGTTCGGCCGTCCATTTGTCGACGAACTTCGCCTGGTTGGGCCGCTGGTGGCGCTTCATGCCGCGGTCCAGGTCGGTGCCGGCGCTGATGCCCTCGCAGTGGATCACCGTGCTGGCCGGTTCGTAGTACACGCGCAGGCCGAGCCGGCGCACTGCGAACGCGAGGTCGGCGTCCTCGTAGTAGGCCGGCGCGTAGCGCGTGTCGAAGCCGCCGGCGCGGTCGAACACTTCACGGCGGATCAGCAGCGAGGCGCCGGAGACGTAGTCCACTTCGCGGCGACAACGGAACAGCGGCACGTCGCGTGGTTCGAAACGGCCGGTGGTCCAGCAGCTGCCGTCGCCGAACACCAGGCCGCCGGCTTCCTGCAGGCGGCCATCCGGATAGACCAGCCGGCTGCCGGCGATGCCGCAGTCGGCACGCTCGGCGAAGCAGCGCAGCAATGCGTCCAACCAACCGGGAGTGACCTGGGTGTCGTTGTTGAGGAACAGCAGGAATTCGCCGCGTGCCGCGTCGGCGCCGGCGTTGCAGCTGCCGATGAAACCGAGGTTGGCGGCGTTGCGCAGCAGGCGCAGGCCACCCACCTGTGCCAGCGTGGCGGCGCTGGCGTCCGGCGAGGCGTCGTCCACCACGATCACCTCGAACGGCGCCTGCGCGCCGTGTTTCGCCAGTGAGCGCAGGCAGGCGAGGGTATGGGCGAGTTCGCCGTGGACCGGGATGATCACCGACACCTGCGGCTCATCGCCGGTCGGGAGTGCGAACGGCGCGAACGGTTCGTCCAGCGGCAGCAGCGCCAAGGCCTCGTCCAGCTCGGGTCGCGACTGGAACTCCTGCCGCATGCGCGCCAGCGTGCCGCGCCAGCCGCGCAGCGCAAGGCTGCCGCGCGTACGCTGCCACAGGTAGCCGAGGCGCTTGAGTCGCCAGTGCAGGTTGCCGATCAGCGGACTGCCCTCAACCACTCACAGATTCTGGTAATTCGGCCCCGAACCACCCTCCGGCGTCACCCAGGTGATGATCTCGTACGGGTCCTTGATGTCGCAGGTCTTGCAGTGCACGCAGTTGGCGGCGTTGATCTGCAGGCGCTTGCCGTGCGGGGCG
>Ga0207640_10000384_pt1 | contig 28373 bp, 28 predicted proteins | sample KBSCornC42_FD_184300 | JGI IMG/M metagenome (GOLD analysis project Ga0207640, IMG submission 184300) | Corn rhizosphere microbial communities from Kellogg Biological Station, Michigan, USA - KBS Corn C4-2 (SPAdes) (version 2) | ecosystem: Host-associated > Plants > Roots > Rhizosphere > Soil ... | reverse complement strand
AACAGCCTTCGACAGCAGCCCGACGCGTCGGGCCATTTCGGCGATTATGGCGGCCGCTACGTCGCCGAGACGCTGATGCCGCTCATCCTCGATCTCGACCGCGAATATCGCGCGGCAAAGGCCGATCCCGCCTTCCAGGCCGAGCTCGACGGGCTGATGACGCATTATGTCGGTCGCCCGAGCCCGCTTTATTATGCCGAGCGCCTGACGGAGATGCTGCGCGCCTCCGCGCCCGAGGGCATGGGCGCCAAAATTTATTTCAAGCGTGAGGAACTCAATCACACCGGCGCGCACAAGATCAACAATTGCATCGGCCAGATCCTCCTCGCACGCCGCATGGGCCGCAAGCGTATCATCGCCGAAACCGGCGCAGGCTCGCACGGCGTCGCTACCGCAACCGTCGCCGCGCGCTTCGGCCTGCCCTGCGTGATCTATATGGGCGCCAAGGACGTCGAGCGTCAGCAGCCCAACGTCTTCCGCATGCGTCTGCTCGGTGCCGAGGTGGTGCCCGTCACCAGCGGCGCGCAGACGCTCAAGGACAGTCTGAACGAGGCGCTGCGCGACTGGGTCGCGAACGTCCACGACACTTTCTACATCATCGGCACCGTCGCGGGGCCGCACCCCTATCCGGAGCTGGTGCGCGACTTCCAATCCGTGATCGGCAAGGAAACCCGCCAGCAGATCATGCAGGCGGAGGGCCGTCTCCCCGATCTGCTTGTGGCGGCGGTCGGCGGCGGGTCCAATGCAATCGGCCTGTTCCATCCCTTCCTCGACGATGAAAATGTCGAGATGCTGGGGATCGAAGCGGCGGGCCATGGCATGCATACCGACAAGCATGCCGCGTCGCTCGGCGGCGGCACGCCCGGCATCCTCCACGGCAACAAGACCTATCTGCTGCAGGATGAGGATGGCCAGATTCAGGAGGCCCACTCGATCTCGGCCGGGCTCGATTATCCGGGCATCGGCCCCGAACATAGCTGGCTGCACGATATCGGCCGGGTGAAATATGAACCCGCGACCGATCAGGAGGCGCTCGACGCCTTCCAACTCTGCGCACGCACGGAAGGCATCATCCCGGCGCTTGAAAGCGCGCATGCCGTTGCCGGAGTCGTCCGCAAGGCACGGGAATATCGGCGCGATCAGATCATCGTGATCAACCTTTCCGGCCGTGGCGACAAGGACGTGGCTACCGTCGCTGGCGCGCTGGGAGCGCAGGCGTGAGTCGGCTCGCTGCTGCCTTCGCCAAAGGTCGACCCGCGATGGTTTGCTTCGTCACGGCGGGCGATCCGACACCGGCCGCCACGCCGGCGATCCTGGATGCGCTGGTCGAAAGCGGCGCCGATGTGATCGAGCTGGGCATGCCGTTCACCGATCCGATGGCGGACGGCCCCGCGATCCAGCGCGCCAATCTGCGGGCACTCGGCGCGGGCACGCGGACGGCGGACGTCTTCGCGATCGCCAACGGCTTTCGCGCGCGCCACCCCGACGTGCCTTTGGTGCTGATGGGCTATGCCAACCCTATGCTCCATCGTGGCGCGGCGTGGTTCGCGGATCAGTGCGCAGGCGCAGACGTGGACGGCGTGATCTGCGTCGACATTCCGGCGGAGGAAGATGCGGCCCTCGGGCCCGCCTTGCGTTCGGAGGGCGTCGCGCTGATCCGGCTCGCCACGCCGACCACCGACGCGGCGCGCCTGCCCGCGGTGCTGAACGGCGCCGGCGGGTTCCTTTATTATGTGTCGGTTGCGGGCATCACCGGCATGCAGCAGGCCGCGACCGACAGCATTGCCGAGGCGGTTGCACGGTTCCGGGCGAATACCGATCTTCCGGTTGCGGTCGGCTTCGGCGTAAGGACGCCCGATCAGGCGGCGGCGATCGCCAAGGTCGCGGACGGCGTCGTGGTCGGCTCCGCGATCGTCGACGTGATCGCGCAGGCTGCGGAGGACGGGAGCGATCCCGCCCCTGCCGTTGCCAGACTTGTCAAGGATTTGAGCGGCGCTGTGCACGCCGCGCGCAAGGAGGAAGCGGCATGAGCTGGATCGATCGGGTGCGCAAGGCGCTGCCCTTCGTGGCCAAGCGCGAGACGCCGGACAACCTCTGGCACAAATGCCCGAGCTGCGGGACGATGCTGTTCACGCGCGAATATGAGGAAAATCAGTCAGTCTGCCCGAAGTGCCAGCACCACGGGCGGATTGGCCCGGACGCGCGCTTCGACGCTATCTTCGACGGCGGCATCTATACGCCGATCGCCGCGCCGGCTGTACGCGAGGACCCGCTCAAGTTCCGCGACTCCAAGAAATATGCCGACCGCATCAGGTCCGCCCGCACCAAAACCGGCGAACAGGATGCGCTGATCAACGCCAGCGGCAGGATCGAGGGTTTCAGGGCCGTCGTCGGCGTGCAGGATTTCGCCTTCATGGGCGGATCGATGGGGCTGGGCGTGGGCGCGGCCTTCCTCGCCGGCGTCGAGGCGGCGATCACCGAGAAGTGCCCGTACATCATCTTCACGGCGGCGGGCGGCGCGCGCATGCAGGAGGGCATTCTCAGCCTCATGCAGATGCCCAAGACGACCGTCGCGATCCAGAAACTGCGCGAAGCGGGCTTGCCCTACATCGTCGTGATGACCGACCCGACCACCGGCGGCGTCACGGCATCCTACGCCATGCTGGGCGATATCCAGCTCGCGGAGCCGGGCGCATTGATCGGCTTCGCGGGCCAGCGCGTGATCGAAAGCACGATCCGAGAGAAATTGCCCGAAGGGTTCCAGCGCGCCGAATATCTGCTCGATCACGGCATGCTCGACATGGTGGTGCATCGCCACAAGTTGCGCAGCGAGCTGGCGCGGCTGATCGCCTATCTCTGCCCCGGCAAGCAGGCGGCGTGATGCGGTTTAGCCCCTCCCTTTCAAGGGGGGGGAAGGGGTGGGCGCACGCGTCTGCGCGCTTCAAGCACGCTGTCCTGACTTCCCCTCGCTTGCCTCTCGCCCAAGGGGGAGCCGCTTAAACACATGCCCGATTTCGCGATTTCGTCCGATCCCGCGGTCCAGCGTCAGCTGGAGCGCCTGGCGACGCTTTCGCCAGGCGCCGACATTCTCGGGCTCGAGCGTATCAGTGCGCTACTGGAGCGGCTCGGCAATCCGCATCGCCGGCTCCCGCCGGTGTTCCACGTCGCGGGCACCAACGGCAAGGGATCGACCTGTGCCTTCCTGCGCGCCGCGATCGAGGCATCGGGCAAGAAAGTCCATGTCTATACCAGCCCGCACCTCGTGCGCTTCAACGAGCGCATCCGTATCGCGGGCCATCTGATCGAGGATCCGCTGCTGGCGAGCCTGCTGGCCGAGGTGCTGGACATCTCAGAGGGCGTTTCACCAAGCTTCTTCGAGGTCACCACCGCCGCTGCATTCCTGGCCTTCGAGCGGCACCCCGCCGATGCCGCGATCATCGAGGTCGGTCTGGGCGGACGGCTCGACGCAACCAATGTCCTCGAAACGCCAGTCGTGTGCGGCATCGCGCAATTGGGAATCGACCATCAAGCCTTCCTGGGCGACCGGATCGAGCAGATTGCCGCCGAGAAAGCGGGCATCGCCAAGCCGGGCGTGCCGTTGGTCACGCACCATTATCCTGCGTCTCAGGGCAATGAGATCGGCCGCGCCGCGCGTGCGGTCGGGGCGCGCTGGCTGGAGAAAGGCGGTGTCTGGGATGCGTCGCCGTATCGCGGCAAGCTTCACTACCGCGACGAACAAGGTGAGTTGCAACTGCCCTTGCCGCGCCTGCCCGGCGCACATCAGGCAGCCAATGCCGCGCTTGCGATCGCGATGCTGCGCCATCAGGACGCGGTCGAAGTTCCCGCCGCGTCGCTGCGCGCCGCAATGGGCTGGGCGGAATGGCCGGCGCGGCTGCAGAAGCTTGCGAGCGGCCCCCTCCCCGCTCTGCTGCCGGGAGGGAGCGAACTGTGGCTCGATGGGGGACACAATCCCGCCGCGGGGCGCGCCATCGCCGATTTCTTCCGCGGCCGGCTAGCCCCGGGCCGCCCGTTCCACCTCGTCCTCGGCATGCTTGCCAACAAGGATCTGCGCGGCCTGCTCGAGCCCTTTGCAGGGAGCGGCGTTCACATCGTCGCCGTGCCCGTGCCCGGGCATGAGCATCATGACGCCGATGCGGTACAGGCTGTTGCCGAAAGCCTGGGCCTGACGGCGGAGGGTGCGGCGGATGCACCAGATGCACTGCGGGCGATCGGCAGACGAGAAGAAGAGCCCCCGCTGGTGCTGATCGGAGGCTCGCTCTACCTTGCCGGGACAGTGCTGGCGGCCAACGGCACACCGCCAACCTGAGGCCAAAACGCAGATGCGGCCAACGCAATTCTTGCTTTAGGGGCGACGGTTGCAATTACTGCAACTGCGATGGATGGTTTTGAACTGGCGGTGAAGCGAAGGCCGTCATAGACATGTTGCACCGCACAAAAGATGCGGTGTTCGCAAAGGAAATCACTGTGAAGACGTTCGAAAACGCGACGAGCATCGTGCTCGCGATCGCGGCGCAGGCGCTTGCCGTCGGCCTCATTCTCGCCCTCTAAGAGGCGAGCGATCGGGGGGGCGGCGGGACTGATCCGCCGCCGAAACCCCTTAATCTCCTACACTTCGACTATACCCGGTCCCCCGGAGTCAAGACGCAGGCGGCGTGTCGCGCAGCCTGGCAACCTCGACCCAGGCGAACGAGCCCGCCGCATACGCCGCAATCGCGGCAAATCCCCAATCCCAATGGCCGAGCGCAGCAAAAGGCAGCACCGTCCAGATTGCGGTGTCCACACTCGCCAGCCAGAGCGGCGGCCGCATCGGGCTGAGACGGCGCTCTGCCCACAGGCCGAGCATTGCCGCGACCAGCACGCCGCCGGTCAGCCACCAGCCCCATTGTCCCGACGTCCGCGCCAAGAGGCGCGCCAACCCCGCCACGCCCAGGCCGGCCCCTGCCAGCCGGACCCAGCCGAACACCCTCTCCTGAAAGCGCGAACGCTGACGGATGCGGCCAAGACGCGCCGCGCCCGCCGCCGCGAGGCCCGAAAGCAACAGGCCGATCAGGGGAAGCCAGCGCCAGCCGACCAGACTTAGCGCACCCCCGACGAACGCCAGCAATGCGCCCGCGCCGGCGACGACGTTCGCCTCCATCTTGCGCGCCAGCAGCAAGGGCATCGCCAATTCTTCGGTTGGCGCGAACAGGACCCGGCCAATCAGGTCATCCGCCGGCTTGCGCGCACCCGTGAGGATCGCTTGCTCGGCGGCGGCAAGCGCTGCGGTATCGGTGGTCAGGATCGGAGCCCGCACCGCATCGATGCGGCCGGCATTTTCCTGCACCGCACGGCGCAGCAGGGTCGAAACCGGATCCCATGCCCCGATCATCGCCGCGGTCTCGGCGATGCGATGACCGTCGAGCAGGGCAACGCCCGCCCAGCGCTGCTCGGCATCGATCCGCTCGAACTGCGCATAGTCGGCGGTGTCGGGCAGGACCGCGAGCACGGGGACATGCGCTGCGGTCATGGCACGCAACAGTCCGATTTCGGGCAGACAGGCCTCGGCTATCAGCAGAACGGCTTCATCCTGGCCGATCGCGTCGGCAACCTGGTCGATCCCGCGTGCCATGCCGGTTTGAATGCCATCCTGGCGCAGCCGCGCCACCGCTTCCAGCAATTCGCCCGGCCCTTCGTCGATCAGGAGCAGCACCCGCGCGGCGCCGGCCTCGATCGCGCGACGCGCCTGATGCTCGACCACACTCATGCCCGCGAGCGGCAACAGCGAACGCAGGCCGCCCGGCCCGGGTCCGGGCTCATAGGCGCCGATCAGCGCGGTAGGTCCCTCCCCGTCCATCATGCGTGACATTCAAACGCCCCGCGCCGCAAATCAAGCGCAGCCTTCGCAACTCCCGCTTCCGCGTGCGCGCCAAGGTGGTACAGTCGCTTTATGAATCGAGGGGTGTCGAAAGTGGCTTGGGCCGAAAAGGAACCGGAAGTCGAAACGACGGAGCCGGCGGCCGAGGTCGAGACCGCCTGGGAGGTCGCCGCGCCGCGCCGCTGGCCTGGCATCGTCGCGGGCGTGCTTCTGCTGCTTCTTGGGCTGGGCTGGACCGCCGCTTTGGGCGTCACTCTCTTCCAGGCAAGCCCCTCTCACCTCTTGCCGCCGCTCGCGCTCGCGGCGTGGATCGGGCTCGGCAGCGGCCCGCTCGCCTTGCTGGCGGTTCTGTATCTGCTCCTGCTGCGCACGGGCCGGACCGAGGCCAATGCCTATGCCCGCGCATCCGCCCGGCTGCGCGCCGACAGCGAATCGCTGGCGGGCGTTCTGGCTTTGCTCAACCGGCGGATCGAGGAAGCGCGCTCCGCGCTCAACGCGCAGGCGGCTGAGCTGCAGACGCTCGGGAGCGAGGCCAGCGACCGCATCGGCCAGGCGGCCACCGAACTGAGCACGCAGGCGGCCTCGGTCGGCCAAACCGTCTCGACGCTCAACAACGCCACCTCGGTCGCCCGTGAAGATCTGAACGTCCTGCTGTCCGAATTGCCGAACGCCGAGACTGTTGCGCGCAATCTGGCCGAGGGGCTGCGCGAAGGCGGCGCCGAAGCCGATATGCGCACGCGCGCGCTCACCGAGCTGCTGCAGACCCTCGACCTTCAGGCCAAGGCGGCCAACGAGGCAACGGGTGGCGCGGCCGCACGGCTTGCGGGCCAGCTCGACCGGATCGAGGCGAGCGCCGCGGCGGCCGACAAGCGCATCGAGGATGCGGCGGGATCGATGGGCCGTGCGATCGACGCCGCGCTCGAAACGGCGGCGGAAAGCCTGGACGACACCCGCCAGGTCATCGCCAACCAAAGCGCCGCACTCAATGCGATGGTCGAGCAAAGCCAGGCCCAGGTCGCCGCTGCCGGCGAGGATGCGGCACAGGCCTTGTCCGCGCGGCTCGAGGAATTGGTCGGACGGGTCGAGGGGATCGGCGCGGGGCTGCGAGGACAGGAATTCGCGGCGCGCGGGCTGCTGTCGCAACTCGACCAGGCGATTGCTGCGGTCGAAGCCAAATTCGCCGAACTGGGCGATAAGGGCGCCGAGCATACGGCAGACCTGGCCGAGCATATCGTCGCGCTTTCCACCCATGCCGAATTGGTCGGCCGTGCGCTCGGCACGAGCAGCCAGACCGCCGAAACCCTGCTCGTCCGCGTGGAACAGCTCCGCGCGCAAGCCGAGGCCAGCAATGCGACCATCTCCGACACTATTCCCGCGGCGCTGGCGCGCATCCGGCTTCATGCCGAGCAGAGCCTGCAGACAATCGCCACCGCGGGGGCGCGTACCGAAAGCCTGAGCGAGGCCGCCGCCACGGTCAGCGAACGGCTGGCGGAGGCCGAAATCCTGCTTGAACGCCAGCGCATCGTGCTGAGCGAATCTGGCGGGCTCGCCGATGGGCGTCTCGCCGCCTTGATCGACCAGACGCGCACGCTCGAGGAATTGCTCGCCAAAGCGGATGCGGAGGTACGTTCGCTCAGCGAGGGCGCATCGGGCCATCTGGTCGAAGCGCTCAACCAGGTGCGCGACACGGCCGCGCTTGCTGCCGACCAGGCGCGCGACACGCTCACCGCGGCGATTCCGCGCGTCGCGCAACGGATGAGCGAAAGCGCGGCGCGCGCAATGAGCGGCGCGTTGGCGGATGTCGGCAAGGAAGAGATTGCGGCGATCAGCGCGGCGTCCGAGCAGGCGATCCAGGCCGCACATCTCGCCGCCGAACGGCTGACGCGCCAGATCGTCGCGATTGCCGAGACCGCGACCGCCATCGAAGCGCGGATCGAGGCCAATCGCGAAGATACCGAGGCGCATGACGACCAGAGCTTCGCGCGGACCGCGAGCCTGCTGATCGAGGCGCTCAACTCAACCGCGATCGACGTGGCGAAGATATTCTCGAACGAAGTCACCGACGAGGAATGGAAGGCCTATCTGCGCGGCGACCGCGGCATCTTCACGCGCCGCGCGGTCCGGCTGCTCGACCGCACCGACGCGCAGGCGGTGGCGCAGCGCTACAATGAGGATGGGGAGTTCCGTGACCAGGTCCACCGCTACATCCACGATTTCGAGGCGCTGCTCCGCCGCGTGATGGCGACGCGCGAGGGGACGCCGATCGCGACTACCATGCTGTCGTCCGATACGGGCAAGCTCTACGTAGCGCTCGCGCAGGCGATCGAACGCCTGCGGAGGTAAGCGGCCGAACCATCGCCCGGAACCTGTTTCAGGAGTCCATCGCTCCAAAAGAGGCTACGGTGACGTGGACGGGTGGACGCCGGAACAAGTCCGGCATGACGGCCCTGTTCAGTCCGCCTGCTCAGCCGGAATAGCGCGTGAAGTCGAATGTCTCGACCGGCACCCATTGGTAGACATAGTTGCCGTAATAAAGGCCAAACAGCACGATCGCGACGACGGTGGTCCACTTCGCGGTGCGTGCGAAGCTGAACATGGGCGGCGCGCTGGGCGCCTGGCCCGGTATTGCCCGATCCTCGCCTTGCCCGCGCAAGCGAAACGGCAAGACCAGAAAGAAGCTCATCGCCCAAAAGAGCGTGTAGATGGCAGCGATCGAGCTCCAGCGCATCGGAATGCCTTAGACGCGGATCACCGAAACTTCGACTATCGGCTTTTTGCCGGTCCAGCTGGTCGCGGTGCGGCGCACGCCCAGGCGGATCGCTTCGCGCATTGCGGCTTCGTCCTTCTTGCCGGTTTTGACCGCATCGGCGGCCGCAATCGCGGCTTCCTCGATGAAGTCGTCCTTGTCTTCCTCGACCGGAACGCCTTGCAGCGCGATCGCAGGCTGCCCGCGCAGACGGCCCTTGTCATCGAGCGCGACGGTCACCGCGATCACGCCGTGGAGTGAGATCCTGCGGCGCTCATTCATGGTCGAGCCGTCTGCCGGCAAAATGACGTCGCCGTCGAGGATCAGGCGGCCCGCGCGCTCGTCGCCGATCTTGACCGGCCCCTTGGGCGCGAGCCGGATCAGGTCGCCATTTCCCTGGACGATGCCCCGGGGCACCCCCAGCGAGAGCGCGAAACGCTCCTGCTCGGCCATATGGCGCATCTCGCCATGGACGGGCAGGATGATCTCCGGCCGGATCCACTTGTACATGAGCTCAAGCTCGGGACGGCCGGGATGGCCGGAGACGTGGACGTGCGCCTGGCGGTCGGTGATCATCACCACGCCCTTGGTCGCAAGCGCATTCTGGATGCGGCCGATCGCCATCTCGTTGCCGGGAATCTGCTTGGACGAGAAGACGACCGTATCGCCCGCGCTGAGCTTGAGCTGGTGGCTGTCGAAAGCAATCCGCGCGAGCGCGGCGCGGGATTCGCCCTGGCCGCCCGTCGCGATGATCATCACGTCACGGGGCGGCAGGCGCATCGCCTCGTCGAAATCGATAAGGGGTGGGAAATCCTCAAGATAGCCGACGCTTTTGGCAACCTTGATGATGCGGTCGAGCGAACGGCCGGCGACGCAGAGCTGGCGCCCGCAATCGCGCGCGACCTCGCCCAAGGTCTGCAGGCGCGCGGCATTGGAGGCAAAGGTCGTGACCAGCACGCGGCCCTCGACAGCCTTGACCACGCCGTCCAGCCCCTCGCGCACCGCAGCTTCCGAGCCGGACGCGCTGTCGTTGAACACGTTGGTCGAATCGCAGACGAGCGCGAGCACGCCCTTGTCCCCAATCTCGGTCAGCTCCGCAGCGGTGGAGGGCGTGCCGAGCAACGGCTCCTCATCCAGCTTCCAGTCGCCGGTGTGAAAGATGTTGCCGTAAGGCGTCTCGATCAGGAGCGCATTGCCCTCGGGGATCGAGTGGGCGAGCGGGACGTAGGTGAAGCCGAACGGTCCGAGCGCGAAGCTACTATCGCGTTCGATGATGTTGAGCTCGACCTGCTCCGACAGGCCTTCCTCGTCGAGCTTGCCCTTGATCAGGCCGGCGGTGAACGGGGTCGCGTAAAGCGGCACACCCAGATCGGCGGCGAGGTAAGGGATCGCGCCGATATGATCCTCATGGCCGTGCGTCAGCACGATACCGATCAGATTTTCGCGCTGCTGCTCGATGAAATCGAGGTCGGGCAGGATCAGATCGATCCCGGGATAGCCCGGGTCGGCAAAGGTCAGGCCGAGGTCGACCATCACCCATTTGCCGTCGCAACCGTAGAGATTGACGTTCATGCCGATCTCGCCCGAGCCCCCAAGCGCGAGAAACAGCAATTCTTTTCCAGGAGTGGTCACTAAGCTTCCGATTGTTGGCGGGCCTCGCGGGCTCGCAAGTCGCGCCTATACGGCGCAGCGTCCCTGCATGTAGAGATTGTGTGCTGCACCGCAAGGTGAAGACCGACCCTAGGCTGCCTTCAATTCCCGAATGAAGCGATCGGTCGCGGATGCAAGCGCCTGCGCGGTGTGCGACAGGCTTGCCGCTGCCGAAGAAACCTCACCCGACAAGGCCTCGGTCTCGTTGACCGCGCGTCCCATTTCGCCGACCTCATCGGCCATGTCGATCGCGCTGGCGGCGGTCTCGCGCGCGGCCTCTTCGATCGCGGCGGCGGTCTGGCGCTGATGCTCAACCTGCGCACGGATCGCCTGCGCCGCGCCGGCAAGGTCGTTCACCATCGTCGAGATATGTGCCAGCGCATCCTTGGCCCCGTCGGCGCGCGACTGGGAATTGCCGGCGAGCGTGCGGATCTGGTCGGTCGCGCGCGTCGCCTGGCCCGCAAGCTGCTTCACCTCCTGCGCGACCACTGCGAAGCCACGTCCAGCCTCACCCGCGCGTGCTGCCTCGATCGTGGCGTTGAGCGCGAGCAGATTGGTCTGACCGGCGATTGTCTGGATCGAATCCGCAAAGCCGCCGATCGCGCCGGTATGCCCTGCAAGCGCGTCGACCGCGTCGTGGCACGACGCCGATACGTCGCGCGCGGAGCCGCTCAACCGTGCCTGCTGGTCGACATTGGCCGCGATCGACCCGATCGACGCGGTCAGGTCGCGCAGCCGATCGGCGAGCAGGCTGGCATTGTGCGAGGAGGAAGCCGCGCTCGCCGCGGTGGCGTGCGTCTTGCTGGTCGCGCCGCGCACGATCCCGTCGAGCAGCCGCGCCGATTCCTCCAACTGCGCCGATGCAGTGCCGACAGCGATGACGATGTCCGCAATCGAGGTCTGGAAGCCGTCCGCCAGCGCAAACAATTCGGCGCGGCGCCGATCCGCCATCTCGCGTTCCAGCGTTTCGCGCCGTTCGCGTTCCTGGGCCTCGCGTTCGCCCGCGATCCGGGCGGATTGGTGCGCCGCTTCGGCGCGATTGCGATCCTCCTCGGCGCGGTCCTTGGCGCGCTCGCTTTCCACGCGCGCGCCATATTGGCGCATGAGCAGGCGGCGCTGCGATTCGGCGAGGTAGATCAGCACGATCGCTTCGAGCGTCACCGCCACCGCATGGAGGATGACGCGCCCGATATCCCCCTCTCCCGCGAACACCAGGCTTGGCGTGACTACATCCAGCACGAGATGGTGCACTGCGATCAGCGCCGACGCCAGCAGGATCGGCCGCCAGTCGCACAACACGGTCAGTGCTCCCAGACCGACGAAAAAATACATGTGCGCATCCATCTGCCAAAGATGGTTTTGCAGAAGGAACACGCCGAGCGCGGGATGGATCGCGGCGAGCGTGCCGACACATAAGCGCGCCTGCTCGTCGGACCGACCCTTGATCGCCATGGCGGTCGGCAGCGCGTTCACGATCACAGCGAGCAGGAATACCATGCCGAAGCTCGGCGAACTCACAGCTTTGCCGATCACGAGCAGCGCGAGCGCGCTCGCCCATCCGCTCGCCGCCAGGATACGAACTCCGCGGCGACGCAGCGTATCAAGCTCGACAACGCTCATGCAGAAATTGTCTGCTTACCGGGCCGGCATCCGACTGCTCCGCCCGAAAGGGTGAGCACACCTGCTCGGGAGAGCGGTCCGAGCAAGCTTGCGCGCTTGCCATAGACAATCACCGACGAAGGAAACGGACCGCGCTGGACCAAAGTCGCGCCGCCGGCGATCGCAAGTCCGACGATCCGGTTTTCCGATTGGCCAGCAATGGGGACCAGCAGCATCGTGCCTTCCGCGGGCGGCGCCAGCGCGATCAGCGCGAAAATGCCGAGCGCGCCGACGATCTGGCCGACGACGACGCTGCGCCGGAACGTGGGGGGCGGTAAGAACATTCCGCCATATCTGGTCCATTATGGTTACGACTCCGTAAAGGAGTCGAGGCGGCCATATGCCGCTTACTCGTTATCCTCACCCTTCTGGTTGTCCTGCTTTTGGCAGGAACAGCTGGGCTTCGATTTGCGCTCCACCTTTGTGGTGGCGAATTCGCTGGGGTTCAGCCCTCCAGAATGATCCGCATCGGCCTTGCCGAACTTGTCCTCCGCCTTGGTGGCATATTCATCGAAGCTGAGCTTGCCGTCATTGTTGACGTCGAGCTTGGCGAAGTTGCGGTGGCGCGCGACGAGGAATTCGTCGCGGCTGACGATGCCGTTCTTGTCATGGTCGGCGCGCGAGAATCTTTTCTCCTCACGCGTCTTGTCGTCGGCGGCGGGCGGCTGAGGTGGCGTGTCCGCGTCGTCGGCATCGCCCGATTTGTCCGTGCTAGCCTGCGGTGCGCCGGGCAGGCTGTGCTTGGCGGCCGCGGTGCTGCGCCAATAGGAAACGCCGCCCACGACCAAAATCAAAGCCGCCAACGCACCGATCCAATAGCGCCACATTATCTGTCCCCTGCCCCGTTTGACGGCAGGCTAACGCCCGATCAGGCGAAGCGCCAGCATCCGAAGCAACCGATCCGGACGACCCTGCGCGCGGGCGGCTGCGGCCGCATCGCGGCGCGCGAGCACGAACAAGGCCGCGAGAGGCCGCGCGCCCGAAGGCCAGCGTCCGGGCGGCAGATCAGCCGCCCGGTGCCGCGCCTGGGCAAGTGCGGCTTTCCGGACCTCCGGGTTCGAGTGACGGTAGCCGAGATCGGTCAGCGCCCAAGCCTCGCCCGCAGCCGCAAGGCGCGGATCATCGGCGCCGAGCAGGGCAGCGGCGGCGGTGAACAGGTTGCGCCCGCGCTCGCAACCGTGGCGCGCGATCGCGACCTCATCCGGCTCGCCATCGATCAGCGCCGCCCAGCCGTCCTCGATCGCGGCTAAAGCGGCGCCGCTCGGCCCAAACGGCAGCACATAATCAGCCAGCCGGCGCAGCAGAGGCTCGGCTGGGGCTGGATCCCGATCAAGCTTCTCCAACGCTTCACGCCACCAGGCGAGCCGCATCAGCCCGATCATCGGCTCGCTGGTGGAAGAGACGATGCCGCCGAAGCGTTCGTCCAGCGCGAAGAGCGCGGTGAGGCCGCCGCGCCGGTCGGCGGGCGCATAGGCGACGGCGAGCGCACGTTCGGGATCGGCGAGTTCAAGCTGCCCCCCGGCACGGGAAGGGGGACCGTCCGTAAGACGGTGAAGGGGGACGGAGGTCGGGCGCTTCGCTTGCGGCATTCCCCCTCCACCGTCGGTTTTGCCGGCCACGCCTTGCTTTGCAAGCCGACTTCGCGGCTGCGACATGCCCCCGGCATGTCGCTGATCGCCGCTTCGTCCCCCTCCCCCGTTCCGGGAGGAGTTTTTTCAGCGGTAGCAGACCTTCTTGGCGGCCGCGACGACCTGATCGGCAGTGATCAGCGCCATCTTTTCGAGGTTGGCGGCATAAGGCAGCGGCACGTCAACATTGGTGACGCGCAGCACGGGGGCATCGAGATCGTCGAAGCCCTGTTCCATCGCCACCGCCGCGATTTCCGATGCGATCGAACAGGTCGGCCAGCCTTCCTCGACCACCACCATGCGGTTGGTCTTCTTGAGGCTGGCAAGCACGGTGCCGGTGTCGAGCGGACGCAGCGTGCGCAGATCGATCACCTCGGCATCGATGCCTTCCTCGGCCAGCAGCTTCGCGGCTTCGAGGCAGACCCCGACGCCGATCGTGTAGCTAACGAGCGTCACGTCCTTACCCGCCTTCGCGATGCGCGCCTTGCCGATCGGCAGGACATAATCGTCGAGCTTCGGCACGTCGAACGACTGGCCATACAGCAGCTCATTCTCAAGGAAGACGACCGGATCGTTCGAGCGGATCGCCGCCTTGAGCAGGCCCTTGGCATCGGCCGCCGAATAAGGCGCGATCACGATAAGGCCGGGGACTGCGGCATACCAGGGACCGTAATTCTGGCTGTGCTGCGCGCCGACGCGGGCGGCGGCGCCATTAGGGCCGCGGAACACGATCGGGCAGCGCATCTGGCCGCCCGACATATAATTGGTCTTCGCGGCCGAGTTGATGATGTGGTCGATCGCCTGCATCGCGAAGTTGAAGGTCATGAACTCGACGATCGGGCGCAGGCCCGCCATCGCCGCGCCCGCGCCGATACCGGCAAAGCCATATTCGGTGATCGGCGTATCGATCACGCGCTTGCTGCCGAATTCCTCGAGCAGGCCCTGCGTCACCTTGTAGGCGCCCTGATATTCGGCGACTTCCTCGCCCATCACGAACACACGTTCGTCCGAGCGCATCTCTTCGGCCATCGCGTCGCGCAGCGCGTCGCGCACGGTCATGCGGACGACTTCGGTGCCCTCCGGCACCTCAGGGTCCTCGTGCGTGTCGGCGACATCGGCAACCAGCGCGCGTGCGGCGGTCTGCATCTGTTGCGGGGTAGTGCCTCCTTCCGGCGCCTCGACCTTGGCCTCGGCCTTGGAGACTTCCGCCTTGGGCGCAGGCGCCGCCGAGGCGTCCTCGCCTTCGCCGGCGATCAGCGCGATCACATCGCCCACCTTCACGCCATCCGTACCCTCGGGCACGAGGATTTTGGAGACTGTCCCCTCATCGATGGTCTCGAATTCCATCGTCGCCTTGTCGGTCTCGATCTCGGCAAGGACGTCGCCGGACTTGACCGTGTCGCCTTCCTTGACCAGCCATTTGGCGAGCGTGCCCTCCTCCATCGTGGGAGAGAGCGCGGGCATCTTGATTTCAATCGGCATATGTCTCGCGCTCAATAAGTGTCGACGAGGACGTCGGTGTAGAGTTCGGAAGCCTCGGGCTCGGGGCTTTCCTCGGCGAAGGCGGCGCTGTCGGCGACGATCTTGCGGATATCCTTGTCGAGCGTCTTCAGCTGATCCTCCCCGACGCCCTTCTCCGCCAGGACCTTGGCGAGATGGTCGATCGGGTCGGACTTGTCGCGAACCGACTGGACCTCCTCGCGCGAGCGATACTTGGCCGGATCGGACATGGAATGGCCGCGATAGCGGTAGGTCTTGAGTTCGAGCAGGACAGGGCCCTTACCGGCCTGGACCCATTCCAGCGCGGTCTCGGCCGCGCCGCGCACCGCGAGCACGTCCATGCCGTCGACCTGGATGCCGGGGATGCGGAAGCTCTCGCCGCGCTTGTACAGCTGGTCCTCGGCGGAGGCGCGATTGACGCTGGTGCCCATCGCATATTGGTTGTTCTCGATCACGAAGATGACGGGCAGCTTCCACAGCTCCGCCATGTTGAAGCTCTCATAGACCTGGCCCTGATTGGCGGCGCCGTCGCCGAAATAAACGAGCGCGACACCGCCATCGCCGGAATATTTATGCTTGAAGGCGAGGCCGGCGCCGATCGAAACCTGCGCGCCAACGATGCCGTGGCCGCCGTAAAAGCCATGCTCGACCGAGAACATGTGCATCGAGCCGCCCTTGCCCTTGGAAATGCCGGCGGCGCGGCCGGTGAGCTCGGCCATGATGACGTTGGGATCGATGCCATAAGCCAGCATGTGGCCATGGTCGCGATAGCCGGTGACGACCGAATCGCGCCCGACCTTGAGCGCGGACTGCAGGCCGACCGCGACCGCTTCCTGGCCGATATAGAGATGGCAGAAGCCGCCGATCAGGCCGAGGCCATAAAGCTGGCCGGCTTTCTCCTCGAAGCGGCGGATGAGCAGCATCTGCCGGTAGAATTCCAGCAGTTCCTCCTTGGAGGCGTCGTAGGGCTTGGGCTCGGGCGGCCGCTCGCGGTTGGGGGTAGCAGGCGGCGTTGCTGCCGGCGCAACGGGCGCGGCGGATTTTGCTGCTCGAGCCAAGACGATCTCTCTCCAGAGGGATGCTGCGAAAACGCGCCCCTATAGGCGGGACAAACCCGCTCCCGCAACGGTGTGTTCCGCGATTGCAATTGCAAGAAACGCAATCGCCGACGCGAATTCCGGAATCATGGTTTTTTCTGAGCGCGGTGCGGTGCGGCTGCCAACTCAATTAACGGGGACAATCACCTCGTCGGGGCGGATTTGCCCGGTTTGCTTGCGCACCATCTCTTCGGCGAAATCGGGATCGACATGGCGCGGATCGAGCAATTCGGCGTGATGCGCGAGCCGGTCGCGCTCAGCTTGAAGCGACTTGAGCTGGGCCAGGTGCTCGGTGCGCTGATGACGATAGCCCGCGAGCGAGAACAAGCCGTTCTGCCCGACGATCGCTGCGCCCGCGAAATAGACGATCACCGCCACCGCCACAGTCGGCCAGAAAGCGGTTCGGATCATGGACAAGGCGGGGCGACGCGTCACGTTATCCAAAGAATCACGCCGTCCCAATGGTTTCAAGCGGAAACCGGGGAGGAACGATGAAACGTGCAAAAGCTGAGTCAGACGGAGTCGGCGTCTTTTTTTGGATTCAGCCATGGTGAATCCGTGACCGCACGCAGAAGAACATCAGAAAAATCTCGGAATCGGCCGCGGGTGCGGCGTCATTCGGTCCGACAGATCGAAATCGACCTGATCGACATAGCACCAGCCCCAGCCTTCTGGCGGGTCGTAACCTTCGATGATGGGATGCGAAGTTGCGTGGAAGTGCTTGGTTGCATGGCGATTTGGGGAATCGTCGCAGCAGCCGACATGACCGCAGGTACGGCAGATGCGCAAGTGTACCCACCAGCTTCCCGTCTTGAGGCATTCCTCGCAGCCGTCGGCACTGGGGGTGACGTCGGCGATCGAATGATAATGCGGGCAGGGACCGGCCATGGGTGCAGCCTATTCCTCTCCCGTGCGCCGTCAACGCCTTGCGGCGGCCTGATGCGATGAAATCTGGGGTAGGGAGCGGTTTGCCCGGACTTTGCCGTACCCGCAGGAGCCGGTTGGTTCGGGTTTACGGATTCCCGCGTGTACGCGAAGAGGAAGCCGTCATGCCGGACTCGTTCCGGCATCCACTCAGCGGCTTGGCGCTTGCCTCCCGGTGGACACCGGAACAAGTCCGGGGTGACGGTCGATGTGCGAAGGCGCGCGGTCGCACGTTTCCCATGGCTTTCGACAGAAGCTTGTGTGACCGGCGCGGTTGCAAATGCTGCGCATGCGAAGCGACATCCACCCGTCAATTGATGCCTTACGAATTCTTAATCCTGCTTACCTGACGCGATCCGACCAGCGAAAGGCGAGGTGCTATTTCGCCATGGTTGCGATAGGCCCGTCTCCCTGCCCGCAGAGAGGCGGTCCGCTTAATGGGGACCGAATCATGCGAAACACGATATTGCTTGCCGCCGCCTCCATGCTTGTCGCATCTCCGGCTCTTGCGGGGCCGGCCTGGGAATTCACTGCGCCGGGCAACAGCTTCACGAACGGGACCTGGGATTTCGCGACGGCGTTCACCGTCAACAGCAACGTCGTGGCCTCGGGCCTGGGCTATTATGCCGATCCGGTGACCGGCAATGCCGACGGCAATCCGGTCGCGCTCTATCAGTGCGCGGACGCCGCCTGCCTGACCACCGGCACATTGCTGGCATCGGCTGTTGTCACCAACATCTACCCGCTTACCGGTCATTTCCGCTATGTAACGATCGCGCCGATCACGCTGATGGCCGGCGTCTCCTACGAGATTGCGGGCGTGAGCAACGCAGACAATTATACCTGGAACGATCCCGGCTTCGGTACCGATCCGGCGATCACGATCCTGGCGACTTCGGGGCAATATTCGCGCTGGAGTTCGATCGGCACGCCCGATTTCCTGACCGGCTCGGGTAGCCTCGATATACCTGGGCAGGATGGCATCTGGGGCCCGAATGTATTCCTCGGCAAACCGGTCTTCACCGGCGGCGTGCCCGAACCGGCAAGCTGGGCTCTGATGCTCCTCGGCTTCGGCGGAGTCGGCGCCGCCATGCGTAGCCGCCGCAAGACCGCGGTCAGCTTCGCCTAAACCACTCTATCGTACAATTGGCGCCGCTGGACCCACAGGTCCGGCGGCGCTTTTCTTTTGCGCGAATCGCCGGACCAATTTCGCCTATCTGCTGTGATCCGGGGAAACATTCGGTCAGTGCCGCGCTCGTCCCGGCATAGACGCTTCAGGTCGGTTGCGGAATTCGGACCGAGCTTGAAAAGCGTCAACGCTCTGCCGGGTGCTGATGCGGCTGCCTGATGGGCGGACCCGCGCCCCAGCCCAACGCAGCGGCCGAGCGCGGGCGGACATCGAGGATGCGCTCGAGCAAGTCCTGCCCCTCACGCCAGGCGCCGAGGCCGGATTCCGCATTGATGTGGCCGGCCTGGTCGAGCAGCACGAAATGCGCGCCCAGCGCACAGGCCAGTTCATCCGCCCGATCCGCATGGCACCAGGGATCGTCATTGCTGGCGACGATCGTCGTCGGAAACGGCAGCAATTTTTTGGGCGTGGGCGCGAAGCGCTCGATGCGGGGATCCGCACCCAGGCGATCGACATCGGGGGGCGCCACCAGCAAAGCGCCGACGACGTTGCTCGGCGCGTCCTCGCCGAGTAGGCTCGCCCACCACAGGACCGCTTGGCAGCCAAGGCTATGCGCGACCAGCACGACCGGGCCCTGCGCCGCGCCGACCGCCTGGTCGATCCGACTGATCCAGACGTTGCGCACCGGATCGCTCCACATGCCGAGCTGCACGCGCAGGCAATCGTGGCGCTCGCGCTCCCAGATGGTCTGCCAATGGCCGGGACCCGAATCGTGCAAGCCGGGCACCAGCAGGCATAAGGGGGACAGGCTGAGTTCGCCTTCGGTCATGGTCACGCACTCCAACTTCGGGGTGCGCGCACCATATTTCCTACTCATCTACTAGGAAATACAATCCGACTTGGCCAGGCGATAGGTGGGCTTGGTCATCCCCCTCCCCGCTTGAACGCGCATGAGCCGATTAACGGCGAGCCATGCGAGTTTCTCCGCCCGTGGAGACAGATTGGGGTGCTGGCGCGGTGATCGGAAATTCGAGACGAAGGCCCTACCCACATACCAGCCGAAGCCGGTATCCATCCCCAGAAGTTTCGCCTTGCAATAGGGTGACGGCGTCTGGCGCGAGGCCCTCTTACCGCTTGAGCGCGGTGCGACCGGCGTAGCGGCCGATCACGCCCAGCTCTTCCTCGATGCGGATCAGCTGGTTGTATTTGGCGAGCCGGTCCGAGCGGGCAAGGCTACCGGTCTTGATCTGACCGCAATTGGTGGCGACCGCGAGGTCCGCGATGGTCGAATCCTCGGTCTCGCCCGAACGGTGCGACATGACCGCGGTATAGCCCGCGCGTTGCGCCATGCTGACCGCCTCCAGCGTTTCCGACAATGTGCCGATCTGGTTGACCTTGACCAGCAGCGAGTTGGCGGTGCCTTTGTTGATACCTTCAGCGAGGATCTTCGGGTTGGTTACGAAGATATCGTCGCCGACCAGCTGGACCTTGTTGCCGATCTTGTCGGTCAGGAGCTTCCAGCCGTCCCAATCCTGCTCGGCCATGCCATCCTCGATCGAGACGATCGGATAAGCCGCCGCGAGCTCGGCCAGATAATCGACCATCTCGGCGGGCGAGAGCTTCCGCCCCTCGCCTTCCAGGTCGTAGACGCCACCCTTGAAGAATTCGCTCGCGGCGCAATCGAGCGCGATCGCGACGTCCTCGCCCGGCTTGTAGCCGGCGGCTTCGATCGAGCTCATGATGAAATCGAGCGCGTCCTTGGGGCTGGCGAGGTTGGGGGCGAAGCCGCCCTCGTCGCCCACCGCGGTTGCGAGGCCCTTGTCGTGTAGCTTCTTCTTAAGCGTGTGGAAAATCTCGGTGCCGCAGCGGACTGCCTCGATCAGGCTCTCGCTGCCGATCGGCATGACCATGAATTCCTGGAAGTCGATCGGATTGTCGGCATGCGCGCCGCCATTGATGATGTTCATCATCGGCACCGGCAGGACATGCGCGGCAACGCCGCCGACATAACGATAGAGCGGCAGGCCGCGCGATTCCGCCGCCGCCTTGGCGACCGCGAGGCTGACGCCGAGGATGCCGTTGGCGCCGAGCCGGCCTTTATTGTCGGTGCCGTCGAGCTCGATCATCACCGCGTCGATCTCGCTCTGGTCCTCGGCCTCAAGCCCTTCGACCGCCTCGGCGATCTCGCCGTTGACCGCATCGACCGCGTCGTCGACGCCCTTGCCGCCCCAGCGGCTCTTGTCGCCGTCGCGCCGCTCGACCGCCTCGCGCGTGCCGGTCGACGCGCCCGACGGCACAGCGGCGCGACCGAAGCTGCCATCCTCCAGCGTGACATCGACCTCGACCGTCGGATTGCCGCGACTGTCGATCACGGTACGGGCGTGGATGTCGACGATCGCGGTCATGGGGAATCTCCGATTTTGCAAGCTACAGGATGGCGCGGCCTGTATCGGCGGCGAGCCGTGGGCGCAATGATTCCGCTTCCGATACGAAAAGTGTAGAAAAGTGTATTAGGGAGGTGGAACGCACCGCCCATGGCAGCGGTTGAATGTCGCGTGTTGAGTCATTGCAGGAGATTGGAAATGCCTTCCGCCGACGAGCAGCTTCCCGAGGGCACCGACCACATCGTGGAGGGTACCGGCGCGAACGAGAATGACAGCGCCGATACGACCCCGCCCATTTCGGCGATGCCGGATGGCGATCAGACCAGGGGTGATGACATAAAGGGCGCCTTCTTCGACCGGATGGACGAGATGCGTGGCCAGGCGACCGACCGGGCGCGCGAACTGGCGCAGACGGGCAAGGACCGCGCGGCCTCCACGCTCGACAGCCTGGTCCAGACGGTGGAAGAGGCTGCGAGCGAAATCGACGAGAAACTGGGCAGCCAATATGGCGATTATGCGCGCCGCGCGGCCGAGCATATCGGCGGCTTCACCGATTCGTTCCGCGACAAGGATATCGATGCCTTGTTCAACGACGCGCGCGATTTCGTGAAGAAGTCGCCGGCGGTGGCGATCGGCGCGGCGGCGGCGTTGGGCTTCGTGGTCGCGCGGCTTGCCCGCTCGAGCATGTCGGAGAGCCCTGGCAAAGATGCGCCAAAGGCGTGACGCCCCCGAGCCCAGGCGAGGAGCCAGGGTCGCTGCGCGACCTGGCCGCGCGCGTAATCGAGGATGGGACGGACTATTTCAAGGCGGAGCTGACGCTCGCCAAGGAAGAGACGATCACGCGCGTCAAGGAGGCGCGCCCCACCATCCGGCTGGCGCTTGCGGCGCTGATGCTGGGCCAGGGCGCGATCATGGTCCTGGCCATCTCACTTGGGCTCTTGTTGGCGCGCTGGCTCGGCTTGCCCGGCGGCTTCCTGGCGGCGGGGCTGCTGATGGTCGGCGCGATGCTGGTGATCGCGCACAATGTGGTGGAGCGGATCAGGAAGATCATTCGATGAGCGAGGCGGATATCGCGCGCGCCGAAGAACAGGTTGCGGCGGCGCGCGAGAAATTGCTGGGATCGGCGCAGGCGCTTCAAGCACGGCTGAAGCCGTCGGTGCTCGCCGACGACGCATGGAAAGCGGCGCGCGAAAAGGGCCAGGAGGTCGCTGCCGACGCGGTGCGCGCGGTCAAACAGCGACCGGTCATTTCTTCTGCAGCCGCCATCGGCCTTGCGGCGTTTGTCGCACGCAAGCCGATCGCAAAGCTGTTCGGGATGTGGCGTAGCAAGGACAAGTGAAGGAGTATGCGATGAGCAAGGCCCCCAAGACCTCGCCCCAGGCGGAAAGCGAGCCCGACGCGCGGAACGATGCGTACGGCAAAGTGAGCGAACGCGTCGCGGCGGCCTATGCCGCTGCGCGCGAGAAGACCGGCCAGGCGGGCGAGAAGCTGGAATCCAACCCGCTTGCCGCATTGCTGGGCGGGATCGCGATCGGTGCGATCGCGGGCGCGCTGATTCCGCGTCTCGCCAAGGAAAAGGAATTGCTGGCACCATTGGGCGAGAAGATCGGCGAAGCGGCGCGCGCCGCGCTCGACGCGGGTAAGAGCGCGGGCGCGGGAGCGCTGGAGGAAGCGGGCCTTTCCTCTGACCAGATCCGCACGCAGGTCTCCAAGCTGGTCGAACAGGCGCTGAAGGCCGCGAACGAAGCCGGCACGGCCGCAGTCTCGGCCGCGCGTGAATCCGCGACACGTTAAAAATTCAAGACGAGTTCATGCGGGCGGGCCGATAGGCTCGCCCGTTCCATTTGGAGAGTGCAAGAATGAGCCCCAGGTTTCGTAACGCCCTTGCTGCGATGGCAATCGCTTCGGGCGTGCTGCTTCCGGCAATGACAAGCCCCGTCGCGGCCGCGGTCGATACGAGCGATCCGCAGCGTTTCGTCCAGACGCTCACCACCGACGGCTTCGCCGCGATGAAAACGGGGAGCCGCGAGGCAGCCAAGGCCAAGTTCCGGGCCTTGCTGGCGCAGAATGTCGCGGTCGACCAGATCGGCGACAAGCTGATCCGCCGCTGGCTGCCCAAGATCACCCCGGCCCAGCATGACCAGTACAAAACGTCGCTGCCCGGCTATGTCGTCGGCACCTATGCCGACCGCCTGTTCGAATATTCGGACTCGACGGTGCGCGTCGTGCGGACCCAGCCGACTGCGGGCGGCGGCGCCGACGTGATTACCCAGGTGACCAAGCCCGGCGCGCAGCCGATTGCCGCCACCTGGTCGCTAACCAAGGTCGGCGGCGCCTGGAAGGTGCTCAATCTCAACGTCGCGGGCATCAACGTGGCGATGGCGCAGGCCGCGGATTTCGATTCGGTGATCCAGCGCCAGGGCTTCGACGCGCTTTTGAAGATGATGGCGGCGCGCAAGTAACGGCATCCATAACGCACTTGTCTTACCCGTCCGCCGGGAGCAGGAGCCTTTGCCCATGAGCAAGATGCACCTGGTATTCGGCGGGCGGGTCAAGGATCCGCGCACGCTCGACTTTCAAGACCTCTCGAAGATCGAGGTCGTGGGCTTTTTCCCAGATTATGCGAGCGCCGAAAAAGCCTGGCGCGCCGCCGCCCAGCGCACGGTCGACGATGCCGAAATGCGCTTCGTGATCGCGCATCTGCATCGTCTGTTCGAACCGGAAGAAGCGGCTTAGGCTTGGCCCGTCACCCCGGACTTGTTCCGGGATCAAACTCTCGAACTTGGCGCCTGCTTCCCGGTGGAGGCCGGAACAAGTCCGGCATGCCGACCGAGGGCTAGGCCTTCCGATAGCGCCAGGCCAGCATCGGGCGGGCTAGGACCAGGCCGGCGACAAAGCCGCCGATGTGGGCGGCAGTCGCGATCGGCATCGCTTTGGTGCTCGAGACCAGGCCGAGCATGAGCTGGACCACGATCCAGGCGACCGCCAGCCAGGCGATGTGCAGCCAGCGCGCGACGGCGGGCGGATATTTGGACGGGCGGCGCTGGCCATAGAGCATGGCATAGGCGCCGACGAGCGCGGAGATGGCGCCGCTGGCGCCGATCATCGGCACGGGCGAGTGCGGCCCCGCAATATATTGGGCGGCCGCCGCGGCATAAGCGCCGAGCACGTAGAGCGTGATCACGCCCGCAGGCCCGATCGCGACCTCATCCTCGCGCCCGCAATAAAAGAGCATCAACAGGTTGAAGCCGATGTGGATCGCCCCGCCGTGGAGCAGGGTCGCGCTTAGCGGCGTCAGCCAGATCGGCAGCGCGCCGATCACGGTCAGACCGGACAGGCGCGCGGGAATGAACCCGCCCACGGCGGCCGCCGCATCGAGCTTGCCGATCGCGGTGAGCAGCGCGAAGCTCGCAACCGTGACCGCCGCTATGGTGGCGGTCATCTTGGGAGGCGCGGTCTTCATGCCGAGATACTCAAGCCATTGCCCGTTCGTGTCGAGTAGGCTTCGAGGGCGACCGGGAAACCTGCTCGAGACAGGCCCCTCGATACACGATCTCGACACGCTCGATCGTTACTCGGGACGAACGGCGTAACCCGGAAATCAGATGAACTCGATGCGCGAGACGACGTAATATTTGTCGCCCGACGGTACGGTCACTTCCACTTCCTCGTCGACCTTGCGACCGATCAGCGCGCGGCCGAGCGGCGAGGCGTAAGAGATGCGGCCCGATTTGGCGTCCGCCTCGGTCTGACCGACGATCTGATATTTGACGGGCTTGTCGTCCTCGTCGAGCAGATGGACGGTCGCGCCGAACACGACCTTGTCGCCCGAAAGCGTCTTCGGATCGATCACCAGCGCGCGTGAAAGCTTGTCCTCGATGTCGGCGATCATCGCCTCGATCTGGCCCTGACGTTCCTTGGCCGCGTGATATTCGGCATTCTCGGAAAGGTCGCCATGCGCGCGCGCTTCCTCGATCGCATCGATGATCAGCGGCCGCTCGGTCTTGAGACGCGCGACTTCAGCGGTGAGCATGTCATGCCCTTCCGCCAGCATCGGCATCTTCTCGTCGCTTGCCATTTCAACCGAACCCCTTGTTCGAACCGTCAAAAAAGGACCCCGCGCCGCCGTGTGGCGACGCCCGCACCTTGGCGATGTCTGGGATCGTCAGTCAGCTATGATAGGATTGGAGCGAGCGTACTTCAAGGCTGCGCTCCTTTAAGGCCGCAATCGCCCTCACCGCGGCGAGACCGGCTGCCGCGGTCGTGAAGTAGGGAATGCGCGCCAGCATGGTCGATGCGCGGATCGATTTCGAATCCTGCAGCGATTGCCAGCCCTCGGTCGTGTTGAGCACCAGCTGGACACCGCCGTCCTTCAAACGGTCGACGATGTGCGGCCGGCCCTGCGCGACCTTGTTGACGCGCTCGACCATCAAGCCCTTCGCGCCGAGATATTCGGCGGTGCCGTCGGTGGCGACGATCTTGAAGCCCAGGTCGATAAGCGCGCACACCGCGGGCTCGATCACCGGCTTGTCGGTCTCCTTGACCGAGACGAACACGGTGCCCGTTTCCGGCAACGTCGTGCCCGCGCCCAGCTGCGCCTTGGCGAAGGCGGTCGCGAAATCGCGGTCGAGACCCATCACTTCGCCGGTCGACTTCATTTCCGGCGACAGGACCGGATCCACGCCCGGGAAGCGCGCCCAGGGGAAGACGGCTTCCTTGACCGCGATATAATCGATGTCGAGATCGATCTTGGGCAGATCGGCAAGCTTCTCGCCCGCCATCACGCGCGCGGCGATCTTCGCGATCGGGGCGCCCACCGCCTTGGCGACGAAGGGCACGGTACGGCTGGCGCGCGGATTGACCTCGATCAGATAGACCTCGCCGTCCTTGACCGCATATTGGACGTTCATCAGGCCCTTGACCTCGAGCGCGCGCGCGAGCGCCTCGGTCTGGCGCTCGATCTCCGCCACGATCTCCTTCGACAGGCTGTAGGGCGGGAGCGAGCAGGCGCTGTCGCCCGAATGGACGCCAGCCTCCTCTATATGCTGCATCACGCCCGCGATGGTAACGTCGGTGCCGTCCGCGATCGCGTCGACATCGACCTCGATCGCGTCGCGCAGATAGCGGTCGATCAGCACCGGGCTGTCGCCTGACACCTGCACCGCGGTCTGGATATAATGTTCGAGCTGCGCGGGTGTGTCGACCACCTCCATCGCGCGGCCGCCGAGCACGTAGGACGGACGGGTCAGCACGGGGTAGCCGATCCGATCGGCGACCGCGAGCGCCTCGTCGCGGCTGCGCGCGATGCCGTTGGCGGGCTGCTTGAGGCCGAGCTTCTCGACCAAGGCCGCGAAGCGCTCGCGATCCTCAGCGAGGTCGATCGCGTCGGGCGAGGTGCCGAGGATCGGGATTCCGGCTTTCTCCAGCTCCTGCGCAAGCTTGAGCGGGGTCTGGCCGCCGAACTGGACGATCACGCCGACCAGCTCGCCGTTGGCCTGTTCAATATGGAGGATCTCGAGCACGTCCTCGACCGTGAGCGGCTCAAAATAGAGCCGGTCGGACGTGTCATAATCGGTGCTCACCGTCTCCGGATTGCAATTGACCATGATCGTCTCGAAGCCCGCATCGCTGAGCGCGAAACAGGCATGGCAACAGCAATAGTCGAACTCGATGCCCTGGCCGATACGGTTGGGGCCGCCGCCGAGGATCACGATCTTGCGGCGGTCGGACGGCTGCGCCTCATTTTCGGGCTCGCCGAAGACGGGCGCCTCGTAGGTGGAATACATATAGGGCGTCTTGGCCTCGAACTCGGCCGCGCAGGTATCGATCCGCTTGAAGACGGGGCGCACGCCGAGCTTGTGGCGATGCGCGCGGACCTCGGCCTCGGTCACACCGCCCGACATCGCCTTGATCGCGTCATGGACGATGCCCGAACCCTTGGCCTGCGCCTGCGCCATGCCGGCAAGGTTGGTCGAATTGAGCGCGAGCCAGGCGAGGCGCTTGTCGGAGAAGCCCATCGCCTTCAGCTTGCGCATCCCCTCGGCGGTGTTGGGCAGGCCGTTCTGGCAGACGCCGTCCTCGGCGCGCACGATCTCGGCGAGACGCTCCAGGAACCAGGGATCATATTTGGCGATGCGATGGATTTCGTCGACGGTCAGGCCTTCGCGCAGCGCCTGCGCCGCGATCAGCAGCCGATCGGGCGTGGGTTCGGACAAGGCCGCTTCGATCTCGGCCTTGGGCGCACCCTTGAGCCGGTCGACAATATTCAACCCGGACAGGCCCGTCTCCAGGCCGCGCAGCGCCTTTTGCAGGCTTTCGTGAATGTTGCGGCCGATCGCCATCACCTCGCCGACCGCCTTCATCGCGGTGGTGAGATGATCTGATGTGCCCTTGAACTTCTCGAACGCGAAACGCGGAATCTTGGTGACGACATAGTCGATCGTCGGCTCGAAGCTGGCGGGCGTCGCGCCGGTAATGTCGTTGTCGATCTCGTCGAGCGTGTAGCCCACCGCCAGCTTGGCCGCGACCTTGGCGATCGGGAAGCCGGTCGCCTTCGACGCCAAAGCCGAGGAACGCGACACGCGCGGGTTCATCTCGATCACGACCAGGCGGCCGTCCTTGGGATTGACCGCGAACTGGACGTTGGAGCCGCCGGTCTCGACGCCGATCTCGCGCAGCACTGCGATGCTGGCGTTGCGCATGATCTGATATTCCTTGTCGGTCAGCGTCAAAGCCGGCGCGACGGTAATGGAATCCCCGGTATGGATACCCATCGGATCGACATTCTCGATCGAGCAAATGATGATGGCATTGTCGTTGCGATCACGCACGACCTCCATCTCATATTCCTTCCAGCCGAGGACGCTCTCTTCGACCAGCACCTCGGTGGTGGGCGAGAGATCGAGGCCGGAGGTGACGATCTGGACGAATTCCTCGCGGTTATAGGCGATGCCGCCGCCCTGCCCGCCCATCGTGAAGCTGGGGCGGATGATCGAGGGGAGCTGGACATATTCGAGCGCTTCGAGCGCTTCCTCGATCGAATGCGCGATGCGCGATCGCGGGCTTTCGAGCCCGATCTTGTCCATCGCGTTGCGGAATTTGAGCCGATCCTCGGCCTTGTCGATCGCCTCGGCATCGGCGCCGATCATCTGGCAGCCATATTTTTCGAGCGTGCCGTCGTGCCAGAGCGCAAGCGCGGTGTTGAGCGCGGTCTGGCCGCCCATCGTCGGCAGCACCGCGTCCGGGCGCTCCTTCTCGATGATCTTCGCGACGACCGCGGGGGTGATCGGTTCGATATAGGTCGCATCGGCCATGTCGGGATCGGTCATGATCGTGGCCGGGTTCGAATTTACCAGGATGATCCGATAGCCCTCTTCGCGTAGTGCCTTGCAGGCCTGCGTGCCCGAATAATCGAACTCGCACGCCTGGCCGATAACGATCGGACCGGCGCCGATGATCAGGATCGATTTGATGTCGGTACGCTTAGGCATCTAGCTGATTTTTCCAACAAAAGCGTGGGGCAGGTGCGCGCCGGCGGCCTCCGCCGCATCCGAAGCACATTTGATCTGCTTGTAGGTCACTTTCGGCGACATGGTGAGATGATCGACGCCGCCCGAGCGATGAAAGCGAGCCTGAGCGGGCGAAAGCTTGCATGCCTTCTTGATAGCGGCGTTGATGGCGCTTGAATCCGCTGTCGGCGGTGCGGCTATCGCTGCACCGCTCAAGAGCGCACAGACGATCGCCGCGCGGATCAATCGCCCTTTCCAGCTGACTCACGAAAT
>Ga0207640_10000378_pt1 | contig 28715 bp, 31 predicted proteins | sample KBSCornC42_FD_184300 | JGI IMG/M metagenome (GOLD analysis project Ga0207640, IMG submission 184300) | Corn rhizosphere microbial communities from Kellogg Biological Station, Michigan, USA - KBS Corn C4-2 (SPAdes) (version 2) | ecosystem: Host-associated > Plants > Roots > Rhizosphere > Soil ... | reverse complement strand
CCTTGGGTGGCTGCTGAGGCACTGGACCCCAGCTTTCGCTGGGGTGACGAATACTCGCGGAACCTCGTCATTCCGGCGAAAGCCGGAATCCAGGGCCTTGGGTGGCTGCTGAGGCGCTGGACCCCAGCTTTCGCTGGGGTGACGAATACTCGCGGAACCTCGTCATTCCGGCGAAAGCCGGAATCCAGGGCCTTGGGGGTGGTTGCTGAGGCGCTGGACCCCAGCTTTCGCTGGGGTGACGAATACTCACGGGTGACGAACACTCTGCTCAAGCGCGTTCTGCGGCGACGCCTTCCGTCGCCGGCTCCTGCCTGCGCACGAAGGCGCGGCGCGCCAGGTGATAGGCCGGGTCGGCGCCGAAGAAGTTGCGCCGCATCTCCGCCAGCTCCTCTTCCGCGTAACGCTCCAGCGGTTTGCGCTGCTCGTCTTCCTCGCGACGCGCAGCCTTGCGTACCAGTTCCTCGCGCCAATGCCGCGCCTCGTTGCCCGGCGCGAGGATGGCTTCCATCGCGCCCGGAAGTTCGCTCGCCGGCAGCACGCCATCGACCAGGCCGATGCGTTTCGCACGCGCCGTGCCCAGCGGCTGCAGCGATTCGGTCAGCAGGCGCGCGGCGGTTTCGCCGACGCGGCGCGGCAGCAGATAGGTCCAGTATTCCGAGCCGTATAAACCGCCCATGCCCTTGTAGTGCGGATTGAGCACGATGCCGTCGCGCGCATAGACCAGGTCCGCGGCCAGCGCCAGGATCACCCCGCCCGCGCCGGCATTGCCGCGCATCAGCGCCACCGTGCGCTTGTCGTGGGTGAGTACGATCTCGCGCACCAGCGCATTCATCGCGAGGATATTGCGCCACGACTCATCCGCCGGATCGTGCGCCGCCTCGATGGCGTTGAGGTCGATACCGTTCGACCAGAAATCCTCGCCGCCGCACAGCACCAGGGTGCGGGTGGGACGCGAACGCGCATGGCGATACGCGGCCAGCAGGCGTTCCAGCAGGTCCGTGCCCATCGCACCGTTGAGCACGTCGAAATGCAGATAGCCGTTGTGTCCGCGCTCGCGATAGCGGATCGGCTGCCAGGTCGGCGCGGACGGTCGCGCTTCCGGCGCCAGCGGCAGTTCCGCCACGCCGTCGAGGCGCTCGGCCAGCGCCAGTGTCGCGGGCAGTTTTACGTCGTAGCGCGGATCGTCCAGCGACAGCCCTTGCTTGCGGCGCACGTGGCTGACCCACAGCGCACCATCAGCGCAGGCGACGCACACCGCATCGTCGCGCCGCGCCAGCAGCTGGCCCGGCTTGCCGTGCAGCTTCGCTTCCGGCTGCGCGCCGAACACGCGCAGCTTCACGCCGGCCATGCTCATCAGCAGGCCCGGCGCGCTGTCGGCGGAACGGATATGGCGCAGTACCTGTTCCGCCGGCGCGTCCCAGCCGATCTGCCGATCGGCCTGCCGGCATGGCGGCCGTTCGCGGCCTTGCGTGTCGACACGTTCGCCGAACGGCGGACGCTGGCCGCGCTGACAGCGTTCCAGCGCTTCGCGGATCGCGGCCATCGCCGCGTCGGTGGTTTCGCGCCGGTAGATCGCGCTCTTGCTGGTGGGGCGCAACGGAAATTCGCGATGCGACCACACCGGGCCGCCATCCATCTCGTCGCGCGCTTCCAGCACGGTGACGCCCCAGTCGGACGCGCCTTCGAGTAGCGCCCAGTCCAGCGCGGAAGGTCCGCGGTCGCCGGGAATGCCCGGATGCACGATGAGGCAGGTGTAGCGCCGCCACAGACTGGCGGGAATCGCCGACTTCAGCATCGGCGCCAGGATCAGGTCGGGCCGGAAACGCTGCGCCGCGGCTTCCATCTGCGCGCCATGGGCGACTTCGGCGATATCGAGATGATGCCCCAGCTCTTCCAGTTCGACCTGCGCGCGCTGGGACAGTCCATTGTGTTTCGTGGTCAGGAACAGGATCCGCATAGCCCCTCTCCTTCAGTGCGTTCCTCGCACTCGAGCGGGCGATGCTGCCAGCGCAACATGGCGGCTTAATTGATACACCGCACAGCTTTAAAAAATTCGAACACAAAGCAAGCCGCGCAGATATTTTTCACTTCGCATCGACACGCGCCATGATCGGCGCGGCCTCAGCGGCAGGCGTCGATCGCCTGCGACAGCCGCTCCACGCCGATCACTTCCAGCTCGCCCACCTTGCCCTTCTTCGGCGCATTCGCCTTGGGCACGATCGCGCGCTGGAAACCATGATGCGCAGCTTCCTTCAGCCGCTCGTCGCCATTGGGCACGGGACGGATCTCGCCCGACAGGCCCACTTCGCCGAAGGCGATGGTCTTCTCCGGCAAGGGCCGGTCGCGCAGGCTGGACAGCACCGCCAGCAGCACCGGCAGGTCGGCCGCGGTTTCCTGCACGCGGATGCCGCCGACCACGTTGACGAATACGTCCTGGTCGTACGCCGCCACGCCGCCATGGCGATGCAGCACCGCCAGCAGCATGGCCAGGCGGTTCTGCTCCAGGCCCAGCGCGACGCGGCGCGGATTGCCCAGCGAGGACTGGTCCACCAGCGCCTGCACTTCCACCAGCAGCGGCCGCGTGCCTTCGCGCGTGACCATCACCGCGCTGCCCGAGGTCGGCCCGGAGTGCGCGGAGAGGAAGATCGCCGAAGGATTGGGCACTTCGCGCAGGCCCTTCTCCGACATTGCGAACACGCCCAGCTCGTTCACCGCGCCGAAGCGGTTCTTGAACGCGCGCAGCACGCGGAAGCGGCTGCCGGATTCGCCTTCGAAATACAGCACCGCGTCCACCATGTGCTCGAGCACGCGCGGGCCGGCGATGCCGCCTTCCTTGGTGACGTGGCCGACCAGGAACACCGAGGTGCCGGTCTCCTTGGCGAAGCGGGTGAGCTTGGCGGCGGATTCGCGCACCTGGCTGACCGAGCCCGGCGCGGCGGTGAGCAGTTCCGTCCAGATGGTCTGGATCGAGTCGATCACCAGCACGCGCGGACGCGTCGACACGGCCTGTTCGAGAATGCGCTCGATGCAGGTCTCGGCCAGCGCATGCAGCGGACCCAGCGGCAGGTCCAGGCGCTGCGCGCGCGCGGCGACCTGGCCCAGCGACTCTTCGCCGGTGACGTAGACGCTGGCCAGGTGCTCGCCGAGCTTGCCCAGCATCTGCAGCAGCAGGGTGGATTTACCGATGCCCGGATCGCCGCCGATCAGCACCACCGAGCCGTCCACCAGGCCGCCGCCGAGCACGCGGTCCAGTTCGCCGATACCGGTGAGCGAGCGCGATTCGGCGGTCAGCGCCACCGAGGTGAGCGGCGTCACCTTGGGCGCGCCCGCCGCGGCGCCGGCATAGCCTGAACTACGCGCGGCGCCGGCCGACTTCACCGCCGGCTGCACCACGAATTCGCTCAAGGTGTTCCAGGCGCCGCATTCGATGCACTGCCCCTGCCACTTGGAATGTTCCGCCCCGCAATCGGCGCAGACGTAGGCGGTCTTGGCCTTGGCCATGAAATCGAACCTCAAAAAACGAAAGGCGAGCTTAGCCCGCCTTGATCGCAAACCGCGAGACGGCCGACAGCCCGCTCAGCTGTCGTCCTCGACGAACAGCACGCGTCGGGTCATGCCGCAGGTGAGGTCGTAGGAGATGGTGCCGGCCTGCGCGGCGATGTGTTCCACCGGCAGGTCCGCGCCCCACAGCGTGACGCGGTCGCCCACCTTGGCCTGCGGCGCTTCGCGCAGGTCCAGCGTGATCAGGTCCATCGACACGCGCCCGACCAGCGGCACGCGGCGATCGCCGACCAGCACCGGCGTGCCGCTGGCCGCGCTGCGCGGATAGCCGTCGCCGTAGCCGACCGCGGCCACGCCGATCGGCATATCTTCCGGGCAGGTCCAGATGCCGTTGTAGCCGACGCGTTCGCCGCGGCGGATGTGGTTCACCGCGATCAGCCGCGTGGTCAGCGTCATCGCCGGACGGAAGCCGAAATCGGCGCCGCTCTTGCCCGGCACTACCGACAAGCCGTACAGCAGGCCGCCGGTGCGCACCCAGTCGCCGCGCGCCTCCGGCCAGCCCAGCACGCCGGCGGAATTGGACAGCGCGCGCGGGCCGCTCAGGCCGGCCACGGCTTCATTGAAGCGACGGATCTGCGCGTGCGTCTCTTCGCCATCGAATTCCTCCGATTCGGAGAAATGCGTAAGCAGGCCGATCTCGGGATCGATGCCAGGCATCGCCGACAGGCGCGCATGGATTTGCGCCGCACGCTCCGGCGCAAAACCCAGGCGATGCATGCCGGTGTCGACCTTCAGCCACACGCGCAGCGGACCGCGCGAGGACGAGGCTCCGTCCAGCCAGGCCAATTGGGACTCGTGATGGATCGCAGCGTCCAGCTGCAGGCGCTGCATCTCGGCGATATCGCTGGCGCGATCCGGGCCGGACAGCACCACGATGCGCTGCCGGTGCCCCGCCGCGCGCAGGCGCAGCCCGTCGCCCTGCGCGGCCACCGCAAACGCATCGGCCGCGCCATCCAGCGCGCGCGCCACGCGTTCCAGGCCATGCCCGTAGGCGTCGGCCTTGACCACCGCCATCACCTTCGCCGGCGCGGCCATCGCCTTGATGCGGGCGAGGTTGTGACGCAGAGCGCCGAGATGGATGGTGGCGACGGTGGTACGGCTCATGATTCCTTGGCGCCGCGCGCGGATCGCAGCGGCTGTGCTGGCGGAAGGGAACGGCGGGCATGGCCGGCGCGATCGGCGGAAAGCTTAGCAGGCCGGGTCCGCGGCGGCCTGCGCATGCTAGTCCCGCGGCCCCCGAAGGGCATGGAGCCGGCGGGGCCCGTCCGGGGAATTTCGCGGGCAAGGCCGTCAGGCCGGCGTCGCCGCATGCAGCACGATCACCCCGCCGACGATCAGCACGATGCCCGCGACCCGCCCCATCGTCAGCGCCTCGCCGAAGCACACCGCCCCGAGCAGCGCGGTGCCGGCGGCGCCGATGCCGGTCCATACCGCGTAGGCGCTGCCCACCGGCAGCACTGCCAGCGCCCGCCCCAGCAGCCACACGAAGGCCGCCAGCGCCACCAGCGACAAAGCCGTCCAACCCGGTCGCGTGTAGCCCTGGGCGAACTTCATCGACAGCGCCCACAGCACGTCGAGCGCGCCGGCCGACAGCAACATCATCCATGCGGCCGAGGCTTTCATCGCGACTTCTCGGCCTGCACAGCAGCGAGCACGCCCGGCCTGGCGCCGACACGCTCCAGCCAGGCGCGCAGATGCGGGAACGCATCCAGCGGCACCTTGCACAGCCTGGCCCAGCTCACGATGGCGAACAGATACGCATCGGCCACCGAGAATGCCGTGCCGAGCAGATAATCCCGCCCGTCGAGCTGATGCTCGACCAGTTCCAGCCGCCTGGCGATCCGCGCCCGCGCCACCTCGGCGGCCTGTTCGCCGTACTCCGGATGGAACAGCCACGGACTGAACATCTTGTGCAGCTCGGAACTGATGTAGACCAGCCAGCGCATGGATTCATAGCGCTGCAGCGGCGTGGCCGCGGGCAGCAAGCCGGCTTCCGGCCGTATATCGGCCAGGTATTGCATGATCGCCACGCCTTCGCTGAGCAGGCTGCCGTCGTCCAGTTCCAGCAGCGGCACGTAGCCGTTGGGATTGAGCGCGCGGTAATCGGCCTGGGTCGCGGCGATCACCGGCGGCGCGCCCAGCCGCACGCGCACCAGTTCGACCTCGAGCCCGAGTTCGCGCAGCACGATATGCGGGGCCAATGAACAGGTACCGGGGGTGAAGTAGAGTTTCATGCGAGCCTCCGTTGGGGAGGCGGCAGCATCCAGCCACGGGCCCGCCGGCACCATCTGTCGCCGGCACAAGGAAAGCTTGCGCATGAAGTCAGGCGATTGGTCTCTGGACGATCTGGCGCTGGTGCGCGCCGTCGCCGCGCACGGCAGCCTGGCCGGCGCGGCGCGCGAACTGGGCGTGGATCATTCCAACGCGTTCCGCCGGCTCGGCGCGCTGGAAGCGCGTACCGGCGTGACGCTGTTCCGGCGCAGCCGGCGCGGCTACGCAGCGACCGAAGCGGGCGAACTGGCCGCGGCCGCCGCCGAGCGCGTGCTGGCCGAGACCGCCATGCTGGCGCGCGAACTGCAGGGCCGCGACCAGCGCGTGCAGGGCCTGCTGCGCATCACCGCGCCGGATACGCTGGTGCGGCATGTGGTGGAACTGTGCGGCGCGTTCGAGGCAGAGCATCCGTCGGTGCGTTTCGAACTGGTCATCAACAACGCCTTCCTCACCTTGCAGAAGCGCGATGCCGATGTAGCGCTGCGCCCGGCGCGCAGCTCGCCGCCGGGGCTTTCCGTGCGCAAGCTGGCGCCGATCGCCACGGCCGTCTACGAAGCCAAGGGAAAACGCGGGCGGGCCGGCGCGGAACGCTGGATCGGCCTGGGCGATGCGCTCGCCCATCTCGACGCCGCGCAATGGCTGCATGCGCATGTCGAACCCGCGCAGATCGCCATGGTGGTGGACACCCTGCCCGCCGCGCTTGCCGCCTGCGAAGCCGGCATCGGACGCGCGCTGCTGCCGTGCTTCTACGGCGAGGCATCGGCGCGTGTGCGCCGGCTCGGTCCGCCGCTGGCGGAAGTGCAATCGCAACTGTGGTTCGTCACCCATCCGGATCTGCGCCGTTCGACCCGCGTGCGGCTGTTCCGCGACTTCGCGCAGGCCTGGGTGCAGGAGCGCGCCACGGACTTCTGGCCGTCCGAGTAAACAGCTAAAAATTCTGGCAGCGCCCTCGCAGGCGCCATGGTCTCCTGACCGCATGCCCGGCAGATCGGGCACCCACAGGAGACGCTCCATGTCCGGCCATGCTTCTTCGCACGCACCCCTGCCCTACGGCGACATAGGCGACGGCCCCGTCGCGCTGCTGGTCTTCCTGCCGCGTACCGGCAACGGCCGCGCGCTCACCACCAACAACGGACGCATGAGCGTCGCGGGTACGGCGGCATCCCGCGCCCGCAGCGCTGCACCGTGGCGCTGGCTGCATCGAATGGGCCTGTTTACGCGCCGCCGCCGCGGCTGAGCGGCGCTTACTCGAACGCGCCGACGAAGGAATCCGGCGCGTAGTTCATGAACTTGGTGTAGTGGCCCAGGAAGGTCAGCTTCACCGTGTCGGTGGGGCCGTTACGCTGCTTGCCGATGATGATCTCGGCCAGGCCTTTGTCCGGCGATTCCTTGTTGTAGTAGTCGTCGCGGTAGATGAACATGATCACGTCCGCGTCCTGCTCGATAGCGCCGGATTCGCGCAGGTCCGACATCATCGGCCGCTTGTCGGCGCGCTGCTCCAGCGAGCGGTTGAGCTGCGACAGCGCGATCACCGGGCAGTTGAGCTCCTTCGCCAGACCCTTCAGCGAGCGCGAGATCTCGGAGATTTCGGTAGCGCGGTTTTCCTTGTTGCCGGGCACCTGCATCAGCTGCAGGTAGTCGATCACGATCAGGCCCAGGCCGCCGTGCTCGCGGTGCAGGCGGCGCGAGCGCGAGCGCAGCTCCACCGGCGACAGGCCGGGGGTGTCATCGATGAAAATTTTCGCCTCGGACAACAGCGCGATCGCGTTGGTGACGCGCGGCCAGTCCTCTTCGGCCAGGTCGCCGTTGCGCAGGTGCTGCGCATGGATGCGGCCGACCGAGGAAATCATACGGAAGGCCAGCTGCGAGGCCGACATTTCCATGGAGAAGATCGCCACCGCCTTCTTGGCGGCGCCCAGCGCCGCGGCTTCGGCGATATTCACCGAGAACGCGGTCTTGCCCATCGAGGGGCGCGCCGCGACGATGATCAGGTCCGACGGCTGCAGACCCGAAGTGAGTTCGTCGAGGTCGGTGAAGCCGGTGGAAATACCGGTGAGCTGGCCGCGGTTTTCGTAGCGCTCGGACAGGATGCGGAAGGCGTCCTTGACCGCCTCGCGCATCGACACGGTGTCTTTCTTGCCGCGCGCGCCCGACTCGGCGATCTTGAACACGCGCTGCTCGGCGCTTTCCAGCACCTCCTGCACGCTGCGGCCTTCGGGGCGGTAGCCGTCCTCGGTGGTTTCGGTGCCGGCGTCGATCAGCTGCCGCAGGATCGACTTCTCGCGCACGATGTCGGCATAGGCGCCGATATTCGCCGCGCTCGGCGTCGAATTGGCCAGTTCGACCAGATAGGTGGCGCCGCCGACCAGCTCGGCCAGGCCGTTCGCCTCGAACCAGTCGCCCAGGGTCACCGCATCGCAGGGCATGCCCTTGTTGGCCAGCTCGGTGATGGCGCGCCAGATCAGGCGGTGGTCCTTGCGGTAGAAGTCGCGCTCGCCCAGGCGGTCGGCCACCTTGTCCAGCGAATCGGGCGACAGCATCAGGCCACCGAGCACGGCCTGTTCGGCCTCGATGGAATGCGGCGGCACGCGCAACGCCTCGATAGCGGAGTTGCCGTGCTTGCGATCAGGGGCAAAGGACATCGAGTCTCCTCGCGAATTGCCGGGCGAGTCCGGCCAACGCGGCTCGTCGCCCTCAGAGGATACGCGGCGTTTTCTCATGCGACGAGACAATAACCCTGTGGATAAGCTGTGGGAGCCGGTGGATAAAGTCCGCCGGCGCGAGCGCCTTGCGCTAAAACAAACGGGCGCCCCAGGGGCGCCCGTCTGATCAGCCAGGCTGAGGACCGGCTTACTTCTCGCCGAGCACCGTCACCTTGACGGTCGACTGCAGGTCGGCGTGCAGCGCGATCACCACTTCATACTCACCGGTGGTGCGGATCGGGCCTTCGCCCTGGATCACTTCGTTCTTGTGGATCTCGTGGCCGGCAGCCTGCAGGGCGTCGGCGATCTCGCGCGGACCGACCGAACCGTACAGCTTGCCTTCCGGGCTGGCGTTGGCGGTGATGGTCACCGCGACGTCGACCAGCTTGGCCTGGCGCGACTGGGCGTCGGACAGCTGCTTGTTGGCCTTCGCTTCGTACTCGGCGCGGCGCTTCTCGAAGCTTTCGAGGTTGGCGGCGGTGGCCGGCGCGGCCTTGCCCTGCGGCAGCAGGTAGTTACGGCCGTAGCCCGGCTTCACGTTGACCTTGTCGCCAAGGTTGCCGAGGCCGCGGACTTTCTCGAGGAGAATCAGTTCCATGGGTATTCCTTTTCGTTAGCACCGGAGTGGCCCGGCGCAGCCGTGGACGGTTGTCCGAAGAGTTGAGGAAGCGCCCGGCGCAAGGCCCCGGGCGCGGTCCATCAGACGTCGTGGTTGTCGGTGTACGGCAGCAGCGCCAGGAAGCGCGCGCGCTTGACCGCGGTGGCCAGCTGGCGCTGGTAGCGCGCCTTGGTGCCGGTGATGCGGCTCGGCACGATCTTGCCGTTCTCGGTGACGTACTGGCGCAGCGTGTTGAGATCCTTGTAGTCGATCTCCTTCACTTTTTCGGCCGTGAAGCGGCAGAACTTGCGGCGGCGGAAGAACTTGGACATGGCTGTGCTCCTGATCAGTCGTCGCTGTCGCGATCGTTGTCGTCGCGGCTGCCGCGGCTGCGGCGGTCGTCACCTTCGCCTTCGCTGTCGTCGTCGCGGCGACGCGAGGACTTGGCGTCATCCTTTTCCTTGGACTTCAGGATGAAGGACGGCTCGGTGTCGGCTTCGTCGCGCTTGATCACCAGGTGGCGCAGCACGGCGTCGTTGAAGCGGAAACCCGACTCCAGCTCGTTCAGCGCGTTCTGGCCGACTTCGATGTTCAGCATCACGTAGTGAGCCTTGGCCAGGTTCACGATCGGGTAGGCCAGCTGGCGGCGGCCCCAGTCTTCCAGGCGATGGATCTTGCCGCCGTCGGTCTCGATCAGCGCCTTGTAGCGCTCGACCATGGCCGGGACCTGCTCGCTCTGGTCAGGGTGGACCAGGAACACAACTTCGTAATGACGCAGAGTCGTCATTGGTAGGTAACTCCTTGCGGATGCGGCCCTTTCGGGGCCTGGCAGCCTCCCGCCGATGCGGTGAGGCAAGGGTCTGTCCGGACCTTTTTCGTCTGGACAGAAGCGGAATTCTAAACGATTGCGGGGGGTTACCGCAAGCGGCCGCGGCCGGGCCTCAGGAAATGGTGAAGCTCTCGCCGCAACCGCACTCGCCGGTGGCGTTGGGGTTGTGGAACACGAAGGCCGCGTTGAGGCCCTGGCGCTGGAAGTCGATCACCGTGCCGTCCACCAGGGGCAGGCTCTTGGCGTCGACGATCAGGCGCACGCCGTCCACGTCCAGGGCCTGGTCCTCGGCGGACAGGCTGTCGGCCAGGTCCACCACATAGGAGAAACCCGAGCAGCCGGTGCGCTTCACGCCGAAGCGGACGCCGGCGGCGCCCGGCGTGGTGGCCAGGAAGTGGCGCATGCGTTCGCTGGCGGCGGGAGTGATGCTGATGCTCATAGGGGAACTGATCGCATGAAACTGGAATCGGACCGTCGCGGTCCGTACGAAGCCTACATTATGATGCAGGTTTGCCCCGTACGCCGTGGCGCGAACGGGACCTCACCGGTTTACACGTGCCAGATGCGGCACTTCAGCAGGAGTTTCAATCCATGGCGGTGGTCAGCGTCAAACAGGCCCTCTCCGGCAAGCTCGAGGCCGGCAGCAAGGCGACGGTCAGGGGCTGGGTGCGTACCCGGCGCGATTCCAAGGCCGGCCTGTCCTTCGTCAATATCACCGACGGCTCCTGCTTCGCCCCGATCCAGGCGGTGGTGCCGGCCACCCTGGCCAATTACGAGACCGAGGTGAAGCACCTCACCGCCGGCGCCGGCCTGATCGTCACCGGCACCCTGGTGCCCTCGCAGGGCCAGGGCCAGGCCTTCGAGCTGCAGGCCGAGAGCGTCGAAGTCACCGGCTTCGTGGACGATCCGGAAACCTATCCGATCCAGCCCAAGCAGCACTCCATGGAGTTCCTGCGCGAAGTGGCGCACCTGCGCCCGCGCACCAACCTGTTCGGCGCGGTCACCCGCGTGCGCCACACGATGATGACGGCGATCCATCGCCATCTCACCGGGCAGGGCTTCTTCTGGATCAACACGCCGATCATCACCACCTCGGACGCCGAGGGCGCCGGCGACATGTTCCGCCTGTCCACCCTGGACCTGGCCAACCTGCCGCGCATGCCGGACGGCAAGATCGATTTCCGCAAGGATTTCTTCGGGCGCGAGGCCTTCCTCACCGTGTCCGGCCAGCTCAATGTCGAGGCCTATGCGCTGGCGATGAGCAAGGTCTACACCTTCGGCCCGACCTTCCGCGCCGAGAACTCCAACACCCCGCGCCACCTGGCCGAGTTCTGGATGGTGGAGCCGGAAATCGCCTTCGCCGACCTGGCTGCCGACGCCGACTGCGCCGAAGCCTTCCTCAAGGCGATCTTCAAGGCCGTGCTGGACGAGCGCGCGGACGACATGGCGTTCTTCGCCGAGCGCGTGCTGCCGGATGCGATCACGCGCCTGGAGAACTTCATCGCCCAGCCGTTCGAGCGCATCGACTACACCGAGGCGGTGGAGATCCTGAAAAACTGCGGCCAGAAGTTCGAATTCCCGGTCGCCTGGGGCATCGACCTGCAGACCGAGCACGAGCGCTACCTGGCCGAGAAGCACGTCGGCCGCCCGGTGGTGGTGATGAACTACCCCGAGCAGATCAAGGCCTTCTACATGCGCCTGAACGACGACGAGAAGACCGTCGCCGCCATGGACGTGCTGGCCCCGGGCATCGGCGAGATCATCGGCGGCAGCCAGCGCGAGGAGCGCCTGGACTACCTCGACCGCCGCATGGCCAAGTTCGGTCTCGATGCCGCCACCTACGGCTGGTACCGTGATCTGCGTCGCTACGGCTCGGTGCCGCATTCCGGTTTCGGGCTGGGCTTCGAACGCCTGCTGGTTTACGTTTGCGGTCTTGCCAATATCCGCGACGCCATCCCCTACCCGCGCGCGGCCGGCACCGCCGAGTTCTGATATCGAAGATGTCTTCACGCCGACTGCTTCCCGCTTCGCTGCTTGCCGTGACCCTGCTGGGCCTCGGCGCCTGCCACCAGGTCAAGAAGCTGGTGCCGCCGAATTTCCGGCCGCCGGAAGACAGCAGCACCGCGCTGGAACAGGCCAAGACCACGCTGCAGCAGGCGACGCCCTGCTGCAGCAGCTTCGCGGATTTCTCGTACCAGACCCTGCTGCCGTGGGAGCCCAAGCGCTTCGAGCTGGGCCCGGGCAGCCTGGTCGCCAGCATCAACGGCGAGCACAGCTACTTCCTCAGCTTCCGCCTGCCGCCGGACAGCAAGCTGCCGTACCGCATCGCGATCAAGTCGGAATTGAACGGCCGCTGGCTGCGCGCCAGCTATCTGTTCGGCCCCACGGTGACCCTGCTGGACGAAGCCTTCCAGCCGATCAGCAGCGAGGACATCGCGCTGTGCGAGCACATGGGCTGGACCAGCGAGACCACCGGCGCGTTCGGCAGCGTCAAGGTCACCAGCAAGCAGGCGCGCTACCTGGTGCTGTACAGCTCGGCCAAGCAGCAGGCTGACAGCACGTATTGGGAGCAGTCGCCCGCGGCGTTCTCCGCCGAGGCCCCGGTAAAGATGGCGACGGCCGGCAGCTTCCGCATTCCGCACGGCCCCGACGGCTCGGTGTGGCTGGGCCTGATGAACAGCACCTTCGCCGACGCGGTGGACAGCTCCATCTGCGGCAAGGCGCCGAAGGGCGAAGGCGTGCTCAATACGCTGCGCACCGCGCTGCCGGTGCCGCTGTGGCCGGGCATGGACCCGGCGGACAAGACCAACCAGGTCAAGACGCCGGCGGCGGACGCGCCGGCCAAGCCTGACGACAGCAACCAGGCCAAGCCGGACTGAGGTCCGCGCCCAGGCCTACGTACACACTCGGAAGCACCCGCATGGTCACGCTTTATCTCTCGCTCCTGTTCGCCGGCGTGGTGTTCTTCCTGCTGCATTTCCTTGCGCAGGCACGCATCGCCAGGCTGCTGCGCGAGCGCCATCCCGCGCAGTGGAAGATCATCGCCGAGACCGAAACCGGCCGCAGCGGCATACTCGGCGTGTGGATGCGCCTGCAGCTCGCGCTGCGCTCGCCGATCCTGCCGGCGCTCGAAGACGCTGCCATCACCCGCTGGCGACGGGTGTGGCGCTACTGTCCCTGGGGTGCCTGGCTGTGCTGGTTCGGCGCGCTGGGCCTGCAATGGATCGCGCGCTGATTCCCTGACGCCAGGAGTGTCTTTATGCAGCTGGATCTGAGCGGGCGTCACGCCCTGGTCTGCGGCGCCTCGCAAGGCATCGGCCGCGCCGCCGCCATCGAACTGGCCGGCCTCGGCGCCAATGTCACCTTGCTGGCGCGCTCCGCCGAAACGCTCAAGGCGCTCGCCGCCGAACTGCCGCGCACGCACGCCAGGCAGCAGCATCGCTGGCAGGTGGCCGACATGCTCGACACCGCCAAGCTGATGACCGCCGCCACCGACGCCGTCGCCGCGGAACCGGTGCAGATCCTGATCAACAACACCGGCGGCCCGCCCGGCGGTACCGCATACACCGCCGAAAGCGCCGCGTTCGAGGCGGCCTTCCGCCAGCACGTGCTGGCGGGACAGGCGCTGGTGCAGTCCGTGCTGCCGGGCATGCGCGACAGCGGCTACGGCCGCATCGTCAATGTGATTTCCACCTCGGTGAAAGAACCGATTCCCGGCCTTGGCGTATCCAACACCATCCGCGCCGCGGTCGCCGCATGGGCCAAGACGCTGGCCGGTGAACTGGCCGCCGACGGCATCACCGTCAACAATGTGCTGCCCGGCTATACCCGCACCGCCCGCCTCGACGGCTTGCTGGACACGCAGATCGCCAGCAGCGGGCGCAGCCGCGAGGAACTGGAGCACGGCATGCTGGCCACGGTGCCCGCGCGCCGCTTCGGCGAGCCGGGGGAAATCGCTTCGGTCATAGCCTTCCTGTGCACGCCCGCCGCGGCCTACGTCAACGGCGTCAGCATCGCGGTCGATGGAGGCCGCACGCGCGCGCTGGCGTAAGGCCATACCCGGGCGTCCGGTGCAATCGACTCCCCCAGGGATTAAGCTTGTGCGGATGTCCAGCCTGCGCCTCGCCAACCTGATCGACGGTCGCCTGCAGGCGCCGCGCCAGGATCGCTGGCTCGACGTGTTCGAGCCGGCCACCGGCGAGATTTTCGCGCATTGCCCCGATTCCTCCGCCGACGACGTCGACGCCGCCGTCGACGCCGCGCGCAACGCCGCGCCGGCCTGGGCCGCGACATCGGCCGAACAGCGCGCCCGGTTGCTGCAGCGTCTCGCCGACCTGATCGAAGCGCGCCTGGACGAATTCGCCGCGCTGGAATCGCGCGACAGCGGCAAGCCGCTGAGCCTCGCGCGCAATCTGGATATCCCGCGCGCGGTCAGCAATCTGCGCTACTTCGCCGCGGCGATCGTGCCGTGGAGCAGCGAGTCGCATGCGATGGAGCTGGGCGCGATCAACTACACGCTGCGCCAGCCGCTGGGCGTGGTCGGCTGCATCAGCCCGTGGAACCTGCCGCTGTACCTGTTCACCTGGAAGATCGCGCCCGCGCTGGCCACCGGCAATGCGGTGGTGGCCAAGCCGTCCGAGATCACGCCATGCACCGCGGCGCTGCTCGGCGAGCTGAGCATCGAAGCCGGCTTCCCGCCCGGCGTGGTGAATATCGTGCAGGGCCGCGGCCCTGGCGCAGGCCAGGCGATCGTCGAACATGCTGACATCAAGGCGGTGTCCTTTACCGGCAGCACGCGCACCGGCGCGCAGATCGCCGCGGCGGCCGCGCCGCGCTTCAAGAAGCTGTCGCTGGAACTGGGCGGCAAGAATCCCGCGATCGTGTTCGCCGATGCGGAGCTGAGCGAGGCCAACCTCGACACCATCGTGCGCTCCGGCTTCGCCAACCAGGGCGAGATCTGCCTGTGCGGTTCGCGCCTGCTGGTGCAGCGCTCGATCTATGCGGATTTCCGCGAACGCTACCTGGCCAAGGTGCGCGCACTGCGCGTGGGCGATCCGCGCGAAGCGTCCACCGATCTGGGCGCGCTGGTCTCGCGCGAACACTTCGAGAAGGTGATGGGCTGCATCGCGCAGGCCCGCGCCGAAGGCGGCGAGGTGCTGTGCGGCGGCGATGCGCTCGCCCTGCCCGGCGCGCTGGCCGGCGGCTGGTATGTGGCGCCGACGGTGCTTGAAGGTCTCGCGCCGGAAACGACCACCAATCAACAGGAAATCTTCGGGCCGGTGGTGAGCCTGATCCCGTTCGACGACGACGAAGACGCCCTGGCCATCGCCAACGGCACCGGCTACGGCCTGGCCGCCTCGCTGTGGACCCGCGACCTGTCGCGCGCGCACCGCTTCGGCGCGCGCCTGGACTTCGGCATCGTATGGATCAACTGCTGGCTGCTGCGCGACCTGCGCACGCCGTTCGGCGGCACCAGGCAATCCGGCGTCGGGCGCGAAGGCGGCGTGGAAGCGCTGCGCTTCTTCACCGAAGCCAAGAACATCTGCATCCGTTACTGAGAGCTGAGAGCCCCACCTTGAACAGTCCCCTGCAAGAACTGCTCGACAGCAACCGCCGCTGGTCCGCGTCCGTGCGCGCGCAGGACCCGCGCTTCTTCGAACGCCTCGCCCAGCAGCAGGCGCCGAAGTATCTGTGGATCGGCTGCTCCGATTCGCGCGTGCCGGCGACCCAGATCGTCGACCTGCCGCCCGGCGATATCTTCGTGCAGCGCAATGTCGCCAACGTGGTCTCGCATACCGACCTCAACTGCCTCAGCGCCATCCAGTTCGCGGTGGACGTGCTGAAGGTGGAACACATCCTGGTGGTCGGCCATTACGGCTGCGGCGGCGTGCAGGCGGTGCTGGACGATCGCCGCCTGGGCCTGGTCGACAACTGGCTGCGCCACGTGGCCGACGTCGCGCAGAAGCACACCGGCATGCTTGCCGCGCTGGACCTGATGCAGCTGCGCAATACCCGTCTGTGCGAGCTCAATGCGATCGAACAGGTGGTCAACGTGTGCCACACCACCATGGTGATGGATGCCTGGGAGCGCGGGCAGAAGCTGTCCGTGCATGCCTGGTGCTACAGCCTGTTCGATGGCCATATCAACGACCTGGGCCTGCATGTCAGCGCGCGCGACCAGCTGTATCCGGCCTACCAGGATGCGCTGCGGCGCCTCACCACCGGCCCGGCGCTGCCGCGATGAACGACGGCGTCGTCCGCACCAGCGCGGCGCCCGCTCCGGTCGGCGCCTATCCGCATGCGCGGCGCGTGGGCAACCTGCTGTTTCTTTCCGGCGTGGGTCCGCGCATGCCGGGCAGCAATGCCGTTCCCGGCAATGTGCACGACGCCGAGGGGCGCCTGCTCAGCTACGACATCGAGGCGCAGTGCCGGCAGGTATTCGCCAATGTGCGCGCGGTGCTGGAAGCCAGCGGCGCGCGCTGGGAAGACCTGGTCGACGTCACCGTGTATCTCACCGACATGGCGCACGACTTCACCGCCTATAACCGCCTCTACGCCGAATACTTCGCCGGCGTCGACGCCTGCCGCACCACCTTGGGCATCACCGCACTGCCGACGCCGATCGCGATCGAGCTGAAATGCGTCGCGGCGCTGCCCGCCGGCGCCTGAGCGTCGCGCAAAGAAAAACCCCGGGACCAAGCCCGGGGTTTTCGATCCACCTGACCGTGCGCTCAGGGCTTGGTGGTGGTAGCCGGCATGGCGTTCTTCTTGGAGCTCTTGGAGCCCTTCGCCGCCTTGTGGCCCTTGGAGTGCTTGGCGTGATGCGTCGCCGTCTTGGTCGTGCCCGCCTGCGGCGCGGCCGCGCCGTCCTGGGCGAACGCTGATCCGGTGAGAGCCATACCCGCGATCAGCAGAGAAACGATGGCCAGTTTGCGCATGGGGAAAACCTCGAAATCCTTGGATGGCCGCGGGCCCGGCCGGAACCCGGCGTCACGGGTGGCGCGGCGGGTTTACCTTGGCACGTTCGAGGCCATGCGGAAACCGGAAAATCAGCAGGCGCGGCGCACGCGAACGGCGCGGAGTTCTTGACTTTCCGGCACGGCGGCGCGCATCGAAAATCCTTGCGCCTAGGCCACGCACAGCCGCAGCAGCGACAGGATCAGCGGCTGCAGGCGCGCGGCCTTCGCCTCGTCGTAGGCGAAGCTGTCCTCGTCCATATAGTTGAGCTGGGCCAGCTCCAGCTGCACGGTCTGCACGCCCTGTTCCGGCCGCGCGTACTGCCGCGTGATATAGCCGCCCTTGAAGCGGCCGTTGACGATGAAAGCGTAGTCGGACTGCGCCTCCAGGCAGGCCGCCAGCTGCGCCTGCAGCGCGGGCGAGCAGCTGGCGCCGTCGGCGGTGCCGAGATTCAGATCCGGCAGGCGGCCCTCGAACAGCATCGGCACGTGGCTGCGGATGGAATGGCCTTCCCACACCACCACGCGTCCGTGCACTTCGAGCAGGCGCGCAATTTCCTGCGCGAGCGCCTGGTGATACGGACGCCAATAATCGTTTACCCGCTGTTGAACTTCCGCCGCATCGGGCTCCTGCCCATCCAGATACAGCGGCGCGCCGTCGAAACCGATGGTGGAAACCAGGCCGGTCTCGCGCTGCCCCGGATAGAGCGCATGCCCATCCGCCGGACGATTCAGGTCGACCACATAGCGCGACGCATGCGGGCGGATCACGCTCGCACCCAGCGTCTCGGCCAGCGGCTGGTACAGGCGTCCGACATGCCAGTCCGTGTCGGGCGCGCGGCGCGCGGCGGGATGCATGCGCGCGGCGATGGCCTCGGGAATAAAGCTGCCGTCGTGCGGCAGGCTGATCAGCAGCGGCGCGCTGCCCTGGTGCAGGGTGTGGGTATCCATCGCCGCAGTGTAGCGGCCCGGCTCAGGACATCAGCACCAGCTCTTCGCCCGAGCTGGGATGGATCGCCACGGTGGCGTCCAGGTCGCGCTTGCATGCACCCATCTTCACCGCCACCGCGAAGCCCTGCAGGATCTCGTCCGCGCCCGGTCCCAGCACATGCACGCCGGCCACGCGTTCGTCGTCGCCGACGCAGACCAGTTTCATCAGGGTCTGTCCGTGCAGGCCGGCCAGCGCCCATTGCATCGGCGTGAAGCGGCTGCGGTAGACGCGCACGCTGTCGCCGAACTTCGCGCGCGCCTGCGCCTCGGTCAGGCCGACCGCGCCCAGCGGCGGCTCGGCGAAGACCACGCTGGGCACGTCGTCGTAGTCGAGCCGCGCTTCGTTCATGCCGCCGAACCAGCGGTCGGCCAGGCGCCGGCCGGCGGCGACCGCCACCGGAGTCAGCGCGAGCCGGCCGGTGACGTCGCCCAGCGCGGCGATGCCGGGCACATTGGTGTTCTGCCAGGGATCGGTGAGCACATGGCCCAGCGCATCGCACTGCACGCCGGCGGCGTCCAGATCCAGGCGCTCGGTGTTCGGCACGCGGCCCAGCGCCCACAGCACGGCGTCGTAAGGCCCGCGCTCGCCGCAGCTGGCGTCGTCCAGCACGATCGCATCGCCTTCGCGGCGCGCGCCCGCAATCAGCGCGCCGCTGGCCAGGGTGATGCCCTGGCTGCGCATATGTTCTTCCAGCGAGGCGACCAGCTCGTCGTCGAAGCTGCGCAGCATCCGCTCGCGCACATGCAGGGTCACTTCGCTGCCCAGCGCGCGCATCAGGCCGGCGAATTCCACCGCGATATAACCGCCGCCGACGATGGCCATGCGCCGCGGCAGTTCGCGCAGCGCGAACATGTCGTCGGACACCAGGCCCAGCTCGAAGCCCGGCAGCGGCGGACGCTGCGGACGGCCGCCGGTGGCGATGACGATCTGCGGCGCGCACAGCTCGGCGCCGCTGTCGGTGGCGATGGTGTCCGGCGCCACGAAACGCCCCGCTTCGCGCAGCCACTGCACGCCGGCGGCGGCGAGGCGTTCTTCGTAGCGCAGCTTGATGCCGTCGATATAGGCCAGCCGCCGCTGCCGGAAATGCTCCCAGTCGAACTTGCCCGGGACGGCTTCGAAGCCGTAAGGGCCGGCCAGCTGCATCGCATGCGCGAGCTGCGCGGCGAACCACAGCGATTTCTTCGGCACGCAGCCGACATTGACGCAGGTGCCGCCCAGCGCGCCGGGATCCAGCAGCGCCACGCGCGCACCGTGCCGCGCGGCGCGGAAGGCGGCAGCCAGTCCGCCGGAGCCGGCGCCGAGCACGATCAGGTCGTAGGTGTCGGCCATGCGTGGAGCTTCCTCGCGATGAAAGAGCGGATGGCAGCAGGCGAAACTAGCGAGCGCGGCTTTAAGTCCACGTCAAAGCCCGAAGCGTGCCGGTGCATAAGGCGCCGGGTCGATCGCCGGCTGGCCGCGCCCAGCCAGCGCGGCGACCAGTTCGCCGGTGGCTGCCGACATGCTCACGCCAAGCATGCCGTGCGCGGTGGCCAGCAGCAGGTTCGACCAGCGCGTGCTTGGGCCGATCAGCGGCACCTCGTCCATGCTCATCGGCCGCCAGCCCCACCATTCCTCCACCATCTCCGGCCCTTCCGGCTCGCGCAACGCGGCCGCCGCGCCGCGGCGCAGCGCGTCCAGGCGCGTGCGGTTGAGCCCTTCGGCATAGCCGGAGAATTCCATGGTGCTGCCCAGCCGATAGCCGCTGCCCCAGGTGGTGACGCACACCGCCGCCTCGCGCAGCACCAGCGCCCGGCGCGGCGCCAGCGTGGGGCGGGTGTAGGTGATCGAATAACCCTTGCCCGGCTGCATCGGCAGGCGCAGGTCCAGCAGCTTGCCCAGCAGGGGCGACCAGGCGCCGAGCGCCATCACCACCTGCTCGCCATGGAATACGCCGCGGGTGGTGCGCACATGCGAGATGCGGCCGTCCTGCAGCCCGAACTGGTCGATGCGCGCGCCGCTCACGATCACCCCGCCCAGCTCGCGCACGCGGCGCGCCAGCTCCGCGGCATAGCGGTTCGGCCGCAGCTGCGCATCGCCGGGATGGAACAGGCCGCCGGCCACGCCGGGCAGCAGGGCCGGCTCCGAGTCTTCCACCTCATCGCCGCGCAGGCGGCGCACCTCGATGCCGAGGCGGTCCAGCACCTGGGCGTGGTGGCGTTCGTCCGCCTCCATCTGCGCGCGGCCGCGGTAGACGTACAGCTCGCCGCCGGGGACGAATTCGCAGTCCAGCCGCTCGTCGCGCACCAGCGCTTCGAGCAGCCCGCGCGAGCGCTGCAGGATCGCCGAACGCGCCAGCGTGGCCCGCTCGAAGTCGCGCCAGTTGCAGCGCCGCGCGAAGCCGAGCAGCCAGCGCAGGCGCGCCGGGTCGGGCCGGGGGTTGAGATAGAGCGGCGCATCGGCGCGGAACATCGAGCGCAGCGCCACGCTGACCATGCCCGGCATGGCCAGCGGCGCGGCATGGCTGGGCGTGATGGTGCCGCAGTTGCCGTGCGAGCTGCCGCAGCCGGGGGTTCCCTGCTCCAGCACGCGGACCGAGGCGCCGGCCCGCAACAGGTAATAGGCACTGGCGAGGCCGATCACGCCGCCGCCGAGAATCAAGACATCACTGCGCGAAGCATCCATGCGGGGTATTGTAGCGGCGCGAGGCCGTTCCCCCTCCGGCCTCGCTCCCGGGGGCATGCATGGACAGGCATCAACGCGCGACGCATGGGTACCCGCGGCCGGGCCGCGCGCTGTGCTGCGCCCTGCTGCTCGCCGTGCTGCCGGCCGCTGCCGCCGAACGCCCCGCGCAGGCGCGCGACCTCTACGCCGAACTGCAGCCGCTGAAGAACGACCTGCAGCGCTACCAGCATCTGGTCGACGCCATCCCGCGGCTGGAGCACGACGAGCGCATCATGCCGCTGCAGCTGCTGGCCGCGGTCGAGGACGAGCTGGGGCTGTACGACGAAGCGGTGCGCGACTTCCCGTTCGACAACCGCGTCAGCTTCCAGGGCGAGCTGCCGCAGCCGGACCAATGGCGCGCGGAAGACGCCGCCGACGCCATCACGCGGCTGGCCAAGGACCGCCGCATCGTGATGATCAATGAGGCCCACCACGACGGCCACACCCGCGCGCTCACCCTGGCCCTGCTGCCGCGCCTGCGCGCCGCGGGCTTCACCCATTTCGCGGCGGAAGCGCTGCACGAAGGCGATCCGCAGTTAGCCAGGCGCGGCTATCCGATGCCGGCCAGCGGCAGCCAGTACCTGCACGAGCCGCTGTACGGCGAGATCGTGCGGCAGGCCTTGAAGCTGGGTTTTATCGTGGTGCCCTACGAATCCGACGCCGCCACCGTCGCCGAGCGCGAGACCGGCCAGGCGCGTCAGCTCTATCGCAAGGTGTTCCAGGCCGATCCCAAGGCCAGGCTGTTCATCCATGCCGGCTATGCGCATATCGACAAGGCGCCGGGCAATCTCGGCGCCGGCATCCAGCCGATGGCCATGCAGCTGCGGCAGATCACCGGCTTCGATCCGCTGAGCATCGATCAGACCCGCTGGCGCGATATCGGCGTGAAGCTCGAGGGCGATCCATACCGCCAGCTGCTCGCGCTGTACAAGCCGGAGCAGGCCGTGGTGCTGGTCCGCCGCGACGACGGCAGCGCATGGAGCGCGGACCGCACGCGGCACGACGTCGACGTGATCCTGCCGCCGCCCGGCCACCAGCGCCGGCCGCGCTGGCTGACCCTGGACGGCAAGCGCAGCTCGCGCCTGATCACCACCGACCTGTGCGCGGGGCATATCCCCTGCGTGGTGGAAGCGCGCTACGCGGACGAAGACGACGACGCCATCCCGGCCGATCGCTTCGCCTTCCTGGCGCCCGACGGGATGAGTTCGCTTTATCTGTATCCCGGCAAATACGTGCTGCGCGCATGGGATGTGGATGGGCACACGTTGGCCGAACGGAAGCTTGAGGTATCACCGTAAGCGGGATGTTGCAGTGCTTTTGCATTTGCTCAGAGCAAGCGTCTAGTTTTTTATCCATCCTTAAGGGGGAACGGGTATGACGACGGGCCATGTGAAGTTGTCCAGGATGGCGGCTGTTCTTTGTGCCGCCGTGTTGCTGCTCAGCGGTACGGTACAGGCGAATGAGATCGCGCCATCCACGCGGGCGATGCTGCAGGATCTGAAGCCACTGACCGACGATCTGGCGCGCTATCGCTATCTGATGGCGGTCATGCGCAAGCTGCCGAAGGACGAGCAGCTGGTGGCCATGCAGTTCCTGGCCACCACCGAGAGCGAGCTGGGGCTGTACGCGCGCGCGCTGCGCGATTTCCCCATCGACAGCCGGAAGAATTTCACCGATCCACTGCCTTCGCCCGCGCAATGGCGCGCGATCGATGCCGCTCCCGCCATCGCGCAGCTGGCGGCCGGGCGTCGGCTGGTGGTGATCAACGAAGCGCATCACGATCCGCATACCCGCGAGCTCACGCTCGCCTTGCTGCCGCGCCTGAGGGCCGCCGGTTTCACCCATTTCGCGATGGAGGCGCTGGGTGACAAAGACACCGCCCTGTCCGCGCGCGGCTATCCGGTATGGACCAGCGGCAGCGAGTATTTGCACGAGCCCCTGCTGGGCGAAATCGCGCGCAAGGCCTTGCAGTTGGGCTTTGTGCTGGTGCCCTATGAAGTCGACAGCACGACGACCGAAGGCCGCGAGAGCGGCCAGGCCGAGAACCTCTATAAGCGCGTTTTCGCCGGGCATCCAGAAGCCCGCCTGTTCGTACATGCAGGCTACGCCCATATCGATAAGGTCCGCGGCCGCCTCGGCAGCGCCATACCGATGGCCGCCACTCTGGCGCGGCTGAGCGGGATCGAGCCGCTGTCGATCGAGCAGACCCAGTTCCGCGAAGCCAATCCGACCGTGCCGCATGCGTCCTACGACCAACTTATCGACAGCTTCCGGATCAACGCGCCAAGCGTGCTGGAGCGGATTGCCCCGGCCGCGGCGGGAACGACCGCGCCGCTGTGGAGCGCCGACCCCTCGCTGCACGACGTGTCGGTGATTCTGCCGCCCGACCGCAACAGCCCGAAGAACGCCAACATCATGCCAACCTGGCAGGAACAGGGTGACCTGTTCATTCCGGTAATGCCCAGCACCGATGAGGGCCTGCGCCCCGACTGGCTCGGCCTGAACGGACAGCGCCAGCCGTTCGCGGTCAACAGCGATCTGTGCGAGCGCATTTACCCCTGCGTGGTCGAAGCCATCTATGCGAAGGAATCCGACCAGGCCGTCGCGGCGGACCGCTTCGCCTTTCTGCGCTCGGGTGTGCGCAGTGCGCTGTATCTGTTTCCTGACGAGTACCGGCTGCGCGTACGGGACGCGGACGGCAAGGTGTTGAGCGAGCGTGCGGTGACGATCAGCAAGCAGGGCAAGTGAGGCGCGGAATCTCAGGCTCGGCAGAGCCTCAAGCCAGACCTGAAGACTTCCATCCAACTCATTGATTTGCTAGCCTCGCGCCGTCGCTCGCCAGGGAATTCCGATGCGCCAGGCCGCCGCCGCCCCGACCATCCGCCCGCCGCTGTTGCTGCGGCATGCGGCCTTGGCCGTGATGCTGCTGGTGCTGGCGGCCTGCTCCAGCGCGCCGCGCCGGCCGCAGCCGACCTATAAGGAATCCCGTTCCTCGCTGGCCAATCTGCCGGCGCGCGCGCCGGAAGGCGCGGCGGGCACGGCGAACGATGTGCTGTTCCGCGCCATCGCCCTGGTCGGCACGCCCTATCGCTGGGGCGGCAATACGCCGGACGGCGGCTTCGACTGCAGCGGCCTGGTCGACTATATCTACCGCCAGGCCGCCGGCCTGCAGCTGCCGCGCACCTCGCGCGAGATGTCGGCGATGAACGGGCACCGCGTCGGCACCATGACCGACCTGATCAGCGGCGACCTGGTGTTCTTCGGCAGCCACGCCGGGATCAGCCATGTCGGCGTCTACGTCGGCAAGGGCCGTTTCGTGCACGCGCCCAACAGCGGCGGTACGGTCCGCCTGGACGATATCGACGGTCCTTACTGGAAGGACCATTTCGCCTTCGGCAAACGGCTGCTGGACTAGCCTCCCCTGGTTTGAGCCCTTCGCTTCGGCGCACCCGTGCGGGTGCCGCCTATCGCAGCGATTGAAAAATTGAATTGTACACAATTGAATTTTGCGCCCAAGGTTCGCTCCCATGAAGACCGCCAAGCCCACCACCAGCCCGGACGCCCTGCTGCTCGACCAGCAGCTGTGCTTCGCGCTCTACGCCGCCTCGCGCGCCGTGACCGCGGCCTACCGGCCGCTGCTGGAAGCGCTGGACCTGACCTATCCGCAATACCTGACCATGCTGGTGCTGTGGGAACAGGACGGCCTGACGGTGCGCGAACTGGGCCGCCGCCTGCAGCTGGACTCCGGCACCCTCACCCCGCTGCTGAAGCGCCTGCAGCAGGCCGGCCTGGTCTCGCGCGAACGCCGCACCAGCGACGAGCGCGAAGTGGAAATCCGCCTGACCCCGGCCGGCCGCGAATTGCGCGCCGCGGCCGAATCGATCCCCGCATGCCTGGCCGCCCGGCTCTGCCTGGCCCCCGACGACATGCGCCGCCTGCGCGACGAGCTGCGAGAGCTCGCCGCGCGGGTCCTGAGCCCCACCGAAGCCTGATCCAACCAAGCCTGATCAACACCACCCTGATCCACACCACCCAACCCGAGGAAACTCCCATGAGCAACGGCACTGTCAGCAAGATTCTCTATACCGCCACCGCCACCGCCCACGGCGGCCGCGAAGGGCATATCCACAGCAGCGACGGCGTGCTGGACTTCGACCTGAAGGTGCCGAAGGAACTCGGCGGCCCGGGCGGTCACGGCAGCAATCCGGAACAGCTGTTCGCCGCCGGGTACGCGGCCTGCTTCGAAGGCGCGGTGCGCTACGTGGCGCGCGAGCAGAAGGTGGCGCTGAAGGACGCTTCGGTCACCGCGCAGGTGGGCATCGGCCCGCGCGAACCGACCGGCTTCGGCATCGCGGTGAAGCTGGAAGTGAACCTGCCGGGCATCGACCGCGAGGTCGCGCAGAAGCTGATCGATACCGCGCACAGCGATATCTGTCCCTACTCGCATGCCACCCGCGGCAATGTGGACGTGCAGATCACGCTCGCTGCCTGATCGCTGCGGCCACGCAAAAAAAAACGGCGCCCGAAGGCGCCGTTTTTCTGTCTGCCGCGAAGCTCAGCGCTCAGTGCGCCTCGGCGCCCGGCGGATGCGCGTGGCCGTGCTGGATCTCTTCCTCGCTGCCGTCGCGCACTTCGTTGATGCTCACGTCGAAGTGCAGCGTCTTGCCGGCCATCGGATGGTTGAGGTCCACGTCGACCGTGCTCATGCCCACCTTGTGCACCACCACCACGCGGTGGCCGCCCTGCTTCAGCGCCAGCACGGTGGTGTCGCCGGCCTTCAGCTTCTGGCCGTTCTGGAAATACTTCTTCGGCACGCGCTGGATCTGGCCTTCCTGGCGCACGCCGTAGCCTTCTTCCGGCGTCACTTCGACCTGCAGGCTCTCGCCGGCTTCGTGGCCGTCCAGCGCCTTTTCCAGGCCGGGGATCAGCTGGCCGTGGCCCAGCAGCACCCACAGCGGCTCGTTGCGCTCGAGCGAGCTTTCCACCTGCTCGCCGTCCACTGTCAGGGTGTAGTGGAGCGAGATGACCTTGTCCTTGCCAGCCTTCATTGCCTGTCTCGTGATGTGCGAAAAGCGGGCATTCTAGCAGCAAGGCCAGGCTAGGCCGGCGGCGGCGCCTGGCCGAAGCCCACGCCCTGCTTTTCCGGGCCGATCCATACGAGGAAGGCCAGGATCAGCGCGATGCCGGCGATCCACGCGCCCATGGCGAAGGCCAGGTCGCCGCCGCGCCATTCGGAAATCAGGTTCTGCGCATTGGCCGTATAAGCCGCCAGCAGGTTGCCCAGCTGATAGGCCACGCCCGGCAAGGTGCCGCGCACGGCATCGGGCGAAAGCTCGTTCAGATGGGTCGGCACCACGCCCCAGGCGCCCTGCACCATCACCTGGATCAGGAAGGCGCCGACGCAAAGCCACAGCATCGAGCCGCCATACATCCACAGCGGAATCACCGGAATCGCCAGCAGCGCCGCGGTCATCATGGTGCGCCGCCGCCCGAAGCGCTCCGACAGGCCGCCGAAGAACAGGCCGCCGAACATCGCGCCGAGATTGAGCATCGCCACCAGCAGGAAGGCCGCGCCCGAACCGGTGGGCAGGTGCAGCACCTCCTCCTCGAAGGTGTGGTACAGGTCCTGCGAGCCATGGCTGAACATGTTGAACGCGGCCATCAGCAGGGTCAGATAGAAGGCCAGCTTCCAATGGCCGCGCATCTGCTCGAACAAGCCGCGCTTGGCGCGCTCCTCGCGGCCGGCTTCCCACACCGGCGATTCCGGCACGCTGGCGCGGATATAGACCACCAGCAGGGCCGGCGCGGCGCCGACGATAAACAGCCCGCGCCAGCCGATATGGTCCACCAGCAGCCAGTTCACCAGCGCGCCGAGAAAGAAGCCGCAGGGATAGCCGCTCTGCAGCAGGCCCGAAACCAGGCCGCGCGTGCGCGGCGGAATGCTCTCCATCGCCAGCGAAGCGCCCAGGCCCCATTCGCCGCCCATCGCCACGCCGAACAGGAAGCGCAGCGCGAGAAACACGGTGAGCGAAGGCGCGAACGCCGTGGCCAGCTCGAACAGCGAAAACAGCACCACGTCGATCATCAGCACCGGCCGGCGTCCATAGCGGTCAGCCAGCCGTCCGAACAGGAAGGCGCCGAGCGGCCGCGCCGCCAGGGTCAGGAACAGGCCGTACAGCACCTGCGCCTTGTCGGCATGGAATTCCTTGGAGACCGCGACGATCACGAAGGTCAGCAGGAAGTAGTCGAACGCGTCCAGCGTCCAGCCCAGGAAGCTCGCCAGCACGGTGTGGCGCTGCGTGGAATTCAACTCGCGCAAGGGCTCGAACAGGCGCATGGCGACTCCGCGGGTGACGATGAGTGGCGCCACAAGACACCAATGCGCGCCACGGTGCAAGGCCGCGCCCGCCGCCGACGCGGCGTTCACGCCGCGCGGATGGTATCGACGTTGCGCGAACGCTAGTCTGCAAAGTCCCGGGATTTTTTGCGGAACGATGGAAAGCCTCTCGCACCGAGACATCGCCGCTTGCTACGACGGCCGTTTCCAGCGCGGCTACGTGCGCGGCAAGCTCGCTTCCGACCCGGTCTACGCGGCCACCGCCGACGCCATCGACGGCAGCGCCCTGCCCCTGCTCGACATCGGCTGCGGCATCGGCCTGCTCGGCCTGTACCTGCATGCGCGCGGCGCGCTGCCGCGCTACCTGGGCCTGGATCGCGACGAGCGCAAGATCGCCAATGGCCGCGCCGCCGTGCGCCGCGCCGGCCTGGAACAGGCGATCGAGCTGCGCACCGCCGACGCCGCCTCGTTGCCGCCGCAGCGCGGCCATGTCGCGCTGCTGGACATGCTGCACTACCTCACGCGCGAGGCGCAGGCCGCGCTGCTGGGGGACGCCATCGCGCGGCTCGCTCCCGGCGGCGTGCTGGTGATCCGCAGCGTGCTGCGCGACGGCAGCTGGCGCTTCCAGGCCACGCGGGCCGAGGAAGTGTGGCTGCGGGTAAGCGGGCTGATCCGCGGCGGCGCCCAGCACTACCCCTCCACCGAGGAACTGCGCCGGCCGCTGGAGGCCGCGGGCCTGGCCGTCACCATCGGCCCGCTGTTCGGCCGCACGCCGTTCAACAGCTATCTGCTGCTGGCGCGCCGGCCGGGCCGAGCAGCGCTGTAACAATTGCGCTATACTCGCCGGCGCGGCAACCGCCGCCTTCCCTCATTGAACACTGCAACGCGGTTCGCAAGACGCTCCGGGTTGCGCCTGGAGCCCCATATATGTCTTTCGAATCGCTGGGCCTCGCGCCCGCGTTGCTGCGTGCGCTTGCCGAACAAGGCTACGCCAACCCCACCCCGATCCAGGCCGGCGCCATTCCGGTCGTCCTGGAAGGCCACGACCTGCTCGCCGCCGCGCAGACCGGCACCGGCAAGACCGCCGCGTTCGCGCTGCCGCTGCTGCACAAGCTGGCCTCGGCCGGCCCGGCCACCACGCGCCGTCCGCATGCGCTGGTGCTCACCCCCACCCGCGAGCTGGCCTCCCAGGTCCACGAGAATCTGCGCGACTACGGCCGCCATCTGCGCGTGAGCAGCACCACCATCTTCGGCGGCGTCAGCATGGGCCCGCAGATGCAGGCGCTGCGCCGCGGCGTGGACGTGGTGATCGCCACCCCGGGCCGCCTGATCGACCACATGCAACAGCGCAGCATCGACCTCTCGGGCGTCGACACGCTGATCCTGGACGAAGCCGACCGCATGCTCGACATGGGCTTCCTGCCGGCGCTGAAGCGCATCCTCTCGGCGCTGCCGAAGCGGCGCCAGACCCTGCTGTTCTCGGCCACCTTCGCGCCGCCGATCAAGGCGCTGGCCATGCAGTTCATGCATGAGCCGCGCGAAGTGTCGGTGACGCCGCCCAATACCGTGGCCACCACGGTCACCCATCACGTGCATCCGGTCGACGCCGCGCGCAAGCGCGACCTGCTGCTGCACGTGCTGGCGCAGGACAGCCGCCGCCAGACCCTGGTGTTCAGCCGCACCAAGCACGGCGCCGACAAGCTGGTGCGCTACCTGGAAACCGCCGGCCTGCGCGCCGCGGCGATCCACGGCAACAAGAGCCAGAACGCC
>Ga0207640_10000375_pt1 | contig 28836 bp, 25 predicted proteins | sample KBSCornC42_FD_184300 | JGI IMG/M metagenome (GOLD analysis project Ga0207640, IMG submission 184300) | Corn rhizosphere microbial communities from Kellogg Biological Station, Michigan, USA - KBS Corn C4-2 (SPAdes) (version 2) | ecosystem: Host-associated > Plants > Roots > Rhizosphere > Soil ... | reverse complement strand
CGGCGACGGGGTGGGGGCTTAGACGCACCATTATCGCGACCTGTTCGCAGAACAGCTGGGCCATAGCCACGCTGAGAGTAAGGCGAAGGTCGAAAAGGCGTTCCAGCAACTGTTCCATGGCGATGGTCAGGAGGAGCGGGTCTATTTCGAGACTGGTGCCAATACGAACGGAACGCTCGCTTACATCACCGACTGGGCGAATAACGACGCGCGCAGCGAGGGCATGAGCTACGGCATGATGATCGCCGTCCAGCTCGGCAAGAAGCGCGAATTCGACGCGCTGTGGAACTGGTCCAAGACCTACATGCTCACAACCGACCCGAAGAATCCTTCGGTCGGCTATTTCGCCTGGTCGATGGGCACCGACGGCACGCCGCGTGCAACCGGGGCCGCACCGGACGGCGAAGAATATTATGTGATGGCACTTTATTTCGCGGCGCATCGCTGGGGCAACGGCAAGGGCATCTATAATTATCAGGGGGAGGCCGACAAAATCCTGCGCGGAATGCGGCACCATCCGGTGCTGACCGGCACGCCGCCCTTCCGCATCCACCCCAACGACCCGCTTTTCGTCCAGCCCGACAAGCCCTGGCCGAGCCCCAACAATCACGCGGCCGAGGTGGAGGCGGTCAAGCAGGGCAAGCCGTGGCCGCCGCGCTTCCGTTTCAACGGCACGCCGCGGCCGGTGACGGTCGGGCCGATGGTGGACGAGGCCAGCCACATGGTTCGGTTCGTGCCGGAGACGAATATCGGCGGGACCGATGCCTCCTATCACCTCCCCGCTTTCTACGAATTGTGGGCACGCTGGGGGCCGAAAGAGGATCGCGCCTTTTGGGCGAGGGCGGCCGACGTCAGCCGCAATCTTTTCACCAAGGTGACCGGCCCGGAAACGGGGCTTGCGCCCGATCGGAGCAATTTCGATCTGACCCCGGCCACAGGATGGGACGGCAAGCCGAGCGCTTTCGCTTATGACAGCTGGCGAACCGCCAGCAATTGGTCGATCGATTATAGCTGGTGGGGCAAGGATGCCCGGCAGCGCGTGCTGAGCGATCGAATCCAGAGCTTCCTGATCGGACAGGGCATTCACAGCTTCGCCGACCGCTATTCACTGGATGGAAAGCCCGAATCCTCGCGCCATTCGGTCGGCATGGTGGCGGCGACGGCGGTCGGCGGCTTCGCGGCGACGCCCGGGCCAAACTCGCGCGCTTTCCTGCAGGAATTGTGGGATACGCCGGTGCCCTCAGGGGAGCAGCGCTATTTCGACGGCATGCTCTATCTGATGAGCATGATGCACTGCGCGGGCGAGTTCCGGATTATCCTGCCCAGACGCTAACCTGCCCAAACCCTAACCAGCGAGCCGACGGCGAATAGCCGACTGCCAGGCGGAGGATCAGGACCAGGGGCCGACGGGCGGGCTGGGGCGGACGGCCTCCGCTTTGGCGCGGCGCGCGTGGGAGGAGAGGACGCCGACGATCGCGCCCTTGACGAAGGGCAGGCTGCCGAGCGCTACCGCACCGACCGCGGGAATGGCGATGCCCATCACCAGGCCCATCGATGCGTTCCAGATCGCTTCGAAGGCGAGCATCGGCGCGACCACGACATGGCCGACGATCAGCACGGTGAAATAAGCGGCGGCATCGTCGACGCGGTGCACGCCATTCTCCGCGCCGCAGCCCGGACAGACCGGATCGATCTTGAGGTAGGATTTGTAGAGGGGGGTATCGCCACAGCTGGGGCAGCGCAATTTCAGCCCGCGCTTCATCGCGCGCCAGGTGGGGCTTGCGGCGTCTGTAATCGGCTGATTTTCCATGGATCCTATATGGGCGCTGGATGCAGTTTTCGCAACCGCAGCATGGTTTTGCGGGTTGCAAACTTTGGTTGCCGCCTTGCGTCAATTGCCCGATTGCCGGTCGGGTATCAGGCGCGCAACGCTTGGCCCAATACCTGCCCCATGGCTTCGATCGTGTAAGGCTTCACCAGCAAGGGGAAGCCTTCGGCGCCGGCGGTCGCGGCGGCCTCGCTATAGCCGGTCATCAGCACCACCGGCATGCCGGGCTCGCGACGCACCACCTCCTGCGCGAGTTCCAGCCCGTTCATCTTGCCCGGCATGATCATGTCGGAAAGGACCAGGTCGAACGGGCCGGTCTCCTCCAGCAAGCGCAACGCTTCTGCCGCCGTGGCGCCGCGTTTCGATTTGTAGCCGAGTTCGCGCAGCATCTCGCCTACCAGATCCGCGACATGCTCATCATCCTCGGCGACCAGCACGATGGCGTCATGGTCGGCGCGACGCATGCGGTCCGCCTGGAGGTCGAGGCGGGGTACCTCCTGGCTTGAGCGCGGGAACATCAGGAAGACGGTGGTTCCGCTGCCGACGGCGCTCTCAATTTTTACCTCGCCGCCGGAGGAGCGGACGAAGCCATAAACCTGACTCAGCCCGAGGCCGGTGCCTGATCCCACACTCTTGGTGGTGAAGAAAGGTTCGAACACCTTTTCCATCAGCTCGGGGGGAATCCCCGCACCGTTGTCGCGGATGGTGAGCCGGACCATGTCGCGCCTGGTTTCGCCGCCAGCGGGATAATTATGCGCGGCGATCCGGATTCTTCCGCCGTCGGGCATGGCATCGCGCGCATTGATCGCGATGTTGAGGATCGCAACGTCGAATTGCGAAGGATCGACTTCGATCGGCCATAGCCCGTCGCCAAATTCGAACTCGACCTGGACGTCTTCGCGCAGCGAGCGTTCGAACAGGTCTCGCAACTCCCGGATGCGGTGGCCGACATCCACCACCTCCGGCGAAAGCGGCGACCGGCGGGCGAAGGTCAGCAATTGCTGCGTCAGCTTGGCGCCGCGGTCGATCGCGTGGCGGATACCGTCCTTCAGGCGCTCGCGGCGGATCGGGTCGGATGTCCGTTCGAGCAATTCCATGCCCGACGAAGCGACCATCAGCAGATTGTTGAAGTCATGGGCGACACCGCCGGTAAGCTGGCCCATCGCTTCCATTTTCCGTGCCTGCCGAAGCGCATCCTCGGCTTGCTCGCGACCGGCGATCTCCGCCTGAAGCCGGCGATTGGCGGCACTGACCGACGCGTAGAAAGCCGTGAGCACGGCGACCAGAAGGCAGGCCATCACAATGACGATCGCGATACCCAGATAGCGCGCGGCGCGCCGCGACCAGCTTTCGGTGGCAGCTCCCACATAGACCGACCCCAGCTTCGCACCGTTCTGCATAACCGCGCTGGTCACGATCAATTCGTCGCCCTGCACGATCGGCCGAGCCACTTGATTGCGTTGGGGCAAAAGCTCGCCCGTGCGCGAAAAGCCGGCGACCAGCTTCCCATTTTCGTCATAGGCGCCGACGGCGTTGAACTCGGGGCTGGCCCGTAACGCATCGATATATTCGTGGGTCGCGGTCTCGTCATTGAAGGCAAGCGGGCCGGCGAGGCTGGCGGCCAGCACACGCGCCTGGACCGTGACGTCGCGGATCTTCTCCGCCCTTGCCTGGCCCTCATTGTGATAGGCCAGCCCCAGGCTGGCGAAAAGCAGGAGGCTGGCGATGGCGATACCGATCGCGGGCGTTTCCGCGATTGCGGTCATCAAGCGGCGGATGGCGATGCGCGGGGTCATCGGTTCACGCTCACCGCCAGCCCAAGCAATTTCGAGCTGATTGCGATGCCGCTATTTAGGGCCGCTGCCTGATCGATCGAGAAACGCACGCGGCCTGCCACCATTACGAACTGAATCATTCCACCGGCCCCAGCCTTGTTATGATCCGTCACGGTGAGAACAGGCTCATGCGCCACGGCCTGAAGCGCGTCACTGGCGCCTTCGCCGCCAACATACAGGATCTGGCAGGCGAGGCCGGGGCGGACCGCGTCGACGCGGCGCACCACGATCGGGTGGCCATTTACGCGTTGGCCGCGGACCGCCTCGTCCAGAGCGGGGCCGAACGGGTCCGATCCGGCGATGCAGATCGTGAACGGAGCCGTCGATGCCCCGAACGCGGCTGGCGGCCACTGCACGAACGGGGCGAATTTATAGAGGTAGCTCGCCTTGACCGCATTTTCGAACGGCTGCGCGGCTGGGGCCGGGCTGCCCGCGATGGCCGCCAGCAACGCGATCAGCGTGGCTGAGCGCCCTATATTCGCCATTTCAATCCAGCGAGAATGGTGCGCGGAACCTGTGCCGCAAAACTGGCCGGCAGCTCCTGATGCCATTCATGCAACAAGTTCGCTCCGCTGATGGACAATTGCAGCTGATCGTTCACCCGCCATCCGATCCTGCCCCCAAGCTCATAATAAGACGGAACGGTAGGGCCCGGAAGCGGGCCGACATAGCGCAGGTTCGCATCGATCGAAATGCGGCTGCCGATATTGAATGCCGAGCTCAACGTCGCCTGGCGCGGCGGATCGTTCCCGACCTGGCTGGCACCCAGGAAGCCACTCGCACCCGGCTTGAATTCAAAATGTTCGTGGAGGAGCGTGAGGCCTCCGCGCAGTTTCCACCATGAGGTGAGCGCCAGGTCACCCCACGCCTCCAGCCCATAAGAGTGGCCCTTGATCGCATTCGCCCAATATAGGGGAATGGTCGTGACCGGCGTGATCTCCAGCGCTTTCAGATCGTCATACAGATTGTAATAAGCCGAAAGGGAAAAGGTCGCCCTGGACGTCGCCTGGATACGGGTGCCGGCTTCGAAGGCCGTCAATTTCTCGGTTCCGAATGCGGCGCCGCCGATAACGATGGGAACGCCGTTGCGGGCCTCGACCACGTCGCGATCGAATGGGGTTGGCGAACGCACCGCGCGGGACACGGAGCTCCACAAGAGAAATGCATCGCCGGGTTTCCACGCCAATCGGACAGTCGGCAGCACCGACGTGCCGACATAGGGGTCCTTTTCAAGCTTCACGCCAAGGGTGAGCTTGGCGCCTGGCGCGAAAGCCCAGCCATATTGGGCGAACATATTGGCGAGCAGCAGCGTCCGTTTCGGCGGCATCATGTACACCGATGCATTGCCGATGGTATCGAGGCGGCTGGCGCGAATACCGCCGCCCCACACCACATCGTCCTTCGCGTCCACCGCGTTGTTATGCTGCAGGTAGAGATCGTAGGTGTTGATCCAGAACCGGCCGCCATTCTGCAATATGTCGCGACCGCTGCGGTCAAAATAAGCCTGCATTTCCAACGCGCCGCCATCGGTTTGCGTGCGTGTCCAGCGTGCGAGGAGGTTGCGGTTTCGCGTCAGCGTATCGCCTCCGCGTAGCGCGTCGATCCTCCCGTTCATGAGGTCGCCCTGGAGCGTCAGCGCATCGCGCTCGGCCGGGGTCCAGTCGAGCCGAAAACCACCTTGGACGCGCCACCAGCTATCCTGCGCCGGCGCACCCGTGCCAGTCAGTGTCGCATCCTGATCGAGGCCGCGCAGATAGAGGCGTGCGGTCAGGTCGCTGCCGATTTTGCCGCCATATCGCAACTCGCCGGAACGTTCGCGCGCGCCCGCGTCGCCTGCGACAAGCAGTCCCTGCGTTTCCCCCGAACGGCGGGTCGTGATGTTGATGACGCCGCTATAGGCATTCGCGCCCCAGAGGGTGGCGCCGGGCCCGCTGACCACCTCGATCCGCTGGATGTCGTCGGGCAGGACATCCTGCATGTCCCAGAACACGCCCGAATAAAAAGGCGAATAGACGCTGCGCCCGTCGATCAGCACGAGCAGCTTGTTGGTGAAATTCACGAATCCCGGATTGCCGCTCAGGCCGCGCGCGGTGATCGTGTAGCTGCTGCTCGCGCTTTGGGCGACGTAGAGATTGGGGGCGAGCCGCAGTATCTCGGGCAAGGTCGTCGCGCCCGAACGCAGGATATCGTCATGCGTGATCACGAAGATCGCGGCGGGCGCGTCGGCGAGCGCCTGGTTCGATTTGCTGACGGAAGAAATGTTGACGCTGGCAAGCTCGTCCAGCGACAAATCGCGCAGATCCTCCACCGATTGCGCGCGAACCGACGCGGCCGCGAAGCAGAGCAGGGCCGCCACCGTGCAATGACTTAAACGCGACCTGCGAAGCGACCCCTTTGATCCCACCCTGATCTTCCTTGCCTGATTGTCAGGTCTGTTACGGAAACGAAACTCTCGGGCGCCCCTTTGGCTCCGCAACAATTTTACAAACCTACGGCTTAAGGAAAGCTTTTTCTTTCTTCTCGGCCTTCACGTCGCCGGTCTTGCCCGTGCCTACGTCCTTGCGCGGATCGCCCTTGGTTGTGCGTTGGGCGGCGGCGTTGGCGCCGGCGAGTACCGGTCCGCAGGCTGCACTCTTGGCATCGCCGGGATCGACGAAGGCGATCAGCGCGGCGATCGGGCTCGCCACCACGCCCAGCGCCAGACCGGCGCCGGCGCGCGTCAGCAATTGCGGTGTGATGATCTGGATTTCGGGTTTCGCGAAATGCCCCTCGATCCCGACCGGCGATTGGCCCGAGAAGAGGCTGAACTTCTTGGCGTCCGCACGGAACGCCATGCTCAGGCTCTCGTCCTTGAAGCTGAAGCCGCCCTTTGCGGTCATGACGTTCTTGTCGGTGTCGATCAGGATCGGATCCGCCGCGGCGATACCGTCGCGCACGGTGAAGCCGATCAGGCCGCAATTCACGTCGACCGGCTTCTTGAGCTTGTCCTGCAATAGCTTTTGCAGGAACACGCCCAGGTCGAACTCGCTCAGCTGAATATATTTGGTCCAGAAGCTGCCTTTGGGCAGGATGATCGCGATCCGCCCGGTCGAGCTGGCGAGGCTCTTGCGGATCGAATCGCCGGTGCCATGCAGCTTGACGCGCGCGGTGAGCACACCGGTCGTTCCCGCATCCTCGACTCCCGATTTGTAGAGCAATTTGCCGATCGGGGTTGGGGACAGGCGGATGTCATATTCGGTCGCGACCAGAGGCTTACGCGCGTTGATCGAGATGTCGGAGCTGAGGTGGCCGCTCGCCATGTCGAAATTGAGCGGGCTCAGCTTGAGCAGGCTATGATCCAGATCGACGCCCAACATGATGTTGGACACCGGCACGAACGGCTGCTTGATCGTCGCGATGCGGTAATCGACTTTCGCGTCGAACCCCTTGATCGCGTCGATGCGCAACGGCGCGTCTGGCAGGATGCGCGGCACTCCGTCCTTGGTATGTTGCGTCGTGGCCGCGGCGGTCGCGCCCTTGGTGGCAAGCGCGGTCGGCTCGTAGCCGATGAACGGCCCGATATCGATGATGTCGACGTGGCGGGACGTCAGGTTGGCCTTCAGGAAAAGCCGCTTTGAGGGATCGGCCGGTATGGTGACGGTCAGGCGGCCCGACAGATCGCTGGCGCCGTACATGCCGACCATCCGGGTGAAACGATAATCCTCGCCGACCTTCATCATATGCGCGCGCAGGTGATAATCACGCGTATCGGGCACGGCGACGCCGATCAGATCGAACAGATCGCGGATATTGTGGCCGCGTGCTGCGACCGACAGGTCCGCGCCCTCGATCACGGTGGCGCCGGGCAAGGTCCCGGCGACGTCGATCCGAGTACGGGCGCCATCCACGTGCAACTTGAACTGGTTCTCGCCGCCGGCGAGCAGCTGGTTGGGCGAGGTCTGGCTGCCGGTGAGCGTGAAGGCGTTGCCCCGCATCGTGCCGCTGCCGGAGAAGGTGATATTGTTGGCGAACTTGTTGTTCTGCGCGTTGATCGGCTCGAAATGCACGTCGGCGACAAACTGCATCCGGTCGTCACGATAGTGAACGTCGGTACCCGCTATCTGTGCGCGTTGGATCAGTGGAAGCTGGAGCGGCTTGCCGCTGGTCCCGCCGAACGTCCACGTATTGTTCTGGTGTTTCTTGTCCCATTCGAGGTTGGCTTCGCCGTTGAGCAGGTTGATCCAGTTCACCTTCGATTGATCGCCGAACAGAAACGAGAAGGTGTCGATACGAGCATCGACGAGTTTGGCCGCGAACAGGTTCGGCCGGGTCGCCCACGACGGGTTGGAGATGGTGAGTCCCTCGGCCAGGAACTTGGCAGCGAACGGATCGAGATAGAGGTTGAAATCGCCCGCCACCTTCACCGTCCGGCCGGTGTGATAGGACGCGATCCGTTCGAACGTGTGCTTGAGAAAGCGGCCCTTGGTGACGAACAGCACCAGCCAGGCCATGAAGATGAGCCCGATCAGCGTCGCCAGCACCGAAATGCCGACCGCGAGCGAGCGCGTGCCCAGATCGCGCCGGGGCGGTTCCTGGCCAGGAGCGGTGGCGACCGTCCCCGGCTTTGCGGAGGATGCATCGGCCATGGGGGTCGAAACCCGCGGTTTTCCGCTCGGTTCCGAACGGTTCCATGCGGGCGGGGAGCGGTTGCGTAATCGGGCGGACTACCTTATAGGCCCGCGCTTCATAGCGATTTCGGACGAACCGCCCGGCTGAATATGGGCTGCCGTGGCTGTTCTTGATCGCTCTCGAAAGGAGACGAAAATGCCCAAGCTCAAGACGAAGAGCGGCGTGAAAAAGCGCTTCAAGCTCACCGCGACCGGTAAGATCAAGCACGGGGTCGCTGGCAAGCGCCACCGCCTGATCAGCCACAACAGCAAATATATTCGCCAGAACCGCGGCACCGATGTGCTTGCCACGCCCGATACGGTGCGCGTCAAGCTCTGGGCGCCCTACGGCCTCAATTAAGGAGTAGCGGGACATGGCACGCGTCAAGCGCGGCGTAACTACGCACGCAAAGCACAAGCGCATTCTTGAGGATGCGAAGGGCTATTATGGCCGCCGCAAGAATACGATCCGCATCGCCCGCCAGGCGGTGGAGAAGGCGGGTCAATATGCGTATCGCGACCGCAAGGTTAACAAGCGCAACTTCCGCGCTCTCTGGATCCAGCGCATCAACGCCGCGGTTCGGGCCGAAGGCCTGACCTATGGCGTCTTCATGCATGGCCTGAAGCTGGCGGGTGTCGAGCTGGACCGGAAGGTCCTGGCCGATCTCGCGATGCACGAAGCCGAGACGTTTAGCGCCATCATCGCCCAGGCGAAGGCGGCGCTTCCGGAAGGAGCGCGGGTCGCGGCGTAAGCCGATACCCAGCAAGCCATTCGAAGGGCGCGGCGGCTGACAAGCTTCCGCGCCCTTTTGATTCTCCGCTGGCTCGCATAAGGCACCCGCGAACAGGACCAACCAAACTCAATGACAGACCTACACGAACAGAAGGCCGAGCTTCTCGGCGCCATCGCGAGCGCGGACGCGGACGCACTGGAAGCGATTCGCGTGAGCGCGCTCGGCAAGAGCGGCACGATCACCGTGTTGCTCAAGACGCTCGGGGGCATGACTCCTGAGGAGAGGACGGAGAGGGCGCCGGCAATTCAGGGCCTGCGCAGCGCCGTTTCGGACGCGATCGCCGCGCGCAAGGAAGCCCTCGACAGCGCCGCGCTGGAAGCCAGGCTCGCTACCGAGACACTCGACATGACGCTGCCGGTCGGGGGCGGGCGTCAGGGTTCCGTCCATCCGGTCAGCCAGGTGCTGGACGAGCTGGCGGAGATTTTCGCCGATCTGGGCTTCGCGGTCGCGACAGGGCCCGAGATCGAGGACGATTGGCACAATTTCACCGCGCTCAACATTCCCGAGACGCATCCCGCGCGCGCGATGCACGACACCTTCTACTTCCCTGAGGTCGAGGGGGAAGAGCATCGCATGTTGCTGCGCACGCACACTTCGCCGGTGCAGATCCGCACCATGACCAGGCAGAAGCCGCCGATCCGGATCATCGCGCCCGGCCGCGTCTATCGCTCGGACAGCGACGCGACCCACACGCCGATGTTCCACCAGATCGAAGGCCTGGTGATCGATAAGGGGATCCATCTTGGACACCTGCGCTGGACGCTGGAGACCTTCCTCAAGGCCTTCTTCGAGCGCGAGGATATCGTGCTGCGCCTGCGCCCGTCCTACTTCCCCTTCACCGAGCCTTCGGTCGAGGTCGACGTCGGCTATTCGATCGAGAAGGGCCGCCGCGTGATCGGTGGGTCGGAAGGCTGGATGGAAGTGCTAGGCTCCGGGATGGTCCACCCTAAGGTGATCGAGGCTTGCGGGCTCGACCCGGCCGAATATCAAGGCTTCGCCTTCGGCACGGGCGTCGATCGGCTGGCGATGCTCAAATATGGCATGGACGATCTGCGCGCCTTCTTCGACGGCGATATGCGCTGGCTCAGGCATTACGGATTCCGGGCTTTGGATGTGCCCACGTTGAGCGGAGGAGTGGGCGCATGAAGTTCACACTTTCGTGGCTCAAGGAGCATCTTGAGACCAACGCCACGCTCGACGAAATCGTGATCGGGCTGACCAGGCTCGGCCTCGAGGTCGAGGGTGTGGAAGACCCTGCGGCGAAGTTCGCAGGCTTCGGCATCGCCAGGATATTGACCGCCGCCCCGCATCCACAGGCGGACAAGCTTCAGGTGCTGACGGTCGATGCCGGCGACGGCAATCCGCTGCAGGTGGTCTGCGGCGCGCCCAACGCGCGTGCGGGTCTGGTCGGCGTGTTCGGCAAGCCCGGCGCCGAAGTGCCGTCGAACGGCATGGTGCTGCGCGTCGCCGCAATCCGTGGGGTCGAATCGAACGGCATGATGTGCTCGACGCGCGAGCTGGAGCTGGGCGACGACCATGACGGTATCATCGAGCTGCCGGCGGGCGCGCCGGTCGGTACCGCATTTGCCGATTATGCCGGCCTGTCCGATCCGGTGATCGATATCTCGGTCACGCCGAACCGGCAGGATTGCATGGGTGTGCGCGGCATCGCGCGCGACCTCGCCGCCGGCGGCTACGGCACGCTCAAGCCGCTCGACGTGCCGACCATCAAGAGTGTCGGCATGTCGCCGGTCGCTATCGCCACCCATGATCCCGAGGGTTGCCCCGCTTTCTTCGGGCGCGTGGTCAGGGGCGTGACCAACGGCACGTCTCCCGAATGGATGCAGCGTCGGCTGAAGGCAGTCGGCCAGCGGCCGATCTCGGCTCTGGTCGACATCACGAACTATGTGATGCTCGATCATGGCCGGCCGTTGCATGTCTACGACCTTGCCAAGATCAAGGGCGGGCTGGTCGCGCGCAAAGCGACTGCGGGCGAAAAGATACTCGCGCTCAACGGCAAGGAATATGACCTCGACCCGACCATGACGGTGATCGCGGATGATGTGCATGTTCACGACATCGGCGGTATCATGGGCGGCGAGGATTCGGGCGTGACCGAGACCACGACCGACGTGCTGATCGAATGCGCATATTTCACGCCCGCGAACATCGCGCGGACGGGCCAGAAGCTTGGCCTTACCAGCGATGCACGCCAGCGTTTCGAGCGTGGCGTCGATCCCGCCTTTCTCGGCGACGGTCTGGCCATCGCGACGCAACTCGTGATCGAGATTTGCGGCGGCGCGCCGACCGAAGCGGTTGAGGCGGGACAGCCGCCGCTGGGCCATCCGACCTTCAAATATGACCCGCAGGCGGCGGAACGCCTGGGCGGGCTCGAGGTCGCGCCCGAGCGCCAGCGTGAGATATTGAGTAGCCTCGGCTTCGGCGTCGACGGCGCCTGGACGATCCGCGTGCCGAGCTGGCGCCGCGACGTCGAGGGTGTGGCCGACATCGTCGAAGAGATCGTGCGGATCGAGGGCATCGACAACGTGCCCGCCGTGGCGCTGCCGCGCCCGGATGGCGTCGCGCGTCCAACCGCCACGCCCGATCAGAGGATCGAGCGCATCATCCGCCGCACGGCGGCCGCGCGCGGTCTGGACGAAGCGGTGACGTGGAGCTTCCTGCCTGAAGCCGAGGCCGATCGCTTCGGTGGCGCGGCTTGGATTCTCGCCAATCCGATCAGCGAGGATCTGAGGGCGATGCGCCCGTCGCTGCTGCCGGGTCTGCTTTCGGCCGCGCGGCGCAATGCCGATCGCGGCGCGAGCGCGATCCGGCTGTTCGAGGTCGGCCGCCGCTATCTGGCGGACGGCGAGCACCCCACGCTCGGCCTGGTGCTGGCGGGCGAGGGAACCCGCGACTGGCGCGCGGGCAAGGGCCAGGTTGATGCGTTTGATGCCAAGGCGGAAGCGGTTGCCCTGCTGGCGGCGGCGGGCGCGCCGGTCGATCGGCTGCAGGTGATGGAGGCCTTGTCCCCAACCTGGCATCCGGGCCGTTCCGGCTCGCTGCGTCTGGGCCCGAAGACGATATTGGCCGAATTTGGCGAGCTGCATCCAGCAACGGTGAAGGCATTCGGGCTGGATGGTCCTGTGGTCGCGGCCGAAGTCTATCTCGACGCCATTCCCGCCAAACGGGAAACGGGGCGCATGCGCACGGCCTATGCGCCGCCTGCGCTGCAGGCGGTAACCCGCGACTTCGCGTTCGTCGCCAAGCGCGACGCGCCTGCCGATGCACTGCTGCGTGCGGTGCGCGGGGCGGACAAGGATGCGATCGTCGATGCGGCTTTGTTCGATGTCTTCACCGGAACCGGTCTCGCCGAGGACGAAAAGAGCCTGGCGGTGGCAGTGACGCTGCAGCCCGGCGACAAGTCGTTCACGGATGCCGATCTCAAGGCGATTTCGGACAAGATCGTCGCGGCAGCGGCCAAGGCCGGGGCGAAGCTCAGGGGGTAGGCGATCTCGTCACCCCGGACTTGTTCCGGGGTCCACCGGGTCGCAAGGGTACCTGTGTGGATGGGTGGATGCCGGAACAAGTCCGGCATGACGGTTAGGCTTATGCCTAGCGCCGCAACAAAAACACCGCATGTTCCGCGCGGAGGTTGGCGGCGGCGCTCGAGATGCTGCGGTTGCCCGTGAGGAACCAGGCATTCTCCACGACGATGCCCCGCTCGGCGACGAAAGCGCGGAAGTCGTCGATCGTGAGTTGGTGGATATTTTCCGTCTCGTACCAGGACACGGGCAATGCCGGGGTCACCGGCATGCGTCCGCCCCAGAACAGGCCCCAGCGCACCTTCCAATAGGCGAAATTGGGGAAGGAGACGAAGGCGCGGTCGCCGATGCGCAGCAGCTCGGTCAGAACCCTGTCCGGCGCGCGCGCGGTCTGCAGCGTCTGGCTCAGGATCGCATAGTCGAAAGCCCGATCGGGATAATAAACCAGGTCGGTGTCGGCATCGCCCTGGACCACCGACAAACCGCGCGCGACCGCGAGGCTGACATTGGCGACGTCGATCTCCAGTCCGCGCGCATCGACTCCGCTGCGATCGCGCAGCTCCGCCATCAGCTCGCCGTCGCCGCAGCCGATATCGAGCACGCGCGCGCCCTGTGCGACGTGGCGGGCGATGATCGCGAGATCGGGGCGCAGGCTCAATGCCGGGTCCTCAGTCGGTCGGCATAGTCCGACGCGAGCCGCTCCATGTAGATGCTCGGTTCGATCAGGGCGTGATACCCCATCGACGCATAAACCCCGTGCGCGTCGCGGGTGGCCAGCGCGAAGCGGCGAATGCCCTCGAACTTCGGGTGATCGAGGAACCAGGCGACGATCCGCTTGCCCAGCCCCTGGCCGCGCGCGGCTTCGTCCACCCACACGTCCGCGAGCCAGGCGAAGGTCGCATGATCGGTGATCATGCGTGCGAAGCCAATCTGCACGCCATCGCGATAGGCGCCGAGGCAGTGGGATCCGGCGATGGCGCGCTCGACGAGCTCCGGGGCGATGCCTGGCGACCAATAGCTCGACGCAAGCCAGCCGTGGATACGCGGCAGATCCAGCAGCGCCTTGTCATCGGAAAGGATGATGTCGCTCATGCACCGCCCGCCTTGAGAAAGCCGTCCACGACCGCGAATAATTCGGGCACTTCGAGCAGGAAGGCGTCATGGCCGAAAGGCGAGGAAAGCTCGACGAAGCTTGCCGCCGCACCGGCCGCGTTGAGCGCGTGCACGATCGTACGCGATTCCGCCGTCGGATAGAGCCAATCGGTGTCGAAGCTCACCACGCAGAAACGCGCCTTGCTGCCGCGGAACGCGTTGGCGAGCAGGCCGCCATGCTCCTCTGCCAGGTCGAAATAATCGAGCGCGCGCGTGATGTAGAGGTAGCTATTGGCGTCGAAGCGGTCGACGAAGCTGATCCCCTGGTGGCGCAGATAGGATTCCACCTGGAAATCGGCGTCGAAGCCGAAGCCCTTCTCGCCCCGGTCCTGCAGCTTGCGGCCGAATTTCTCATGCAGCCCGGCTTCGGACAGGTAGGTTATGTGCGCCGCCATGCGCGCGACCGCGAGCCCCGCCGCGGGCGGATCGCCAGCCTCGTAATAATCGCCATTACGCCAGCGCGGATCGGCCATGATCGCCTGGCGGCCGACTTCGTGGAACGCGATATTCTGCGCCGAATGTCGCGCGGCCGACGCGATCACGATCGCGGAGCGCACCCGGTCCGGGTAGGTCGCAGCCCATTCGAGCGCCTGCATTCCGCCCATCGATCCGCCGACCGCCGCCGCAAGCGCGGGAATTCCCAGATGCTCCAGCAGCAAGGCCTGCACGCGCACCATGTCGCGCACGGTGATGACCGGGAAGGCCATCGCATAAGGCTTGCCCGTGGCGGGATCGGTCGAGGCGGGCCCCGACGAACCCATGCACGACCCCAGCACGTTGACGCACAACACGAAATGCCGCGCCGGATCGATCGGCTTGCCCGCGCCGACCATCCGCGTCCACCATCCAGGCTTGCCCGTGAGGGGGTGCGCAGAGGCGACATGCTGGTCGCCGGTCAGTGCGTGGCAGATCAGGATCGCGTTGGATCTGTCCGCATTCAGCGTGCCGTACGTCTCATACGCGATCTCGACTTGCGCAAGCGTGCCGCCTCCATCGAGCCGCAACGGCCCGGGAAGCGTGACCTGGCGCGCAAGGCCAAAGCGTTGATCGTCCGACATCAAGCGGCGGCTAGGGTTCGCGCGCGCTTATTGTCAATGGCGGGCCGATGCGAGCCGAGCAGGAGTTGGCCGGTAGAACGAACCCGTTCGCTTCGAGTAGCCGTCGAGCGCAGCCGAGACGGCGTATCGGGAAGCCGTCTCGATGCGGGTTCTCGACAGGCTCGAACCCTACTCGACGCGAACGGCCTGGGAGGGCCCATTGCCGACCACGGACCCGCACCGTAAAGCGCGGCCATGACCGAACTCATGCCCAAGCCCTGGATCGACGCGATCTCGCCCTACGTGCCCGGACGTTCCACGACGGACGATGGCCGCAAGGTTCACAAGCTTTCGTCCAACGAAAATCCGCTCGGCACCAGCCCGCAGGCGCGCGCGGCTTTCCTTGCCGCGGCCAGCACGCTCGACCGCTATCCCGACGCGGGCGCAGTGGCATTGCGCCAGGCGATCGCCGCCAAACATGGGATCGAGGCCGATCGCATCATCCACGGCACCGGATCGGACGACGTGCTTCATCTCGCGGCAGGCGGTTTTGCCGGGCCGGGGGACGAGGTTCTCTATGTCCGCTACGGCTTCTCCGTCTATCCGATCGCGGCGCGCCGCGTCGGCGCCGAACCGATCGAGGCGAACGACAAGGATTATGCGACCGACGTCGATGCGCTGCTCGCGCGCGTCACGCCGAAGACGCGCCTGGTATTCATCGCCAATCCCAACAATCCTACGGGAACCTACACGCCACGCAGCGAACTAAAGCGCCTGCACGCAGCACTGCCTAAGGATTGTCTGCTGGTCGTCGACCAGGCCTATAGCGAATATCTCGAGCCGGCGGATGACGATGGCGCGTTCGATCTGGCGCGGACCGAACCCAACGTGCTCGTCACGCGCACGTTCTCGAAAATCCATGGCCTTGCCGCCGAGCGGATCGGCTGGGCCTATGGCCCGGCGCGTGTGATCCAGGCGATGTACAAGATCCGGGCGCCCTTCAACGTCTCTACCGCAGGACAGGAAGCGGCCATCGCCGCGCTCGGCGCGGTCGATTTCGTCCAGGCGAGCCATGACCATAATCTGAAATGGCGTGCATGGTTCGAGAATGAGATTGCCGCGATGGGTAATGCGGGCCTGCGCGCGGTGCCGAGCAAGGCCAATTTCGTGCTGGTGCTGTTCGAGGGCAAATTGACCGCCGAAAGCGCGTATAAGGGCCTTATGGATCGCGGCTATATTGTGCGTTGGCTACCCGGTCAGGGGCTCGCGCATGGTCTGCGCATCACGATCGGCAGCGAAGACGAGATCAAGGCGGTCGCGGCGGGACTGCGCGAGATGGTGGAGCTAGCCGCCTGATGCTGCCTTTCTCGCGCGTCACCGTCCTCGGTCTTGGCCTGATCGGCTCGTCGATCCTGCGCGCCGTGCGGCAGCATATGCCGACCGTGCACCTGACGGCCTACGACGCGGATCCGGCGGTGCGCGCGCGTGTCGTGGAATTGGGCATTGCCGACGACGTGACCGATACGCCGGGCGCGGCGGTGATCGACGCCGATCTGGTGATGCTGTGCGTGCCGGTCGGCGCGATCGGCGGCGCCGCGGAAGCGATCGCGGACGATTTGCCCGCCGAGGCGATCGTCAGTGATGTTGGCGGCGCTAAACTCAGCGTGCTGGAAGCGATGCGCAAGGTGCTGCCGAATGCGCTAATCGTCCCGGGACATCCGGTTGCGGGCACTGAGCATAGCGGACCGGATGCGGGCTTTGCGACCTTGTTCCACGGGCGCTGGTGCATCCTGACGCCCGAGCAAAATGCCCCCGCGCAAGCGGTCGAGCGGGTCAGGGCTTTCTGGGAGAAGCTCGGCTCGCACGTCGAGATCATGACCGCGCGCCACCATGATCTGGTGCTGGCGGTGACCAGCCATGTGCCGCACCTGATCGCTTATTCGATCGTGGGTACCGCGTCCGACCTGGAGGACGTGACGCAGGGCGAGGTGATCAAATATTCCGCGGGCGGCTTCCGCGACTTCACGCGCATCGCCGCGTCCGATCCGACGATGTGGCGCGACGTCTTCCTCAACAACAGGGAAGCCGTGCTGGAGATTTTGCAGCGCCTGACCGAGGACGTTACCGTGCTTCAGCGCGCGATCCGTTGGGGCGATGGCGATACGCTCTTCAACCTGTTTACCAAGACACGCGCGATCCGCCGCTCGATCATCGAGCAGGGCCAGGACGACGAACGCCCGGATTTCGGACGCGCACACGAATAGCGATCCACCGGTTGGTTCTGGTGGACAGCGACGGCCGGCTTTTTGCCGACAACCGGCAGAAGCCGACTAACCGTACCGCCCCAAAAAATTCGGGGTGGCCTGTTGCGGGTGTACCGGCCAGTCTGAAAAGATGGCGACGGCGATCAACGATCCGCTCCCTACTTTACGTGGAAAATCAATGGATCTGTCGCGCTTGAATGAAGCCGAACGACGCATTCTTGGTCTGCTCGCAGAAGGTCATACGGCGAAGAGCATCGCCCATGCGATCGGTTCCACCGCAGCCGCGGTCAATGAGCGTTTGCGCGAAGCCCGACGAAAGACGGGAGTGGGGAGCAGCCGGGAGCTCGCACGGCTGCTCAAGGCACAGGAAAATCGTGACGAACAAATCGGGGTAGGCGATCGCCACCAAGTGACAGCAGACATCTCCCGAGGCGCCGCCGATCCGCGGCGCCCCAAGAGGGGAGTATATGCGATGATTGAACTGCTTGTTGTTGCCGCCGCCGGAGCGGCTGCGCTGATGAGCGGACAACCGGCGGCCGAAACGCCGACCGATCCGCTCCTCGCGCCGATCCTGCGAGCCCCGGGCCCTCCCGCACCGGCAGTAGCGGATCTGCACGCGAAGGTTCGCGCGGAGCTGCGTAGCCCATGGGCCGTTCGAACGGAACAGCAGATCGAGGCACGGCTGATGGCTCTGCCCCTTGTCGGCAAGGGCGGAAATGTTTTGCGTGTCACCTGCGGCAGTACAATCTGCGAAATCGCGGGCACTTTGCCTGGCGCCTTGGCTGGATACGGCCCCCCGAAAAACGGTGTAAATCCGCCGCCGCCGCTGACGCCGACACCGATTTATCTTGAGAAGCTGGGCTTGAGGAATGGGGATTTCCAGAAGCTGGGCCTGACGGAGACCTCCAACCTCCTTCACTGGCAGGGGCCGACCCAGCCATTCCTTTTTCTACTCTATTATTCGCGCCAGGAAGGAGCCGGGAAATGAAGCTGATGGCGGATTTAAGCTTCGAACCCGCATCGTTGAATCGGCCGTTCGGAAGGAAGAGGCGGATGCGGCCTCGTTCTTTGGTCGGTTTTGCTTTCGCCACCTTGATTGGTGTTTCTGCTCCGGTGGTTGGAGAACCCGCCGGTCAGACGGCCACTCTCGAGAGCGCTGACGCTGCCATGCAGAATCCCGCGGTTCGGTTGTTCGACGAATGGCTGCACGAAATGCAGACGGCGGACGATGCCACCTACATCAGATTCGTGCAGGAACACGTCCCCGGCCTGGGTGGCCCGGATCAGTGGCTTGCATTCAGGCACCTCGCGCGCGGGACGCGATTGTACACGGTGAGGTCGGTCACTGCCGACAGCGCCGAGCTCTGGTTGTTCGATCCGAACATGGACAGCTTCGTCAACGCCTCGGCGAAGCTGCAAGCGAATGATCACAACAAGATTGAAGTCATGCTGCGCCTCACCCCCGAGCTTCCATCGGGCGCCAGTTCGCCGCCGAAGCTCGAAGGCTCGGCTATGATCAAGGCGTTCAGCACCCGTGCCCGGCATTATGCCGACATTGGGGAGTTTTCTGGCGCCGTGCTGCTCGCGAAAAATGGCCACCTGCTCTTTCAGAAAGCCTATGGTTTCGCCGACCGCGAGGCGCACAAGCCCAATCAACTCGACACGCAATTCCGCTTCGGCTCGATGGGCAAGATGTTCACGGCTGTCTCTATCATGCAACTCGCCCAGGGGGGCAAAATCGACTTGGCGGCACCGATCGGACGCTATCTGCCAGCCTATCCCAATCAGGACGTTGCGACCAAGGTCACGGTCGCAAACCTGCTAAGCCACACCGGCGGCACCGGCGACATCTTCGGCCCGGAGTTTGAGGCGCAGAGGGCATCGCTGCGAGACCTCAAGGATTATGTCGATCTGTACGGCAAGCGCCCGCTGGAATTCGCTCCAGGGACGCGCTCCGAATACAGCAATTACGGATACATCCTGCTCGGCCGGATCATCGAGAAGGTGAGCGGGCTCACCTACGACGAGTACATCCAGCAGAATATCTTTGTGCCGGCGGGGATGGATTCGACCGGCAACCGGCCGGAAAGCGATCGGCTTCCGCGGCGGGCGACAGGCTATATGGGGTCCGGTACCAATCTGAAGCGCACCGACGACATGCTTCCTGTCCGTGGCACCTCTGCAGGCGGCGGCTATTCGACCGTGGGCGACTTCAACCGGTTCGCCGAAGCCTTGGTCTCACACCGGCTGCTCAGCGCGGATATGCTGCAGAAGCTGATCACCGGAGGGGTTAAGTCACCCGACGGTACATTTTATCCCTACGACTTCGGTTACACAGTCGATGGCACCGGCCGGTTCATCGGTCATAACGGCGGCGCGCCTGGAATGAGTGGCACTTTGCTTCATTTCCTCGATAGCGGCTACACGATCGTCGTTCTTGCCAATCGCGATCCGCCCGCTGCCGATTTCATAGCGATGTTCACAGCCAAGAGACTACCTGTGAAGTGAGGCGCGGATTGGTTCCAGCCAATTTTCGCTTCGGCTCGGAAGCCGCCATTCCGACGGCGCGGCACCCAAAACCTACCGCCCGACCAGCGCCGCAAACCGCCGAAACAGATATTTGTGATATTCGCGCAGCAGGTCCATCAGATCGGGTTCGCTCTTCACCGCATCGGGCACGACCGTCAGGTCACCCAGCACCTGCCGCAATTCGAAACGCGCGCGGCGCATGTGCCAGTCGGTCGTGACCAGTCGGATCGACCGGTAGCGATGATCGGCGATCCACCGCCGCGTCTCGAGCGCGTTCGAGCGCGTATCCACCGCCGAACGGCCGAGATCCACCCGCGCCAGTAGCGCGGGGCCGGCATGGAAGGCATTTTCCAGGTCAGCCGGGCGCACGCGCCGGTCGACGCCCGAGACGAGCATGCGCCGGGCATGGCCCGCTTTGAGCATCTCGAGTCCGCGCTGGATACGCCCCGGGCCACCGGTCAGGACGACGATCGCGTCGGTATTCTCGTCACCGGCCGGCTGTGGCAGGTCGATCGCAAACCAGGCGAATCCCAGACCCCAAAGGATCAGGCCCAGGCTAAGGATGCGGCGGATCACGGCGCCTGCCTCAGGGCGACCAACAGGGCAGCCTGCGCCGCCAGCACGGCGAGGCCGACCAGCCCGACCGGGAGCAATAGCAGGGTAACCCAGGCGCTTGCCGACAAGGCCGGGCTAATGCCCGCTCCGATCGCCGCGATGCGCGAGGCGATCGTCAGGATGATCAGCAGCGCGGCGCCCAGGCCGATCGCGGCACCGACCCCCGCATCGCGCGCGATCTTGCCCGTCACGAGATAGGATATCTGGCGATCGGTCGCGCCCAGCGCGTGGAGGATATTGAGCGTCGGCCCCTCGCGCGCCAGCGCCGCGCGCGCCGCCAGCATCGCGATCAGGCCGCTCGCCGCCGCCGCCGTGAGCGCGATGCCGAGCGAAACGCCGCGCAGCGCATCGATCAGCCGGATCAGAGGTCCGAGCTCCGCGCCGGCCGCGGTCACCTGCACATGGGGCAGGTCCGCGAAGCTGCGCGCCAATCGGGCGCGATCACCGCCGTCGAGTTCGATCAGCACCGGCAGAGGAAGCTGGGAGACTTGCACCCCGTCCATATAGGGGGCGACCAGCGCCTGCGCCTGCTCCATCGACACGCGATGCGCCGAACCGAGGCCGTGGATGCGGTCCAGCCGTGCCATCACCTCGTCCGCGGTCGCGTCGCGGCGGTCGGGATTGGCATCGACCACCTGTACCAGCACGCGTGTGGCGGTGGCGCCCGATACCTGCCGCGCCGCGCCGCGCAGGGCGAGCGCCATGGCCGCGGCGAGCAGCATCAGCAGGCAGGTCGCCGCCATCAATAGCGCAAAGGTGCCGGGCCGCTGGCGCTGAAGCGCAAGCAAGGCTAGGCGCGGCTTCACGAAACGCTCTCGCGCGGCGGGAAACGGACCGAGCCGGTCGGGTCGTCGATCCGGCCTTTGGCGAGCCGCATGATGTTCGCGCCCGGCATCTGGCGCAGCAGATGCACGTCGTGCGTCGCGATCAGCACGGTCGTGCCCTGGCGGTTCATCACCTCGAGCAGATGGAGCAGGCGCGCCGCCATATCGGGGTCGACATTGCCGGTTGGCTCGTCCGCAACGATCAGCTCTGGGTGCGTGATCACCGCGCGCGCGATCGCCACCCGCTGCTGCTCGCCGCCCGACAAGGTCGCGGGCTTGGCCGAAGCGCGCGGGGCGAGGCCGACCCAGTCGAGCAATTCCTCCACGCGTGACCCGATGTCGCGCTCGGCCATGCCGCTTATCCGCAGCGGAAGCGCGACATTGTCGAAAGCGGAAAGCTGCGGGATCAGCCGGAAGTCCTGGTAGACCACGCCGATCCGTCGCCGGATCGCAGGCAGGCGGTTGCGCGGCAATCCGGCCGTATCCTCGCCGAACAGGCTGACGATGCCGCGGCTCGGGCGTTGCGCGAGCGTGATCAGGTTGATGAGCGAAGTCTTGCCCGCACCCGACGCGCCTGTGAGGAAATGGAACGAGCCGGGCATGAGCGTGAAGCTCAGGCCCGCAAGCGTCTCGGCGCCCGTGCCATAGCGCAGCCCGACATTGTCGAAATGGACGATGCCGGCCATCGTCGTGCGCTTAGCCCCCCGAAAAATCCTGTTAACGACCGCATGGCACGGTAGAGCAAGCCAGGTAAAGCATTTGAAAGGCAACGCGATGCTTGCAGCCTGGCGGCGGCCATGATTAGCATAAGCCATGCAGCTTTCCTGCCCCAATTGCGGCGCCACCTACGAAGTCCCCGACAATGCGATCGGCCCGAACGGCCGTAAGATTCGCTGTCGTGCGTGCGAAACCAGCTGGTTTGAGGCCGGCAGTGGCGCGCAATCCGCACCTCAACCGCCGATGACGCCGCCGCCGGTGTCGCCAATTCCGGCCGCTGTGCCGGCTGTCGAATCCCGCGCTGCGGAGACGGAGAGCGTGGCCACCCGCGAAAGCCCGCGCCGCCGCCGTCGCGGGCCGTGGCTGTTATTGGGCCTCGTTATCCTGGTGGTGATTCTCGGCGGGATTGCCGCGGCGTTGCTGATGGGCCCGCAACAGATGGTCTCGCGGCTCGGGCTGGGCGGGCGGCGGGTGCCGCTGGGTATCGCCATCACGCGCGAGCCGGATTGGCGGATGATTGCCGGCGGAAGCCAATTATTCGCGGTTTCGGGCCGTATCTGGAACCCGACCAATGTCGAACAGGCGGTGCCCGATATCCGCGCGGAACTGAAGGATGCGGAGGGCAGGACCGTCTATCACTGGACGATCACCCGTCCCGTACCCAAGCTCGCGCCCGGCGCCTCGGCCAATTTCGATGGCGCGGCGGTGGACGTGCCCGCCGCATCGGCCAAGGTGAACGTAACCTTCGCGGGCAATGACGGATAATTGAGCTTCGATTGATCGGCACCGGCCCGCGCCCCACCCGGCCTCCCAAACAGGTTATTCTATGGGAGGCCGGGTGGGGGGCGGGCCGGTGCGGCAAGGTTCGGCTGCGCCTGATCCGCACTCGGCAAGCCACATTGACGATTTGGGGTTTGCGGGCCGCAAAAACCCCTGCTAGGGGCACCGCCTCACCAGCCCCGGCCCGCCGGGGAATATCCCGATGTGCGGTCGTGGCGGAACTGGTAGACGCGCAACGTTGAGGTCGTTGTGGCCGAAAGGCCGTGGAAGTTCGAGTCTTCTCGACCGCACCATATTTGAGCCGGGCAGGCTGATATGAAGGGGAGCCCTAGCGGCTCCCTTTTTCGTTCGTCGCTCTCAATAGACTCGCCATTGGAGGCAAGGTTGAGTTCGGGCGTGGCCGCGGTGCGACCGTCTTCGATGAAAAGGCGTCGCTATATCGCAGGGTATGCGCCGGCGAGGCGGTGCAATCCATTCGAACCCGGAACCGGCATGAGGCGGGAGAATCGCTGTCCTGACACTCGACGCTGGTCGGAGGCAGACTGGCGCAAAATTGTCTGGACGAGGCTGGCAGGGGCATGTCAGGCGGCTGCTCCGTCGCCGCGAAAGGAAACGAATGTTGGGGAGATCGAAAAAGCTCGCGGCGATTGAGGCCCGGCTGGCCGAACTCGACGCAAGCATCAAACACCTTTCAGAAGCGGTCAGCGTGGCAACAGCCAAGCCCCGCGGCGGTGAACTGCTCAAATATCTCGGTGTTTCGCCAGATCGTTTCCTTGAGCGTTATTTCGAAAAATCGCCTCATGCTTATTACGCCGCACTCAATGGAGGAGCGGAGTCGCTGCGAGGCGGCCCTGCGGCGCTGGGAATGAAATCGGGGGTTTGCAGGCAGCTGCACTTCAGTACGGACGAATTTCGCTACTGGATCGGGAGGATGGGCGGTGTTCCCACCATGCATCGCAAGCAGTGGGAATTTTTTTATATAGCCCAGGTGCTCTTCGAGCAGGGCATGCTGACACCCGGCAAAAAGGGCCTGGTGTTCGCCGTGGGTCGAGAGGCGCTGCCCGCGCTGTTCGCGAAACTCGGCTGTCAGATTCTCGCGACCGACCTGGCAGCGGAAGCGGCACAGGCGTCTGGATGGATTGAGACGGGCCAGCACAGTAGCCAGGTAGAGCAGCTGTTCGATGAACGCATCTGCCCGCGCGAGACCTTCTTTTCGGCGGTCAGCTATCAGAATCTGGACATGAACGACATCCCGCAGGCTCTGTCCGGACAATTCGATTTCTGCTGGTCGAGCTGCGCTTATGAGCATCTGGGCTCGCTCGAACACGGTCTGACCTTCGTCGAGCGTTCGATGGATACCTTGCGTCCCGGCGGGATTGCGGTTCACACAACCGAGTTCAACCTATCGTCTAATGACGATACCATCGAGAGTCCCGGTTTATCCATATTTCGGCGACGAGATATGGAAGAACTGGCCTCACGTCTGGCTGCCAAAGGGCACGAGGTTCTTCCGTTTGATTGGGAGACCGGACCCGGCTTTGCCGAAACCGTGATCGACCTGCCCCCATACAAGGGAAGCCCGCATCTCAAACTTCAAATTGAACAATATTCCTGCACTTCCATAGGCATTATCGTCCGCAAGAATCTCGCCTGATCGCTTGCAGGGGAGGGCGTTACGGCCCGCCGGCGGTCTTGCTCCCGGAAACGCCATACGAACGCTCGAAGCGTAAGCGCCCGAACCCCGATCGCTGACCCTCCGATATGCGAAAACCCATTTTCGTAATGCGCGTGGTAATTCAACCGAACTGGTACAATCGTTCGATGCGATTTCTCGAGATTGTCTGCATGATAGCCGAATCGGATGGCTTATACAGGCAACAAGGGCCATCTCAGCATAGTGAATAACGAGTCACTACTATACGCGTGAAGATGCGAGATGGCGGCGCTTGCCTGTTAAATTGATGTTCCTTTAGATTCGCGTGGGCCGTTAATCTCCTTTTAGGGGAAGTCACATGCAGAGATTTATCACCGTTTTGACAGTTTTAATGCTGACGGTAATCTTAACGGCGAGGCCCGCGTCGGCTCAAACTCCTCTTGTCCATGTTGCGAATAACTCGGCCCTAACCGCGACCGCGATATCGGCGGGTACCAGAGTAATGCGGGATGGCTTTTACGTGGCTGGAGACGGTGGGGCCGCCATCTACACTGCGAGCGCCTCATCGTGTAGCCCGTCCGCCGACAACGGCGTGCGCGTATCGGCTAGCGGCGGAGGGTGCTGGCTGATGGATACAAAGGCTATTCAGCCAAATATTTTACAATGGGGCGCTAAGGCCGACGACGCCACGGATATTGGGCCATATATTCAGCTTGCCTATAACGCGAATATCGGTCCCATACATGTCCCTGCTGGGGTCTATTACGACAATACCCAGGCTGTTTTTTCCGCAAATACGGTTCCCTACTTTTATGGCGATGGGTGGGCTGAGTACAATCAGGTTGGCCACTGTCCTTCCCTCGCAGGGATAGTGGGGACCTGGATACACTTTAAAGCGCCGGCGATGTCTGTCAGTCCTTTCCTCTGGACTGGGCCTGGTCAGGTTGCCGTTGGACGCGGTGGGTTCCGAGACATGGCATTCTGTCAGGACCACCCAGCTCCAGCTCATCCGTGGACACCTACGGTCTATAAAGCCGTTTTTCAGCTCAACGGTGTTGGAAATGAAACGGATTGGGAGGGGCTGTATTTTTACGGAATTTATGATGCTTACAGTATCATAAATACAGCTCGATTGCACTTTGATAACATAAAGGGGCAGGTGTTCCATCGGCTTCTTACTGGTCCAAATGGATATGTAGAAGACTTGTTCGATTTAAGCCAAGGAAACGATTTCCACATTTGGCCATATTGGTCGGGAAACACTGATGTATTGCAATGGCAAGAAACGAATGGAGTGGTTTTTGACATTGCTCGAATGGATACTTTTCAAGTAGAGAATTTCTTTGCTTTTGGATACAAGAGTTGTTTGAAACTTGAAAGATCTGCCAACGGCAGTCCCAATCAGCTCCAGTTCGGCTCATTCTTTTGCGATGCAAGTCAGTTTCCGGTTTGGGCTACTTCTACGCCGGGTTTTGGTGGAACGGGCGCTACGGTCACGTTTGCCAATCTCGGTGCTGATGCTCTTGACCTGGAAACCGCTCTGGGAGTTCCGGAAACTGAATGCGTCCGCAGCGATGGTGGCGGTGGTTCCGTTATTAGGATTGCAAATCTCTCCTGCCTCGGATCGACTTACTCTGCGGTTATTGCTGCCTCAACTACGGGTTCTGATGATATCGAAATAAGTGGTGCATCGACCGGAAATGTAAACTGCCATGGTCTGTCCACGTGCCCTGGTGGATCGTCTCCGGTGTTTAGCGCTGTTAATTCGGCTGGGTTTAATGCCATTAAGGTTGGACAATCTCAAATCGGAACAATTAATGGCGGTGGCGTATTTAATACCGATATTGGCGGGGCTTACACAAATGCTTTGTTCCAATACTCCGGAGGTTATTTCATAAATACCGCTGTTGGCGTGGGTGGCGGCTCAGTTCAAATGGGGAATTTTTCTCCCATTTCGATGTTATACATTCATGGCACTAGTACGATAACTGGCGCTCTTACCGTGGTCCTGCCGCAGGCTGGGCAGAGTCAGGCTATAATTACGTCTGATGTGGACATCTCTAACTTGACGCTGAATTCACCAATTGGAGGAGGAGCATTGGGCGTCTGTCCACATTCTCTAACGCATCAACATACCCTGGTCGTCCAATGGTTCAATTTCGGCGCGGCGACTGCGTGGCGCTGTATTGCTTCTTAGGCGATCTCTATCCCCTGGCCATTGGTAGTCCGATGGCCAGGGGATGATCGATCCTCCATCCGAATTGCTCGGTGGTTCCTACCGGGAGGAGACGTCCGAAAGACCCTAGGAGTAGCGCCTGCGCCTGGCGAAAGCGGTAAATTCGTTTCGGGAACGTCCTCAGCTCACCCCGCGTTACGGGCATGATCTACACCCAATTATGGGGAGGCCGCCATGCTCTGGACCATCGCCGTCATCCTGATCGTCCTCTGGCTGCTGGGCGTTGTCGTCCATGTCGGCGGCGGGCTGATTCATCTGCTGCTGGTGATCGCGATCATCGTCGGGCTGGTCCAGCTCTTCACCGGCCGCCGCGTCTAGCGGCGCCGACATGTCCCTGAAGCGCGGCCGACAAGAAAATTGCGCGGCTTGGCCAAGCTAAATTTGCGCTACCGCTAGCAAAAGGGTGCCCGCGCAACCTTGACCCACATATAAAGAATTCTTTATATGGCACGGATGTCCGGACCTTCCCTTTCGCAGCTCGAAGAAGCGCGCCGCGCGCTCGACGCGCCCCTGTTTGCCGATCTGGCGGGCGATGCCAGCGTCAGCTTCGAATTCTTCCCGCCCAAGACGGAGAAGATGGACGAGCAATTGTGGCATGCGATCGAAACGCTCGCGCCGCTGGCTCCGCGCTTCGTGTCGGTGACCTATGGCGCGGGCGGATCGACCCGCGAGCGCACGCACGCCACCGTCGCGCGCATCGCGAGGGAAACCAGCATTCCCGCCGCCGCGCATCTGACCTGCGTCGAGGCGAGCAAGGGGGAAATCGAGGAGATTGCCCGCGCCTATTGGGATGCGGGGGTGCGCCATATCGTGGCGCTGCGCGGGGATCCGCCGCAACAGGGCGAGGCGTTCAAGCCCCATCCTGACGGCTATGCCAATGCCGCCGAGCTGACCGCCGGCCTGAAGCGGATCGCGCCGTTCGAGATTTCGGTCGCGGCCTATCCCGAATGTCATCCGGCCAGCCCGAGCGTGCAGGCCGATCTCGACAATCTCAAGGCCAAGATCGACGCCGGCGCCGATCGCGCGATCAGCCAGTTCTTCTTCTCGCCCGAGACTTTCTTCCGCTTCCGCGACCGCGCGGCGGCGGCCGGCATTTCGGCCGAGATCGTGCCGGGCATCCTGCCGGTCTCGAACGTCGCCACCACGCGCAAGTTCGCCGGCCTGTGCGGCGCCGCGATCCCGCCCTGGATGGACCGGCTGTTCGAGGGGCTGGACGACCACCCGCCCGCGCGTCAATTGGTCGCTGCGACGATCGCGGCCGAGCTGTGCCGCCGCCTCTATGCCGGCGGTGTCCGCCACTTCCATTTCTACACGCTCAACCGCGCCGAGCTGGCCTACGCCATCTGCCACCTGCTCGGCCTGCGTCCCAAGGCCCAAGCCAGCGAGATAGCCGCATGACGACGCGCATTCCCTCCGCCGCCGCGCGCCGCTTCCGCGCCGAGGCTGCAAACCGGATCTTGCTCACCGACGGCGCCTTCGGGACGATGATCCAGTCCTACAAGCTCACCGAGGCGGATTATCGCGGGTCGTACGCAGACCTGACGCACGACCAGAAGGGCAATAACGACCTGCTCGTCCTGACCCGGCCCGACATCATCCGGGACATTACCGAAGCCTATCTGGCGGCAGGGTCGGACATGGTCTCGACCAACACCTTCAACGCCAACCGCGTGTCGGAGGCCGATTATGGCGCCGAGCATCTGGTGCGCGAGCTGAACCTCGCCGCCGCCCGGATCGCGCGCGAGGCGGCCGACAAGTTCGAGGCGCAGGACGGCCGCCCCCGCTTCGTCGCGGGCGCGATCGGCCCGACCAACAAGACGCTCTCGCTCTCGCCCGACGTAAACGATCCAGGCTATCGCGCGATCGGGTTCGACGAACTGAAGGACGTGTATCGCGAGCAGGCGGAGGCTTTGCTCGACGGCGGCGCCGATTTCATCCTGATCGAGACGGTGTTCGATACGCTCAACGCCAAGGCTGCGATCGTCGCGGTGCTGGAAATCCAGGAAGCGCGCCAGCATGAAATCCCGATCATGCTGTCGATGACGATCACCGACATGTCCGGGCGCAACCTCTCCGGCCATTCGGTCGAGGCATTCACCTACATGGTCCGCCATGCCCGTCCGCTCACGATCGGGCTCAATTGCGCGTTCGGGGCGGATCTGATGCGGCCCTACCTCAAGGAAATGGCGCATGTCGCGGACAGCCTGATCATGGCCTATCCCAATGCGGGCCTGCCCAACGATCTCGGCGCCTATGACGAGCAGCCCCACACCACCGGCGGGCTGGTCGGCGACTGGGCCAAGGACGGGCTGGTCAACGTCGTCGGCGGCTGCTGCGGCACGACCCCGCCGCACATCGCCGCGATGGCCGCGGCGGTGAAGGA